>Ga0209638_1002399_pt1 | contig 11511 bp, 9 predicted proteins | sample BarGraNGADG00211_FD_184490 | JGI IMG/M metagenome (GOLD analysis project Ga0209638, IMG submission 184490) | Arctic peat soil microbial communities from Barrow, Alaska - Barrow Graham LP Ref core NGADG0002-211 (SPAdes) (version 2) | ecosystem: Environmental > Terrestrial > Soil > Wetlands > Peat... | reverse complement strand
GGATATCCGCTCAAGGAGCGGAAACGGGAGCCGGGGACTGACAAGCCTGACATGAATTTCCGGCTGACTTTGCCGGAAATTCGCTGCCAGTCCTGTCTGTCCCCGGGTTCGGAGCCCACTCCCCGCGGTGGTTTTTCGAACCCGTCCCTGGTTTGCCCCCGCCGGATGATAAAATCCCCCTTCGCACTCCAAATGTCCGCCAGCATCTCCGTCTCACCGAAGTTTCGCCCGGTCCTCGACCCGGAGTTTCTGCCTGCCTCGCTCTGGAACCGCGCCTATCGCGGAATGGCGCACATCGGCGGCTCTCGTCCGCTGGCCATCGCACTGGAGCGCAGCGACGGTGGGGTCTCCGTCTTCCGCACCGCCATCCTGCCGCACGAAAGCGACAATATCGCCGTCAACTATCGTTACACTGAACGCCTTTTGAAGTACCTGCTCTGGCAGAAAGGCGGCTGGCGCATCAGCATCGCAGGCTGTCCGAGCATCGCCGAATCCCTCCGCGGCGTCTACTCGCCGGATGGCGCGCGCGCCTTCGACTACCGCTTCATGGGCGAACTCGTCTACGGCCGCCCCATGACCATCGAGAGCGTGCCGTATGATGCTTGCCCCGAGGAACGCGAATCCGCCGCTCCCCTGGGCCGTCACCTGGATGGCTGCCGCATCGGCTTCGACCTCGGCGCCAGCGACCGCAAGTGCGCCGCCGTCATCGATGGCAAAGTCGTCTTCAGCGACGAGGTCTCCTGGAACCCCGCCGTGCAGAGCGACCCGCGGTATCACTACGATGGCGTCCACGATTCCCTGAAGCGCGCCGCCGCCCACCTGCCGCGCGTCGATGCCATCGGCGGCTCTGCCGCAGGCGTCTACGTGGCCAACGAAGTGCGCGTCGGCTCGCTCTACCGCGCCGTTCCCCAGGACAAATTCGACACGCGCATCCGCCGCCTCTTTTTCGATCTGCAAACCGCCTGGAACGGCATTCCCTTCGACGTGGTCAACGATGGCGAAGTCACCGCGCTCGCCGGCTCCATGGCCCTCAACGACAGTGCCGTCCTCGGCGTCGCCTTCGGCAGTTCTCTCGCCGCCGGTTTCGTCACCCCACAGGGCAACATCACCTCCTGGCTCAATGAACTCGCCTTTGTCCCCGTGGATTACCGCCCAGACGCCCCCGCCGACGAATGGTCCGGCGATCCCGGCGTCGGCGCGCAATACTTCTCCCAACAGGCCGTCGGCCGCCTGCTCGCTCCCGCCGGCATCGATCTTCCCCAGGAGATGACGCTCCCCGTCAAGCTCGAACACGTGCAGAAACTCATGGCCTCTGGCGACGCGCGCGCCCGCGAGATCTACCAGACCATCGGCGTCTACTTCGGCTACAACATCGCCACCTACGCCGAGTTCTACGAGGTGCGCAATCTCCTCGTGCTGGGCCGCGTCCTCACCGGCGCGGGCGGCGACCTGATCCTCTCCACCGCCAGCGAAGTTCTCCGCGCCGAGTTCCCCGAAGTCGCCGAGCGCATCCGATATCACATCCCGGACGAGAAGGAGAAGCGCCACGGCCAGGCCATTGCCGCCGCCAGCCTTCCGTCCATTTCCGTTCAGGAGGCCCACTAATGCAATTCCATAAATCCACCGCGGATTTCTTCGTTCCCGACGGCATCTCTCCCGACGCCGCCATCGCCCGCACCACCCACCTGTGCATCTCCGCGCACCAGGACGACATCGAGATCATGGCGTACCACGGCGTTGCCGAATGCTTCGGCCGCAGGGACAAGTGGTTCACCGGCGTGGTGGTCACCAACGGCGCGGGCAGCCCGCGCACCGGCATCTACGGCGATTACACCGATGAAGAGATGCAGAAGGTGCGCGTGCTAGAGCAGCGCAAAGCCGCCTACGTCGGCGAGTACGCCTGCCAGATCCAGCTCGCCTTCACCAGTTCCGAAGTCAAGGATCCGAAGGAGCGCGTGGTGGCCGAGGATCTGGCGAAGATCCTGGTGGCCGCGAAGCCCGACGTCGTCTACCTGCACAACCCCGCCGATAAGCACGACACCCACGTCGGCGTGGCCATGCGCTCCATCGCCGCGCTGCGTGCCGTGCGCGATCAAGTCAAGCCCAGGAAGGTGTACGGCTGCGAAGTCTGGCGCGACCTGGATTGGCTGCTCGACGAAGACAAGCAGGTGCTCCCCGTGAGCGCCCGTTCCAACATCGCCGCCGCCCTGGTGGGCGTTTTCGATTCGCAAGTCAGCGGCGGCAAGCGCTACGATCTGGCCACCGCCGGCCGCCGCCTGGCGCACGCCACCTATCACGCCTCCCACGGCACCGACCAGGAAAGCGCGCTCAACTTCGCCATGGACCTGACCCCGCTCATCGAAGACCCGTCGCTCTCCGTCGCGGGTTATGTGCTCTCCCTGGTCGATCGCTTCCGCGCCGACGTGGAAAAACGTGTGAACGCCGTGGCCTGAGTTAACCCGGGGACAGACGGAACGTTTCCCGGTTCCGAAAAAGAGGTGAAACTGGAAAACGTTCCGTCTGTCCCCAGGTTTTAATGAAGATATTAAGGTCTCAAACTGTCCGATAATTTGACGCCGGCTGTTTTTCGGACGCCCGAATCCCCGCACAATCCGCCCCCGGCCACCCCCACCTCTCGCCATCCACCCACTTACGCCGTTGGCCGCGAACGTGCTATCCTACATGCTCTTCATAGTTACAGGTCTGAAAACACCAAAAGGAATCATCGGATGCAAGGAAATCCCACTTCGCTGCCCCCCGACGCCGGCAGGCGCACGCTCGTCTCCTGGCTGCTGGGCGGAGGTGTCGCCGCCTCGCTCGCGTCGTTCTTTTACCCCGTCGCGCGCTTCCTCGACCCGCCTCTGGTTGCCGAAGCTTCCGTCAACGAAGTGGCCGCCGGCAACGTGCAGGACCTCAAGCCGAACTCCGGCAAAATCGTCAAATTCGGCAACAAACCAGCCATCCTGATTCGGGTCAACGATACCGAGTGGAAGGCCTTCTCCGCCGTCTGCACGCACCTCAATTGCACCGTGCAATATCAGGAATCGCGCCGCGAAATCTGGTGCGCCTGCCACAACGGCACCTACGACCTCGAAGGCAGGGTGGTCTCCGGACCGCCGCCCAAGCCGCTCGAAGAGTTCGCGGTAAAAATCCGCGGCGACGAGGTCGTAATTTCGAAACGCGTGTAATGGGAGGAACTGCCACTTGTCCGCCGCGGAACTGAAAGCCAAAACCTTCGACTGGTTCGACGAACGACTCGGCCTGCGTATGGCGCGCGATCTGTTGGACCACAAAGTCGTCCCTCTTCATCCCGGCACCGCCTGGTACTACTTCGGCGGCATCACGCTGTTCCTCTTCGGCGTCCAGATGTTCACCGGGCTCCTGCTCCTGCTCTACTATCGCCCCACCGTCGCCGAGGCTTTCGATAGCGTGCGCTTCATCATGACGCGCGTGGAGTTCGGCTGGCTCATCCGCTCCATCCACAGTTGGTCGGCCAACCTGCTCATCTTTTTCGCCTTCGTGCACATGTTCAGCGTGATGTTCACGCACTCCTACCGGCGCCCGCGCGAGCTGACCTGGCTCAGTGGCATCGCGCTGCTCGGCCTCATGATGGGTTTCGGCTTCAGCGGTTACCTGCTCCCCTGGAATCAGATTTCGTACTTTGCCACCAAGGTGGGCACCGATGTCGCCGGCACCACGCCCTTCGTCGGTCCCATGCTGGCCCGCCTCCTGCGCGGCGGCGAAGATGTGGGAGCGGCCACGCTCACCCGCTTCTTCGCCTTCCACGTGATGATTCTGCCGCTGCTTACCTGCGGGCTGGTTGGCCTGCATCTGCTGCTGGTGCAGAAGGCCGGAATGAGCACCCCCAAGCACCTCCCCGCGCACGACCTGAGCCACATGAAGTTTTTCCCCAACTTCTTCCTGCGGGAACTGATGGTGTGGTACGGCGTGCTCGCCCTGCTTGGCTCGCTGGCCGCCATCTTTCCCTGGGAACTCGGTGAGAAGGCCGACCCCTTCGCCTCCGCCCCAGCCGGCATTCGCCCCGAATGGTATTTCCTGGCCCAGTTCTATACCCTCAAGCTGATACCCAGCCACGTGTGGATCATCGAAGGCGAACTCCTCGGCCTCGCCGGATTCGGCCTGCTGGCCCTGGTCTGGGTCGCACTCCCCTTCTGGGCCGCCACCAAACCGGATGGCTCGGGCGGCCGCGCCCGCCTGGCCACGGGAGTGGGCATCTTCCTGGTCTGCTATCTCTTCACCTTCACTCTGCTGGGATATTTCAAATGAGAGCGCCTAAAATTCTCTTCCTTCTGTGGTTCTCCGTGTGGATAGTCCCAGGCAGCGCCGCCGCCGCGGATTCCTGCGTGACCTGCCACGCCGCCATCGATGACGCCGTCAAGGGCCCCGCCGCCCTCATCAAGAACGACGTCCACATCGCGCACGGACTGAGTTGCGCCGATTGCCACGGTGGCGACCGCACCAGCGACGATCCCGACGTCTCGATGAACAAGGCCAAGGGCTTCAAGGGTAAGCCCGCGCGCGCCACCATCCCGAAATTCTGCGCCGCCTGTCATAGCAGCCCCGACTACATGCGCAAGTACGCCCCCCGCGAACGTGTGGATCAGTTCGAGCTCTACCAGACCAGCGTCCATGGAAAACGCCTTGCCGCCGGCGATACCGCCGTCGCCACCTGCATCGATTGCCACAGCGTGCACGATATCCGCGCGGTCAAGGACAGCGCGGCGCCGGTGCATCCCCTGCGTGTTGGCGAGACCTGCTCGCGCTGCCACTCCGACGCGGCGAAGATGGCGCCCTACAAGATCCCCACCAATCAGTTCCAGGAATACAAAACCAGCGTCCACTGGGAAGCGCTCAGCAAACGCGGCGATCTCTCCGCCCCCAGTTGCGCCTCCTGTCACGGCAACCACGGCGCCAAGCCTCCGCAAGCGGAATCCGTGTCCGCCGTTTGCGGATCCTGCCACGTGCTGTTTGAGCAGCTCTACGAAAAGAGCGTCCACAACGCCGTCTTCTCCGGCGCGGGCGGTGGCGGTGGCTGCATGGTGTGCCACTCCAACCATGCCGTCCACTATCCGTCGACCGCCATGCTCGCCGGGCCTAAGGCCGTCTGTTCCGGCTGCCACGATGCCGGCACCGCACCCGCCGGCGCCGCCACTCAAATGGCCGGCTGGCTGGATGGCCTCGACACGGCGCTGAAAAAGTCCGAGACCGTCCTGGCGAGCGCGGAACAGAGCGGCATGGAAGTCTCCGAGGCCCAGGTGCGCCTCATCGACGGCCGCGAAAACCTGGTCAAGGCGCGCCTCGCCCTCCACTCCATGAAGCCCGCGGAAATGCAGAAGCCCGTGGAGGCAGGCATGGCCATCGCCCAGGCGACCCAAAAGGCCGGCGAGTTCGCGCTCCACGAAAAGGATACCCGCCGCATGGGGCTCGCCGTTTCCGTGCTGCTCATCGGCATCGTCATCCTGGCTATCCGGCTCCTGCTACACCGTATGGAGAGCAGTAGTTGAATGCGATAATAAGGTTATGAAAACTACAATCCTCGCAACCCTAGCACTCATCGCTTCCGCCGGCCTCTCCTGGGCCGGCGCCGCCGAAGGCAAGGAGGTCTACACCGCCAAGTGCGCGGTCTGTCACGGGCCGAATGGAGAAGGCAAACCCGCCATGGCCAAGATGTTAAACGCCACAATGCCCGCACTGGCTTCCAAGGAAGTCCAGGCCAAGACAGATGCCCAATTGCAGGCGGTCATCCTCAAGGGGCAAGGCAAGATGAAACCGATTGCCGGCGTCACCGAGAAACAGGCAGCGGACGTAGTCGCTTTCGTGCGCACGCTGAAGTAGTGTAGCGCCGGCTTTCAGCCGGCCATGGCCGCTTTCTAGCGGGCATATCCAGGCCGGAACGCACCTCGGCACGAATGCCGAGGTGGCCGCCTGGAAAGGCGGCTCTACGGAGCCGCGTTCAGGAAAGCCACGACATCCCCCACATCGCTTTCGTTCAGGGTGGGCCAGGCGCGCCCGCGTTCCCGAGCGCGCTGGTACATCTTCGGCCCGTGCTGCCACAGTGCAGTGGCCAGCGTGATGGCCGTGACGGGCCGTCCGTGGCCGCGCAGAGCCGGACCGTCGTGCGCTCCTTCGGCCTGGCCGCCGTGACAAGCGCCGCACCCGCGTTCGCCGAACAGCGTCTGTCCCGCAACGGCAGATCCCGCCGGGTCGAAGTAGTTCAAGCTGGCGAGATAAGCCAGGAGGTCGGCGATTTCCTGACCCTCGAATGCCGGGCGGGCGACCGAGCGGCCTTCCGCCGTGCGCGACATCGCCGGCGAATGATTCCACATCAGCCCCGCGAACTGCACCAGGGTGACCGGCGCTGTGCTAGCTCCCAGGTCCGGGCCCACATGACCGCCCTTGCCGTGGATCGCGTGGCACTCGATGCAGGACTTGCTCTGGAAGATCTTTCTGCCGCGGTCCGGGCTGGCCGGCAGCAGTTCGGTCTCCCGGCGCTGTCCCCCGCAGTTGGCGCGGACATAGGCTAGCAGGTCGTTCATCTCGCGACCCTGGAAATGCGGCCAACTCATCTGTAACCGCTCAAGGCCTTTCTCCATGGCGGGCGCATGATTCCACATCGCCTCCGTCCAACGGATGGGTGTGTCCACGCCCTTCAGGGAAGACAGATCGGGGCCGACCGCGCCACCTTCCCCGCCCACCGTATGGCACTTGGCGCAGCCTTTCGCGCGGAACAGCCGCTGCCCATTCTCCTCGTCGCCCCGCTCATCGAGGTAGCGAGCCGTGTAGAGGAAAGCGAAGAGGTGCGTCATCTCCTGGTTACGCAAATCGGGATAGGCGATCTTTTCGGCCTGCATCCGCTCCCACATGCGGGGTGCGTGATTCCACATGGCGCTGACGAGCTGGTTCAAGCTGGCCTGCGGCGTTTGCGTGTATCCCAGGTCGGGCGCGAGTTTAGCCCCCACGCCGTTTACAGAGTGACAGTGAGCACAACCGTTCTTTCCCTCAAAGAACAACTGTGCGCCGAGGTGAGGATCGCCGACCATAAAGATCGACCAGCGCGTTTCCTTTCGCTGCTGCCAGATTAGGGCCGCAGCCAACAAGGTGGTTCCACCGAGGGCGGCCACCAGCCAAATCACAACCTGCCGCTTGGTAATCATGCCACGCCTCCCATGTCTGTGTGCGGTGCCGGACAAGCACGCCGGTGGCCAAACGGGGAGACCCGCGGTGAGACCCGAGGGCGCGCCCGCATGTACACGTATCGGCTTTGGATATTGTATTAGATTCGGACACCGTCTGAGAATCGGACGTACGGCACCGATTTAAAATCCTGGTGTGGAATCGGAGCAGCCGGGCTGGGATGGGGCTATACCCGCGATGGCGAGCCCATTTGGCGACTTGGCGACCGGCGTGCACTGGCCGGGACCGGTTTCAGCCGCAACGCCATATGGCAGTCATAAATTCGTTGAGACCGCTGGCTCTGCTTCTGCTGGCGGGCGTGACGCTCCCCGTATCGGCGCAGCGTGCGGACCAATCCCAGTACGTCGGTAGCAATACCTGCGAGGAGTGCCACAAGCAGGGATATCGGAGATTCGCGTCGACGAAAATGGCGAAGGTGTTCTTCGAGGCGCCCCGCAACGAACTGGAAGCCAAGGGCTGCGAGGCGTGTCACGGCGCCGGCCGCGAGCACGTGGAAGCGGCGCGCGCGCACGACGTCGCCCGCGAAAAAGGCGTCACCTACGAGGGTCCCCGAAGTTCGAATTTCATTATCCGATTAGGCAAGGACTCGCCGCTGTCGACGCGAGAGCAGAGCGCCCGCTGCCTGCAATGCCATGAAAAGGGGCAGAGGCTGTTCTGGGAGGGCAGCGGTCACGAGGCGCGGGGCCTCGGTTGCGGCACCTGCCATCAGGTCCACCAGAACCGCCCGGCGGTGGTTGCGGCCGCGGCGTTCAAGGAGCCTCTAACGACCAACACGCTTTTCACGAAGCGGACGCAAATGGAAGTCTGCTTCGGCTGCCATCCGATGCGCCGGGCCCAGCTCCAGCGCTCCTCGCACATGCCGCTGCGGGAGGGCGAGATGACTTGCGCGAACTGCCACAACCCGCACGGCGGCCCGAATCCGAAGATGCTGGTGGCAGCCACGGTCAACGAGACCTGTTATAAATGCCATCCGGAACGGCGCGGCCCGTTCCTGTGGGAACACCCGCCGGTGATGGAGAATTGCTCGACCTGCCATGAGCCTCACGGCTCGGCCCGCCCGCAGTTGCTGAAGCTCAACCCACCGCGGCTTTGCCAGGAGTGTCACGCGTCCACAGGACATCCGTCCGCGCCTCAACTGGCGACTTCGCATTACGTGTTCAACCGGGGATGCACCAACTGTCATTCCCAGATTCATGGCTCGAACCATCCGGCGGGGAGCAGGTTCCAGCGCTAGAGGAGGACTAAGATGACGTCGAATCGGAGAATTCTTGGCCGCCTGGCCCTGCTTCCGGCGCTGGCTCTGCTACCGATGCCCGCGGTTTACGCTCAAGAAGTCCCGGAACGCGGAGTTCTGGAAATTGGCGTTCGCGCGCTGGCGGGAGACCGAAGCTCGTCGCAGTTCGACGAATATCGAGACATCAAGCCCGGACTCTTCATTCGTCAGGCCAGCGTGGATCTGGAACACCTGTTCCAATCGAAATATTTTCTGAACTTCCAGACGACGCAGAGCTGGCAGAACGATCAGCACTTCCTGGGCGCATTTGGCAAGTATGGCAAGTTTGGCTGTGAGGTCCGCCGGGACGGAACACCACACGATTTTACGAATACCGCCGCAACTCTATTTACGGAATCCAGCCCGGGCGTATTCACCATTCCGGCGGCGACTCGCGCGCTGCTGGTAGCCAATCCGGCAAGCATCTCTCAGGTCCTCCCCGGCGCCAGAGCGGTGGATGTGGCGTTGCAGCGCAAGCTCACCAGCGGGAGCTGCCAGTTTACTCCTTCCGCTGCCTGGACTATTTACGCGCAATACTCCCAGGACGCGGAAAATGGCTACCGGCCTCTGGGCACAACGCTGAACGACGAAACCAACGTTCTGGAACAGATGGAGCCGGTGGATTACCGAACGCACGATGTCAAGGCCGGCGTCGAATACGCCGGCCGTAAGGTCGCCTTCCAGGCCGGCTACGCCGCCTCATTCTTCAACGACCAGCACAGCACTTTGACCTGGGACAATCCCTTCAACGCAACGGACGCGATTGGGAATGGGGCGCATGGCCAACTCGCGCTTTATCCGGACAACAAGTCCCAGGGTGTGAATTTTGCCGCCGCCTGGAACCTTTCGAAATCCACCCGTCTAATGGTCAGCGTCTCCCCCGAGTGGATGCGGCAGAACGCGGCATTCCTCCCCTTCACGGTGAACACGGCGGTGGTCAACGTTCCGGCGCTGCCCGCCGCCAGCTTGAACGGCCGGAAAGCCACCGTGGCCACGAATATCACCCTGACCAGCCACCCGTTTGCGCGCCTGTCCTTGAGCGCTCACTACCGCGATTACGACTACATCAACGATACGCCGAGCCTGTTCTTTTCGAATTACGTCTATACCGACAGGCAACTGGACAACCTGGCACGGCAGAGCCTCCCCTACGGGTTCAACCAGCAGAACATTGGAACCAGCGCGTCCTGGCTGCTGCACAAGGGCGAGAGCATTACGGCCAGCTACGAGTTCATCGATCTGGAGCGCCAACACCGCGACGTGTCCAAAACGAGGGAGCACATCGGCTCGGTCACGTTCGACGCGAATCCAAAGCAGTGGTTTTCCTTTCGAACGTCGTATCAACGTTCGGAGCGCAATCCACAATCGTATGTGCTCAACCTGGAACTGTACCCGGTCGGCGGCAATACGCCTGTGCCGGATGGCTGGCAAATGTTCGATGAGGCCGCGCGGGTCCGCAATAAGGGCAGCGCGCTCTTGCAGGTGGATGCCTCGGACCGCCTCAGCTTCTCCGCCTCCTACGACAACCAGCAGGACCGCTACCACGACAGTCTTTACGGCCTGCTCGGCTACCGGACGGCGGAATCGAGTGTGGATGCGACCTACCAGTTGTACAACGGGATTTCTCTGTTCGCCAACTACACTTACGAGCAGTACAATTCCGATCAAAAGGCCAGGCAGTACAGCAAGACCAACAACACTACGAATAACGACTGGGAGAGTTACGTGGGTGACGCGATCCACACCGGGTCGGTGGGCATCAGCCTCTCGCGGTTCCGGCGCGCCATGACCATTGACGCGTTCTACAGCCTGTCGGTAGCGCAAAGCCGGATCAACAACCGGATTCTTGGCAATCCGTCGTTAGCGGGTTTCCTGGTGACCGCCATCCAGGATTATCCGGAGACGAGCAACCGCTTCCACCAGTTGACCGGCGCGGTTCGATACAAGTTAGCGAACAATCTCTTTTCCAGACTCGAGTACCGGTGGGAACGTTATGACCGAACGGATTTTCAGATCCAGAGCATGACCCCGTACATGGCCCCATACGATTCCAAGATGAATACTTCACTTTTCCTCGGGGCCGATGTGCCGGCTTACCAGGTGCATATCGTTTCCGTGTCGCTGGAGTACAGGTTCTAAGTTTTGGGTTGAAAGTTTTAGGAGGCAGAAATGCTAAGAAAGCATCGCACGATGAACATGGTTTTCGCGGCGCTGGGCGCCCTGGTTGTGGGGCGGGTGGTGGCCGTGGCCGGTGACGTTGGAGGCCCGCGGTTCATCGACGTGACCGCCGACCAGGACAACCGTTTCAAGGTGCCGAAACAGAAAGATCCGGTGATCACCATGAAGGTGAACGAAGTGGCGGTTCTGCGCATCACTTCGCACAAAGGCGGGGAGTGGGACGAAAAGGACGGAGTGGTCCACACGTTCACCATCAACGCCCTGAAGGACAAGGGCTGGAATTTCCGCCTGAAGGAGGGCGCCGCCCAGAAATTCCCGGTGGTGGCCCCCGCCGAGCCGGGCACATACGTAGTGGAGTGCACCGTGAAATGCGGCAAAGGCCACGACGACATGAAAATGAAGCTGGTGGTAACGCCGTAGGCGATTGCCATGGATAACACGCGGCGCGGTTTCTTTCAATTTCTGGCGCGCGGCGCCGGGTTGCTGGTGGTCTCGGGCGTGGCCATGAAGACCCTGGCCGGCCGCCTGTTCCGTGAAGTTCTGCCGGCCCGCTCCATCGCCCCGACCAACCGCAAGTGGGTGATGGTGGCCGATCTGGCCAAGTGCGACGGCTGCAAGGACTGCACCAAGGCCTGCACCAAGATGCACTTCGTTCCACCGCTCCAGGAATGGATGAAGGTCTACGAGGTCGTCGACAACCCCGCCGCCGGCTCCTACTTTCTGCCGCGCACCTGCATGCATTGCGACAATCCGCCCTGCGTGCGCGGCTGCCCGGTGGGCGCCACTTACAAGCGCACCGATGGAATTGTCATGATGGACCAGGAGCGATGCATCGGCTGCCGCAA
>Ga0209638_1002398_pt1 | contig 11513 bp, 9 predicted proteins | sample BarGraNGADG00211_FD_184490 | JGI IMG/M metagenome (GOLD analysis project Ga0209638, IMG submission 184490) | Arctic peat soil microbial communities from Barrow, Alaska - Barrow Graham LP Ref core NGADG0002-211 (SPAdes) (version 2) | ecosystem: Environmental > Terrestrial > Soil > Wetlands > Peat... | reverse complement strand
GATGGGAACGACAAAAAGCGCTGTTTCCCGCCTGGAATCTGCCGGAAAGCATGCACCATCAATAACGACCCTGAAAAAATATGCCCAAGCTGTTGGCTGTCATCTGGAAATTAAGTTCATACCCAAATCCGGTTCAACAAATCATACAACCAGCGATGTAAAAAAGCAGCGTGCCGGTTAACCCGTAATCGGAAGATTACCAGCGTCGCTATAAGTGAGAACAAACGACGATTGAAGAAAAATCTCCAACCGCCGGAGATGCAGGAATATCAAAGGATAGTTGATACTGTCAGTTAATTACAACCGTCCCCAATATTCCATTGCAACATGAGTCAAGAGTAGACTTGACCCGTTTCCTCTTCCGTTTCCTCTTTCAAGGCTTGTACTCCCAGAAGTCTTTTGTATCTGATAAGAAATCATCTAATCCCGTTCCTATGTAGCCCTTGCTCCCGATGGAAAAGCCGACGGCATTTTCTCGCGCTCTCCCCCCGAAATAGGCCCTCTGTGTCCAGGTATTGGCGACAGGGTCGTACTCCCAGACCTCTCCGGCACCGCCTCTTTTTCAAAATGCATTATGACTGGACGTATTCATCCCATGTGTATTCGGGGTCGCCCAGCGTGTGTTACATTATCGCCAGTAATTATTGTGATCCCATATTCCCTGATGAAGTCATCCCGCTTTATTGAAAGGTGATCCGGCCGATATAATTGCGCGTCGTCGTGCCGGTTCCGCCGCCGCCGAGGCTCGTGAAAGCGCCGACGACCAAGATTTTGCCATCCGCTTGCACCGCAAAGGCATTGACGGCGGAATTCGCGCCGGGATTGAAGCTCGTATCAACCGATCCGTCCGCGTTGAGCCGGCCGAGGTGGTTGCGGGTCGTCGTGCCGGTTCCGCCGCCGAGCCCGTAGAAAAACCCACCGACCAGAATCTTGCCATCCTGCTGAACCACCAGAGCGTCGACAGAGTAGCCGTTCGCGCCGGGATTAAAGTTCGTGTCGAGCGAGCCGTTCGCGTTGAGCCGGCCGATGTAATTGCGCGCCGCCCAGCCGATTAATCCGCCGCCGAAGCCGAGCATCGTGAAGTCGCCGCCGACCAAGATCTTCCCATCCGCCTGCACGGCCAAGGCGCTGACTCTATTATTCGCGCCACCGCCCGCGAAAGAGGGGTCGAGCGAACCGTCCGCGTTGAGCCGGTCGAGGCAGTTGCTCGGCGTCAGCCAGTGATTGAGATAAGAAAAGTCGCCGCCGAAGAGGATCTTCCCATCCGCCTGCACCGCCACGGTCCAGACCTTGCTATTCGGGCCGCGATCGAAGCCCCCATACCACGAACCGTTCGCGCTGAGCCGGGCGATAAAAGAGTCGCCGCCGACTAGGATATTCCCATCCGCCTGCACCACCAAAGCAAAGACGGTTCCATCCGCGCCGGGATTGAAGCTCGTATCGAGCGAGCCGTCCGCGTTGAGTCGGCCGATGTAGTTGCGCGGCGTCCAGCCGGTGGAAGGTGAACCACCCAACCCCGTGAAGTTGCCGCCGACTAAAATCTTGCCATTCGCTTGCACCGCCAAGGCGTAGACCGCACCATTCGCGCCGGGATTGAAGCCCGTGTCGAGCGAGCCGTCGACGTTGATCCGGCCGATATAATTGCGCGTCGTCGTGCCGGTTCCGCCGCCGCCGAGTCTCGTGAAGGCGCCGCCGACCAGGACCTTCCCATCCGCCTGCACCGCCACGGCGTTGACTTCAGCATTCGCGCCGGGATTGAAGCCGTCCACAGCCGATTGCGCCTTAGCTGTCGCTACAAAATTCGTACCGGTAATATTTGCGCCGCTGACGTTTACCGCTGAGCTGGCCGGGCTGAACGTATAGCCCGTCAGGGAGGGCGTTACGGTGTAGTTACCGTTCGCAATACCCGAGAAACTGTAATTCCCGCTCGTGTTTGTTGTGGTCGTCGCTGAACCGTCGCCACTCAATGTGATTGTTACACCCGACAACACAGCCCCGCTTACCACACCGGAGATACTGTGAGTCGGAGGAACATAGACCGCTGCCGTAAAGTTCTTGCCCGTCACGTTCGCACCGCTCATGGTTACTGCCGAACTGGAGGGTGTGAATGTAAAGCTTGTCTTGGACGGCGTCACTGTGTAGTTACCGTCATAGAGGCCTGTAACGGTGTAACTCCCGTCCGCAGCTGTGGTGGCGGTTGCTGTTGCTGTGCCGGTCACAGTGATCGTCACACCAGACAAGGTTGCGCCGCTGACCGTGCCGGAGATGCTGTGGGCTACCGGTATCGCCGTTGCAACGAAATTATTCCCCGTTGAATCTGCGGCAGTTATCGTTACGGCACTGCTGGTGGGGCTGAATGTAAAACCGGTGAGGGATGGTGTCACCGTGTAACTCCCAGGCACAAGGTCGGAGATGGTATAAATCCCGCCCACGCCCGTTGCCACGGATCCGGTATTAGCACCGCTCAATGTGATTGTTACACCCGACAGGACTGCCCCGGCTACCGTACCGGAAATGCTGTAGGTCAAAGCGCCAGTGGCTGCTACAAAGTTGGTGTTGGTGACACTTGCTCCACTGACGACGACTACCGAACTGACCGGGTTGAATGTATATCCCGCCTTGGACGGCGTCACTGTGTAGCTTCCGTTCGCCCGGCCCGTAAAGCTGAAATTTCCGCTTGCATCGGTGGTCGCAGAAGCGGTTGCCGCGCCTGTCAAGTTGATCGTTACCCCGGCAAGGGTAGCTCCGCTCACCGCACCTGAAATATTGTAGGTAGCAGGTGCGCTATCACCACCACCACCACATGCGATAATAAACAACATCAAAAAAAGGATCATACCATATGAAAAAAACTTGTTTCTCATGCAAAGTTTACTTTTCATTGTCCACCCCTCGATAATTTTTTTTTTTGATAAGAACTTCCTTTTTTATAATAGATACGTAGGCGGTCTGTTTTTGCTTGTCAAGGGAAATTTTGCATCGAAAAGCAGGGGCTGACGATGCGATTGAAAAAGGGAGGTGGAGCGGTGTCCACCCTTTTGAGAAATCAGCTCACCTTTTGGTCAAGTCAACCGTCACGAAGTCCTTTCCGAGCGTAATCTAGACAGACCGCAAAAGTCATCATTACCAAAAGAAAGTATCAACTTTTGCTCACTCCGTCTGATCACTGATTACAGGAAGAAAGTTGTAATCGCCGCGCAGCATAAATGCATATTGAAAAATTTACTTGACATTGTACCAAAATTGGTACATTAGGAAGCTATGCAAATTAACGCTCTATTGTCCGTCAAATTTTTCAAGACAGAATCCGGAAGCGAACCTGTCAGGGATTGGCTACTTGAAGATTTAACGATAGAAGAACGGAAAGTTGTTGGCAGAGACATTAAAGTTATACAAATGAGCTGGCCAATAGGGATGCCTTTAGTCAAATCAATGGGAAGCGGTTTATGGGAAGTGAGGTCTAATTTAGAAAATAAATTGGCACGAGTACTATTTACATTTCACAATAACGAAATAATTTTGTTGCATGGATTTGTTAAGAAATCTCAAAAAACTTTAAAAAAGGATTTAGAATTAGCAAAACAAAGACAGTCATTGTTCAAAAAGGGGTGAATTATGAAACACAAAAATATCGGAAGCAATTTTGATGATTTTCTTCAGGATGAGGGTATTTTAGCAGAAGTTGAAACAGCCGCTATTAAAGAGATCGTTGCAGGCCAAATAACGCAACTTATGGTCAACAAAAAAATATCAAAGATAGAGATGTCCAGAAGAATGGGAACAAGCCGATCTGCACTCGATAGGCTATTAGATCCCCAAAATTCATCTGTTTCTTTAAAGACCTTAAATAAGGCTGCACTTTCTCTTGGCAGGCGATTAAATATTCAGTTGGTGTAATCTAATTACTTTTCCTGCGTCACGGTCATTTAGTATCAGTCCAGTATCAGCGGCTAATTGATCACAATAAAAACAATTACTTAAATCGCGGGACGCGGGTTCAACTCCCGCCGCCTCCACCAAGACAAAATCCAAAAAGCAAAAACCCGTTAGAAATAGCGGGTTTTTTCTTGCAATGTTTCTAATAAGTTGTATTATTCGTTGCGCACGACCTAAGACATTTAGAAAGCATTTCAGGGAAGAATCACCATGAGCTTTAATGAAGCTGAAACCCGTTTTCACCTCATCGATCCGGTTTTACGAGAAAAAGGCTACAACGATCATCAAAGGCTGAAGTTGGAAACCCCCGCCCCGGTTGAACCCATAGGCCCCAAAGGCAGACGGCGCAAAGGGCCGGGACGTACGGACTATCTGCTGTGCGTGCAGGTGGGTGACATGCCACGTCCTCTTCCCGTTGCCGTCCTGGAAGCAAAAAAGGAAGCTGAAGATCCTCTCAAAGGAATGCAGCAGGCCAAGGGCTATGCCGATTGTCTGCGCTTTGATGTGAAATATGTTTTTGCCACCAACGGCCATCTCTATGGTGAGTATGACAAATTTTCGGGTCTGCAAAGTGGAACTTTCCCCTTCCCGGATTTTTCCCGGCATGAAGACCTGACGGCCCGCTATGCGAAAGACACGGGTATCAACGTCACCAGACCCGAATCAGCAATGCTTTTCATGACGGACAGCCCGGCCTATCCGCAGTCCCGTTATTATCAGGATGCAGCCATCCGCGCCGCCTTTGAAAAGATCCTCCTTTGCGAACAAAACGGGGAACCTGCCCGCGTCCTGCTCAGCATGGCTACAGGTTCGGGCAAGACCATCATTGCCGCGAATCTCTTATGGCGGCTCCACGAAGCCGAACATCTTCCCAAACCAGCGCTCTTTCTGTGCGACCGCGACGAATTGCGCGAACAGGCATACAATAAACTCAAAGCCGTCTTCGGCGACAATGCCCGCATTGTCGAAACAAAAAGAGGCGAAAATGCCGCCAAGAATGCCCGAATTCATATTGCAACCTATCAGACCCTTGGCCTGGATAACGAAGAAGATGATTTTGCCAGCTTCCTCACGGAGCATTATGCCAATGATGCCTTCAGCGTCATTATCATTGACGAGTGTCACCGTTCCGCCTGGGGCAAGTGGTCGGAAGTGCTCAAACGCAATCCCAACGCCATTCATATAGGGCTTACCGCCACCCCGCGCCAGTTGCGTGAATCTAAAAAACAGACGCCGGAAGACTCCGAAATCACCGCCAACAATCACAAATATTTCGGCGAGCCCGTTTACGAATACACCCTGATTGAAGCGCAGGAAGACGGCTATCTGGCCGCCTGTGAAATCGTCAAACGCAAAGCCACCATAGACAACAAGGTATTTACCCGGGAAGAAATTCTGGAATTGAAACCTGTTAATATTCGAACCGGAAAACCGGTCACCGCCGAAGACCTGAAAAAAGACACATATACATGCAGGGTTTTTGATGATGAACTCTTTATCGATGTGCGCACTCCCGCCATGTGCAAAGACCTCTTCGAGCAGCTTTGCCAAAATGGCGGACCGGAACAAAAAGTGATTGTCTTCTGCAACCGCGAGATACATGCCGACCGCGTGGCCATGCAGCTCAATAATTTATACGTAAAATGGTGCAAAGCGCAGAATCGGACGCCCAAGGACCGCTATGCCTTCAAGTGTATGGGAGGCAAAAACAACGGCAGCGACATGATCGAACCCATGCGCGGCTCCGGTGAGCGGGCCTTTATTGCCTGCACCGTTGATCTTCTGGAAGCAGGCGTGGATATTGAACGTCTCAATGCCGTTGTGTTCTTCCGTTATCTCGAATCGTCTATCAAGTTCTATCAGATGATGGGTCGCGGCTCCCGGATTCACGAGGAAACGGGCAAATACAAATTCTGGCTTTATGATTACACAGGTGTGACGGACCTGTTCGGCACCGATTTTATTACAGCCCCGACCGGTCCCGGAAAGTCCGGCAAAGATTATGACGATGGTAATAATGGTGGTGATGACGATGGCGGGGGCGGAGAAGAAAATCGTCCGCCCGTGGCGGAAATAGCCGGTCAAAGCACGGATGTCATTGGAAAGGGCCATTACATAGCAGTTCGCCGTGATGGGCGTGATGCCATGATTCCCGTCGATGAATACCGCCGGGAAATGATTCATCGGGTTTTAAAGGAAGCTCACAATCTGGATGAGTTCCGTCAGCTCTGGATTGAAACCGGCAAGCGCCAACAGTTGATCAACCATCTTCTGCAAGATAACTACAGCCCTGAACGATTGCGTGATTTGGAAAACATGACCGATTTTGACATCTACGATCTCTTTGCTCACCACGGATACAAAGCCCGCGCTCTCAAGCGCCCGGAAAGAAATCGGGTCTATGTTACGGCCAATCAAGGCTGGTTCGATGTCGTGGACCCGAAGGCTGCCATTGTGCTGAAAGGCATCGGCCACCAGTTTGAAGTTGGTGGCACCGAAGCCCTGGAAACACCCACCCTCTGGGAAGTCCCGGAAATCAGAATGGCCGGGGGATGGGCGGCGTTGAGCCGGATTGGCGATCCCGCTTCTGTCATGCATGACGCCAAGGGAAGGTTGTTTGCAGGATGATATACCCAGAAAAAGGAATTGGTGATCTATTCCCCAATATGAAAATTGGTGGAACACCGAGTCGTGGTAATCCAATATATTTTGGTGGGGACAACTTATGGGTTTCTATCAAAGACATGGATAACCAACCGATTATCAGTAAAACTTCTGAAATGATAACAGATATAGGAGTAAAAAACTCAAACTGCAAATTGGTAAAAAAAGGTAGTTTACTCTTCAGCTTTAAACTCACAGTTGGTCGAATCTCCTTTGCTGGAAAAGATTTATATACAAACGAAGCGATTGCAGCATTTGGACCAGACGAAGCTAAAGCGCATGCAATTGATTTAAATTACCTATCTTTAGTTTTACCTTTGGCTGCGGCGATCGATACTACGAAGAATTGTATGGGTGCCCCATTATTGAACAAGGATAAAATCAAATCGCTAAAAGTTCCAATTCCACCTGTAAATATCCAACACCGCATTGCCACACGCCTCAAAGCCCAACTAGCCGAAATGGAAAAGGCCCGTCAGGCGGCAGACGCACAATTAGTATCTATTTCAGACCTTTGCGAACAAGGGATGGAACGGGCTCTACAAAATGCTTTAGAAACTGCTGATGAAAAAATCCACTTAGGGGACATTGTCAGCATATCGGCAAAGTTAGTCAATCCAACTTTGCAGGAATATTGCAAGCTACCACACGTCAGCGCAGAAAATATTCTCAGTGTTACGGGTGAATTTATTGGACTTCAAAGCGCTGCCGATGATGGCATGAAAAGTAACAAGTATTTGTTTGAAGCAGGTGATGTCCTATATTCAAAACTTCGTCCATATTTAAGGAAGGTTGCGCTACCCAATTTTGCTGGCCTATGCAGCGCGGACATGTACCCTTTGAAAATAGATTCTGATCGTATCAATGCAGGTTTCCTAAGAATTCTTTTAACATCAAAAATATTTACAGAATATGCAAACGAAAAATCTGCTCGATCAAGGATGCCGAAACTCAACAGAGAGCAGCTTTTTAACTGGGAATTTACTCTTCCATCATTGAATCACCAGCAAGAATGCGTTCGCAAAATAGAGGGTGTACTTACACAAATAAGTAATGCTCATGCGGCTGCAATGAAAATGATGGTTGATTTGAAAATTCTGCCAACAAAAATTCTTTCACAGGCTTTTGAAACGTAATCATGGCAAAACAGAAGAAAATAAAAAATACAAAACAACCCAAGGCTATCGGTTCTACAAGGTCTTTATCAGCCTTTGTCAAATCGATTTGCGACATCATGCGCAGGTCCAACTGCGCCAGCGCCTTGCAATACGTTCCGGAGCTGACCTGGATTCTCTTTCTACGTATTTTGGATGCGCAGGAAGAACGGGATAGAAAAGCTGCCGATGCTGTCGGTAGCACTTTCACACCGGCTTTAGTCAGCCCATATCGTTGGCGGGATTGGGCCGCGCCTTTCAAGGATAGTCCGGATCATCCGAAAACTAAGGAAGGCCAACCTTTTGGCTGGAAGCGGCAGGAACTATACGCCAAGGGTGATGGCAAGTTGTTCGATTTTATCAATGGCGAGCTTTTAGCCCATCTACACGGGTTGGATATCGATAAACGAACCGGCCTTCCCAATCCGGTGGCATCGCGCAAGCAAAGGATTATCGGGCGCATCATGACCGCCGTGGAACGTGTCCGCGTAGATAGCGAGACCAACTTGCGGGATATCCTCGACAAGGTGCATGAAATCAGCATTGATCATATCGAAGACCAGCACTTTTTCACCTTGTCGCAGGTCTATGAAGATCTCCTTCTCAAAATGGGTGAAAAGAATTCCGACGGCGGCCAGTTCTTCACGCCCCGTGAGGTCATCCGCGCCATGGTGCATACCATCGATCCACAGTTGGGCGAAACAGTCTATGACCCTTGCTGCGGCACCGGCGGTTTTCTGGCGATTGCCTACGAACACATCGCCCGTAATTTAGGCAACGCCCCGGCCAGCACCGACATTGACGAATTAAAGCACAACACCTTTTTTGGCCGGGAAAAGGAAAATCTGGTCTTTCCCATCGCTCTGGCCAATCTGGTCCTCCATGGCATTGATCAGCCGAACCTCTGGCATGGCAACACCTTGACCAAACGCACAACCTATGGCGCACTCTTTGAGAGCGCCCCGCCAACATTTAAAGTGATCCTTACCAACCCGCCCTTTGGCGGCAAGGAAGGCAAAGACGCACAGAAAAACTTTGCCTTTGAAACCGGTTCCACGCAAACGCTGTTTGTACAAAACATTCTGGGTGAACTTGCGCAAGAAGGGCGTTGCGGCATTGTCCTTGACGAAGGACTTCTCTTTCGGACCAATGAGACTGCCTTCGTGGAAACCAAACGCAAGCTGGTTGACGAATGCGAACTTTGGGCAATCATCAGCCTGCCGGGCGGCGTCTTCTCCCAGGCAGGCGCTGGCGTGAAAACCAATCTGCTGTTTTTCACCAAAGGTAAAACCACGGGGAAAATCTGGTACTATGATCTTACTCACGTTAAAGTCGGCAAGAAAACCCCCGTGACACTGGCGCATTTTGGTTTCGGTAAAAACGGAGAGATATTGGATGACAGCGGATTGCCCGCAAGTCTCACCGCTGGTTGGAAAGAAGATGAAAATAACCAGAGGAAGTCATTCCCAAGCTTCGCCCGCCTACTGCCAAAACGCGGTACGGGAAAAGGGGAAAGCCGTTATTCCTGGACTATTGATTTTGCCGCCCACCGCGCGCAGGCCCGCAAGGAAATGCAGCCACATCGCGATGAAGCGGAACGTATTAAAGCCGTGGTCGTCACCCTCAAGGAAGAACTGAAAGGTCTCAAGAAAGACAAAAAGGAAAACGGTGCAATTGCCGCCCTCGAAGCTAAGATCAGGGAACAGGAGAAAGCCGCCCGCGACGCCCAAAGCAAAGCGGATGATATCGATGCCGCCTGCTTCGATCTGAAAGCAGTTAACCCAAACGCCATTGTCAAAACAGACGACCGCACCCCGGCGATGATCATTGAGAATATCGAAGCACAAGGGAAAATTGTTACAACAGCTTTGGAGAGATTGAAGTTGCTGCTGGAAGAGCAGATATAAGAGAGACGCAATAAGCGCCTCGGTTCCAAATGGTCGGATGTTTTACTTTGGTTTTTTTAAACCGGTAATGCCTGAGTTGTTAAAACTGCTATGTAGGTCAAGCATTTCCATTTTGGATAGTATGCATGACTGAAGGAATCGATTGTAAATCATGCGTAATGTCTGTTCATTAAGCTTTCCTTTTTCGGCAATATTCGCCTGGTTTTTCAGCAAATTTTCTTTTTCGATTGCATAAGGTTTTTCGTCAAAATCGATAATGCAATCATCGTCGAACATACCGAATTGGCGTTTTTCAAATTTAAAATGAATGTGGCCGGTGCGTGTTCCGCCAGGTTGAAAATGATCTAGTTGGGTAGTTGTCGTCGCGAGGTAAACATACGCTATTTGCGTAAAAGATCCAGTCTCACCAAGATAGATGAACCAGCGTGGTTTTATTTCGGTGCCATATTTTGGTGCAGGAAAATGATCCCACCTCAACAACGTACCGATTTCAAGATTCAAGTCCCCAATGCTCTGTAAATCAGATAACTTTCTTCAGGATATGTAAGTTCTTCTTCTTTCTTCTTCAAAAGGTTATCATTGAATTCTGCGCTGTAATCGATCATGCTATTGTGGCATTTGTTCCAGGTCTTTCTCCAGGCAATGATGTCTTGATGGCTGGCATCGCTTATCATGCCCGCTTTTACGTATTTCTGAGCGAAAATGTCTATTAGCCGCAGCATTTGCTTAATCTCTTTTTGAGAAAAGTAATCAAGATTCGGCTTGCCCTTCGGTTGGATCGTTTTTTTGTTTTCCTGCCCTTCTGTGTAAGTAAAACAAGGTGATTTCCATTCATGGAGCTTGCCGTATATTTCCATTGGAACAGGTCCATGCTCCATGGCTTTGTAAGATAAACCCAAGCATGGCCTGCCTGTTTCCTTGAGGATTTCAAAGTCGAGAAATGCCAGATATTTATACAAAAATGTCTGATAAAGAGGTTGTCGGGTCTTTTTCAGATGTTCATCGGCGAAAAAGCAGATAGCGTTTTCTATTTTTTCTTTTTGATAGGGAATCATGTTTGAACCGAAAGTTCATATGTTTGATTATTATGTTTGGCTGTTCAATAAGACAAATCCAGAGAACTGTCAATGTTAATTTATTTCAATAGAGAATTCAGGGGACATAACACGCAATTCAAGGCTATTAACTTCCGCGAAAAACTGGGATTAAATCTTAAGTCTTGCGATTAGGCGAAGGCAGAGAGGGACGCTGTTAACTTATTAATTTTCTCATTATTTACCGATCTTCATAAGGGTTTGCTATGAATAAAAAATCAGATATCTGGAAACTGGTTTAGGCAATAATTGGGACAGGTATAATTAATACGCAGTGGCCGGGGTCGCATTCTGATGGTCGACAAGCGCGTCTTCCTGAACCTGTCCAACTGGTTCAGGTGGCGCGGCTTCGAGGATGTTCCGGTAAATTACGGACATATGTAAACGATAATTGAAGCAGCAAGGAAGTCGTAGTGCATGACTAAGACTAACCGGTATGATGACTCTGATTTGATCGAAGACCAGTATCAGCCGGGTTCCCGTGGCCGCGTCCTTCGTAATCTGCCGGGGATTATCGGCAAGCGGATGATGGATGAGGCAGAGGCATGGGAGCAGAAACGGGCTTTGCAGGACATATTATCCTTTTACAGTTTAAACCATCGTTTCAAAGCCGCGGATATATGCCGGATGCACAAGGTATGGTTTAGCGGTATTTACGAGTGGACAGGGAAAAGAATTTTAAGAAAAAGATAGCACCAAGAATGCAGACAATGCCACCGATAAAAATGGTGTTGGGAACTCCAATAAAACCCGCTACG
>Ga0209638_1002394_pt1 | contig 11530 bp, 11 predicted proteins | sample BarGraNGADG00211_FD_184490 | JGI IMG/M metagenome (GOLD analysis project Ga0209638, IMG submission 184490) | Arctic peat soil microbial communities from Barrow, Alaska - Barrow Graham LP Ref core NGADG0002-211 (SPAdes) (version 2) | ecosystem: Environmental > Terrestrial > Soil > Wetlands > Peat... | reverse complement strand
CTCGAGCGCCTGAGCAATCTGGTCCTCTATGACGTCGGTCAGCGGGCATGCGGCGCTGGTCAACGTCATGTCGATGACGACGTGCGCGTGCTGGTCAACGGTGATGCCGTAGATCAGGCCAAGATCGACGACGTTGATCCCCAGCTCAGGGTCAACGACATCGCGCAGGGCCTCTTCAATGTCGGCAACATTGGGCGGCGTCGGGCCAGTGGCTGCGACTGCGGGGGGCCGTTCAGCAATCCGGTCAGTCATGAGTCCTCCTGGTGTTGCTCGTGACGGTGTTGCGCGCAATGGTGTTGTCCGAGGTGGTGATATCTGATGCCGAGAGGGCTGAGTGGGCGGCTGAGGTCTGGCTGATGTCGACCCCCGCCTGGGTAAGGGCGTCCGTGAACGCCATCCAGCCCAAGAGTGCGCACTTGATTCGAGCAGGGTACTTGGAGACGCCGGCAAACGCCACGCCGTCGCCGATCTCATCCTCATCGCCGGGGTCGGCGCCCTTGCTCGTCAGCATCCTTCGCATGGCTGCGAACGAGGTCAGTGCTTGCGTGACGCTGTGTCCAATGACCTCATCGGCCAGGACCGATGTTGCGGCGGTCGAGATGGAGCAGCCGGCAGCGTCATAGGACACATCCGCGACCATTGCCGACCGCCCCTGCCCACTGAGCTGGACTCGCAGCGTGACTTCGTCCCCGCACGTCGGGTTGACGTGGTGCACCTGAGCATTGAAGGGCTCACGCAGGCCTGCGTGAAGTGGCCTTTTCGAGTGCTCCAGGATGATCTCCTGATAAAGGTCCATCAGAGCACCGTCCCGAATATCACTGGGACCCGATCGAGAGCTGTCAGCAAGGCGTCAACCTCAGAGACCGTGTTGTACGCCGCGAAGCTGGCTCGCGTGGTCGCGGTCACGTCCATCCGCCGATGCAGTGGCCAGGCGCAGTGGTGACCGACCCGAACTGCGACTCCGGCATCGTCGAGGATCTGGCCGACGTCGTGCGGGTGAATCCCGTCGACGACGAACGCCACTGCCCCAGAACGGTCCTTGCCATCGACAGGGCCGATGACCCGAACCCAGGGGCGTTGTGCGAGGCCGTCGAGCAGTGCCTGCGTCAGTGCGTGCTCGTGGGCCGTCACCCGTGCCATGCCGAGGTCTGTGAGGTAGTCGCAGGCCGCGGCCAGGCCAACGGCCTGGGCCGCCATCGGGACACCCGCCTCGAAGCGTTGCGGCGGATCAGCGTAGGTCGAGCCCTCCATCCTGACGACCTCGATCATCGAGCCCCCGGTGAGGAACGGAGGCATGGCTTTCAGGAGGTCATAGCGCCCCCACAGGACGCCGATTCCCAGAGGGCCCAACATCTTGTGACCGCTGAAAGCCACGAAGTCGACTCCTAGATCGACCACGTCGACGGCCAGGTGCGGCACCGACTGGCAGGCGTCCAGGACTGTCAGCGCGCCGACCGCTCGAGCCCGTTCGACAATGACATCAACAGGATTGATCGTGCCCAGGACGTTGGACACGTGAGTGAACGCGACGACCTTGGTGCGCTCGGTGATGACCGTGTCAAGGTCGCCCAGGTTGAGACGGCCATCGTCGGTGACGCCGATCCAGCGAAGTGTCGCGCCGGTGCGCCGGGCAAGCTCCTGCCACGGAACGAGATTGGAGTGATGCTCCATCTCGGTGATCACGATCTCGTCGCCCACCCCGAGCGCGAACCTCGCGGCCAGAGCCGGGTCGACGCCGTCCATGGCCCCGGTGGCGCCTGCATTGCTGAAGGAGTAGGCCACGAGGTTCAGAGCCTCGGTGGCGTTCTTGGTGAACACCACCTCCTGGGTCTGCGCGCCGATGAAACGGGCCACCGTCGCCCGTGCGCCCTCATAAGCATCGGTGGCTTCCTCGGCCAGCTGGTGGGCGCCTCGGTGAACCGCGGCGTTGTGCTGCTCATAGAACGCGCGCTCGGCATCGAGCATCTGCCGCGGCTTCTGTGACGTCGCACCGGAGTCGAGGTACACCAACGGTTTCCCGCCACGCACGGTGCGCGCAAGGATGGCGAAGTCGCCGCGGATGGCGGCCGACTCTGCCGTGGTGAACGCAGCGCCCACAGCGATATCGGACATGGTTGACACCCCCAGGACCCTCAGGCCTCGACCTTGACGAAACGGTCGTAGCCCTCGTTCTCGAGCCGGTCGGCGAGCTCGGGGCCACCCTCCTCAACGATCCTGCCCTCGATGAAGACGTGAACGAAGTCAGGCTTGATGTAGCGCAGGATGCGGGTGTAGTGGGTAATCAGCAGGACGCCGACGTCACCGCCGGCCGCCACGCGGTTGACACCTTCGGAGACAACCTTGAGCGCATCAACGTCCAGGCCCGAGTCGGTCTCGTCCAGGATCGCCAGCTTCGGGTGCAGCATCTCCATCTGGAGGATCTCATGGCGCTTCTTCTCGCCACCGGAGAAACCCTCGTTGACGTTGCGCTCGGCGAACGCCGGGTCCATCCGCAGCTCCGACATCGCTGCCTTCATGTCCTTGACCCAGGTCCGCAGCTTGGGAGCTCGGCCGTCAATCGCGGTCTTGGCGGTGCGCAGGAAGTTGGACACCGTCACGCCGGGAACCTCGACCGGGTACTGCATGGCCAGGAACAGTCCGGCGCGGGCACGTTGGTCAACGGTCATCGCCAAGACGTCTGCACCGTCCAGGGTCACGGTGCCGCCGCTGACGGTGTACTTCGGGTGGCCGGCGATGCTGTACGCCAGAGTCGACTTGCCGGAACCATTGGGCCCCATGATGGCGTGCGTCTCCCCCGCCTTCACGCTCAGGTTGACGCCGCGCAAGATTTCCTTCACGCCGTTCTCAGTGTCGACCGTGACGTGCAGGTCGTGAATCTCCAGTGTTGCCATAAGTTTTCAGCTCTCCTTGGTCACGGAGACGAACACGTCGTCACCGTCGATCTTCACGGGGTAGACAGCAATGGGGGCAGTGGCCGGCAAGCCGGTGGGCTTGCCGGAGCGCAGGTCAAAACGCGAGCCGTGCAGCCAGCACTCGATCTCGCCGTCCTCGACGTCGCCCTCGGACAACGACACGTTGGCATGGCTGCAGGTGTCCTCAATGGCGTGGATATCGCCTGCACTGTCCCGAACGACGGCGACCGGCTCGCCAGCAATCTCCACCTGCAGGGCGCCAACCGCCGGCAGGTCGTCCAGGGAACAGACACGCACGAATCTGTCGGCCACGTCGGCCACGTCGGCCCCTTCCGACACGTTGTCAGTCACGGTGTTACCGGAGACGGCAGTGATCTGGTTCATACAGACTCCACGCGGGAGACCGGACCCATCGACAAGGACAGCTCGGCATCGATGGCAGCCATCAGGTGACCTTGGACCTCGTCGACACCGATGCGGTTGACGATGGCCGCGAAGAAGCCGCGCACGACAAGGCGACGGGCCTCGTCCGCGGTCACGCCACGGCTCTGCAGGTAGAACAGCTGCTCGTCGTCGAAACGGCCGGTTGCTGACGCGTGCCCGGCACCGATGATCTCGCCGGTCTCAATCTCGAGGTTCGGCACGGAGTCAGCCCGCGCACCCTCGGTGAGGATCAGGTTGCGGTTCAGCTCGTAGGTCTTGGTGCCCTCGGCAGCCGCACGGATGAGCACGTCACCGATCCACACCGTGTGCGCCGAGTCACCCTGCAGTGCCCCCTTGTACTCGACGTTCGAAACGCAGTTGGGCGCCTCGTGGTCGACGAAAAGGCGGTGTTCCTGGTGCTGACCCGCATCCGCGAAGTACACGCCGATCGCCTCAAGGGAGCCACCTGGGCCGTCGTAACGCACGTTGGTGCACACGCGCACGATCTTGCCGCCGAGGGTGATCGTGACGTGCCTGAGCTTGGCGTCGCGACCGATCAAAGCATCGTTCTGGGCCAGGTGAACCGCGTCGTCATCCCACTCCTGGACGGTGACGAACGTCAGGTCCGCTCCGTCTCCGACTCGCAGCTCCACATTGGCGGCGCACTCAGCAGAACCCTTGTGCGTCAACACGACCGTCGCTTTGGCAAACCGGCCGACGTCGACGATCAGGTGCCCGTTCACCCGGGCACGGTCCCGCGCCGTCATCGTGATAGTCACCGGCTCATCCAGCTCGACCTCGCTGCCGATGGTCACCAGCGTGGCCTTCTCGGCGCCAGCCCAGGCAGCAGCAGACGCGCGGTCGGCCGGGCGCAGAACGGAACCGAACACGCTGTCGCCGGCCCTGGCCTCGCTGATCTGGACGCCCGCCGGCGCGGAGATGTCGAGGGACAGGCTGGACTCGTCGGTCGGCTCGACCTGGAACAGGCCAGCGAGACGGTCCACCGGGGTGAAGCGCCAGACCTCCTCGCGGCCACCGGGGATCGCGAAGTCCGCCACGTCATAGGAGGTCTTGCGTTCCGCGCGAGACTGGTCGGGCACGAAGGCCGCCACGGAGTCCGCGTGGGGCCGCTGCCCGGGTCGTTGCAGAGCGCTCGGTGTCTGCTGGGCAGTGGCTCGCTGTTGGTCAATGTCCTGTGTGACGGTCATCAACCGACCGCCCCTTCCATCTGCAGCTCAATCAAGCGGTTGAGCTCCAGGGCATACTCCATCGGTAGCTCGCGCGCGATGGGCTCGATGAACCCGCGCACGATCATGGCCATGGCCTCCTGCTCGGTCATCCCACGTGACATCAGGTAGAACAGCTGGTCGTCACCGATCTTGGAGACCGTTGCCTCGTGACCCATCGTCACGTCGTCCTCGCGGACATCGACGTAGGGATAGGTGTCCGAGCGGCTGATGGTGTCCACGAGCAATGCGTCGCAGCGCACGTTGGAGGCCGACCCGTGCGCTCCCTCCATGATCTGCACCAGGCCGCGGTAGGAGGTGCGGCCACCGCCGCGAGCCACCGACTTGGAGATGATGCTGGAGTGGGTGTTCGGGGCCGCGTGAACCATCTTGGCGCCAGCGTCCTGGTGCTGGCCCTCGCCGGCGAAGGCGATGGACAGGGTCTCACCCTTGGAGTGCTCCCCGAGCAGGAAGACAGCCGGGTACTTCATGGTCACCTTGGAGCCGATGTTGCCGTCGACCCACTCCATCGTCGCGCCCTGGGCGCAGGTCGCGCGCTTGGTGACGAGGTTGTACACGTTGTTGGACCAGTTCTGGATGGTCGTGTAGCGAACGCGGGCGTTCTTCTTCACGATGATCTCCACCACGGCAGAGTGCAGCGAGTCCGACTTGTAGATCGGCGCGGTACAGCCCTCGACGTAGTGAACGTAGGAGCCCTCGTCGGCGATGATCAGGGTCCGCTCGAACTGACCCATGTTCTCGGTGTTGATCCGGAAGTATGCCTGCAACGGGATGTCGACCTTGACCCCCGGCGGCACATAGATGAAGGAGCCACCGGACCACACTGAGGTGTTGAGTGCGGCGAACTTGTTGTCACCCACCGGGATCACCGAGGTGAAGTACTCACGAAACAGGTCCTCGTGCTCACGCAGTCCCGTATCGGTGTCCACGAAGATGACGCCTTGCTCCTCCAGGTCGGCACGGATCTGGTGGTAGACGACCTCGGACTCGTACTGCGCCGCCACGCCGCCGACCAGGCGCTGCTTCTCGGCCTCGGGGATGCCCAGACGGTCGTAGGTGTTCCTGATGTCCTCGGGCAGTTCCTCCCAGGAGGTCGCCTGCTTCTCGGTGGACTTCACGAAGTACTTGATGTTCTGGAAGTCGATGCCGGTCAGGTCAGAACCCCAGCTGGGCATCGGCTTCTTGCCGAAGAGCTTCAAGCCCTTCAGCCGCAGGTCGAGCATCCACTGCGGCTCGTTCTTGCGGCCCGAGATGTCGCGGACGACCTCATCGTTCAGACCTCGACGCGCCGACACGCCGGCAGCATCGCTGTCCGACCAGCCGTACTCGTAGGTCCCAAGACCCTTCAGACCCGGGTTGCGCTCTTCAACGGTGCTGCTCATGGGTGGACCTTCCATCAGAGGTAGTCGTTCCTGACGATGTTTGACTGCCTGGCTGGCTTTGCGTGCTGACGGCACTGAGGGGGATGAATGTGGTGCAGACGTGCTCGCCATGGGCAAGGGTCGCCAGGCGTTGGACATGGACTCCGAGCAGGCGAGAGAACGCATCGGTCTCGGCGTCACAGAACTGTGGGAACTCGGCTGCGACGTGCTGCACCGGGCAGTGCCCCTGGCACAGCTGCACTCCGGCCAAGGGCGTACCGGCTAGCACGGGCCGGGTGGATGCGGCGTAACCGTTGGCGCTCAGTGCGTTTGCCAGTACGTCCGCCCGGGAAGCAACGTCCCGCCCTGCCGCCGACAGCTGGGTGGCGTACTGCCGCTCGAACTCAGCGATGCGTTCGCGGGCAAACTCACTGACGGCATCCTCACCTGCGTGCTCAGCAAGGAACCGCAGGGCAGAGGTGGCCACGTCGTCGTAGTCGCTGTCCATGCCGACGTGTCCGGCCTCGGACAGGACGTAGGCGCGGGCTGGGCGTCCTCGACCGCGACCGCCGGCGCTGGTGGGCTCGTGTTCCACGATCGCACCCTGCTCGACGAGCAGGTCGAGGTGGCGACGAACCGCAGCAGGCGTCAGCCCAAGGCGGCAGGCGAGGGCGGACGCGGTGAGCGGGCCGTCCTCGGAGATCGCCTGTCGGACCCGGTCACGGGTGCGCGCCTCGAGAACGTGCGGAGCGGGGTTGGACCCCTGCGCACGGTCGGAAACGGGACTATCGGTGATAAACACAACAACAGTGTGACCTAATTCGACCCGAGTTGGCTAGTAAGGGTTACCTAAGTCACGTCGACGAGACCACCCCGCAACTGCTAGCGGGTGACTCTGGTCGAGGTCATCGTCGCCGGTGGACCTAGACTCCTGTGCGTGACTGAGGCCGTGAGTGTGCACGATCTCGCCAAGCGATTTGGTGCAACCACTGCCCTGCGGGGTATGACGTGGGCTGCTCGCCATGGCCAGATAACAACAGTGCTCGGGCCCAACGGCGCCGGCAAGACGACAACCATCGAGTGCGCCGAGGGTCTGCAACGTCCGGACTCCGGCGAGGTCCGTGTCCTGGGAGTCGATCCGTGGCAGGCCAGCCCCGACCACCGCGCCGCCGTGGGGGTCATGTTGCAGGACGGCGGGCTGCCCAACGCCAGCGCCCCGATCCGACTGCTGCGCCACCTCGCCGCCTTCCACCGGTCCCCCGCCGATGTCGACGCGCTCGTCCAGCGGCTCGGCATCGACGCCTTCAGCGGCACGACCGTTCGCCGGCTGTCCGGAGGGCAGAAGCAGCGGGTCGCCCTCGCCGCGGCTCTGATCGGACGACCGGAGGTCGCCTTCCTGGACGAGCCCACCGCCGGCCTTGATCCTCACGCCCGGCTCGACGCCTGGGACTTGTTGCGCGAGACCCGCGACACCGGCTGCGCCGTCATCGTCACCACCCACTCCTTCGAAGAAGCCCAGCGGTTGGCCGATCACATCGTTATCGTCAACCGCGGGCGCGTAGCCACCCAGGGCAGCATTGCTGAGCTGACCGGGCAGCGGTCGCTCGAGGACGTCTACTTCTCCCTCACCCGGGAGTCCACCCGATGAGTCCCACTCCGATGGATACAGCCCCAACCCCTGCCGCAGCCCCAACCCGTGACCGGGTCCTGGCACAGACCCGCTTTGAGACGGGCACCCTGCTGCGCAACGGCGAGCAGCTTCTGGTCGCCCTCGTGCTGCCGGCAATGGCCTTGGTGGGCCTGGCCCTGAGCCAGTCCCCCTCCCTCGGACCGGACAGCCGGATTGACGTGGCCGTTCCGGGGGTGCTGGCGCTGGCGGTGATCTCCACCGCCTTCACCGGCCAGGCGATCTCCACGGCCTTCGACCGCAGGTACGGCGTGCTGCGCCTGCTCGGGGTGAGCCCCCTGGGTCGCAACGGCCTTCTGGTGGCCAAAGCTCTGGCGGTCTTGACGATCGAGCTCTTGCAGTTCGTCGTAATCGGCGCCCTGGGCCTGGCCTTCGGATGGCACCCCCGGTGGATCGGGCTGCTGCCCGCCATACTCCTGACGCTGGTCGGCACCTGGGCGTTCGTCGCGCTCGCCCTGCTTCTGGCCGGCACGCTGCGAGCAGAGGGCGTGCTCGCACTGGCCAACCTGATCTGGGTCACCCTCCTGGGTCTTGGTGGCGTCATCGTCCCGCCCTCCCAGATGCCTGCCGGCCTCTCGCACGTCGCGGCTCTGCTTCCCTCCGGCGCGCTGGGCAGCGGTCTGCGGGTTGCTTTCATCGACGGGCGACTGAGCGCAATACCGCTGCTGGTGCTTGTTGCCTGGGGAGTTGTGGCGACAGTACTGGCCTCCCGTACGTTCCGCTGGAGCGACTAATGTCCCGAAGCCTCCTATGACACAGCCACTGAAGCCACCGCCACTGATGCCAGCCGCCCAACCGATGCCACCGGTGGTCAACCCCTGGTTACACCGAGTGCTGCTGGTCAACCTGATCCTGGAGATCGGAATCGTGGTCACCGGAGGACTGGTGCGCCTGAGTGGTTCGGGCCTGGGCTGCCCGACCTGGCCCCAGTGCGTCCCAGGGTCGTTCACGCCGGTGCCCTACCAGGAACAGGGGTTCCACAAGCTCATCGAGTTCGGCAACCGGACTCTGACCAGTGTCGTCGGGGTTGCGGCATTGCTGGTGATCATCGCGATCTGGCGCTGGGCGCCTCGGCGTCGCGGCCTGCGCGCGATCTCGGTCCTGCCACTGGCCGGTGTCTTGTTGCAGGCGATCCTGGGCGGCATCACCGTGCTGACCGGTCTTAACCCGGCGCTGGTGGCCGCCCACTTCCTGGCCTCGATGGTACTGGTCTCCCTGTCGGCATACCTGCTGTATCGGGCGGGTGAGGGTGACGAGCCCCCAGTGGCCCTGGTGCGTCCGCAGATCGCTTCGGTGGCGAGGGTAACCGCCACGCTGGGTGCGCTCATCCTGGTCCTGGGCACGATGGTCACCGGGTCCGGCCCGCATTCTGGTGATGCCAGCACGCCACGCTTCGGGTTCGACCCACGCACCATCTCGTGGGTGCACGCCGACGCCGTGATGTTGTTCGTGGGACTGGTGGTTGCCGTGCTGCTGGCGGTGCAGCTGACTGCGACCGACCCACGACCTCGACGGGCCTGGCACGCGGTCTTGGGGATCACCGTGCTTCAGGGACTGGTCGGCTACGCGCAGTACTTCACCGGACTGCCCGAAGTGCTGGTCATGGTCCACATGCTGGGAGCCAGCCTCCTGGCCGTGTCGCTGACCTACGGCGTGCTGAGCCTGCGTCGCCGCTGAACCCTGGGAAGCTAGACCCAGGGAAGGGCGATGTGCAGCACTGAGTCGACCGCGACCGCCAGGAACACCAGGCTCAGGTAGCTGATCGAGTAGTGGAACAACCGCATCGGGTTCAGGGATGCGGTCGTCACGTTCTGCGGCGCCTTAGCGCGCAACAGGAGCTTGTGCGCCTCCAGGAGGAACAACCCGCCGGACGGCAGCGCCACGACCAGATAGATCCAGCCCATCGAGGCGATCGGGATCAGCGCCAACGAGGTCAGCACGGTGTGCCAGCTGTAGATCACGACCTGACGAGCCACCACCGTGTCCTTGGCCACGACGGGGAGCATCGGCACTCCCGCGGCTTCGTACTCATCCTTGAAACGCATCGACAACGGCCAGTAGTGCGGCGGCGTCCAGAAGAAGACGATCAGGAAAAGAACCAGCGCCGGCCACGTCAGGGAATCAGTGACCGCAGACCAGCCGATGAGCACCGGCATGCAGCCGGCCGCACCGCCCCACACGATGTTCTGGGAGGTGCGTCGTTTGAGCAGCATCGTGTAGAAACCGACATAAAGCACGATGGCAGCGGCGGAAAGCTCGGCGGAAAGCCAGTTGACGACCAGTCCGAGCCACAGGGTCGACGCCAGCGTCAGCACCGCTCCAAAACGCAGCGCGGCGCCGGGGGCGATCGCGCCAGTGACCAGCGGCCGGTTCTGCGTCCGGTGCATGACCTTGTCGATGTCTCGGTCCAGATAGCAGTTGAGCACGTTGGCGGAGGCAGCCGACAAGGTGCCACCGACCAGCGTCGCCACGATCAGCCAGAGCGAGGGCAGCCCCCGCTTAGCCAGGAACATCGTGGGGAACGTCGTGACCAGGAGCAGCTCGATGATCCGCGGCTTGGTCAGCGCGACATAGTTGCCCGCCCTCTGGCGCCAGCCCGGGCGACCCGACCCGATCGATACAGGATCCAAACGCGGCTCTAGAGCAGTCACGACGTCCTAGGGATGTGGTGCGGACCGGACGCGAAACCGTTCGAGACGGGGCGCCCATTGACCAGCAGAACTCTAGCGTCGTCGGGCCGATGTGCACGGTTCAACATCGACACAGGTGCCCACTTTCTCGTTATAGGCTCGATCCGTGACCGATCTGAATATCGCTGACGTTAACCATGCCGCCACGAGCACGAGCCGCGACTCTTCGCTGGCCGCTCCGATCGCGACCCGCGCCGGGTGGACCGACGTTGATGTACGAGCCGTCGATACCGTGCGACTGCTCGCCGCCGACGCCGTCCAGAAGGCCGGCAACGGCCACCCCGGCACCGCCATGAGCCTGGCCCCGCTGGCCTACCTGCTCTACCAGAACGTGATGCGTCACGACCCTGCTGACCCGCAGTGGCTCGGCCGCGACCGGTTCGTGCTCTCGTGTGGCCACTCAAGCCTGACCCAGTACATCCAGCTGTACCTATCCGGCTACGGTCTGGAGCTCGACGACCTGAAGTCGCTGCGCACCTGGGGCTCGCGAACCCCGGGGCACCCCGAGTTCCGTCACACCCTGGGTGTGGATATCACCACAGGGCCGCTGGGCTCCGGCCTGGCCTCGGCTGTGGGAATGGCGATGGCCCAGCGCCGCCAGCGGGGTCTGCTGGACCCTGATGGCGCACCGGGTCAAAGCCCGTTCGACCATCACATCTACGTGATCGCCTCCGACGGCGACATCATGGAGGGCGTCTCCCACGAGGCCAGCGCCCTCGCCGGTCACCAGGAGCTGGGCAACCTGACGGTGATCTACGACCAGAACCACATCTCGATCGAGGACGACACCAACATCTCGTTCTCCGAGGACGTGGGCAAACGCTACGAGGCCTACGGCTGGCACGTCGTCACCGTCGACTGGCGCAGTAGCTGGAGCAAGAGCCACAGCGACGCCAGCAACACCTACGTCGAGGACGTGGACGCGCTGCTCGCTGCGATCGAGAGCGGCAAGACGGTCAGCGACAAGCCGACGCTGGTCATCCTCAAGACGGTCATCGCCTGGCCCGCCCCGAGCAAACAGGACACCGGCGCCTCCCACGGCTCGGCGTTGGGTGATGGCGAGATTGCCGCCACCAAGACGCTGCTCGGATTCGACCCGGCCCAGACCTTCGAGGTCGGGGTCGACGTTCTCGCCCACACCCGCGCCGTGATGGGGCGCGGGAAGAGCGCCCATGCCGAGTGGGAGAAGGGGTATGGCACCTGGCGGGCT
>Ga0209638_1002393_pt1 | contig 11540 bp, 9 predicted proteins | sample BarGraNGADG00211_FD_184490 | JGI IMG/M metagenome (GOLD analysis project Ga0209638, IMG submission 184490) | Arctic peat soil microbial communities from Barrow, Alaska - Barrow Graham LP Ref core NGADG0002-211 (SPAdes) (version 2) | ecosystem: Environmental > Terrestrial > Soil > Wetlands > Peat... | reverse complement strand
CCTCCCGAGGGGTCATCCCGCCAACGAGACAATGATCTCGTCACTCGAGACCCCAAGAACGGTGACACGCCGAGCGAAAACCCCCGTCCTATAAGGGAAACCGCTGTGACTTTTTCAGGTCGAAGTAGCTAGCAGCCGGCGTCTCACTGTTGCACCCGATTGCTTTGCGCGATCTCGTTCGGCTGAGACGAGCAGAACTCACGCTCATCGGCACGCTGCTGCTCGCAGGACTCGTGTTCTCGGCAGGGACGCTGGCGCTAGCGCTCGCTGACCTCACCTCTCCCCTGTGGCTCTCCGTCATAGCGGTCTACACGTTCCTTGGACTGGCTGCGGCTCTCCCGCTGGCGCGACGTCTGCCGAGCATGAAGTGGGCCTTCCCGTTGTTCCTCATTGCCCACACGGTGACGACCGTCGCCTTCTTGCGCTGGTCGCCGGCCGCTATCGACGTCCAGGTCTTTCTGCATGACGGTGCGATCGCCGTCCTCCACGGACATAACCCCTACGCAATGACCTTTCCCGACATCTACCCCTCACAGCTCTCGGACCTGTTCTACGGCCCTGGTGTGGTCATGGACGGGCGGATCACTTACGGCTTTCCCTACCTTCCCGTTTCCCTCCTCGTCGCGATTCCCGGGCAACTCCTGGGAGGCGTCAGGTACAGCCAGCTGATCGCCATGCTCGTGACGGCCCTGGTCCTGCGTAGGCTGGCCTCGGACCAAGTCGGCAGAGCGGCTGCTGTCCTCGGCGTTGCATCGGTGTCGGCCATCCCGGTTCTGAATGGAGCATGGACCGAACCGACAATAGTCGCGCTCTTGGCCTGCCTGGTCCTGGCCCTTGAACGGCGGCGACACTCTTTCGTGGCCGTGTTCCTCGGACTTTTCATCTTGTCGAAGCAGTACGTCGTGATTGCGATCCCGATCATCTGGCTCATCCGTCAGTGGCTGACGCGCCGCGTGATCTTGATCAGCGTAGGCGTGGCTGCTGTCGCGACCTTGCCCTTCTTCCTGATCGACCCCGCCGCGTTCTGGAAGACGATCGTCCAGTACCAGCTGATCCAGCCGTTCCGGGCCGACTCGGTGTCCCTGCTCGTGTCCAGCGTCAACACGTTCAGCTGGCCGCCGCCATGGACGTACGGCGCGCTTCCTCTGTTGGGCGGAGGTTTGACTGCCCTTGCGGTGGCTCTTCGCGCGCCGCGGACTCCTGCCGCCTTTGCGGCCGGCGTCGGCCTGACTCTTCTGGTCACGATCCTGCTTTCAAAGCAGGCGTTCATGAACTACTACTTCATCGTGAGCGGCGCATTCCTCATCGCCGCCGTTGCGTGGCCGATGCAAGGTGGACAGGCGAAGCCGCCATGAACAATCGAGGTCTGGGTGGCTATCCGCTTGCGGGACTGAGGGTGACGACGACGATGAGCCCGGCGAAAACCATGCCTGATCCGAGCACGGTCCAGATGTTGGCTTTTTCGTCGAGCACCAAGACGCTGGCGGCGAGGATCGCCAAGTACCCGAGGGCGTTGAATGGGTAGGCAATGTTGAGCGGCACTCGCGAAAGGGTGAGCATCCAGGCCAACGCTGAAATGCCGAACAGGACGAGTCCTAGCCATACCCAGCCGTTGCCTACGGCGTTTCCGACCAGTGATGTCCCGTGTTCTTTCGCGCTGGATGCACTCCCCGTCATGCCGTATTTGAGGATGACTTGGCCGGACGCGGCTAAAGCTACCGCGAACAGCAGAACCGCGAAGTTGCTCACGCTCACTGGGACACTCCTTACTTGCGTGCTCTCAGGGGCTTCGTCGTCCCGGTTTTCCAAGGCGCCTCCTGGCCCCCCTCCGAGCACTCGTTCAGGCATGGGTAATGCAACATTTGTCGCGAAGCGTCAACCATAGTGCGCCAAAATTACGCTCGGGTGCCGGAACGGGCGAAATCCTCCGCACAATTTGGGGCCCGAAGGAGCCGGAACCCCTCGTGATCGCCAGTCTGCCCAGCCCGGATGGCCCGTGACCTCGGCCTCTCTACTTGGCTGTCGGAGTTGGGCTGGCCGGCGGAGCCGGCGAGGAACTGCCGCTGGTGGCCTTGGCCGCTGGATCCTTCAGCTTCGGGTTCAAAGCCAGCGCCTTGCTCATCTCGGCGGCACCCTCGGTCTTCTTGCCCTGACCACGTAGCAGAAGCGCGAGATTGAAGTGGGCCTCTGCAGCCGTTGGGCGGGCGCCGATCGCGCGGCGGTACAGGTCGATGGCCTCGACGGCCCGCGACTCACTCGCGCCCAGGATCACGCCTAGGTTGTAGAGGGCCGGCTCGAACAGAGGGTCAATCTTGATCACGACGCGATACTTGCCTTCGGCTGCGTCGTTCTTGCCGTCCATCTGGTCGAGCAACGCGAGGTTGTAGATGGCGTACTTGTTCGCCGGCTCGGCGTCGAGTACCTCCTGGTACTTGGCCCGGGCCAGGTCCTTCTGACCGGAGGCCTGCAGCTTCAAGGCAGCATCGAGGGCCGTCTGCGCCTGTGCCTTCTTGTCCTGCGCACTGTTTCCGCAACCGCTGACGAGCAGCGCGAAGATGAGCGCCCCCATGCCGGCTGCTGTGCGTGCTGAACGACCCCTGTGAGCAGTTGGCATGCCGACTCCATCCCGTGGCGAACCTTTGAGTTCGCGCAATCCTAGCCGGGGCGAAGGTCACTGTCGGCGAAAGCCCCGAATCCAAGGGGCGCCGAGGGTAGGGTCAAAATGTGCGGCTACTGATAACCACCATCATCTTCGGGGTGCTGATTCTCGGCGCCATCGTCGAGCTTCTGCGTCGGCGCCGTCTGCGCGAGAAGTACGCCGCGCTGTGGCTGTTCACCGGGTTCCTCGTCATCGTGTTGTCGCTGTTTCCCGGCGGCTTGGACAAGTCCGCGGGCTATGTGGGTATGGCCAGCGGGGTCAGCCTGGTGCTCTTCCTGTCCGTCGTCTTCTTGCTGATCATCGCCATGCACCTGTCGTGGGAGGTCAGCCAGCTCGAGGAGGAGACCCGCTCGATCTCGGAGGAGATCGCCCTGCTGCGTATGGAGCTCGAAAGGTCCCAGCCTGCCGCGAATATTCCGCGCGCGCGCCGTCGCGATGACCCGACGGACCCCTCGTCGTGACCAGGCCGATGCGAGTGCTGGTCGTCATACCCGCCTGGAACGAGGAAGCCTCGATCGCCACTGTGGTCCACGAGGTGCGCAGCGCCCTCCCAGGGGTCGACGTGCTCGTGGTGGACGACGGGTCCACCGACAAGACCGTCCAACGGGCGCGTGAGGCGGGCGCGGTCGTCGCCCACCTGCCGTACAACCTCGGTGTCGGAGGCGCGATGCGACTGGGCTTTCGCTACGCGGTCGAGCGTGACTACGACACCGTGTTGCAAATCGACGCCGACGGACAGCACGACCCGGCCTTCGCACCGCAGCTCCTGGAGCGCATCGAAGCCGGGGCGGACCTCGTCATCGGCGCCCGTTTTGCCGGCGTCGGCGAGTACCCGGCGCGAGGTCCCCGACGTTGGGCCATGACCGTGCTCAGCAAGTCGCTGTCCAGGCTCGCCGGGACGCGGTTGACCGACACGACATCGGGCATGCGGGCGACGTCGCGCCCGTTGGTCGAGCTGTTCGCCAGGCACTACCCCATGGACTACCTCGGAGACACCGTCGAGACGCTGGCGATGGCTGCCCGACGCGGCTTCCGCATCGAGCAGGTGCCTGTGGCCATGAGGGTGCGTGAGACTGGCAAGCCCAGCCACGCCGTCGGTATGGCCACCGTGTACCTGGGGCGCGCCTTCGTGGTGCTCGTCCTTGCGCTCATCCGTCGATGACCGAGCTGGGCGGGGCTGGTCAGCGACTCCTCAACCTGCTCCCCCGAGGCGCGAGCAAGGTCAGTGCAGGCCTTGTCGTGCTCGGTGTCTCGTCGTACGCGTTCCTGGCCCTTGCCCGGCGCGGCCTGGACGACGCGCCGTACTCGGTGCTGTCCGTGCTGTGGGTGCTGCTGTTCACCGTGGGCCCGGGGATCTTCCTCCCCCTCGAGCAGGAGCTGGGGCGCGTGGTGGCGTCCCGACGGGCGCTGGGCCTGGCCTACCGGCCGGTGGTCGTCAAAGCCGTCTGGGGCGTCGTCGTCGTGGTGCTCAGCTTCACCATCGCCTTCGGGGTGTTCGGCGACCTGGTCGGCCGGCGTCTGCTCGGCGGTGACGCGGCAGCCGGATGGAGCCTGGTGGCGGGCGTCGCCGCTCTCGCGGTCAGCAGCCTGGCCCGGGGCCTGTTCGCGGGACGAGGGCAGTTCGGCCGCTATGCCGTCCAGCTGGGCGCGGACGGCACTTTCAGGGTCCTGCTGGCCGTCGGGCTGATCGTCGCCCAGGTGCACTCGGTGTGGATGTGGGGTGCGGCGCTGGCCGCCGCGCCGCTGCTCTCGGTGCTGGTGTCCGCGTGGGGCTCCGCCGAGGACCAGCCGGAGCCTGCAGGTGATCCCGCTGCCGACGGCATCGAGTTCTCGCACGCGCTCGGTTGGCTGCTCGGCGCGACTCTGGCCAGCCAGGCCCTGGCGAACGGCGCCGTGATCCTTGCTCAGCTCGCCATGGGGCCTGGCCAGGAGGCCGTCGCCGGGTCCCTGCTCATCGGGCTCGTGGTCGCCCGGGTGCCGTTGTTCCTGTATGCCGCGGTGCAGGCCGCGCTGCTGCCCCGGCTGGCGGAGGTCCGAGCCCACCGGGACCTGCCCGGCTTCGTCCGGTTGCTGGCCTCGACGACCGCGGTCGTGACCGCGTTGGGCGTGGCGAACATCGTCGCCGTCGCGTTGTTCGGGCGGTGGGTGATGCGCGCGCTGTTCGGTCAGCAGCCGCTCAGCGAACACATTATGGTGCTCCTTGCCGTTGCGACGGCTGCCTTCATGATCGCCAGCGTGCTCACTCAGGGCCTGGTCGCGCTGGAGCACCACATGGACTCGTGCATCGCCTGGCTGTTCGGGCTTGCCGTGTTCGCCCTCGTCTTCTTCCAGTCCTCCAGCGGCCTGGACGAGCGGGTGACCTGGTCCTTCCTCGGCGGAGCGGTCGGGGCCGCCATCGCCATGCTGTCCATGCTCGTGCTGAGGCGTTCCGATCTTGAGAGCGGTGTCATGACCAAGGACCCGGTGCCATCGTGAGGCGGCCCTCGGTGACCGCGGTCGTGCTGGCCTACGGTGCCGAGCCCTGGTTGCGCGAGTGCGTTGCATCTGTGCTCGGCTCGACCGGGGTCGAGGTTGAGGTGGTGCTGGTCGACAACGGGTGCAGCAGCGATGCGATGCAGGAGCTCTCAGGGTGGCCGCAGGTGACGGTGCTGCACCCGGAGTCGAACCTCGGTTTCGCCGGTGGGGTCGTGCTCGGGGCCAAGGGTGTGACGACCGAGTTCCTGGCGATGGTCAACTCCGACGCGGTCGTGGACGAGGGCGCGCTCGCCGCCCTGATCGCGGAGGCCGGCCGCGATGAGGTGGGGATCGCGAGTGCCTGCGTCGTACTCGGTGATCGGCCCGATCTGGTCAACAGCGTGGGAAACCCGGTGCATCTTCTTGGGTTCTCCTGGGCGGGAGGGTTCGGAGACCTCGTCGGGGCACATCCCGTGGCAACGGATGTCGCGAGTGCCACCGGGGCGTGCGCGGTCCTTCGCACGTCGTGGTGGGAGACGCTGGGTGGCTTCGCGGAGGAGTACTTCGCCTACTGCGAGGACGTCGACCTCAGCTGGCGGTCCTGGCAGCTCGGCCGGAGCGTGAGGTACGTGCCGGGAGCGGTGGTGCGCCACCACTACGAGTTCTCGCGCTCGCCCCTGAAGCGCTACCTGCTCGAGCGCAACCGGCTGATCTTCATGCTGACGACCTATGAGCGAAAGACGTTGCTGCTCCTTGCGCCGCTGCTCGTCGCGGTCGAGCTGGGACTGCTGCTGGTGTCGCTGTCGGGAGGGTGGTCCCGACAGAAGGTGTCTGGGTGGTGGTGGATCGCTCGCCATGGAGGCTGGATGCGAGACAGGCGCCGACGGCTGCAGTCCCAGCGGATCGTGCCCGATCGTGACCTCGCCCATCTGTGGAGCACCCGCTTCGACCCCGGCCATGAGGCGACTCCCGCCGGCGCAGGTCCGGTCGGTGCCGTGGTCACCGCCTACTGGGCCCTGGCCCGGCGGTTCTTGTAGGCCCGCGACCCCGAGCGGACGGACAGTCGAGTTGATGGAGTGGGGGCCAATTGGCGCACACTGCTCGGCACGCCGTGCTGGAATGGCGCATATGGAGACAACAGAGGGTGAGGAGTACTCGCGAAGGCTCGTTGAGCACGGGGGTGCTCCCTGGAAGCGAATCCTCAACGTGCAGGCGCCGTACCAGTGGAATCTGCGCCGCAAGGACCTCGGCCGGACGCTGGACGTCGGCTGCGGCATCGGCCGGAACCTGCGGACGCTGGCTCCGGGATCCGTCGGGGTGGATCACAACGTGACCTCGGTGGCACTGGCCAGGGACGACGGACTCAACGCGATGACAGTGGATGAGTTCTTCACGAATGGCGAGCTGACTCCGGCTTCGTTCGACGGCATCTTGCTGGCTCACGTGATCGAGCACATGTCTGCCGAGGCCGGCATCGAGATGATGCACATGTATCTGCCGTACCTGAAGCGTGGTGGCAAGTTGCTGCTCATCTGCCCTCAGGAACGTGGCTACGCCTCCGACCCGACCCACGTGCGGTGGACGACCGGCGAGGACCTGGAGCGGCTTGCCCAGGACGTCGGCCTAGTGCCAGAGCGCTGGACCAGTTTTCCGCTGCCTCGGGCGTTTGGGCGGGTGTTCACCTATAACGAGTTTAACTGCCTCGCGCGAAAACTTGGCTGACAACGAGCCCCGACCACCCAGCAGAACAAGCCGGCTGTGTTTGAGGGATCGACAAAGGCCTACTGCGTGACGGTGATCCGGGCCGAGGTGCCGCTGGAGGCGTCTGGGCCGACCGTGACCACGGCCTCCCCAGGATCGATTCTCAGGGTCATGGTGCGGTCGTAGTAGGAGAGCTGAGCAGGAGTGACATGGAAGGTTGCCGTGCCGGTGGACCCTGGATCCAGCTCGAGACTCACCCAGTCTGCGAGCTCGAGAAGAGGTCGGGTCACGTCGGCAACGAGGTCGCGAAGGTAGAGCTGCACGACTTCGCGACCCGCGTGCGTTCCTGAGTTGGTGACGTCGACGGTCACCTCGACGGATCCGCCGTTCAGCGGCATCTCGTTTGAGGACAAGCGAATTGGCCCGTAGTTGAACGTCGTATACGTCAGTCCCCAGCCGAACGGGAAGCGTGGCACTACCAAGGCGTCCAGGTACCGACCAGTCACGCCGTCGGCGTCGGCGGCGATGGGTCGGCCGGTAGGGTGGGCGTGAGTGCTGGTGGGGAGGTGGCCAACGCTGCGGGGGAACGTCATCGGCAGGCGCCCGCCCGGCGCACGGTCGCCGAACAGGGTCTCGACAAGAGCCGGTCCGGCCTCGACCCCAGGGTGCCACGCGATGAGGACAGAGTCCGCCAGGTCCAGAACCTCGCCGAGGTCCAGGGGCCGGCCGGTGAACACGACCACGACCAGCGGCTTGCCGATGGCGGCGATCGCGCGCAGGACCTCGAGCTGACCGGCGGGCAGACCGATGTCGGTGACGGAGTTGGCCTCGCCCGAACGCGACGGGTGTTCGCCGACGAGGGCGACGGTGACGTCGGCCTGGCGGACCAGATGCAAAGTCCTGTCGCTGAAGCGCCCGTCATCGACAATCGCGTTGTCCTGCAACCGCTCCCGTATGGCGGCTGCGGGGCTGGCGACGTCCTCGCCCCGGCCGTCGAGGGTCCAGGTGCCGAAAAGTGCCTCGCCTTCCTCGACGAAGGGACCGGTGAGCAGTACGCGGCCCAGGTTCGGAGACAGGGGCAATGTGCCGTTGTTGGTAAGCAGTACAAAGGACGCGGCGGCCGCCTCGCGTGCCAAGGCTCGGGCCTCTGGCCCAAGGACCGGCTCTGACGTCGTCGCTCCCATGTAAGGCCGTTCGAACAGCCCCTGCCGAATCTTGAGGCGGATGATTCGGCGTGCGGCGTCATCGACCAGGTCCAGCGGCACCCGACCGGACTCGACGAGTTCGGCGAGGTGGGCCGCGTAAGCGCCGGAGATCATGTCGATGTCCACGCCGGCCGCGATGGCTTGAGCCGCCGCGTCCCGCAGGTCTGAGGCAACACCCTGGTTGACCAGCTGGCCGATGCCGTCCCAGTCGGCAACGACGACACCATCGAAGCCCCATTCGCCTTTGAGCACTTCGCGAAGCATTCGACGGTGGGCGTGCATGGGCACCCCATCGACGTCGGTGAACGCCGCCATCACGGTGGCGCAGCCCGCCTCGACCGCAGTCCGGAACGGCCGCAGATGAAGGTTGCGCAACGTGTTCTCGCCAACCTGAACGGTCTCGTAGTCCCGCCCACCGGCGACCAGCCCGTAGCCCACGAAGTGCTTGGCGCAGGCCGAGATCGAGCCGGCACCGCGACTGTCACCCTCGCCAAGATCGTCGCCCTGGAATCCGCGCACCATCGCCGCGCCGAGTCGACCAGCGAGCACCGGCGCCTCCCCCAGCGATTCGGCGACTCGGCCCCATCGGGGCTCCTCGGAGATGTCCAGCATCGGCGCAAACGTCCAGGCGATCCCGTCAAGACTCGCCTCGGCCGCAGCCAGCCGCGCTGTGCGGAGTACGAGGTCCTCGTCCCACGCAGCAGCTAGACCGAGCGGGATCGGGAACACCGTCCGATGCCCGTGGATGACATCCCGTGCGAACAGTAGGGGGATCCCCAGTCGTGAGTCCTCGACGGCGATCCGCTGCACCGCATCGATGGTGGAGACCCGAATGCCAGCGTCGCGTTCATTGCCAGCCGTGGCCCCGCTGGCCAGAAGACTCGACCCGATCCCACCGCCGCGGATGAGCTCCGCATCGGCGATGGGATCAATGTTGGCGCTCTGGTGGGTCTGCCCCACCTTCTCGGCCAGGGTCATCTCGGCCAACAGTGCTTCGACGTGCTCCTCCACCGGGAGGTCGGTCCGCAACCACGGTCGGTCGGCGTTGCCGTTTGGGCCGGTGCTACCCGGTGGTGTGGTCACGTCAGGACACCTGGATCTCGAGGTGGTTGCGCCCGGATGCGTTCATGCCTGCCCTCATCAACGCCATGTCGATGGCAACGCCAGCGGCACGGTAGGGGTTCGACAGTGGATTCGTTTGCAACGCAGCGCCATTCAGCGCCACGGAGACCGGTCCGACGCCGCGATCGCCGACACCGAAGGTCAGATCCAGCGGAATGCCGTCAACCGGCACCGTCGCTTCCAGCCCATCCAAAGCCGGCGCGAGGACGGGGTCGATCTCCAAGGCATCGCCACGACGGCGCACGCCTAGGAGGCTCTGGACGACGAGGCGCAGGAAGATCCCTGGGCCCGAGGAGTAGACCCGCCAGCCTCCCTCGAGAGGCACCGTGCCAGCCATGACTTCACCATAATGTTCGGCAGCCTCGTACCGGTCGGCGAACGTCGCATCCGACGAGGAGTAGTAGCACGTCGACTGACGTGGCCGCGCGTTAGGCACCCGTTCAGTCACGCCGATGGGGTTGACCTGGGCGAGGGCTTCCAGGAGTCGCTCGGCGTCACCGTGGCGGGCCAAGGCCTCGGCATAGCGAAGGTGGGCGTGCGTGTACATGATCCCGATCTCACGACCGAAGAAGGTGCTGGCCTCTGCCCGCTGGAAGACCTCCATCGGGCCGCCGTGGTAGCGGGCCGGACGGTCGAAGAGTCGAGCGCCATCGGGCCCGAGGAGATGCTTGTCGATGACATCCAGGTGCTCACGCGCCTCGCTCGGCGAGAGCAGGTCGCCTGAGATCGCGTGAATGATCTGCAGGAGGCCGTACTTGAGGCCCGTCCGCTGGTCTGACGGGTGGACGAGGTGCTCGATCGACCCGTCGTCACCGAACAGGCCGTAGCCGGCCAATACCCCGTCGCGCATGAGCAGGGTTTGCATGGCTTCGGCGGTCTCACCGGCGATTCGTTCGGACTGGTCGGCGTACTCGATCGCGTCGGCGGCGTCCTGACCGTCGAGCCGAGAGCTCACGGTCCGCAGCGATCCAGCCAGCGTCCGCAGCGCCTGCACCTGAAGGGTCGCCGTCCATGTCGAGCACAATCGCGCCGCAAGCTGGGGGTCGGCCGGCTGCAGCGAGTCGTTCCAGTCGCCATGTCCGTAGGCCGGCAGCGGGCTGCCGGGCACCGGGCTGGCGACGATTGTGGCCAGGGCGCGCCGGACATGCTCGAGCATCGGCTCTCCCGCCGTGGCTCCGTTGTCGTCGACAAACGGGATCCGTTCGGCGAACAGGCTGACGTCGCCCGTGACCGCCAGGTACTCCCCCAGCGCCAGGACCGGCCAGAAGACGACATCCCCATGAGAGTCGCCTTGCCCGCCACGGAACTCGCGTGGGTAGAACTCGAAGGACTGGGGCCAGTCGCCCCGAGCGTTCTGGGCCCGATAGACGCGCAGAATGAGGTCGCGCAGAGGCGCGGTCTGCCCAAGAGCGATGAGCAGGCCCACCGGTCCCTGACAGACATCCCGGGTGCCCCAGGCGCCGCCGGTGGACTGTTCCAGCCCTCGCGGTGACAGGTAGTGGACGAGGGCATCGTGGGCGAACCACGGCAGAATTGCGTCGAGTCTCGAAACCTCTTTGGCCAGTGAGGAATCCGCAGGGGGCTTCAGCCGCACCGAGCCGCTGATTCCGTCCCAGAACTGAGCCTTGGCGGTGTTGCCGAGGTCCGGGTCCGTGAGATCCGAGTCGGTCGCGGTCTTGCTCGGGTCGTCCAGGCCAACGAGGTGCTGCTTGGCGAGGTCAGCGGTCGGGATCAGATTGGACGTCAGTGCCAGATGCACGTCGGTGGTCGCTGTCGTGCGCATCGTCACCCAGGGCAGGTCGCGTGACTGACCGTCCAGGAAGAGAACCTCGTCACGGCGTACCTGATCGATCGTTCCTGGCTTCCAGGAGAACCGGAACGACCCGTCGGGGAATCGGGTCGCGATCTCGGAACCCTCCACGGGGCGCACCGTGACCCCATGGCCATCGTGCTGGAGCAGCGGCGGCTCGGGGTCCTGACCGTCGTCCCCACCAAGCGCGACATGGGCGCAGATCAGGAAACCGACAGACGGCCCGCTCAGGACCCGGATCGCAAGGCCGAGCTCATGCGACTGCGCAGGTGCGGTGGACGCGACCTCGATCAGCCCGCCATCGTGTGAGTACCACCAGCGGCAGGAGTCCAGGCCAACCGCCCACGCGCTGGGCTCGTCCAACAGAGCCCATCCGTTCGCGGCATCCGGGGACTCCACGAAGATCCGCAGCCCCTGCGCCGCCCGCAAGCCCACGTAGCTGCGGCGAGTGGACAGCATGCGGTTCAGGCTGACGTGCCCCTCGGTGACCTGCGAGTGAAACGTCCCAGCCATCCAGGCCGTCGTCGTGAGGCTGCCCTCGTCAGGGACCAAGGCCGTTCCGGTCCGCATGACGTGACCGTGCGGGCGC
>Ga0209638_1002391_pt1 | contig 11550 bp, 16 predicted proteins | sample BarGraNGADG00211_FD_184490 | JGI IMG/M metagenome (GOLD analysis project Ga0209638, IMG submission 184490) | Arctic peat soil microbial communities from Barrow, Alaska - Barrow Graham LP Ref core NGADG0002-211 (SPAdes) (version 2) | ecosystem: Environmental > Terrestrial > Soil > Wetlands > Peat... | reverse complement strand
GAAATGGGTGGTGGGCGGAGCCTCGCGCCACTCCATGACGGTCCCGACCACCATCGAGGGGACCGGACAGAGTTCGAGCGGACGGTGGCAAGCAACTCAACAGATGGCGGGGGTACTAATCCAGAGGTGTTGCTTCGGGCCCGATACCCGAAGTTCTTGCTGGCGGGGGCGCTCTGCGTACGCAGTCGCTAGGGCACTTGCCCTCTCAGTACTTGAGTGGACATGGCTATGACCCCAGAAACTCGAGACCTTAATCTTGATTGTCGGATCGACGGTTGCGCAACATCGGATGAATTTCTGGATTCCGGCAAGCTTCTCCTCGATTTCACGAGGAATGACGGATGTCTTCGAGTAGCTCTCCATACCATTTTGGATCGTTGACGCATGTAGACACGAAGTCGGCTACGCACGTGTCGCCGCCAAACTCTGCTGCGATATGGATCTGCTCGTAGCCAAGCTTAAACAAGTTGTCCCTTACCAATTCTGGCTTGAGATCAACCACGATGAACTGCTGTCGACCGGCGGCGGTCACTTCAGCGTGAACGTTCTCCCGCAGCATTGCCGTGAACACAAGATCGGTGATGGGCATCGAATAGCCCATCAGGACGATGACCTTTGTTGCATCTAGAGCTGCCGAAGCACGGCTCCATAACTCTCTTGTGATTGGGTTCGTATAGTACGGCGACTTGACTGCCGTCGGCGGGACGATGAATGGTTCGCGGCCGGGGAGACGTCGTGCGATCTCCTCGACATCGGGCTGCCCCGGGTGTTCCCATTCACCAGTCAGATCGAGCCTATTGAGGGTGGCACCCGACTCGTCGCCTGGGCTCCATCGCCAGTCGAGTGAGCCGTGGAGCTTGAGGAGCTGAAATGTCTTCACGAGACGTCCACCGAGCCGACCTGGCTGTGGAGGATACGGGGGCAGGTCGCCAAGGATGTCCACCGGACGGACGCGTCGACGCTCGGATCCGTCGGATCCCTCGAAGTCTTCAGACATCACGACGTACTCGATGAGGTTGTCGTAGTTAAACGTGATGACCGTGGTTTCGAAGCGATGAAACCAGACCACAAGGTCGGCCAGCCAAGGAGGGCATGGCCACAAGAGGGCGTTTCGCTGTGCGGAGTCGAGCATGCGCGCGATCGCCTCGCTAGCTCGAGCAAATACCCCCAGGTTCTCGGCATTAGTCGCCGCTGAGTAATCGGGCTGGTCCGTAGCGAGTCGGGACAGCCATTGCTCGAATAGCCCATTGGCAAATCTGGTTGGCAGCCGGTCCTTGTGTCCAGCTGCTTCGAGCAACGGACGGCAGGATTCTCCAAGCTCATCGATCGTCGGCATCTGCTGCGAGATTGCTTTCGAGAATCCGGCGCCGAGTACGCACACGGGGGACAGGCCAAAGTGAGTCACAGCGGCAGCGCTCGCGAGTTTGATATTCCCACCCGCTCGAGAGAAGTCGCCTGCGACACGTATCGCTCGCTACTTACCGACCGACAGCTTGGGTTGAGCCAAACATACGTTCGACCAAATTAGGGACTCGTAGTGTTTCCCCCCGGCGGCCGCCTCGGTGTAGGTGATCCAGGGGATGTCACCGATGCTCCGAAACCACTCCATTACCGGGACCCCTCCTTGTCGCCAGCGGGCAAGCCCACTCTCCCGCCTCGCACCGATCATGAGGCTACGTGACGTCCGCACTGAGTGCTGAGTACGGGCCCGCAGAGCCCTCCCCTGCTCAGAGCCTGAGCCACCTCCGGAGCCGACGGCGGACGGGTCGGCTCACCGACGCCGCTACTCCAGCTTCGGCCTCTTCTCGCTGAGTGAAGTAGACCTCGCGGCCGCGGTCGTCACGCTTACGGCCGGCGACAACCTGCTCGTCGGTCCAAGCGCCGGACCACCGAATCTCATCTCGCTTGATCCAGTAATGAGACCTGCAAGGGAAGCCCCAGTTTCCTATCGAAGGCGTTAGCGACACCGTGTCTCCGTCGAACACCAGGTGCCAGTCGGCCGGCGTAATCGGAGTGACCACTTTGCTTCCGCATCCGCAAGCACATCGGTGCACCGCGGTGGCGAAGGGAATGGAGACATAGAGAACACCCTCGGCAAGCTCGGACGGCACGTACTCCACGAATTCGTGCTTGATCGAGGTACGTCTCACGACGCCTTGTCATCATTAAGGAGGTGGTTCCCGTCGATGGTGTAGGCCGAGAACAGCTCGTGCTCAAAATCGGCGTAGAAGCCATACAGCTTCTTCCATTTAAGTACCACAAGAACCGCATTAAGGGCATTCAGATCTGCGATTTGGATGTTGCTGTCGTACTCGTCGCCTTCAGCATCGGCGAAGGACAGCCGTTGACCCTCCCAGATGTGTCGTCGGTGGGACGGGATGCTGGAAGTTACTCGCACGATGCCAGCCAGCGCATCACCGCTCCGGTATACGCCCATACCGGCATCGATGAACGGAAGGTCATACTCCTCGAGCTTCTCGACGATGAGCTTTTTCGACGGACCTGAGTCCATCGCCAAAAAGACGAACGTCATCTCCTTCAGCTGGGCGACGTTGGTCTCGTCAATGTTCACCGAGTGGGCGACGATGCCACGACGCATTGCATCGTATTTGCGCTGGTAGTACTCCGCTTTTGACGGTGCGGCTTGCAGCTCTTCGAGCGAGGCGGCACCAGGGGCCCGGAACGCATTGTGAGTAAACAGCGTGTCTCCGTCGTAGAGATGGACCTCTTCGATCGGGGTCTTGGCAATGAGGTCGAGGATGTAGGAGCCGGTGCCGCCGAGACCGACAATCGCCACTTTGGTCAGGGCCAGCTTGCTGGTCAGGTGGCTGATCTGGGCCCGGCTCGACGCTGTGTCTAGATAGCGGAAGACCGAATCTTCTTCGCTGGCAGGGACGACTGGGAAGATCTTTGCCGTTACCGCAGAGTCAATAGCCTGCGCCCAGCCGGAGACCATATTCACGTAGGCCGTGATCTTTGCGTGGTAGTCCGGGTAGCCCTCAGGCGGCTTGCTCGAAAAGACACAGTCGGCGATGAGCCCCACGGCAACTGGCGTCCGACCCTTACTGTTGATGATGTTCGTGAGCTCGGACCCTCGGTTGTCGCAAGGGATGCCTCCAGCGAACGACACCACGTGAGTGCTCGGTCTGACCGTGGTGGTGCCGCTCGTCGAAAGCTCGGAGATAATGGTCCCGTACGCCACCTGACCAGCCGAGGTCACGTAGGGGACGTACTTGACGAGGAGGTAGTTCGAGCGGATCTCGATGTCGTAGCCCTCGTCCTGGAGGCGCTGGAGGTCGGGGCTACGACTTACCAGTTGGCGTGACATTAAAGGTAGTGCCTTCCTGCTTGACTGTGACGAATTCGCCCTCGACGAGAATCCCCTCGTGCTTGGGAGCTTCGGCGTTGCGGTAAGTCACGGTGTAGGTCGTTCCCTGGTCGAGTCGGGTCGGGTAAGCGATGGCGACGACCTCGGTGTACGACACTTCCTGGTGCGGAACGACCGCCAACTCACCATTGATGACGATCGCGTATTCAGTGTGGCGGGCTTGATCCTCGGGCGCCGAGGTAGCGGCTTCGCTCATGGCAAAGCTCCTTTCCGTAGCTGCCAGCACGGCTGGAGGGCCGACTGCGTCTTTGCCCTTTTCGTACGTCGGACCGACCCCGCCCGTCCGCTCGAGGTGGATTCCCGGGGACGATCAGCTGAGAAAGATGGGCCTGAACTACGCGGTCCTCAGCTCACGTGCTCGGTCCGGAGGTACTCGACCCGGACGCGGCCTGGCTGGAACTCGGCCAGGCGGCGGGCAAGAGGCTCCTCGTAGGTGGTGACGAAGATCTGCTCCAGCCCGGACGCGGTGCTGAGGTGGGCCAGCATCGAGCCGACGAGATGGCGACTAGGAGGATCGAGATGCTCAAGGGGCTCATCGACCCAGCAGAAAGGCACCTTCGTTGTGACGAGGAGCGTCGTCAACCGCATCATGAGCTTGGCGACCATCTTCTCGCCGGCACTGAACGCGGCAAAGGCAAGGACGGCTCCGCCTGCGTCACGGGACATGGTGCCGTCAGGCAGCACATTGAGATTCGGACGATCCGGGAACACCGACTGCCAGCGACGGTTGACCTCCGATGTCAATGGAGCGAGCTGCTCACCTATAACAGAGCTGATCGTGGAGTTGAGGGCCTTCTCGGCAGCGTCGAGAAGCGCCACCTCGCGATAGCGCCGCTTGAGGAGTTCCGCTTCCTCTAGTTCGCCCGAGATCCGCTCGATCTTCTCGTCGGCGCCTTGGGCGGCAATTTCCAGCTCGCGGAGCGCAGCCGCTGCACGTTCAAGGTCCGCTAGCGCAGTAGCTGCATCGGCACCGAGAAGGTCAGAGTCCTCGGCAGATTCCAGGCTCGGCCTTGCGCCCAGCGCCGCGACGCGCCGCTCCAGCATCTCAACGACGTTGAGACGCTCCACGAGGGGGTGGGGGTCGATGGTCTGCAACCGTTGCCGGACATCCGCAAGGTCCTGCGAGTGGAGATGCTCTGCCCTACCCCGGCTCTCGTCGTCCAGTTCGCGCAAGCAGACGGGACACTCCCCTCCGGCTTCGTGCAGTCGCGCGAGCGCCGCCTCGACAGCCTCCAGCCGTGCCTTGAGCTGCGCCTGCTCTGCTCTCGCCGACTCCACGCCGCCGCGCACCGACTGCTTGACTTGACTGAGTAGCTGCTCCAGTGGTGCGTCTTCCGGTGGCGTGCCAATCACTTCTTCGATCTCGCGGCGAAACGCTGTGCTCCGATCGTCCCAAGCGACCGCAGCCGCTTGGAGCCGAGCCGCTGCTGAAGCACGTTCCGCTGCCTCTTGGACGTCTGCATGGCTTTGGCGAGCGGCCGACACCGCGGATCGCGCTGCTTCGAGGCGGTCTTCGAGCGCTGCCCGTTCGTCCCGTGTGGCGTCGAGTTGCTCCCTGGTGGCCGTCAGTTCCGCTCGCGCCGTCCTGACGCCACGATTGGCTCGCGTAAGCGCCGGCCCGATCTCCTCCAGTGCTCGCTGCAACTCGTCGAGCGAATAGACGCTGCAAAGGTGCGCCCTAAGATCGGGTTCGTCCTCTTCGACGCGCAAGTCCTCAGTGAGAAAGGCAGTCCTGGAGACGAAGCGCAAGTCGGCAGACCAGGCATCAGCGAGGATGCGGCGAAACTCCCCTTCCGGCAGCTTTTGGCCGTCGAGGACGGCACTGAAATTGGAGGTAGCACGGGCGCCGCGCAGGCTCATCTCGCGCCGGACTTCGAGCTCACCACGCTCGCTGGTCAGAGTCACCGTCGCAGCGGCCTGGTTGTGCCCATTGCGTACCACAGTCGGGTCATCGGCCATTTGTCCCGGCGAAAGCGCCCACCGGACGGCTTCGAGCAGCGAACTCTTTCCTACGCCATTTGGGGCAACCAGGAACGTAACGCCAGGGTCGACGGCCAAATCCAGGTGCCGATACGCTCGCCAGTTGTCGAGACGGACCCGACGGATCATGACTCGTTCCGATCCGCGAGGTTGGCGAGACGCTCTGCGACCGGCTCGCCCGCGAGAGCGCCTCTCAGCACGTCGTTCAACTCGTGGACAAGGTGCTCAGCCGATTCGTAGCCGGCGATCTTCGACGCGATCCTGGCTCGCCGCCCTTGGCGCGCCACTTCTTCTAGCGCTGAGGCCGCCGAGCGCGAAAGGGTGGCAAGGACGTCTGAGGGGGACGCAGAACCGCGTGTCGACCATGCGGTTTCAGACCAGGCTGAGTTCTGGTCAAGAAACTTCGAGATCGCATCGGCCGGCGCCAAACCAGAGAGCATCGGACTCGGCGGACTCGTCTCACCGGATGGCACGCCAATGCCGTAGCTAAGAGACGCAGCGTCAAAGACTTCCGCACTGGGACTCAGTCGGGTCACTAGCACGACGAGTGCCGAAGCGTTGAAGCGAGTCAGCACCGACATGGCAGCGTCGAAATCGGCATCACTGACGAGTCCAGACAGGGTGTCGAACACAACAAGAATCGTGCCGAACTCATCGACTCTAGCTATGGGTGACCAGGCCTTTGAATAGGCAAGAATGAGCTCCTCCCATGAACCGAGCCGGTGGACCTTGCAGGCTTCACCCCGTCGATCGCGAAGCTCCGCTGCGAGTCCCTGAGCCAGACGCTCTGGTCGAGGCGGTGGCGCGTCAGCGCCAGTATCGGGGTCGGGGCTGACCTCTTCCAGCACAGCGATGCGGTCCGCGAGGACCTGGCGGAATTCCAGCCGCGGGTCGGTCGGTCCATTGATTGGCTCGCCACGCGACGTACCAGGTAAGGAGCCCGCGAGCAGACGGTCTACGTCCGCGGCTGCCACCACTTCGGCGAAGAGGCCAACAAGAACCGACTGAGGCAACTCCACCGCAAGCATCGGGTAGACGGCGAGTGACACGTCGAACGGTGATAGCGCCGCATCGACGACGATCGTCTCGTCGTCAGCAGAGAGAGCGTCGAACGTGACCGGCACCACGAGGACCCGGTCCTCCGTTTGCCGGACGACGAGCAGAAGGATCCGCTCCTCGTCCCCGGCTGCCCAAAGTTGGCCAGGCTCCGGTCGATCGACAGCCACGGTGGCTGATCTCGGCGTAGGGAAGGCGAATCGTGGCCAGGCGCCAACCCTCGCGTCCGCGTACGAATCGTTTCGAACCGGCCCGTCCGCGGCCAGTTCCTCGCCAACAGCGTCGCGCAGCCGGCGCAGTTTGATCCGGCACAGGAGGCACTCACTGAGATGCTGCTCCAGCTCCTCCCTTTGCTCAGCGTCGACCAGCCCGCCAGCGAAGTCAGCGAGGTCTACGTCAAGGGGGTGTTTGAATCCGTACCTCATCGCGCTCCCATTACGTCGGAACTCCGCTGTCTGTCCACTGTTCAGTCCACAACCGAGCGAGTTCAAGGACATGGGCTGCGATGGCTTCCTGGTCGGAATCGTCGACAAGCTCGATCCTGAGGAGCTCCGTCGCCCCCTTTCGGATGACGTGTGCCTGCGACGGCCCAACTCCGAGGAGCGGCCCCAACTCGCGGACAGGGCATTCCAGCCACGCGAGGGCGAGGCGCTCGCGGTCGTTCAGGAGCGCCAAGATCTCCGTGGCTCTTGCTTCCCGCAGCGCCTCGTCCGCCGTCGCGTCAAACGTGGACGAAACTGGCGACCATGCACCGTCCAACGAGGACGCGTCGAGAGACAATGGGGCTTGGCCCAGCCCGAGACGGACCCCGATTGCGGAAGCCATCATCCTAGACGTGAGGGAGCCCCCGGCCGCCTCGAGCAATGCCTTGCAGAGCGATGCGATCGTCTCCGCGTCAGCGACCGGCGCTTCACGACGCGCATCATGGCCCCACTTCGGCGTCATGATCTCGTGCGGGCGGATCGCTTCGGCCAGACGATCCAGATCCGCAAGTCCAGGCCCGGTCGGTCCATCTACGAGCGCCCAGCGACCATCGACACGGACGAATTGATCACGTTTGCCGAGCACGTCGTTGAGGCGGACGACGAGCTTGCCAATCGGCGTCCGACGACCGAGGTCAGCAAGGAAGTTCCGTACCATGCCCTCAACCCTGGCTTTGAGGGCTTGGTCACTGCTGCAGGTCGTGGCAAGGTCCATCAGGCGACGCGGGGTCTGCGGGTCGGCGACGAACTCCGAGACGATGCGGCCGACGGCCTCACTGTCCCATTTCGTGAGGTCCTCAGGCGGGGGGAAGTTCCGGGTAACGGCCACGGCTCTGATCGTCTTACGCAGAAGCGAAACGAACTCTTCGCCGATCGAGCCTCCTCTGAGCTCGTCGAGGGGAGTCACAGGAACCTCGCGCAGACAGCTATGAAGGTGTCGTCGTCGAGCCGACCGGTCGACGTGACGTTACCGAGTGTCCACAGCTCGCAGAGGACGTTTGCTCGGCGCGAGAACCAGCCCTCCTTGCTCAACCCGAGGTCCTCCGACCGCGGGTGAGGGATCCCCCACCGCTCCGTGCTTGAACGAGTGGCTACTCGAACCGTGCCCGCGGTGGTCTCAGGGACGGCCATCACCACGACCGGCCGCTGCTCCTCCGGGTCGTCTGGAAGCAGGATCGTCGTGTCGACCCAGTACACCACCTGTATGTCGGGGACGAACGGAGTCTCCTCGTAAAGCGGGATCACAATCCTCGTCATAAAGCGGAACCGCCTTGGGGCCAACTCCGGGCGACCGCTGCTAAGCCGCGGGGCCGACCAGTTGGTTCGTGAGCGACGAGCGATACCTTCATCCTCGTACCTCTACGTCGAATCTCGGCGTGGTGTCCAGTGATAAACCCTCGTCGACGATCGCCGATTTCTTCCTCTCAACCGGGTCGCGCTCCGAGCGTCCTCGCGTAGGTCGAGGGCAGCCGCCTCACCGGCCGCAAAGCTGTCCGGCCAGGCCGATAGCTCAGGCGGTCCTGCGCCTTTCGCCACAGCCAGTCTGAGGCCGTCACCGTCGGCGGTCGTCGATGAATCGGACATACCTCGTCGGCTCACCTCAGGCGTATCGTTCCGTGGACGCCACAGTTGGAATGGCTCCGGACCGCCCCGCTACCAACACAGCGGCGTATCTCACCGAGTCGTCAGTGATGGCGGCGTCGAGCTTGTCCTTCGAGATGAGGCCCACATCGTTGCAGATCAGGATGCCGATGATGTACATGAGCTTGGCGTCGGCGTCGAGATCCATGAAGCCCTGGGCGTCGTCGCTCGCCAGGAAGCGCTTCATGTACCGAACACCGCGATCGATGCGTGCTTGGGAAGGTCTCATTTCTCGTGCTTCTCCATAGGTGTGGTGTGCAGCAGGAGGCGATCGCCTGGCTGGGCTCCTCGGCGCCCAGTTACACCGGGCGATAGATAGCCACGAACTCGGCAAGCGTGGATCCAGTCACGGACGGTTTCCTCGGGTCGGTCGAACCTGCTCGCCAGGCGCCGAGTCAGCCCGCGACCACGCTTGGCCTCCTCTAGGTACGCCAACGCGACTTCCTCGAGGAGTTCGTCAGATAGGGGTGGCCGACCGCGCCGTTGGGCCGGGACCGCAGCCGTTCGTTCCAGTGCCGCCTTCACGTCCGAGGGAAGTTCGGAGGCTGGGACGGTCTTGACGCCAGCGAGTCCCACGGTCGTGAGTCCGCGTTCGCGCCATTCGTCGTCGGCCATGGCTTCATGCGCCCAGGCAATGATGCGTCCGATCGGGACCGAGCGAAGCAGGGCGCCCGTAATGCCCGTAAAGGCCGGACGGTCGTTCTCCAGTCGAGCAGAGACGTCCCAGGTCTCGTCCGCTTTTGCCCGCCACTCCCCATTGGCGCCGACGAACTCGCCGTAGTCATTGAAGTAGCCCCACTGGGCTCGGAAGAGCTCAAGTTCCCCGACCGTTAGTCCCGTATCGGACCGGAGCAACGCTCCGCAGACGGTGACTGGTAGACGTGGATCGGAGTAGACGAAGTCGCAGACGTAACCCTCCCCGCGCGGCTGCTCCTTTACATACAGCTCCAACGATGCGCCGGTAGCTTCCGGATCGTCTGGGTCATCGACCACGGTGAGGACTGCATCGGCGGCGAGATCCATGATCTGGTCCAGCCGGCTTCGATAGAGGCGTCTGCGGTTGCGGCGTTGACGGGGGGCTGCGGTCTCGACCATCGCCTTCGAGTGTGCCGGACGCCCTTCAATTTAGCAACAGTTGGCAAAGCATGCCGGATTACTCGTACGGTTCTGTCGTCGTGAAAGCCAGACAGATCGGAGTATGCCCTGCTAGAGACGGCTGTCCGGTTGTGCGTCCGCGTCGGGCACCCGGGCAAACAGGCTCCTCACGGACACTTGGCGGCCGCGCCGTCCGGGGACCTCTTCCAGAGCGCCGGTTCGCACGGACTGCTATCTGTGAACAACGCTCCCGCAGTTCCTTCTTTGTGGCACGTTGCATGTAGTCCGACCACGACTCGTACACCGGCGGCGGAATTTCGACCTCGATCACCAGAGCAAGGCTAGCTAGCGTGATGCAATCCATTGGGGCAGCGGGTGGTCCTCACAGGACCGCCTGAGCGGCTGTCCCGTGAGGCCCGCCCGACGAAGATTCCCTCGTAGGTCATTCAGTACATCCGAGGTACGGTTCGGAAGCCATTCATCTGCTGTTGTGTTTTTTGTGTTTGGTAGTACAATCCAAGGTATGACCAGGACCGATATAGAGACCGACACCCCCAATATGGAATTGGTCTCCACTGGCCGTGCTGCTTCAATCCTGGGCACGTCCCGACAGCACGTGGTGGACCTTTGTGCCGGTGGGCAGCTGGCCTACTCGTCGGTCGGGACGCACCGCCGAGTACGGCTCGATGACGTCCTGAGGCTCAAGGTGGGACAGAAGCCGGCCGACAAGCTCACCAGGGAGCAGATCCGGAGCCTCTGGCTCCATCAGGCGGTGGCGAGGCGGATCGTGGTCGACCCCGAGCGGACCCTGCGCCGCGCTCGGGCGAACCTCCGTCGCCTCAAGGCAGCGCACCCCCGCGGGGTGGCGGCGCGCTGGCTGGGTGAGTGGGAGCGACTTCTCGACGGTCCTGTCGATGAGTCGATGGAGGCCCTGACCTCGCGGTCGGAAAGAGGATGCGAACTGCGGCAGAACTCACCGTTTGCCGGGGTGCTGACCCAGCGCGAGCGGGGACGCATCCTTGAGAACTTCCGGAGCCAAGCGGCGTGACCCGCGAACAGCTCGCGCACATCCTCCGCGCTGCATCGCAGATCGCCGAAGTACCCGACGTCGTAGTCATCGGGAGCCAGTCAGTGCTTGGGACGTTCGACGACGAGCTGCTGCCCGAGGAAGTGATCGGCTCGATCGAGGTGGATATCACATTCCTCAACGACCCCACTAACGAGAAGTCAGACAAGGTTGAAGGGGCGATCGGTGAGTTTTCGCCGTTCCACGAAATGTACCAGTACTACGCCGAAGGCGTGAGTACCTCGACGGCAGTTCTCGGTCCCGGCTGGCAGGCCCGCCTTGTGGTCTTCGAGAACGAAAGTACGAAGCCCGGCCGAGGGCTGTGCCTCGAACCCCACGACTGCGTTGCCGCCAAGCTTGCCGCTGGGCGCGAGAAGGACTTCGAGTTCGCCGCCGCCTTGCTACGAGAAGAACTGGTCGACTCGCCAATACTCGTCGAGAGGATCGAGGCCCTCCCGATCCAGTCCACCCAGAAGCAGCGCCTCGTCAGTTGGGTGAGGGCGAGAGGACCAAAGACACCGGGCGCTGACATCTAGAGCAATCGTCCATTCCGTCAGACCGATCCGGCCCCTCAGGTTCATCCGCCCGGCGCTTCGTTCCGTTCATTCAACCATTGCCAGCTTACGAAGCCGCTTCATGCTTGAAGTCCGGTGTGGGCGTGTCCTTGTGCGGGGAGGGGTACCCGCATCTCGCCAATGTCCGAAGTACCGGGAAGGAGGGAGACGCTCACTCCAACAGCGGCGGTGGTCATGATGCCTGCTCTCGCTTAAGGAAATCGGTCGGGCGTTCCTTGAGACTGGCCCCGGGATACTCAGTGGCTCGTACGTCGCCGACTGAGTCAA
>Ga0209638_1002390_pt1 | contig 11552 bp, 9 predicted proteins | sample BarGraNGADG00211_FD_184490 | JGI IMG/M metagenome (GOLD analysis project Ga0209638, IMG submission 184490) | Arctic peat soil microbial communities from Barrow, Alaska - Barrow Graham LP Ref core NGADG0002-211 (SPAdes) (version 2) | ecosystem: Environmental > Terrestrial > Soil > Wetlands > Peat... | reverse complement strand
CTCACCAATCTCGGCTCGCACGATCGCCAGATCGAGCTGACGTCGTACGCGGAAATCGCTCTCGCGCCGCAGGCGGCCGACGTCGCTCACCCGGCCTTCCAGAACCTGTTCGTTCAGACCGAGTTCGTCTCCGATATCGGGGCCCTCCTGGCGACCCGCCGTCCACGGTCCCCCGACGAGAAGCCGATCTGGGCGGCACATGTTGCGGCAGTCGAGGACGAGACCGGCGGGGTCATTCAGTACGAAACGGATCGCGCCCGCTTCCTCGGCCGTGGTCGGTCGGTCCGCTCGCCGGTCTCCGTCATCGATGGGCGTCCGCTTTCGAACACGGTCGGTCCGGTACTGGATCCGATCTTCAGCCTCCGGTGCCGGGTCAGCCTGGCCCCCGGCGCAACCGCCCACGCGATCTTCTCCACGGTCGTGGCCGAGTCACGCGAGGACGTCCTGGACCTGGCCGACAAGTATCGTGAGTCGGCCACCTTCGAACGAGCGGCGACCCTGGCCTGGACGCAGGCCCAGGTCCAGCTCCATCACCTGGGGATCGAGACCGACGAGGCCCACCTCTTCCAGCGCCTGGCCAACCGGATCATCTATTCGGACCCGTCACTTCGGCCGGCGGCGAGCCTGCTAGCCGGCAACGATCGCGGCGCATCCGGCTTGTGGGCCCATGGCATCTCGGGCGACCTGCCCATCGTCATGGTGCGGATCGACGAAATCGAGGACCTCGACATCGTTCGTCAGCTGCTCCGCGCACACGAGTACTGGCGGCTGAAGCTCCTCGACGTTGACCTCGTGATCCTCAACGAGCATGGCTCCAGCTACACCCAGAACCTCCACGATGCGCTCGAGGCCACGGTGCGAATGAGTCAGTCCAGCCTGGTCCCCGAGGGCCATCAAGGCCACGGTGGGGTGTACATCCTGCGCGGCGACCAGCTCTCCAGCGAAGACCGCACGCTTCTCCAAGCGGCTGCCCGGGCCGTCCTGCTGAGCCGCCGGGGCAGTCTCGCCGATCAGGTCATCCGCCTGGAGCGTCCCGCCGAGAGGATCTCGCCGCCGGCAGCAGCGCCGGTTTCGAGACAGACCAGGAACGAGGCGGCTGCACCGCGTCCGGAGCTGGAGTTCTTCAACGGCCTCGGCGGCTTTGCCGATGACGGGCGCGAATACGTAACAATCCTGGGCCCGGGCCAATCCACCCCGGCGCCCTGGTTGAACGTGATCGCCAACGCGTCGTTCGGCTTCCAGGTCTCCGAGTCCGGGTCGGGCTATACGTGGGCCGAGAACAGCCGCGAGAACCAGCTCACGCCGTGGTCCAACGACCCGGTCAGCGACCCGGTGAGCGAGGCGATCTACGTCCGAGATGACGACACCGGCGAGCTATGGGGCCCGACGGCCCAGCCCATCCGCCAAGAGGAATCGACATACATCGCTCGTCACGGACCCGGGTACAGCCGGTTCGAGCACCTGTACGACGGCATCGGGCTCAACCTCGTCCAGTTCGTCCCGCTCGACGACCCTCTGAAGATCTCGGTGTTGACCATCGAGAACCGATCCGGGCGCTCCAGGCGCCTGTCCGTTACCGGCTATGCCGAGTGGGTGCTGGGAACCTCGCGCGGGGCCAGCGCCCCCGGGATCGTCACGGCCCTGGAGCCGGAGACTCGGGCGCTCCTCGTGCGCAATCCATGGAACGCCGAATTCGGCAGCCGGGTCGCCTTCCTGGACCTCGGCGGTCGTCAGACGGCGTGGACGGCCGATCGGACCGAATTCCTCGGCCGCAACGGGGCTCCAGACCGACCCGCCGGCCTGGAGCGTGGATACCGGCTGCGGGGAGCGACGGGCGCCGGCATGGATCCGTGCGCCGCCCTGCAGACCAGCTTCGATCTCCCCAACGGAGCGCGGACCCAGGTTCTCGTGCTACTCGGCGAGGCGGACGGGGCCGCGGCGGCGGCCGACCTCATCCGGCGCGGACGAACGGCCGACCATGATGCGATGCTGCGCGACGTGGCGACCTATTGGGACGGTACCCAGGGCACCGTGCAGGTGCGAACACCAGATCGCTCGATGGACATCCTGCTCAACCGCTGGCTCATATACCAGACGCTCGCATGCCGGCTATGGGCGAGGACGGCGTTCTACCAGGCAGGTGGAGCCTACGGGTTCCGCGACCAGCTCCAGGACATCATCGCCCTGGTGACCCCACAGCGCGAACTTGCCCGGGAACATCTGCTGCGGGCTGCGGCGCATCAATTCGCCGAGGGAGACGTTCAGCACTGGTGGCATCCGCCGTCCGGTCGGGGCGTCCGAACCCGGATCTCGGACGATCGCCTCTGGCTGCCATATGCGGTCGATCGCTACCTCGCGGTCACGGGCGACACGGCTGTCCTCGACGAGGCCGTCCCATACATCGCGGGGCCGGCACTGCAGCCGGACCAGACGGACGCCTACTTCCAGCCGGAAAGCTCATCCGTGTCGGCTTCGCTGTTCGACCACTGTGTTGCGGCTCTGGACCGGAGCCTCGCGATCGGTGCGCACGGGCTGCCTCTCATCGGGTCGGGCGACTGGAACGACGGGATGAACCGGGTGGGGAACGAGGGCCGGGGCGAGAGCGTCTGGCTGGGTTGGTTCCTGTACGCCGTCCTGGCCGCCTTCGCTCCGATTGCCGAGGCTCGCGGCCAGCGTGCCAGCGCGGAGCGCTGGCGCTCCCACATGAAGGCCCTGCGGCGGGCTCTCGAGCACGACGGCTGGGACGGCGACTGGTACCGCCGAGCCTTCTTCGACGATGGCACCCCGCTCGGCTCCGCCAGCAACCTCGAGTGCCGGATCGACTCGATCGCCCAATCGTGGGGCGTCCTGTCGGGGGCCGCCAATCCTTCCCGGGCGGAGCGGGCGATGGCCGCGGTGGAGGAGTTGCTCGTCCGCCGCGGCGACGGTCTCGTTTTGCTGTTCACCCCACCGTTCGACCATTCCGACATCGATCCGGGATACGTCAAGGGTTATCTGCCGGGCATCCGGGAGAACGGCGGCCAGTACACGCACGGAGCCATCTGGTCGGTCCTCGCATTCGCCGCGCTGGGCAACGGCGACAAGGCTGGTGAGCTGTTCTCCATCCTGAACCCCATCAACCATGCCAGCACTCGGGCCGGGGTCCAGCGTTACAAGGTGGAGCCATACGTCATGGCGGCCGACGTCTACTCGGAACCGCCGCACGTCGGCCGCGGCGGTTGGACCTGGTACACGGCTTCGTCGGGCTGGATGCACCAGGCCGGCATGGAGGGGATCCTGGGGTTCCGTCTGCGCGGAACGACGCTCCTGATCGATCCTTGCATCCCCCGCGCCTGGCCGCGCTACGAGATCCACTTCAGCTACCACACCGCCAAGTACCTGATCGTCGTGGAGAACCCGCAGGGGGTCAGTCGCGGGGTGGCATCGGCGGAGCTAGACGGACAGACGCTGACGGGCGTCGGCGCCGCTATCCCGCTCGTCGACGACGGCGCTACGCACCGCATCCGGGTCGTCCTCGGCTAGACCGGGGCCTCGGGGTCCGGGCGACGAGTCCGGAACGGCCCGCGCCATGGCGGCCCATCCCGCCGTTCCGCTATCCTGCCCCGGTATGCCTAAAGACATGATCGATCTGACCGCCCCCGCCGAGCGGGCGTTTCTCGTGGCCGTGGATTGCGGCGAAGACCCCGGCTGGACGGCAGAGGAGTCGATCGCCGAACTCGCGAACCTGGCCGACACCGCCGGCGCGGAAGTCGTTGGGGCGGAGTGGCAGAACCGCCGCCATGTGGACCCCAACTACTACGTCGGCAAGGGCAAGGTGGACGAGCTGGTCGCCGCCCGCTCCGAGACCGGCTACACGATCCTGATCGCAGACGACGAGCTTTCGCCCGCCCAGCAGCGCGCACTCGAGGAAGCCGTCAAGACAAAGGTGATCGATCGATCGCGGTTGATCCTCGACATCTTCGCCCTGCACGCCCAGACCCACGAAGGCCGCCTGCAGGTCGAGCTTGCGCAGCTCGAATACCAGCTGCCCCGCCTGACTCGACTGTGGACCCACCTGTCGCGAACCGGCGGCGGCATCGGCACCCGCGGCCCGGGCGAGTCGCAGCTCGAAACGGACCGGCGCCTCGTCCGAGAACGCATCAAGAAGCTCAAGGAGCGGGTCGAGCAGGTTGCCGAACAGCGACGTACGGCTTCTCGCGCCCGCGACCGCCGCCTCTATCCCACCGTCGCCATCGTCGGCTACACCAACGCCGGAAAGTCGACGCTGCTCAACGCTCTGGTCGGCTCGGAGGTCGTCAAGGCCGAGGACCGACTCTTCGCCACGCTGGATCCAACCTCGCGCCAGGTCAAGCTCGGCGAAGGCCAGACCGCGATCGTCACCGACACCGTCGGCTTCATCCACAAGCTGCCCCACCAGCTCGTGGACGCTTTCCGGGCAACGCTCGAAGAAGTCACCCGAGCCGACGTCCTCGTAGAGATCGTAGACGCCTCGGACCGCCACTTCGCCGAACATCGAGCCACCGTCAAGACCGTCCTCGAGGAACTCGGCGCGGGGGACAAGCCACGCCTGGTCGCATTCAACAAGGCGGACCTAATCGATGCCTCCGCCCGCGACGCCGACACGCCCGGGCCCGCTATTGCAGGCGCGGTCCTGATCTCCGCGGTCACGGGCTTCGGCCTCGAGACGCTCAAGGCAGAGATGTCCGCACTCCTCGCCTCGTTGTGGGTGGACGTGGACGTCGCCATCCCGTATCGCGCCGGCGAGCTCATCGCCCGGGTCCGCGAACGTGGCACCGTCGAGCTGGACTACCGCCCGTCCGACGTGCGAGTCAAGGGCCGCGTCAGCCCACCGCTGGCCGGGGAGCTGGAGGCCGTTTCCGGTCGCTGGCACGAAGCGCTACGAGCCGGCGACGAGGCCTGATCTCGGCCCGGAACTCCGGCCTGTATAGCACGCCCGTTCTGGTCCGAACACCGCCGGTGCCACCAAGAGCCAGCCCTTTGTTGGCAGTGCGTGGACAACTGCCCAAACAGGTCGTTCACGGGCCGAAACTCGTGGATAACCCACTATCGGTGCGGCCGCCCGAGGGGCATTATTCGTCTTGCCCGGAGGGGCCAGCGAAATCGACACCGACTCAGCGGTTTTGACGGAAACGGTCTTCGATCTTCGCGGAAGAACCAAGGACTCGCAAGAGAACCTAGTTCGGAAGCGTTGAACGAAGTTCGCGGAAGTTGGAATGTAGAGGAGCCGGTGGCAGTTCCGGCAGTGGCCGGAGCGCAGGACGCCACGAGCGAGATGTCTCACGACTTCCCGCACGAGGCGACCAAAGCGGCCAGCACACGCGGATCCGCAGTCCGATTGAACGGTTCCTCTGGGCATTTTCGTGTGTCCGGCGGCGGCCTGTCCCGGCGTGCAGTGGTTGGCCAGCAGGGTAGGGGAGAGAGAGGGTATCCTCGCCCGCGATCCCGCCACATCAAGGATGCCGATGCCCGCCGCCGAACCTGCCGCCGCCGAGCTCGTCGCCACGGCCGCGGCCGAGCCCGTAGCCGCGCCCGCGGCCGTCTGGATCATCGTCCCGACCTACAACGAGCGCGACAACGTCGGCCCGATCAGCGACGCGATTCTGGCTGCCGTGCCCGATGCGCACATCCTCTTCGTAGACGACGGATCCCCCGACGGCACCGGCGAGCTGGCCGATGAGCTGGCGAGCAAGCACCCTGCCATCGCGGTCCTGCACCGCCGGGCCAAGCAAGGGCTGGGGCGCGCCTACGTGGCCGCCTTCCACGACGTCCTGGCCCGCGACGCCGATATCGTCGTCCAGATGGACGCGGACTTCAGCCACCCGGTCCGCTTCCTACCGTCGCTGCTGGAGCCCATCGTCTCGGGCAAGGCCGATCTGGTCCTGGGTTCGCGCTACGTGAAGGGCGGGCAAATCCCGCGCTGGAACCTCCTGCGCCGGATCGTCAGCCGCGGTGGCAGCATCTTCGCCGGCGTCGTCCTGCTCCTGCCTTTCCGCGACCTCACGGGCGGCTTCAAGGCCTGGCGATCGCCGGCCCTCGAGGTGATCGATCTCGAGAGCCTGCACGCGGGTGGATACGGTTTCCAGGTCGAGACCACTTTCCGCGCCCGCCGGGCCGGCGCTCGCATCGTCGAAGTCCCCATCACCTTCGAGGAGCGCCGGGTCGGGCAGTCGAAGATGAGCATGGACATCTTCGCCGAGGCCTTTCTGCTCGTGATTGCCTTGCGCCTCTCGACCTTGCGCCGTCGCCACGTGAAGCAACTGCGCTAGCGGACCCAACCGCACCTGGGTGGAAGTGGACGCCTCCACGGGCACGGCTACGCGAAAAGGTTGAATAGCACGGCCGTGCTATTCGTACGTTCGGACGGGCGCCTCGAACCCACGCCTTGTGGAATGTCGTGGATAGGGGAGCCCTCCTCGTCGGGGAATCTGGGCAAGTCGTGGATAAGCCCGTTGGAATGGCGGCTGCCTCTGGCTAGAGTTGTCTTTGCCCGAAGGGGCCACGGAAGCTGAAGGAGTCGACCGGTTCTCGGATCGGCCGAAACGCTCAGGGGAAGCGGTTCCTTCGGGCATTTCTTTGCCTTCACGCCGCGGCCCGTTGATGAATCGACCTCAACGGGCCGCGCTGCTTTGCCCGCCGGGCTGCCCCTCCAGTCGTCCGGGCAATCCAGCGTATACATCACTGTTGGTCCGAGTGATATCATAGGCGCATGATCCGCACACAGATCTCCCTGACCGAGAAGCAGATGAACCGCCTGCGGCGCGCGGCCAGCGATAGGGGAGTGTCCATCGCGGCGGTGATCCGCGAGGCCGTGGATCGTTCGGTGCCGGACGACGGGGCAGACCGCCTGGCGCGACAGCAGCGAGCCTTCAAGCTTGCCGGCGCCTTCTCGTCGGGTCGCAGCGACACTTCCGAGCACCATGACGAGGTTCTCGCGGAAGAGCCGCGCTGGTGAGCGTATTCGTCGACACGAGCGCCCTCTACGCGCTGCTCGATGACGACGACGCCGGCCACGAGCGCGCGCTGCGGGGTAGCGAGCGCATTCTGGGCGAAGAGCTGCTGACGCACAGCTACGTGATGGTCGAGATAGTGTCGCTTGTCCGTCGCCGGCTCGGAGCCGAGGCCGCGGCGCGACTCATAGACGAAATGCTACCCGCGATCAAGATCGTCGACGTGGACGAGGCGCTCAGAGGGCGCGCGGTCGCAGCGTTTCGCGCGGCCGTTTCCTCGAGCGTGTCGCTCGTTGACCGAACGAGCTTCGAATTCATGCGCACGCTCGGCATTTCGCGCGCCTGGGCTCTCGACGCGGATTTCGGGGCAGAGGGCTTCGAACTAGTCAGCTGAAGGCGGCGGCCACGCAGCAAGCAGGGACTCTAGCCTATCCCACTAGCCTTATATTGCCCAGCGTGCTAGGCTAGAGGGGATGAAGCGTGACGAACTGCTCCGGCGGATCGCCGCGAGGGCGCGGAAGCAGAGAGTCGAGTGGAGACTCGATCGTCAAGGCACGAACCACGAGATCTGGCGGTGCGGCGCCGTCGAGGTGGCCTTGCCGCGGCATCGCGACATCAACGAAGTGACCGGCATTGGCATTTGCAAGAGCCTGGAAGCGGCATTGGGCGAAGGATGGTGGCGATCGTGAAGCCAACGTACAAGGTCTCGGCCGTCCGAAGCGGTCGCTGGTGGGCCATCGAAGTCCCCGAACTGCGTGGCGCCTTCTCTCAGGCGCGCCGGCTGGATCAGGTTGAGTCGATGGCCCGAGAAGTGATTGCCCTCATGCTGGAAGTCCCAGAGGACTCGTTCGACGTCGTTGTCGAGCCCGATCTCAGCTCTATCGGCGCGGTCCGCGAGGCCATCGAGGCGGCTCTCCATGAACGAGAGCGCGCCAACGCCGCGCAGGATGCCGCATCCACCGCGATGCGGCATGCGGTTTCCGAGGTCCGCGCCTCTGGCTACACGTCGCGCGACGCAGGACTCCTGCTCGGGGTCAGCAACCAGCGCATCAGCCAGATCGAGCGCCAGGCGGCTGAACGCGGTACGAAGAAGACGAACCGGCCGGGTTAGCGATATGGGCGCGATGCGCTCCCGAGCGTCTCAGGGCCAGCCACCAAGGTCGGCCACTCACTTCCGATAAGAGAGGTTATGTCCGTTGCAGGCCGACCGGGGTTGCCGGCGTCGTCGTCGTAACGACGCAGGCCGCCGCTGTGGCTTGGCAGTAGCGGTCGACATACTCGTCGAGAACGTCGCCGACGGTATTCAGCAATTGAACGCTGTTCGTCAGGTCTCGACGTGCGATCGCGAGGACCCGTGGGGTGTGCGCTGCAATGTGGCGATAGTCGACTATGGCGTCGATCTGGTCCGAGAGGCTCCCGATAGGAGAACGCCATTTGGTCGTAAAGGCGGGCTGGATGACCGCCCAGATGTCAGATATTCCGAGGTCGGCGAACATCTCCCTGACAACTCGGCCCTTCGGGTTGGATCGCATCACACTCAGCGCCGATGGGTCAACGTCGTCATTAACGGTCAATTGACTGGCCTGAACGACCGCCGGTATGCGCACTTGTCTGGTGGTTTGGATGAATGGCGGGCCGTCTAGGGCGATCTTCAGCGAGTTCCAGACCGCAGTCGTCTGCAGCTTCATGGGCAGTCTCGATCGCTGAACACCCCTTGCGAGCGTGAGTTGCTGGAAATGCTCTTCCACCATTTCCCTGAGAAAGTGTTCCCAGGCTCCCACCATGAGAACAACCGCTCCAGCACGAAGAGCGGCTGCCCTCTTCCGGTCTTGGGGGGGCGGTGGATCTGGTATGGCGGACTCGATCTGGATGAGTTCCCGCGCGAACTGAAGCCCGTCGACGAAGTTCGCGTAGGCTTGAGAAGTCATCAGACAAGTCCGGAGACTAGGTCCTGCACCTTCTGGATTCGGCGTTGCAGCAGGGCAGGCGTGTTCGTCGCCGCGTCAATGGCTTCGCGGAAGTCGGCGTCAACAAACAGGTTCTTGAAGCGCTCGGTGAATGCCTCGGAGTGTTGTCGGAGCCATTCTGGGTCATTACCCACGAGGCCGATCATTTCTGCGTCGAACAAGGCGGCCAGGACTTGATTCCTCCAGGTCGCGGACTCCGGGACCCAGCGTCGAAAGGCGAGGGCGCCAAGTGCGGCCTGAACGCAGTCGAGCCCCCGCTCGAAGCTAGCCTGCAGTTCTGCCAACTCAGTGGCTGAGTCGTATTGGTGGACGACCATGAAGTCATTCAGGGCCGTGCCGATTCCCCCCGTGAAGCCGCGCCAAGTCCGCTGGAAAGTGAAGAACCGCAACACCAACTCCGCGTCGCGCATCTCGCGAACGATGGCTGATTTCTCTGGATTCAGGATTCGCAGCATATCCCGGAAGCGCTGACTCTCGGACAACTCGAGTACTAGGTCGTTGAATGGCCCCGGCCAAGAACTGTTCCTGATTTCCTGTGCGTTCAGCTGGACCCCGCCGGTATTCAGCCGGAGGAAGACCTCGTATTTGATGCGTTCATTCGACTCGGCCAGGATGATGATCGAGCGCAGGCTCGGCAGCGTATCCAAGGAGTTTCGGACATCCGTCGGCAGGGTCGCGTGCGTGAGCCCATTGAGTTCGGGGTAGAACTTTAGGCCCTCAAGTTCCAGACGATCCTCGAAGAAGGCCCGAATGGACAGAAGTCGCTGCTTTCCGTCAATCACCGAGAGAACGCCGGTGCGATCCTCGTTCAGGTATATGGGTGGCACCGGCACGTTCATGATGAACGACTCGATCAATCGCGACTGCCGATCCTTGCCCCAGCGCGAGCGACGTTGATACCGCGGGGCCAGATTGATTCGCCCTGCCTCCAGCAATCCGTGCAAGCTCGGCAGGCTGTACTCCACGACGCTCGGTAGAACCTCGCGCCTGCGCGGCAGCTGAGTGACAGGCTCCCAAGCCTCGTTGAGAAGCTCTGCGCTCTCCTCTATGTCGCGCTCAGCCTCGGCCATCAGGTCCGGCTCATACACCATTTGAGGAATCCCTCCGTCCTCATCCGTCGAGGGCCTGTGCGGCCCGCCTAGGTACTCTACCGCGTCGCGGGGACAGAAATGCCATTCGCTGGATAGGCGACCTTGGAATGGTCCTCGGAAATCTGGCCCGAGGCCGGCCTACGACCGGAATACGGCCTCGCCGTGCCAACTGAGCATGTCGCGCGAAGGTTGGTCGAACGCGGCTTGCGGCAACCGGATTGGGGAGCCATCGAGTTCGTAGTACTCCCGTCCGTTCTCGAACTCCTCGTGGATCCGCCGGCTAACACGAACTCGCAGGTCGTCGGGCGTCACAGTCATGTAGCCGAGATCGAACAAAGTATGCAGGTCGGATCGCAGCAGGAGCCCGTTGGAGATCTCGTGGCGGCCGACAAGCTTGTACGGCTTGATGTGGGCGGCCTGCAGCACCGGCAGCGTCCGCTCTCCCGTCACGACGCATCGACGGTCGTAGGCGTCCGTGACCATGACTCGGAATGCGCCCTGGCCAAGCCGGGGGCGAACAAGAAGTGGGCTGCCGTACGATGGCCTCGTGACCTCACCGGCCGCATGTGCGAGATCCGCGACTGGCCGCACTGGCCCGATTACTGCCAGAGCATCTAGAACCCGCTGCCAGAGACGCTGGCCCTCCCCTATCTCCGTCTCGTATGCCTTGCCGCGCGTGAGATTGGAGGCCCAGTCCGCGGGCGGCGCTATCCACATCTCCCTTGGCAGGAAGAATGGCTCGACGAGGATCGAAGCGCCGATTTGCGTGCTGAGCGGATCAACGGGTCTCTCGCTGTGCCCGCGAACGAGTCGGAGAAATGCGTCGTAAGAAGCGGCACCGTTGGACGTACCGAAGGCGTCCCACGCGAGCTGCGGTGTCAAGGTCGAGTAGTGCGCAAACCTCGCGCCGCCGACGATGAAACCGCCGTTCCGGACGTGGAGCTTGAAGAGCCACGGCGCGCCTTCGGGCAGAGTGATCGGGCGAACATTGTTGGGCTGCCAGAAATTCACCTCGTCGATCGGTGCGACCGAGGTGAGGTAGCTGACCCAGGAAGAGTCTGTGTTCGCGACCCAGTACCGCACTCGTGGAGTCTACGAGGGCGCGACCCATGCGGAATGCGATTTGTGCGTGGTTGTGGTCGGAGAAGCCGCTGTCTCGATTTTCAGCTCGCAACCATCACCGCCATCTTTCGTGCCCGGAATGATGAAGCGTGCCAGATATTGCGAGTCAGGCGATCCCTGAGTTTCCGGCGCTGCGAATCCGACCGTTTGCCAATGACAGGAGGCTCGCGCGCAGGCAGGCCGTCCACCGGCAGCCGTCCGATCTTTCGGCCGAAGGCCAACCTGTCCGTGCGCCCTCTTTGCGTCGTCCCTTCTCAAGCGTAGAGGTAGCCCATCTCGACGTTGCTGACCTTGTCGGGGTGGAGGTCCACCTCGGTCACCTTCGAGAGGACGAGGTACAGGAGCTTGGCGCGGTCGAGGCGGCCGATCTGGGCGTCGAAGTCGAACTTCTCGATGACGTCGCG
>Ga0209638_1002389_pt1 | contig 11552 bp, 7 predicted proteins | sample BarGraNGADG00211_FD_184490 | JGI IMG/M metagenome (GOLD analysis project Ga0209638, IMG submission 184490) | Arctic peat soil microbial communities from Barrow, Alaska - Barrow Graham LP Ref core NGADG0002-211 (SPAdes) (version 2) | ecosystem: Environmental > Terrestrial > Soil > Wetlands > Peat... | reverse complement strand
TGCCGTCCACTTGATATATAATGTTTCCACCAGCGTCGCTTCGCTCCGCACTCTGGACGGCATGACCGGACAGGGTGGACACTTTCACCGGACTACGCAGGCTGACAATCAGTGTCAAGGGAAGAATGAGGCTGAACGGGGAACAATGTATATACATACACATCATTTTGCCCCAAATTCAAGAGATTCCCCATAGAGATAGGATATATGGGGGATACAATCATCTTGCCCCCCAAATATTGTACATAGGTAAGGGTATGGGCCTGGGATTGGCTGTCAGCAAGAAATTGGCTGAAGCCAATGGAGGTCGCATCGAGGTCCAAAGCGATCCTGGAAAAGGCAGCACATTTACCTTGGTGCTGCGCTCGCTGGATATCAATAATGGGGAGTAGAATCCGAACCCTTCGCAACCTTTATTATTGATGACGTCCTTTCCGATATCGAGGCATTGGCGGATTTCCTTAATATGATCCAATCAGGGGGAATTGTCAAAACAGAACATGTGTGCTACAATCAATATAAGCAGGACATTTTCTTTTTAAGTTTCTGATTTTTCCCAAACTTTGTAACGAGAAAAGGTTTTCATCTACCCTGCGAGGAAAAGTATCAATATTTCTTAAATTTTCTATCATATGCCATTGTGCGGAGTGCTTAGCCTAGGCGATCTCACTATCTCTTCTGGCATCACGAAAACCTCCCCAGCAACTCCGTCATCATAGCCACGTCGCTCCCCCGCAAGGTAATTGTTCCTCAATTGTTCCTCCACCCCTGTCACTCCGCGTATCGTATCCCCCACCCCTGGGGGTCTCTCTCCACCATATTCGGTAATTTTTACTCTCCTGAAATCGGGAATGCCCGCGTAAGGAACCCTTGGAAGTGCATCCGAAAAAAATTACCAAAAAATTAATTGAATTCTTTAATAAGGATTCTAACGAATATATAACCTCTTTATGAAAAATCTCAGGATTTTCATTTGTAACCTTCAAAAACAATCATTCGATTTAATCGTTTCTACGTGTCAATACACTTCAACCGATTTCTTGTTGCCAAAACTGCACGATTGTACATCCTCCCTCTACGGAGGTCCCCCAATTCGGTAGCAGCTAAAGGTTACCCGCTAAACGAATGCTTTGCGTGTAATCAAACCCCAACCCTAAGTTCTTCTAAAGGTCTATGGTATATAATAAGCGTTATGGGTTTTCCAGACTAGAAAAGGGTTGCACGCCATATTTATGCGTTTATTATTCCTTTGACTATAAAGCGATTGCGCATTTCTCCGATCTTAAACAGAAAATCCATTCATTTGATCCTGTCAGTCACCCTTGATTGATATAGTGAAATATTGATTATGTAATCTAGGCATGCCGTTTATTGAATTTGAAATATCCAAAAAACCCGTTACTTCGTCGGGAGAATTAATGGTGGATGACAAGATGACCAAAGTTCTGCTGTTGGACGATGATCCCAATCTGCGCGGCGTTTTGAGCGATATCCTCAAGGTCAAGGGTTTTGAATCGGTACCAGTTGAAACCGGAGCAGTTGCTTTAGCCTATATCCAAAAGCAGGATGTAGATGTTGTCCTGATAGATATCAAGTTGGAAGGGATATCTGGTCTGGATGTCCTGCGCAGCATCAAGTCGGTTTCTCCCGAGACAGAGTGCATCATGCTTACTGGTCATGCCTCACAGGCCACTGCGATCGAAGCAGTCAATTTGGGAGCATATTCATATTTTCAAAAACCTTACGAGGTGGATCAGCTCCTGGTGGCTATTCGCCGGGCCTCTGAAAAACACTCTGCAAGCCATGCTCTTCTTGAACGCGAAGCCCGTTTCCGCTCTCTCATTGAAAACTCTTCCGACCTTATTTGCATCTTGAACTCCGATGCAACCCTGAAATATATCAGTCCTTCTCTCGAGCATCTTCTGGGATATTCACCGGAAGATGTTGTTATTGGGTCTGGTCTTCAGGATTACATCCATCCCGAAGAAATGCCTGGTTTTATTGAGACTTTCCGTAAGCTTATCCAATCACCAACCCCGGCACCGGTATCAATGCAATTACGGATTCATCATAAAAATGGGTCTTGGAGAATTCTCGAAGGTTCGGGGAGCAACCAGTTAAATGATTCCGCGATTAAAGGCATCATAATCAATGCACATGACATCACTGAGCGGAAACAGGCTGAACAGGACCTTCAACGTATGGTGGAACGTTGGTCCATTGTATATCGTGCCGGGGAAGCGATTGGCGCGGGCCTTGATACTGAACAGGCTTTCGTAGCCGTCAAACGTGCTGTTAAACAGGTTATGTCGTGCGAAGATTTCATAATCAGTTTATATAATGAAACGACGAATGAAATGGTGGGAAATTACATTCTGGAGAATGGGAAAAGAATATCACCAAATCCCTATAAAGCAGACCACGGATTGGGTGGGTATATCATTCATTCAGGTCAATCCTTAATCTTGAACAACCCGGAAGAAATTAGTGCGAGGGGAATCAGATTTGTACCCTATGGCACTGGGCCTGAAACAGCCTCGATTTTGGCCGTACCGCTGTTGCTAAAAGGAAAAGCTACAGGCATGGTTTCCGCTCAGAGTTACCACCCAGGCGCTTACACTACAGCGGATCGGGAATTGCTTGAAATGCTGGCTGGTCATGCCGCAGTTGCCATTGACAATGCGCGCCTGTTCGAACAGGCGCAACAAGAGATCAAGGAGCGCAGGCAAGTCGAACAGGATTTACTTCACTCTCAGGAAGAGACTGCGCACGCTAATCGTTTGTTATTAGCTCTTAATCAGGCAGCGCAGGCAGTCCAAAGCTCTCGGACCACTTCTGGAGTTTATCAGGCTATCCAGACCCAGTTTACCAAGTTGGGTTACCACACCACGGGTTTCGAAATTTCAGCAGATGACCAATCCCTGCATATTTTATATATTAACTATAAAGCAGATTTGATACGCAAGGCTGAAAAAGCAACTGGACTTATACTTCGAAATTTCCGATTTCATCCGGGAAAAAATAGTATTTATCAGCGTGCCATTCAGCAGGGGGAGACTATTTTTGTTTCAGATCCTGCCCTTGCCGTCGCAGAAACTTTACCTCGAAAATTTCGTTCTCTTGTTCGCACAATAACTTCTCTTTTCAAATTAGATCAATCAATTTTCACTCCTTTAAAAGTGGGTGATGAAGCGATTGGAATCTTGGCCGTCACTGGTCCTGACATTTCTTCCGCGGATATTCCTGCTATTGCTGCGTTTGGGAATCAGGCAGCCATTTCCCTCCAGAATGCCCATTTGTACGAGCAAGCCCAACTGGAAATTGTAGAGCGCACCCATGCTGAAGAGGCTTTGGCAGCTTCAGATGCAGAGTTGCGCGCTTTGTTCACATCCATGGAAGATGTGGTACTGGTGATTGACCGGAACGGGGTTTATCTTAAAGTCGTCACCACTAATCCCGAACTGCTGGTCGTGTCTTCTGGTGGATTGGTTGGAAAAACCTTACGGGAAGTATTCCCGCTTGAACAGGCGGAAAACTTTATCCACGTTGTTCAAAAGGTTCTTGATACAAAACAAACCTCCCAAATAGAATATGATTTAAACATAAGTGGAAGGACTGTTTGGTTTGAGACATCTATTTCTCCAATGACGGAAAATTCCACTCTCTGGGTGGCGCGCGACATTACCGAGCGTTTCATGGCCGAAAAAGCCCTGCTTGAAGCCGAGAAGAATTATCACAGCTTATTTGAAAACATACCAGATGGGGTTTATCGTAGCACTATTGATGGAAAATTTTTGTCGGTTAATCCGGCGTTGGTCAGGATCTTTGGCTATTCCTCCGCGGATGAATTTCTTAAGGTAGATATCGCCCGCGATCTGTACATAAATCCCGATGCCCGCCAATCTTGGGCCACCATTTTGATGCAAAAAGGGGAGTTGCGCAATGCTGAAGCCTCCATGCGGCGCAAGGATGGTCACAAGATCAATGTACTTGAAAACACCCAGGTAATCCGCGATTGGCAGGGCAATGCGCTCTACTTTGAGGGGACCCTGACTGATATCACAGAACGCAGGAAGGCAGAGGATGCCTTGAGGCAGAGCGAATCTTCGTTGCAGGCAGTTCTTCAGTCTACAGCAGATGGTGTTTTAGCGGTTGGAATTGACAATAATGTGCTTTATGCAAACGAACGTTTCGCTGATATATGGCGAATTTCCAAGGAAATCATGGCCAGTAAAGATGACGCTCTACTCCTTCAAAGCGTCCTCGATCAACTTTACGACCCGCAAATTTTCCTCAAGAAGGTTCAGGACCTTTATAGATCCAGGAAGGAAAGTTTCGATACCATTAATTTTAAGGATGGAAGGGTCTTTGAGCGATTATCATGTCCATTAATCCAAGGCTCCAAAATTCAAGGCCGGGTTTGGTCGTTTCGGGATATCACCGCTCGTAAAATGGCTGAGGAACAGATCCGTCTCAGCGAGGAACGCTACCGTATGCTCGCCGAGAATATGAGCGATACGGTTTGGTTGATGGATATGAGTCTGCGCACAACCTATGCCAGCCCTTCCGTGTCACGTCTCCGCGGTTTTACCCTCGATGAACTCAATAATATCCCGCTTGATCGGCAAATGCACCCGGAATCACTTCAGCGAGCCTTAAAACTGTTTTCCGATATCTTGTCCCCTGAAAACACTGCCCACCCTCACCGCCACGTATCCCGGGACATTGAGCTGGAGTTTTATAAAAAGGACGGAACCAGTTACTGGAGCGAAATAACTTTCACTCTTATCCGTAATCCACAGGGACAGCCATTTGGTATTTTAGGTTCAGGCAGAGACATTAGCGAACGTAAAATAGCTCAGGAAGCGCTTCAGAATAGTGAAAAATATTTCCGTGCTTTGATCGAGAACAATACTGATGCCGTTGTCCTGGTCGACCCACGTGGATTAATCCTGTATGAAAGCCCTGCCTACTCAAGAATGATGGGCTGGGCTTCCAGCCAGCGCCTTGGCAAAAGCGGTTACGAATATATTCATCCCGATGACAAAAGCGTTGTTGCCCGGGTTATAAACGACCTGGTCCAGCATCCGGGAGAGATTAGCCAATCAACCTTTCGGAACCAGCATAAAGATGGGTCTTGGCACTGGATTGAAGCGACTATCTCCAATCTGCTTAATGAATCAGCGGTTCAGGGTCTGGTAATTAATATGCACGATATCACCGAGCGCAGGCAGGCGGAAGAGGAGATACAGCGTCGGGTGGCTGACCTTGAAGTCCTTTATGAAAATGGTCTTAGCGTAAGCGTGTTGCTCGATCCTCGGGCTATTGCGCAAAAAATGATTGATATTCTGTCGCAAAAACTGGAGTGGCATCATGCCGCCATCCGGTTGTACCATCCTGAAACAAAACAAATTGAATTAATTGCTTTCAATAGACCGGGTCTAAATCCCACCGAAATTAAGGTTGAAATTGACCGCCTAAATCAAATGTTTGCAACCACAACGCAGGGATTAAGCGGCTGGGTGGTATCCCACGGCAAGACGATCCGAAGTGGGGATGTACTTGCTGATGATCGCTACATATCTGCTTTCCCTGAAATTCGTTCAGGGCTTTATGTACCCTTGATGATTGGTGAGCGGGTTCTTGGTTCTGTCATTGTGGAAAGTCGCCAAATTGATCGCTTTAGCGAAGAAGATGAGCACCTGCTTCAAACACTTGCGACACAATCCGCGATTGCCTTTGAGAATGCACGTTTGTATCAAGAGGCAGTAAAAGCCGCGAAACGCAAGGATGCCTTGCACCAGGGCGGTCTCGATATTGTTCGGGCTGGGCAGGATGTGGAGGCTCTTTGTCACGCAATTCACCAGGCCGCTCAGCAGGTAATGCCCACGGAGGCCTTTGTTGTCTCACTCATAACCGAGGATGGTCGTGAGCTTGTAGCTCCTTACATGTACGACCGAGGCATTCGCCACCTTAATACCCGAATGCCAATAAATGGAGGCATAACAGGGCGAGTAGTAAAAAGTAAAAAATCTTTACGAATTAAGGATGTGCTGAATATCAGGGGGACAAAACCTGTTTTGGTCGATGGTGGGGAGCCAGCTCGGGCGGTCTTGTCAGTTCCCCTGTTGGTGCAGGATAAGATCGTCGGGGTGATATCTGCACAAAGCAGCGATCCGGATGTCTATAGTGCGGAAGACCAGATCTTTATGGAAACCTTGGCATCCGAAGCAGCCAATGCCTTTGAGAACGCTCGTTTGTACCAGGATGTCGTAAGCGCAGCGGAACGCCGAGCGGTGCTATATCGCGCCGGTCAGGAAATTGCTGCAGCCGGTCTCGACCTTGAACAGGTTTACCATTCCATCCATCAGGCGATTAGACAATTAATGCCCCTGGATGTCTTCACAATCTCGCTGGCAGATGAAAACCGGAAAGTGCTTCGAGCAGTATACCTTTTTGATCGGGGTGAACGCTTTCCAGCTTTTGATTCCGATTGGGGTTCAGGGTTGGCCGGCTACGTCATCGATGCGAAAAAGTCTTTTCGCGTATTAGATTCCCTGAAGGAAAAACCAGTCAAAACCGCCAGGTTTGGGAAGCCTGGTACTCCACGGTCCATTATTGCATTACCACTTCATTCTGGGGCCAAAATAGTTGGCGTCCTTTCAGTTCAGGATTATCGTCCAAACATCTATTCTGAAGAGGATGAGATTCTTTTGAAAACACTGGCAGCTTATGCCGGGATTGCCATTGAAAATTCCCGCCTGTTCGAAGAAACTCGTCACCGTTTGGCTGAGCTCGAATCTCTTTCTCAGGTGAGCGTCTCCTTGACGAGTGCAGTTGAATTACAGCCATTACTTGAAAATATCCTGGCAGGGGCCAGGAAGGCAATTCCCGCAGCTGAAAAAGGAGCCATCCTTCTTACAGAGCCTGACGGTTTACTCCGCCTTCATGCTCTCACAGGCTACTCAGATCCCCGCTTAATCGACTTATTCCTTCCAAATCAGAATGGGTATGCGGCTCGGGTTGCTCGTGAGCGGACACCTTTAAAGATTGATGATGTCCATTCTGAATATGAGATTCCATTTAAGGGTGAAATTGAAGAGATTGATGCCGTGCTAAGCGGAATTGCCGCTCCTCTAATTGTTAAAGGAAAGGTAATTGGAGTCATATCCCTGGACAATGTCTCTCGAAAATCTGCATTTACGGAATCTGACCTGGGCTTGTTGGTAACTTTTGCCTCCCAGGCTGCAGTGGCAATTGAAAACGCCCGGCTTTTCTCTGAGACCCAGCTGCGCTTGCACCGACTCTCAGCCTTGCATTCTATTGATGCAGCTATCGGTGCGAGTGTGGATACGAATGTCACTCTTAATATCGTCCTGGAAAATATTATGACGGAACTGAAGGCGGATGCCGCTGCCGTTTTGCTTTTCAACCCGTTGACAAGGATGCTCGAATATGCCTCCGGGCGTGGCTTCCGGGCGCATTCCGTCGAAGGATTACGCCTGCGGCTGGGAGAAGGTTTGGCTGGGCAGTCCGCTTTGCAGAGGCGTGCCATAAATATCACGGATCTTCAAAAGACCGATGAGGTGGCACAGGTTATGGAACATCCTGTGTCCAATTCAGCTTCCTTGCTGGTTAAGTATCTGGAAGGAGAAAATTTCGTCGGCTATCATGCCATCCCCTTGATCGCCAAAGGTCAGATCCAGGGTGTCCTTGAAATCTTCCGTCGTTCTCCCATGCAGGTTGACCAGGAATGGATAAGTTTCTTTGAGATGTTGGCAGGGCAAACCGCTATAGCCATTGATAATGGCCGCCTCTTTGTGAACTTGCAACAGTCCAACCTTGAGCTGACATTGGCATATGATGCAACTATTCAGGGTTGGTCACAAGCATTGGAATTGCGGGATGAAGATACGGAAGGTCACACCCTGCGGGTCACTGATTTGACCTTGCAGCTGATCCAGGATATGGGTATTGAAGAAGTGGAAACGGAACATGCCCGGCGTGGCTCCCTTCTGCACGACATTGGCAAGATTGCCATCCCGGATAAAATCCTTCTAAAGCCTGGCCCCCTGGATGAGCGCGAGTGGAATATTATGCGCCAGCATCCGCAGTATGCGTATAATTTACTCTTTCCTATTACTTACCTGCGTCCGGCAATCAACATCCCTTATTGTCACCATGAAAAGTGGGATGGTAGTGGCTACCCGCGAGGTTTAAAAGGCGAAGAAATCCCAATCGTTGCGCGAATTTTCGCCATAGTTGACGTATTTGATGCACTCACCACCAACCGTCCTTACCGCCAGGCATGGACTCGTGAGAAAGCATTGGAATATATCCTCGAACAATCAGGGAAGCATTTTGAGCCCCGGGTAGTAAATGCATTTATGGCGTTAATGGCAAGCCAGAAATAAATAATTGCACACTTCGCAAACTCAGCAGCCCTGGCACGAATGGATTGTCCGATTCAGTCCTAAAGATCTATTTTCTTTCTGCCGAAAGTGCGCCTGAGGCATTTCCACCCTCGAGATTCATATACATGGCTGAGATGGAATCTTCCATTAATTCTTTCAGTCGTCGCCGTTCCGCTCCCACTTGGTTGAGTGGATTGAAAACTACTGGTTTACCCACTACCAAGTTTCCAGTCCCGTGGATCGTTAATGGATAGAATTCCAACCTTTCTCCAGTCTCAGCGTAATATCTTTCCCCAACACGTACAAAACTATGTTGAAAAGGCTGGATTTTGGTAACCGGATCTTTTGGCAGCCGTTAATCCTCAGGAAAGACCAGTAAGAACTTCCCCTCCCGCAGTACTTCCATGCTCATCTCGAGGGTCTCGTGCATTCGACTGTAATCATTGGCATAAACCGGAATACATCCCAGCGAGTAAAACAGAGGGACGCTTATGCGGCAAAGTGCTTTGGCGACCCATCGGCTGACTGGGGCTTGAGATGCAATTGGCGTTCTGTGAAGTCTGACTGCAACCATATGGGAGCAAGCTCTTTATCCATCATATCTGCAATCACCCAGGGGTGAAACCGCAATGGTATTGAACAAGCTGCTGCGATTGGGCCGGTGGCGTCCAGATGGTTGGCGATGAAAACCGCTGGTCCGCGCTTGGGCAGATTCTCTTCCCCAATTAGTTTTCCCCCCCAAAGGAAGAGATCCACAACTCCTACGATGAATTGATACAATCCATCTTTCATACCATGCCTACAACATGTTCAATCTTGGCCGATATTGTAATGCTTCGGCTAGGTGAGCCGGGACAATATTCTCGCTCCCGGCCAAATCCGAGATTGTGCGTGCAAGTTTTAACACGCGGTGATATCCGCGCGCTGATAATTGTAACTGGTTCATGGCTGTTCGCATAAGCGCCTGACCAGTCTCATCTAGGACGCAGTATTTTCGCAGATCGGCTGGACGCATGTCCGCATTGCACGTGACGTGAGTTCCTCCATCATCGCTAAACCTGGTCCTTTGACGGCTCCGTGCCATTTCAACGCGTTCCCGCACCGAGATGGAAGATTCTCCTAACCGTTTCTCGGAAAGCTTATCATATTCGATTCGAGGGACTTCAACATGGATATCAATCCGGTCCAGCAATGGACCAGAAATGCGTTTTTGATATTTTGTCACCACCATGGATGAGCAGGTACAAGGCTTCACTGGATCCCCATAGTACCCGCACGGGCAGGCGTACCGTCTGTCATAAATTCAATTTTAGATTATGTGAAAATTGGTCTATGATTATTGTACGTTAAAAAATATACAAGCGGCAGTATCTAACTGCCGCTTCGTTGTGAGCATTTAATTACTATACGATCAAGTTGAGTCTTATTTAGCGAGATTCTTTAATGTATCACCCTTCATTAGTATGAACATTTACATCATGCAATTCTTTCTTTCCAATTTTGCTGAGATATTTCAAGAATGGTATTTCAAAAAATGTATCACTCGATGAAGGCATTAATTCGAGAATGCCTTCATCTACTTTCTTTGAAAGTATTATCCTTCCATTCTCTTTTTTTTCAATCCATTCAGGCTCTAAACGACGTTTGTAACTAGAGATAATATGTCGAGATTGTAACGACGTTTTTTTCCTTCTAAACGACTTGAACCGTTTGGAAAAAGAATTATTAGAACTTGATGTTTCTAATTTATCCCCAGCAAGTATTTTTAGTTTAGCCATTTTTCGCCTTTATCCTTCTATTTTACTCCCATTTATTATTGATGCAAATATTGGAGCATAATTTTCAACTTCTTGAACGACTTGATCTGTGAAAAAGTCTTCCTTTGAAGAATCAAGAAATAAAACACCGATAATCGATTCGGCTCTTCTTTCTGTCATTATATAACATAAATATGCTCTTCGATCATCAAGTACTGTTTTTGCTCGATATTTAGATAGATGGAAGAAATCTACTAAATTATCAAAAGTCGAGATATTATTTGGAATTGGATATAAATATAATAATTGCGGTGGATTATTGGGATTTAAGAATTGAAAAGCAGATTGTCCTATAGCACCTATACCCTCATAATCATTCCTTCGAATTTTATGAGAGATATTCATTACCCGGAATTTCCTTCCATTTGAGTGATGGATTTCCTGCCCATTTATATTTATAGTGATTCTCTTCTTCGGATAATAGTCTACTGATTGCACAATTCTATTAGGATAGTTATTTGAAGACCTATTCCATGCTTTATTATAGTTATTTAATGGGATCCATATTGTACAACGGACACATGCATCTAAAGGGAATCCCGTTTTCTTATAAAATATTTCCATCACATCATAAAGAATTTTCGAAACACTATTAATACGATTTAAATATTTATCAATTAGATAACCTATTATCCAAGCCAAAAATAAAAACCAAGTATTTTTTATAAAAGTCAACCAAAGGGACCATTCTGCAATATTCTTATTTGTTAGTAAACTTGAAATTAGATCCTTAATAAATGCACCTAAAATGAATGGAGTGATATAGGTTAGTAAAAAACTAAAAATAATAGCGACATAATAGAAAACAAAATAAAAAGCTGAACTAAGGTCATCTAAAAAATCATTGAAGTTCGGCAAATAAATAAATATATTTCTTATCTTCGTTATAACTTGAGACATACGTGTCATCAATAAATTTCCTGGTCAGTATTTAAAGTTTAATTTCAGTAAAACATGAGGAAATGTTTGCCAGAAAACTACTGCATAGTATTCCGATTTACTTACTGCACCTTTCAGCGATAAAAATTACCCACCTCAACCACTTATTCCCATTTTCTAATTATATCAAATCTTCCGTAGTCAAATACTACATGCTCTGCAGTTAAATTATTGGGCGTGCATTATCTAAGTCGAGTAATAATTAATGTCGAGAGCTTAATAAAATAATCTAACTATTCACCAATCATCTCTCTAAAATGATTTACTTGCCAATCTAGTTCTTCTTTATAAAATGCATACCAAATCCTACTTAGTATCTTCTCTTCTTCTTTGTATTTATCTACTTGATAAAAAGAGTCTTCCCTGACATGAGGAATGTCAT
>Ga0209638_1002388_pt1 | contig 11554 bp, 7 predicted proteins | sample BarGraNGADG00211_FD_184490 | JGI IMG/M metagenome (GOLD analysis project Ga0209638, IMG submission 184490) | Arctic peat soil microbial communities from Barrow, Alaska - Barrow Graham LP Ref core NGADG0002-211 (SPAdes) (version 2) | ecosystem: Environmental > Terrestrial > Soil > Wetlands > Peat... | reverse complement strand
CGCCGACCCGGAACGCGGCCCGACGTCGTTCGTCCCGGTCGAGGACGTCATCGCGGTGCACCTGGATGCTCTGTTCCCGGGTATGGAGGTGCGCGAGCACCACACCTTTCGGGTGACCCGGAACGAGGATGTCGAGGTCGAGGAGGACGACGCCGAGAACATCCTGCAGGCGATGGAGAAGGAACTGCTGCGTCGGCGCTTCGGCCCGCCGGTGCGCCTCGAGCTCGCCGAGGACATCGCCCCGCGGATCAAGCAGCTGCTGACCCGCGAGCTCGGTGTGGAGCCGTCCGAGGTGTACGAGCTGGCCGCCCCGCTCGACCTGACCGGGCTCAACCTGATCGCGGACCTGGAGCGCCAGGACCTGCACTACCCGCGCTTCGTCCCGACCACCCACCGGCACCTCGCCGAGGTGGAGAGCGCGACGCCGCCGGACATCTTCGCGGCGATCCGGGAACGCGACGTGCTGCTGCACCACCCGTACGACTCGTTCTCCACCTCGGTGCAGGCGTTCCTCGAGCAAGCGGCAGCCGACCCACGCGTCCTCGCGATCAAGCAGACGCTCTATCGCACCTCGGGCGACTCCCCGATCGTGGACGCGCTGATCGACGCCGCCGAGGCCGGCAAGCAAGTCCTTGTCCTGGTCGAGATCAAGGCCCGGTTCGACGAGCAGGCGAACATCACCTGGGCGCGCAAGCTCGAGCAGGCCGGCGTGCACGTCGTCTACGGCCTGGTCGGGCTGAAGACCCACTGCAAGCTTTCGCTCGTCGTGCGCCAGGAGCTCGACGGCTTGCGTCGGTACTGTCACGTGGGCACCGGGAACTACCACTCGAAGACGGCGCGGCTCTATGAGGACTACGGCCTGCTGACGTGCGACCCGGACGTCGGTCAGGACCTCACGCGGCTCTTCAATCAGCTCTCGGGCTACGCGCCGAACACCGAGTTCCGCCGCCTGCTCGTCGCACCCCGAGAGATGCGGGTCGGCCTGATCGAGCGGATCGATCGCGAAGCGGCGGCGGCTGCAGCCGGCCGGCCGTCCTGGATCCGGATCAAGGTGAACTCGATCGTCGACGAGGCCACCACCGATGCGCTGTACGCCGCCTCGCGAGCGGGCGTGCCGATCGACATGATGGTGCGCGGGATCTGCGCGGTCCGGCCCGGCGTGCCCGGCCTGAGCGAGAACATCCGGATCCGGTCCATCCTCGGCCGCTATCTCGAGCACTCGCGCGTCTTCGCTTTCGCGAACGACGGCGAGCCCGAGGTGTTCATCGGCTCCGCCGACCTGATGCACCGCAACCTCGACCGGCGGGTCGAAGCGCTGATCCGGATCGACGAACCCGAGCACATCGCGGAGCTGCTGGAGATGATCGAGGTCTCGATGTCGGACGAGACCTCGTCGTGGCACCTCGACGCGTCCGGGACCTGGACCCGGCACCACCTCGACGATGCCGGTGAGCCGCTGCGCGACATCCAGCGCTCGTTCATCGCCCGCCAGCGCCGCTGGCCGGTTCGATGACGGCAGAACGCCGTCGCACGACCCCACTTCGTCGATCGCGGGAGGTCAGCCGGTGACTGCCGCCCGCCGCCCCCGCGTCATCCTTGCGGCGGGCGCGCTGGTCTGGCGGGTGCGCAAGAGCCGGCTCCAGGTCGCCCTGGTGCACCGCCCACGGTACGAGGACTGGTCGTGGCCCAAGGGCAAGACCGAGCTCGGCGAGACCCTCGCCGCGACGGCGGTCCGGGAGGTCGCGGAAGAGACCGGGCACCAGATCGTGCTCGGGATCCCGCTGCCACGATTGACCTACCGCCTCGAGCGCGGCCTCCTCAAGGAGGTGCACTACTGGGCTGCCCGGGTAGCCACCGACGACGACGCCCCGGCAATCCGGGCGCGCGGCGAGATCCAGCCCGCACCCCGCGAGGAGATCGACGACGTCATCTGGCTCGATGCGGCGGACGCGCACGAGCGGCTCAGCCGCGGGGAGGACCGACGGCCGTTGGTGACGCTGGAGTACATGCATGCGAGAAAGCGGTTGGCCACCCGCGCCCTCGTGGTGGCTCGGCATGGCCGGGCGCGTCGCCGGATCACCTGGACCGGCACCGAGGAGGCGCGGCCGCTCACCGAGGCCGGGCGGGTGCAGGCCACGGCGCTCATCCCGGTCCTGTCGGCCTTCGGGGTCCAAGAGCTCGTGTCCAGTCCGTGGCGGCGGTGCGCCGACACGTTCGCTCCGTACGTCGACGCCTCCGGGGCCAGGCTCACGCCGCGTCCGGCGATCACCGAGCGGTCCTTCCGGGAGTCGCCGAGCGGCGCGGTCACCGTCGTCCGCGACCTGCTCGCCACCCACGTCGACCTCGCCGTGTGCACGCACCGACCGGTCCTGCCGGCGGTCATGTCGACCCTGGCCCGGAGCACCCGCCGTTGGACCGTCGGCACCCTCCCGCAGACGGATCCGTACCTGCGGCCGGGCGAGGTGCTCATCGCCCATGTCGCGGATGCCGGCAAGGGGCCGCGGATCGCGTCCATCGAGCGGGTGCTGCCGGGGGCGACCTACTAGATCCGGCGTGCGGCCCGCGCGGCGCCGGTGCTCACGATCGACCGGATCCCGTCAGCCCATGAACAAGTGCAGGATCCAGTACGTGATGGCGCCGACGAGGCCGGCCATCGGGATGGTGAGCAGCCACGCGACCGCGATGTTCTTCGCGACGCCCCAACGGACCGCCGAGAGCCTCTTGCTCGAGCCGACGCCCATGATCGCGGCGGTGATCGTGTGGGTGGTCGACACCGGTGCGTGGAAGGTGAACGCGCTGACGTACAGCACGACCGCCGCCACGCACTCGGCGACGAAGCCTCGGGCCGGGTCCAGCTCGATGATCCGCCGGCCGAGAGTGCGCATGACCCGCCAGCCACCGGAATACGTGCCGAGCGAGATCGCGGTGGCCGAGCACAGCTTGACCCACAGCGGGATGTCACTCGACGTCTGGAACCCGCCGGCGACCAGCGCGAGAACGATGACGCCCATCGTCTTCTGGGCGTCCTGCAGGCCGTGACCGAGCGCCATCGCCGCCGCGGAGGCGGTCTGTGCGAGCCGGAACCGCCGGAAGGCCCGCGACGGAGACGCCCGCCGGAAGATCCACAGCACCGCAACCATGAGCAAGAAGGCGACGACGAAACCGATCAGCGGCGACACGACCATCGGGATGACGACCTTGTCGACGATCGCATCCCACTTGACGGTGATCCCGGATGCCACCCCGACTCCGGCGAGGCCACCGATCAAGGCGTGCGTGGACGACGACGGAAGTCCCAGCCACCAGGTGATGAGGTTCCAGGTGATCGCGCCGATCAGGGCGCTCAGCACGATCACGAGCCCGGCGTGCTTGGACGCGTCAGTGATGTGGACGATGTCGCCCGCGATGGTCTTCGCGACCTCCGTGCCGAGCATCGCACCGAGCAGGTTGAACACCGCCGCCATCGCCAGCGCAGCCCGTGGGGTGAGGGCTCGGGTGGAGACGGACGTCGCGATCGCGTTCGCGGCGTCGTGGAATCCGTTGGTGTAGTCGAATCCGAGAGCGAACGCGACGACAAGAACGACGAGCGCAGTCTCCACCGAGCTCAGGACTCCTTGAGCGCGATGGTCTCGACGATGTTGGCGACCCGCTCGAAGGCGTCCGCTGCGTTCTCGAGCCGCTCGACGACCTCTCGGAGCTTCATCAGCTGGATCACGTCGGAGGCGTCCTCGAAGAGCTGGACCAGCAGCTTGCGATAGCTCTTGTCGGCCTGGTTCTCGAGGCGGTTGATCTCGACCCAGTACTCAGCCAAGTCCTTCATGCCGCGCAGTCGGGGCATCGCTGCCGCGGTGAGCTCAGCCGCCCGCTGCAATACCTCGACCTGGTCCGTCACCCGGGGCGGGAGCTCGCCGACCTTGTACAGGACGATGAGGTCGGCCGCCTCCTCCATGAAGTCGATGCAGTCGTCGAGGCCGCTCGCGAGCATGTAGATGTCGTCGCGGTCGAACGGCGTGACGAAGGTCTGGTTCAGGCGGCGCATGATCGCGTGCGTCACCTCGTCCGCCTGATGCTCGGCTTCGTTGATGCGCTGGAAGATCGCCTTGCGCGCCGAGCGTTCGGCGGGGATCAGGTCCCGGAGCAGGTTCGCCCCGACCACCAGGTGCTGCGCCGATTCGGTGAGCAGGTCGAAGAAGACGGTGTCGCGCGGAGTGAGCTTGAGACGCACGGAAACGCTCCCGAAGAAGGATGACTGTGGGTGCTTCCAGGTTAGGGCAGCCGCCGGATGCGTCGCACCAGAATCGCGCCGGCGGCGGCATCTACTTGGGATGATGACGTCGGGCCGCAGAGCGCCTGTCGGCGCGAAGGCCGCTCTCGGCGGCTAAGTGTGGAGCCCGGGGCTAAGCGACCCGACGTCAGGACTATTTTACCCGGATGTCCGACGTGCGCGTGGTCACACTGCGCTGATCGGGCGTCCGGGCCGCCTCGAGGGTCTACTCGAGCCGGCCGGCCCGCCACAGGGCGGCGGCCTGCTCGAGCTCGTCAGCGGTCCGCACCATCGACGAGGCCCGGCGAGTGATGGCATCCGCGACCTCCTCGTCGACGCCCTCGACGTAGTCGGCGTCGAAGGCCGCGCCGGTGGCGAGGACACGGCAGAACGCCGCACCGCGCTCGAGCGCGACGTCGAGCTCCCCCGCGTAGACGCCCGACAGCACCGCATCGAGCACCTCGACAACCTCAGCGGGGCCCGGCGGACTGGCCACTCCGGCGACGACGTCGTGCACCTGGGCGGCGGGCAGTCCCAGCCGGTAGCGCTCGGCAATGATCGCCGGATCGCGACGGACCCACTCGCGCAGCGCGTACAAGCGCCAGAGCGCGCCGGGCAGGGTGTTCGCGGGGCTGTCCGCCCACAGCGCGGCGACGACCTCGAGCCCTTCCCGGTCGACCAGGGTGACCAGCCGTTCGAGGAGCTCCGGATCGGCGTTCGCCCGGCCACCGCGGACGATCGCCTCGGCGGTGGTGTGGGCCAGCTCGGAGCGCAGCGCCGGGTCGACGCCTCCCGGCAGCTCCTCCGCCTCGCGCGGATCGAGCATCGCCGGCCGGCGTGGTCGACGAGAAGCCGCGGGCGCGTCACTCATGGATACAGTGTCGCGTACCGTCGGCAAACAAGGAGAGCTCGTGATGGGCATACGCGACGACAGTCGCATCCACGCGTTCGTCCGCTCCGCCGAAGGCATCCTGGCCATCGCGACGGCGGTCGCGATCGGCGTGTCGTTGGTGGTCCGGGCCGCCCACGGGCCGCTGGCAGCGGAGCTCACCCCACTGATCGTCGTCGTGGCGACCGGCGGCGTGCCGCTGGTGTGGCGGATCTCGAAGGATCTGTGGGCACGAGAGCCCGGGGCGGACCTGCTCGCGGTGCTCGGGATCATCACCTCCGCCCTGCTGGGCGAGTGGCTGGTCGGCGCGATCATCGTGCTGATGCTCTCCGGTGGCGAGGCGCTCGAGGCGGCCGCGACCTCGCGGGCAAATGCCGTGCTGGACGCTCTCGCGCGCCGCGCCCCGTCGACCGCACACCGCGTGCCGGTCGTCGGGGACACCCCCGTCGACGTCCTGGTCGGCGAGGTCGAAGCCGGCGACCTCCTGCTCGTCCTCCCGCACGAGCTCTGCCCGGTCGACGGTGAGGTGGTCGCCGGGCACGGCGCGATGGACGAGTCGTACCTGACCGGCGAGCCCTACACCATCACGAAGTCGTCGGGCTCCGCCGTCCTCTCGGGCGCGGTCAACGGCGAAGCGGCGCTGACCGTCCGGGCGACGAGCGTGGCCGCCGACTCGCGCTACGCGCAGATCGTCGGGGTGCTGACCGATGCGGAGCAGAACCGGCCACGAATGCGCCGCCTGGCGGACCGACTGGGTCTTTGGTACACGGTCCTCGCGGTGGTCATGGGCGTGGCCGCTTGGGTCATCTCCGGCGACCCGGACCGGTTCCTCGCCGTCATGGTGATCGCGACGCCGTGCCCCCTCCTCATCGCGGTCCCGGTGGCCATCGTCGGCGCGGTCTCGCTGGCGGCGCGGGCCGGGATCATCATCAAGGACCCGGGCGTGCTGGAGCGGATCTCCACGACCGACACGATGATGTTCGACAAGACCGGCACGCTCACCTACGGCCGCGCGGCGCTGACCGAGATCGCGGCCGCTCCGGGCGTGGACGAGGCAGAGATCCTGCGCCTGGCCGGTGAGCTGGAGCGGTACTCCCGGCACCCGCTGGCATCGGCGATCGTCGCCGCTGCGGACGCCCGAGCCGAGGCCGACGCCGGCCGGGCGACGGTCGAGCACATCTCGGAACGACCCGGCTCGGGACTGCGCGGGACCGTCGACGGCCGCCAGGTCTGGATCACCAGCCACAGCCATGCGGTCGACGGTCTGGGCGCTGCGGCCGACGCGGTGCCAGCGGCGAGCGACGGGATGGAGTGCGTCGTCGTCGTCGACGGCGCCTTCGCGGCAACGATGCAGTTCCGTGACGAGCCGCGGATCGGTTCGACCCAGTTCATCCACCATCTCGCCCCGCGGCACGGGATCGCCAAGAGCATGCTCATCTCCGGCGATCGCTCGAACGAGGTCCAGTACCTCGCTCAGCGCGTCGGCATCGCGGAGGTGCACGCCGGCTGCTCCCCCGAGGAGAAGCTGAGGATCGTCCGCGACGAGACGGCCCGGGGCCGCACCCTGTTCCTCGGCGACGGCATCAACGACGCCCCGGCGATGGCAGCGGCCGACGTCGGGATCGCCTTCGGTGCGATCAGCGACGTCACGATGGAGGCCGCGGGTGCGGTGGTCCTCGACTCGTCGCTCGAGCGGCTCGACGAGCTGTTCCACATCAGCGAGCGGATGCGACGGATCGCGCTGCAGAGCGCCCTCGGCGGCATCGGGCTGTCCCTGATCGGGATGGGGTTCGCGGTGATCGGTTGGCTCCCACCCATCGCGGGCGCGATCACTCAGGAGGCGATCGACCTCTTGGCCATCCTGAACGCTGCCCGGATGGCAGTGCGCCGCACGCCGATGGCGGACTACGAGCGCTTCGAGATCCCGGCGTCGCCGGCGCAGCTCACTGCTCCTCGAAGCTGAGCGAGATCGAGTTCATGCAGTAGCGGTCGCCGGTCGGAGTCTGTGGCGCGTCGTCGAAGACGTGACCCAGGTGGGAGCCACAGCTCGCGCAACGCACCTCCGTGCGCACCGTCCCGAAGCTGCGGTCCTCGACGAGCTCGACCGCGTCCGAGTCGGCCGGCGAGAAGAAGCTGGGCCAACCGCAGTGCGAGTCGAACTTGGTCTCGGACCGGAACAGCTCGGCCCGGCAGGCCCGACACCGGTACACGCCGGCCCGCTTCTCGGCCAGCAGCTCACCCGTCCACGCGCGCTCGGTCACGGCTTCGCGCAGCACTCCGTACTCTTCCGGCGACAGCTCCCGGCGCCACTCGTCCTCGGACTTGGTCACGGCGTAGGTCATCGGTGATCCCCCTCTCCTCGTCCCGACCGATCGGTCAGGATCCCCGCCCACGCAGACGGATCTCGACTTCCAGAACACTCGCCCGGTCGGGTTCGTTCCCCTCCTCCGACGCCACCGTGACTTCTTGCGTCACGATCGATCGAGTGCGCGCTCTCACTCCTTAGAGTGACGGCTGCTCTGCCATGCCTCATCCACGACGGCCGAACGACCGACACTCATGAAAGAAACGGAGAGGACGTGACTGTGAGCGCACCGATCACCGTCGGCGTCCTCGCGCCGATCAGCGGCGGCTTCTACTACGGCGGGGTGCTCTCGGGCATCACCCGCGAGGTCGCCGCCGTGGGTGGCCGCGTCGTGTTCTTCCAGACGACGGATGCCGGGGGCGCAGACGCCACCGACGGCGGCGCGCCGGACTTCACCACCCCCACCGCGTGGAACCGGGTCGACGGCATCGTCTCGGTTGCGGCGGCGGCGGGCGTCGACTACCTGCGCCGGCTCAAGGACGCCGGGATCCCGGTGGTGCTCACCAGCAACGTGATCCCGGGCTTCGATGCCCCCACCGCGATGCCGGACAACGCGGGTGGCGCGCGAGCGGCGGTCGAGCATCTCATCGAGCACGGACACACGCGGATCGGGTTCGCGGGCAACCTCGTGCAGTCCGACATGCGCGAGCGCTACGAGAGCTATCAGGAGACCCTGATCGCACATGGACTCGAGCCCGACCCCAGCTACATCTTCGTCGCGAACAACAACGTGGAGATCGGCGGACGCGAAGTCGCCAACACCCTGATGGCGCGCGGGATGCCGGTCACCGCCCTCTTCGCGGTCACCGACCGGAACGCGATCGGCCTGATCGAGACCCTCACGGCGGCCGGGTACACGCTTCCCGAGGACCTCGCGATCGTCGGGTTCGACGACGTCGAGCGCGGCTGGTTCATCACTCCCGCGCTGTCCACGATCAATCAGCACTTCGACGAGATGGGCGCGCTGTCCGCACGCCTCCTCCTCGACGAGATCGCCGGCAAGCACCTGGGGGAGGTGCGTGTCGACACGCCATCGACGTTCGTCCCTCGCGACTCGTGCGGCTGCAACGGCGGCCAGCCCGTCAGCCATGCGGTGTCGCGCCCGGTGCACCTCGACCTAGCCGCAGCAGACGCCATGCGGAAGGCCAGAGAACGGCTGTTGGCTGCGGGCGCGATCCGCGGTCTCGGCGCCCTGCCCGCGCATCGCCAGGAATCCCTCCTCAACGGCATGGGGATGCTTGCCGACGCGGTGGACGAAGCCGTGCTGGGAGGCCACCAGATTCGCGTCGAGCACATCCGGAAGGGCGAGATCGAGATCCGCCGGCACCAGCCGGTGCCCGAGCTCGTGCAGGACGTGATGGCGGCCATCACGACCTACATCCTCGACCTCGACGAGTCCAGCGCAGCGGACCAGGGTGAGACGCGACGCATTCTCGCCGGTTGCGTCGCGCGGATCGCGTCCGAGTTCTCACAGATACAGGCCGGTGCGGCCAGCCAGCGCACGGTCGATATCGAAGGCACCCTCCGCGAGCAGTACGACCTGAGCGTGGAGCTGCTCGAGCGGGATGGCGCGGATGCCAAGGAGCTGAAGTGGCTTCGGCACACCCACGTGCGCACCGCGTGCCTCGGACTCTGGGAGGGGGCTCCCGCGGACCGGTTGCTGAAGATCGTCGGCGTCTACGACGAGACCAGCGCGCTGACCGGTTTGCGTGGCACGGAGATCCCGGTCCGGAACTTCCCCCCTGCCGAGATCGTGCGGGCGGCTGATCCGGCCGAGCAGGAAGCCTGCTTCGTGATCCCGGTGAAGGGCCGCGGGGTCGACTGGGGTGTGTTGTCGGTCATCGGCACGATCGACACGAGGTCCGCGAGCGGACAGGAGACGTACGACCACTGGGCCTCGTTACTGACCATCGCCCTCGAGCAGGAACGACTGAACGAGGACCTGTACCGGAGCGAGGAGCGCTATTCACTGGCGTCCAATGCCACGAACGACGGTCTGTGGGACTGGGACGTCACCACCGGTCTCACGTACTACTCGGAGCGGTGCCGGCACCTGCTCGGGTTGCGCGCGGGCGGCGACCTGCCGAACGGTCCGGATGCCTGGATGAGCTCGGTCCACCCGGACGACAAGCCGGCGCTCAAGGACGCGATCCAGACCGGGATCTCGCGGGCTCGCCCGTTCGAGGTCGAGGCGCGGGTCCGCGGCGCGATCGGCGGCTATCGCTGGATGCTGTACCGGGCTCAACCCGTGCCCGGCCCGGACGCGAGCGACGCGGCGATCCGGGTGGTCGGTTCGGTCACCGACATCCATGCCCGCAAGGAGCTCGAGGACCGGTTGCGCTTGGGCGCCCTGTACGACGAGGTCACCGGGCTGCCCAACAGACGCATGTTCGTGGACCGGCTCACCTGGACCATCGCGCAGGTGCACCGCAGCGGGAAGGGCAGTTACGCCGTCGTCTTCCTGGACCTGGACGGCTTCAAGCTGGTGAACGACTCGCTCGGCCACCTGGTCGGCGACGAGCTCCTGGTCAAGGTCGCCGAGCGTCTTCGTCGTGGTCTGCGGACCGTGGACACCGCGGCGCGGTTCGGCGGAGACGAGTTCGCCGTACTCCTGTACGACATCGAACCGGACGCGGTGCTGGCCACCGTTGAGCGGATCCAGGAGGAGATCGCCCGGCCGGTCCGGCTGCACGGCACCGAGCTCGCGATCACGGCCTCGGTCGGGGTCGCGACGAGCAGCACCGGCTACCGCAACGCCGAGGACGTGCTCCGCGACGCGGACACCGCGATGTACCACGCGAAGTCCGTCGCGCCCGGGTCGACATCGATGTTCGACGAGCAGATGCATGCCAAGGCCATGAACCACCTGCAGGTCCAGAACGAGTTGCGGCAGGCCCTCGAGCGCAACGAGTTCGAGATCTACTACCAGCCGATCGTGAACCTCGCGTCGCGCACGACGCGCCAGTTCGAGGCGCTGATCCGCTGGCAGCACCCGGTGCGCGGCCTCGTCCTCCCCGGCGAGTTCCTACCCGCGATGGACGAGACCGGATCGATCCTGGTCCTGGGTCACTGGATCCTCGACGATGTCTGCCGGCAGATCGCGGCCTGGCACGCGGCGGGTATCACGGACGTCAACGTGAGCGTCAACCTCTCGAACCGGGAGTTCTGGTCCAACGCTCTGCTCAGCTTCGTGGACACCTGCCTGAAGCGTCACCAGCTGAGCCCGGACTGCATCACGCTCGAGATCACCGAGAGCGTCATCATGACCAACCCGGCTGCCGCCTTGCACACGATGGAGGAGCTGCGCGACCGCGGCATCCGGCTGCACATCGACGACTTCGGGACGGGCAACTCGTCGCTGCACGCGCTCCGCAGCTTCCCCCTCGACGCCCTCAAGATCGACCGTTCGTTCATCCAGGAGCTCGGCATCGACCAGCGCACGACCGACCTGGTCGAGCTCATCGTCGCCATGGGTCGAACCCTCGGCATGGGTGTCGTGGCCGAGGGTGTCGAGACCGAGGCCCAGGCGCGCTTCCTGCAGGACATCGGCTGCGCGGAGGCCCAGGGGTTCTGGTTCGCCAAGGCCGTACCCGCGATCGAGGCACTCGGGATGCTCGAGCACCCCTTCGCGAGAGGGGTCGAGGCGGCCGAGTCCCAGCAGCACTGGGGCGCAGCGCGCCGCTGACCGTGACGCTGGCGACCGGACGCGAAGTCGTCGGCCCTACTTGCGGCTCCGGTAGTAGTCCCGCCAGACGAGCTTGTGGAGCGGGATCCAGCGCGGGATCGACCGCAAGCCCGGGATGTACGGCAGGAAGATGACGAGGAGCATCATCACCGCGATGATCGCCAGGATGTAGATGTCGGCGTTGGCTGTCATCGTCGCGGCAACGCCGGTCGTGGCATCGCTGTTGAAGATGGGCAGCTGGTACCAGAAAGAGAACGGCGCGAGCCACTGCTGGCCCGGGAAGTTGCCGGTCTCGTTCATCATTCCCCACTCGTTGCCCTGCAGGTGGTTCGCGGTCCCGGCGTCGTCGAG
>Ga0209638_1002387_pt1 | contig 11555 bp, 9 predicted proteins | sample BarGraNGADG00211_FD_184490 | JGI IMG/M metagenome (GOLD analysis project Ga0209638, IMG submission 184490) | Arctic peat soil microbial communities from Barrow, Alaska - Barrow Graham LP Ref core NGADG0002-211 (SPAdes) (version 2) | ecosystem: Environmental > Terrestrial > Soil > Wetlands > Peat... | reverse complement strand
CCTTCACCACTGATCAATAAATGCTCCTTTTCGTAAACCATGTTTTGCCTGTCATATTCTCCCATTTCAAAATCAGGTATCAGTTGAATGGCATAAGTCGGACAGGCCTCTTCACAGAAACCGCAGAAAATACATCTTGAAAAATTGATCCTGAAGAATTCAGGAAACCTCCGCCCATCTGCATCTTCTGTTGCCTGAAGTGAAATACAGTCTACAGGACAAGCAGCAGCACAGAGATAACATGCAACGCATCTTTCTTTCATCTCAGCATCCCGGGTAAGTACAATTCTTCCCCTGTAACGTGGAGCAAGATATGGTTTGACTTCAGGGTATTCCACAGTTTCTCTTTTGTGAAACACGTGAAGAAAAACAAGCCACATACTGCGAAGAATACTGATCATATATGGATCCTCATTTTATTTATTGATTGATTGTTAGTTATTGATCCAAAAACATTTAACCACAGAGCACACAAAAAAGGCACAAAGAACACAAAGTCAAAACCATATAATTAATGCCTTTGAGACCTTTATGTAAAACTTTGTGAACTTTGTGGTTTATGGATTTCATCTTTTTTATTTTTACAGATAATAAATTAATTATGATTTTCATCATTTTAAAAATATCAGGATTGCACCTGTTATTAAAAGATTAAGCAAAGACAACGGTAATAAAATCTTCCAACCAAGCTCCATCAGCTGATCATATCTTGGCCGGGGCAACGATGCCCTGAGCAGGATAAACACGCAAATGAAAAAGAAAGTCTTAAATAAAAACCAGAATACCGGGGGAAGAAATGAAGGTCCCAGCCAGCCTCCGAAAAATAATGTGGAAATAAGCGCTGATATAAGTGTTATCCCAAGGTATTCACCAACAAAAAACATCCCGAACTTCATTCCGGAGTATTCTGAATGATAGCCGGCTATAAGTTCACCTTCCGCTTCAGGAATGTCAAAGGGAAGCCTATGCGTTTCCGCAATACCTGCAATAAAGAAAACTATAAAACCTATAAACTGAGGAATAAAAAACCACCCGTCTTTTTGTGCTTCCACTATTTTACAAAAACTAAAACTGTCTGCCATCATCACCACTCCCATTAGTGAAAGACCCATGAAAACCTCGTAGGTTAGCATTTGTGCTGATGCTCTCATAGCGCCAATCAATGAATATTTATTGTTTGATGCCCACCCACCCAGAACAATGCTGTAAACACCCAGTGATGAATTACCAAGGAAAAATAAAACACCTATATTTGAATCAAACACATAGAAATTCGGTCCAAACGGGACAACTGCAAATGTTAAAAGTATAGTTATCAGCAGTATTCCAGGAGCCAGAATAAAAACGGGCCGGTCAGAAAAAGAAGGCACCCAATCCTCTTTGAAAAATAATTTTATTGTATCAGCAACAACCTGTCCAAGACCAAACGGACCAACACGATTAGGCCCCAGCCTGTCCTGCCAGACAGAAAGAAGCCTTCTTTCAACCCATATCAGTCCTGCTGCTATTGATAGGGTTATTATAAGTACTCCTGCTATTATAAAGACATATTTCATGAACAAAAAGTTAAAGTTTATGAAATTTACCGGTATCCGGAATATTGAAAAACGGCATCCCGGGTAAATTTACTGACAATCCTGCCAATCCCTGAATAATACTACTATCAATCTTAACTTTTACTCTTAATTTGACTTTTAAGATTTCAAGTTGTACATAGTCTCCATCATTAATGCTAATTATATCAGCATCTTTCTGATTGATTAACACAAATGGCTCATGCGTTTTTTGTAACACCGAAGAGCTAACCGAACTTAACTCATCGCTACCAAAAATCTGGTTTAGAGGAATAATCTGCCATTCATCTTTCTCTGCTGCATTGTTCTGAGATCCCTGTCCAAAATAAGTATTTTCTATCCCTTCAGTTGATTCAATGAGTCTGATTCCCGGATCACCACCCTTCATGGAACCACCAGGCTCATCCACATAATCATACATAGCCTGAACGGAGTTCCATCCAGGCATCCAGTAAAATGGAACCAGCGATGAAGGCGGCATCTCCTGTTGTCCCTCCATACTGAATGCCAACGGGGAATCAGGATCCTGAGAAAGTTTTGGTTCTGCAACAGAAATATTGGCATTCATTGCAGTCCTGCCGCTGAAACGCATTGTTTGTCGAGGGATCTTTGTGCTCAACATCCTGAAATCTGCACCAGGTTTATATTCCTTTAATTTTGAAAAGACCGGCAATTCATTGGCCATGGATTCAACAATGTCATCTAACCTGTTCCATAAAACTTCCTTATTTCCATACCTGATTTTTATAAAATCACCTAGCCATCTCCAACTTTCCTTCACCTGGCTTTTACTGTCGATTGCTTTATAAAAACGTTGAGCTCGTCCTTCGTTGTTCACAAAGGTGCCTTCCGATTCGGCAAATGTTGCAGCAGGTAACAAAACATCGGCAGCCTGAGCGGTTTTATTAGGAAGGTGATCAAGAACAACTATCTGTCTGCTTTTTTTAAACAGGTTATTGACTGATTCCTTTTCTGCTCTTCTAAAAAGGTCATTTTCAAGTACTATAAGAGTGTCAATATCTTTATTTTCAATTAGATGGAAAGCATCTTCAAATGACTTACCCGGAAAAAATGCCAGTCCCAGACTATTGCATTCAGGCAAAACCAGACTGAGCATAGCTTTTGAGCCTATTGACGAGAGAGCGGTTGCTATGTTTAAAGCTGCATTTACAATTGACTCATCGTTGCTGCTCACTCCTGATATTATCAAAGGATTTTTTGCATTTTTCAGTGAAAATGCAATCTTCCCTGCCAGTTTCTCTATATCTTTTTTATCGGATTTTAGTTCCGAAGCTTTTTTGTCAAGCTTCAGGGCAACAGCAAAACCTAAGCTGGCGATATCCCGGTATGAAGCTCTGAAGGTGTCTTCTGCAATTTCATCGAGAGAATCCCCGAACGGAGTGGCTATAAATAAAGGGCTTTTAGAATCCTGCGCCAGTTCTCGTACAGGCGCATCGTTCCATAATTGAATCCCCTTTCCCTTTGCTTCCTCATTCGGTAAATTCCGTACAGCCTGGCGCAATGCGAGTGAGATCATAGGTGCCGTATTGGTCAGATCTTCACCCAGAACTAAAATTGCATCAGCTTTTTCAATTTGTTTTAACGAGGGAGTTCGAATGCCAGTATGTTGAAGAAACTCCGTAATTGTATTGGTCAGCAGGTACTCCTTTTTGGAAATGCCGTGGCAGAAGTTTTCTTTGCCAACAAGAGTCATCAGAGCAAAGTTAGACTCCAGTGAGGCTCTGGGAGAACCGATTCCAATTATATTTTTGTTCCTTGAAAGTGACTGATCAAGACATGATAACAGCTGTTCGTAATTTACCGGTTCCGGTACAATTTCGTTTTTCGAATGGATCAGTACAGTTTTTATCCGCTTTTCATCATTAACAAATTCATATCCGAACCGGCCCCTGTCGCAAATGAAATAGCCATTGACAGCTCCATTGTACCTGCTCATTATACGTCTCAGGTAACCATACCTTTCACTTGCTATGGTATTACATCCGATGCTGCAATGGACACATACTGATGGTGCGTTTGACAGATCCCATTTACGTGTGAAATGTTTTTTTAATGTTTTATCTGTGAAGACACCTGTAGGGCATACCTCAACAAGATTACCGCTGAATTCATTTTCAAGGGGCCCATCCTCATGCCTTCCAAAATAAACATGGTTCCGGGAGGCAAAAACGTTAAGGTCTTTCCCCCCTGCATAGTCTCCGTAAAATCTGACACACCTGTAGCATTGTATGCAACGGTTCATATCGTGACTGATGAAAGGTCCTAACTCCTGATTGTAATAAGTCCTTTTTGGAAAATCAAATCGTCTGTAAATGTGTCCGGTCATCACGGTCATATCCTGTAAATGGCATTCTCCACCCTCATCGCAAACCGGACAATCGTGAGGGTGGTTGGTCATCAGGCTCTCAATTACAGAGGATCTGAATGCTTTTACTTCCGGATCATCAATTGAAATAATCAATCCCTCTGTTACAGGCTCCATGCATGACATTACAATACGACCTTTTGCATCATCTTTATCCCTGAATTTTTTCACAGCACAAAGTCTGCAGGCGCCTACTGAACCCAGGGCAGGATGAAAGCAGAAATGAGGGATATCTATTCCAAGTGAAAGACAGGTCTCAAGAAGATTCTTCTCGGGTTTTGCCTCATAATATTTCCCTTCTATACTGATCTTTACCATAGCTACTTCCAGGGACATTTTTTATCAGTGATATGCTTTACAAAATCATCATAAAAATATTTCAGCCCGCTCTGCAAAGGCTCTGCAGCACCCGGAGCATGAGCACAGAATGTATTACCCGGACCCATATATTTTGCATTAAATTTAAGAAGATCAAGGTATTCCATTTTACCTGTGCCTTCTTCAATTGAAGCAAGCATCTTTTCAACCCAGGGAAGACCTTCGCGGCATGGTGTACACCAACCGCAACTTTCAAGAGCAAAGAATCTTTCGACATTATGCACAAATGCCACTGGACATGTTTTATCGTCAAGTACAATCATTGTACCGGTTCCTAGTCTACTACCTGCAGCGGCCACAGTTGTAAAATCCATTTTAACATCGAGATGTTCTTCAATAAGAAAGTCCGTAGAGGCTCCACCCGGCAATGCACCTCTGAATTTGTGTCCAGTTGCCATTCCCCCTGCATGCTCCTCAAGAAGTTCCCTCATGGTTATTCCCAGCGGTAGTTCCCATATCCCGGGATTCTTCACTTTGCCACTAACTCCATAAAGTTTTGTACCACCAGTGCCTGTAAGGCTCAGTCCTTTAAACCAATCGGCACCATTCTCCACAATATGTGAAATCCAGGAAAGGGTTTCAACATTATTTACAACAGTTGGTCTTCCAAACAGACCGCTGACAGCCGGGAATGGTGGTTTGGTGCGTGGTAATGCCCTCTTCCCTTCAAGAGAATTAAGCAACGCGGTCTCTTCTCCACAGATATACCTTCCGGCGCTTGAGTGTACATGTAATTCAAGGTTAAAGCCCGATCCAAGAATATTTTTACCAAGATAACCTGCTTTATAAGCTTCATTGATTGCAGTTCGAAGACCAGCCTCTGCTTTCTTATAAGCCCAGCGTAGAAAAATATATGCTTTTTCAGCCCGTATAGCATAAGCCGAAATAATCATTCCTTCAATGAGCTGATGTGGATTACCTTCCAGAAGATATCTGTCTTTGAAGGTGCCAGGTTCCATTTCATCTGCATTACATATAAGATACTTTGGTTTGGAATCGTCGCCATTCATCGGTACAAGGCTCCACTTTACACCAGTGGGAAAACCAGCGCCACCTCTTCCGAGTAAATTTGAACCTTTTACGAGGCTAGTCACTTCAGCCGGTGTCATATTTTTCATCGCTTTCTTTAGACCGGCATAGCCACCAACCTTTTTGTAATCTTCCAGATTATAAGCAATAGAGCCAGGGGTAATATATTTGGTCAGAGGCCTTTCCATTTCCTACTATTTATAATGCTCAAGTAATTCATCTATCTTTTCTATGGTCAGCCTGTTGAAGTGATCATTGTTGATAATCATTACAGGTGCATTATCACAATCACCAAGACATGAGATTGGGAGAAGCGTGAACCGTCCATCGGATGATGTACCTCCAAAGCTGATACCAAGTTTTTTTGATATGTACTGGTAAAGCGATTCATATCCCATTATCATGCAACTTACACTGTCGCAGATAAGTATTACATTTCTGCCGACAGGTTTACGGTAGATCCTGCTATAAAATGTCGCAACACTATCTACCTCTTCACTGGAGATTCTCAACACCTGGGCAATATCCTTCACAGACTCATCTGATATCCATCCGCGATGCTGCTGAACGATCTTTAATGCATCGATACACGCCACTGCAGGGTAAGGATATTGTTTAACCTCTTTCTGTATCTCCTTTTTTTCCTCTTCAGTCAGCATTGTTATTTAATTTTGTTGCTAGTTCCTGGTTGTTGGTTACTTGTTTCTCGTTCCACCTTTCGCGTTTTCAATTCTCTTTAAAATCAGAACCTGATTAATTGTGCGGTCATTGCGAGCGAAGCGAAGCAATCTTTTGTCATTCTATTTATATCTTATTGCTTTTCCCTTTCTCCTTAACGGTCAAGATCAGCTAAAACATAATCCATAGCGCCCAGAATTGCCAGCAGATCAGGTATTGTGTATCCTTTGGTGATGAATGGCAACATCTGCATATGCGGAAACGACGGGGTTCGTATTCTCGAACGGTATGAGGATGAGCTCCCATCACTTATAAGATAATATCCATTGCTTCCCTTAGCTGCTTCAATTGGGACCATTGCCTCTCCTGCGGGTATCACAGGACCCCAGGAAACGCCAACAAAATGAGTAATAAGCGTTTCTATATCTGTCATGGTTTTATCTTTTCTTGGCGGAATAGCAAGAGGATGATCTGACATGTAATGACCCGTAGGCATGTTATTTATACACTGCTGAATAATTCTCAGGCTCTGACGCATCTCTTCCATGCGAACAAGAGCCCTGTCGTAACAGTCACCATTTTTCCCCAAAGGGATATCAAATTCAAATTTCTCAATGCCCGAGTAAGGCCTTTTCTTCCGGTAATCCCAGTCATAGCCTGTAGCCCTGAGTCCTGAACCGGTAATTCCCCACTCTATGGCCTCCTGAGTGGTATACACCCCAATACCTATTGTTCGTGATTTAAAAATTCTGTTCCTAATAACAATGCTGTCAAATTCTTTAAGTCTCTTTGGCAAATAATTGACAAAAACCTGCATTATCTTATCCCAACCATCCGGCAAATCATGAGCAACACCGCCAATTCTGAACCATGATGGATGCATTCGGGCACCGGTGATTGCGGAAACTATATCGAAGATTCGTTCCCGGTCATTGAATGCGTAAAATACGGGTGACATCTGACCCATATCCTGAGCGAATGTCCCTAACCAGACCAGATGGCTGGCAATCCGGAAAAGTTCGCTCATCATTATACGGATCACCTGCGCCCTGTCGGGCAGTTCAATGCCGGCCAGTTTTTCAACAGAAAGAAGGTAAGCCAGATTATTCATAACACCCCCAAGGTAATCTATGCGATCGGTGTAGGGAATAAAAGTATGCCACGATTGTCTTTCTCCCATTTTTTCAGCTCCGCGGTGATGATACCCTATATCAGGAATTATGTTTACAATATCTTCCCCGTTCAGTTGAACTATTAGTCTCAGCAGACCATGTGTACCAGGATGCTGAGGTCCGATATTTAGAAACATGAAATCACTATCTTCGCTCTTTGTGTTGAGCCCGTATTCTTCAGGATTGAACTTAAGATTTGCATCCTCTTCATCCCGAATACTGTCTGTCAGAACAAAAGGATCCATTTCCGTAGCTCTTGAGTGGTGTTCTTTCCTCAGGGGATGTCCTTTCCAGGTCTCTGGCATAAGAATTCTTCTCAGACATGGATGACCTGTGAAATTAATGCCAAACATATCAAATACTTCACGTTCATACCAGTTTGCTGATTCCCATATGGTTGTTATGCTTGGGATATTTAAATCATCGTTTTTCAGAGCCACCTTTATCCTGACATCCTGATTCCTCTCAAAGGAGGTTAGATGATAGACAACGGAGAAATCACTGGCGGGCTGACCATTGCGTTTGGTTCGTGTCCTTTCATCGATACAGGTCAGATCGTAAAGCATCTTAAAAGGAAGAGTGATTTCATTTTTAAAATGTTTTAAAACCGGAACCAGATTAATCCTCTCTGTCCATATGGTCGGAGTGGCATCTTTGGTTTGCTGTTGATACACAATGGTACTCTCACCAAACTTTGATCTTATTTCAGAAATTATATCGTGATCGTTCAGGCTCATCAGTTTATTGCAATAATTAAAGAGGCTTTAGATTTCATTCATCGGTCGTATAGTAGTCATCTTTGATCTTTCTGCCATTTTTTTATCCCTCATAGAAATCTTCTCAGGTTTATGAATTCCCTGAGGTCCGATAACCCAGCTGAACGGACGCTCCTCTTTTCCAATTGATTCCCGGAGTAAAAGCAATCCTTCAAGAAACGCATCAGGACGCGGAGGACAGCCGGAAACATAAACATCAACAGGCAAAAACTTGTCAACCCCCTGAACGACACTGTAGATATCGTACATGCCGCCAGAATTTGCACACGATCCCATTGATATGATCCATCTTGGAGCCATCATCTGTTCATACAACCTTTGTATTATCGGAGCCATCTTAAGGAACACAGTACCTGCAATAACCATAACATCTGATTCACGCGGGGTATTACGAATCACCTCTGCTCCAAACCGTGCAATATCATACCGGCTGGTAAGGGCAGTAGCCATTTCAACAAAACAGCACGAAAGGCCAAAACCAAATGGCCAGGTTGAGTTCTTTCTTCCCCAGGAAATCATATTATCAAGTTTGCCCAGCAATACCGATCTGCGAATAGCCTCATCGTTAATTCCCATTCCCTGTCCGGGGTATCTGTCATTGGATTTTATCATCAGAGTTATTCTTTAATCCTGTTTTTATATTGCAGTATTTTCTTTCCGTTTGGTCCAAAGTCAAGAGCTCCGATACTGAGTTCATAAATCAATAGTACCACAAGCAGTCCTATGAATATCAATATTCCTATATAACCGGCAAGTCCGAGTTCACGGAAAGAGACCGCCCACAGCATGATAAATGCAGCGTCAAGATCGAAAATTACAAAGAACATTGCTATGATATAAAAACCAGAAGAAAATCGAAGTCGCGCATCCCCGGTCGGAGGTATCCCTGACTCATAAGGTTCATCCGTGGTTTTCTCCTTATGCTTCTCTCCAAGGACCCAGGAAAGACCTATCATTATTCCGATCAGAGAAATTACTATAAACGCGAAAACAATAAAAGGCCAGAAAGTAATATCTTGTACCAACAACATAATTTACAGAGTGTTGAATGTAATTATTACTTCATCAATTAAACAATAAACAGTATTAAATGTATGATTTTTGAAGTTTACTAAATACAAATATAATAATTAACAGACTTAGTACCGCTTATAAGAAATTAAATCGAAAATGAAGAAATAATGTCAGGCTCATCAGGTATAAAATTATTCAATTATAGAAAAGCAATTCATAAAAATAATCCCAACTGTTGTATCGGTTTTTAGAATTCTTTGCTGTTAAATAATAAATAATAATAATGAACAATGAAAGATATGAGTTTGTTTAATCTTAAAACTTGAAATGAGTTGTTCCGGAGTTTTTTTTCTGGAAACAATTTAATTAAAAGATGAACCTATGGTGCATCTTATGACCCGGAAACAATATGAAAGAAAAAAAAAGCAACATATATCGGCAGAAAGATGATAATCCGGAGAATGAAAATCTTGAAGGATATCCACCATACCCTTCCGAAGAAGATATTTATGATAAATACCAAAAAGACAGAAAGATAGATCCGGAAGATCCTTCCAATGCCAAAATACCTGTTGTCAATTATAAGACAGGAAAAAATAATGAAAAGCATTTTGATGATGATATATCCGGAAGCGATCTGGATATTCCAGGGTCAGAACCGGATAACGAGCTTGAAATTACAGGAAGTGAAGATGAAGAGAATAACTATTACAGCTTAGGTGGAGATGATCATAATGATCTTGAAGAGGACTACGTAGAATGATACTTATAAAATTGCACTCATGAATAAACTCAAAACAAGTTACATGGGGATCGAACTGAATAACCCCATTATTTTGGGCGCTTCCAATCTGGTAACGGACCTGGATAATCTTAAGAAAGCTGAAGAACTTGGAGCCGGAGCAATTATTTACAGATCGCTTTTCGAGGAGCAAATTCAACTTGAGAGATTACAGCTGGATGAAAGATTAACCGAATTCAATGATCTCAATGCAGAAATGGTTCAGATTCATCCGAATATTGAGCACGCAGGTCCTGATGAACATCTTATGAATCTCAGGAAGGCAAAAGAGAGCTTATCAATTCCGCTGATAGCAAGTCTTAATGCAATTAACAATGATACATGGCACAAATATGCCAGACTTATTGAAGAAACTGGTGTCGATGGAATTGAACTTAATTTTTACCAGATTCCTATGGATTTTAAAAAGAATGCCAAAGAGATCGAAGACGCTCAGATTAATACTCTGAAAGAGATCAGACAAAATATTTCAATCCCGATTAGTGTAAAGTTAAGTCCCGATTATTCAAATATTCTGAATTTTATTAAAAAACTTGACAAGGCCGGCGCAGATGCTTTTATTCTCTTTAATTCCTTTTTCCAGCCCGATATAAATGTTATTACTGAAAAACATATTAAATCGTCACATTTGAGTAATACAGGTGACTATAAGCAATCGTTGAGATACGCAGGGCTGTTATTTGATAACATTAAGGCTGATATATGCAGCAGTTATGGGATCTTTAGCGGTGAAGATGTTATTAAGTTATTATTGTCGGGAGCAACATGTGTACAGGTCGTGAGTACTGTGTATAAAAATGGCATTATGCAGTTAAATAATATTAGAAGAGAATTGGAGGAATGGATGGATATTAAAAACTATAAGAGCCTGGATGAGTTCAGAGGCAAATTATCTAACAACAGGCTCACAAGTAATCCATTTGTTTATAAAAGAGCACAGTACGTGGACTTGCTGTTGAATTCGGAGGAGATATTTCTTGGTACCTGATTCAATTTAACCGGCTTATTCTAGTCTCGACAGGTTGATCAATAGTAATAGGAACCTGTTCCTCTATTGTGTTTGCTGAATCAAGCTGCAAAGCTCTTACATCGGAAATACACAGAAGCCTTGATAAACGGTGAAGTCCCAGGGTAACATTTTCAATGCCGGAAAGTTTATAATCGTTTGGCATTATCCTATCGATGAGAATATATTTAAAATCGGCAGGCATTGAATGTTTTTTCAATGAATCAAAAGTACTTTCAAGTTTTATTTCTCCTGTTGCTGTCATATCTTCCAGTACCTCCTTGAAATAATGGTTGATCTTTGGCTCGACCTTGAATCCGATATGGAAGTCCACTCTTATTAAGACTCCCGGGATTATTTGATTAACCTGATAATCAATCCTGTCAGGTTCATCAATCCTGTCCACATGAATGAACCAGTAAGTATCGGCACGTTTTGGCTGCTTCTGGAAAATAGAATAAATCACTTTCGATTCAACCTGATCGGGCCTGTTGGCCTTGATTATATAGACCAGGTTGGTTGCTGTTTTAGCAACAGAATTATCTTTTGATAGGTCCTTGAATAGGTCAATATATTTATAAAGGTCCGTAAATGTCACGTACCTGTTTTTCAGCTTCCTTCCAAAATACCATCCGAACATTATGACAAAGTAGGCGGATGCCAGAAGGAGTGTGAACCAACCTCCGTATTTGAATTTGTGAAGGTTTGCAATTAAAAAGCTGCCTTCAATTGTCAGGTAG
>Ga0209638_1002386_pt1 | contig 11555 bp, 11 predicted proteins | sample BarGraNGADG00211_FD_184490 | JGI IMG/M metagenome (GOLD analysis project Ga0209638, IMG submission 184490) | Arctic peat soil microbial communities from Barrow, Alaska - Barrow Graham LP Ref core NGADG0002-211 (SPAdes) (version 2) | ecosystem: Environmental > Terrestrial > Soil > Wetlands > Peat... | reverse complement strand
CTGTCGTGAGGTGAGAGTGGATGAGCGTGGCACCAGTGTCCATCGGTGATGTGGCGGGCGTGGTCGCAGCGCTGTCTTTCGCCTTCCTGGTCCTGCGTCTGGGCGCCCTGATCGGCAAAGCCGGCAAGGTTCTGGACGAGGCCCGGATCGGCGTGCGCGGCGTTTCGGAGCAGACCGTGCCGCTGCTGTCACAGGTGACCGACACGGTGGCCTCCACGAATGAGCAGATCGTGCGGCTGGACACCATCACTGCCAACGTCTCGTCGATGACGACGAACGTCAACGCGCTGACATCGCTTTTTGCGGCAACGCTGGGCTCTCCTGTTGTCAAGGTGGCCGCCTTCACCTACGGCGTGCGTTCGGCGATACACGGTGCTGGCAAAGGCAAACCCAAGACACGGCGCGGTCGACGTAGGAGGGACTGAGGCATGCGTCGCCTGTTCTGGGTTGCCCTCGGCGCCACTGTTGGCGTGCTCGTCGTCCGCAAGGTCGCCAAGACCGCGCAGGCTTACTCCCCATCGGGTTTGGCAGAGGGTCTGTCCAGCGGCCTGTCCGACCTTGGTGATGGCCTACGAGAGATGGCAGAGGCGGTCCGAGAGGGCATGGCGCAGCGAGAGACCGAGTTGCGCTACGCCCTGGGGATCGACACCGGAACCATGCCGGACGGGCGCGAGATGAGCGCCGATCAGGCCAGGGCCCTGATCGAGGACCCCACCTCACCACGAGCTCTCTAGGGGATCGGCCCCATCCCCATCCCCGTCCCCATCCCTCCCGGCCGGGCCCGCCCCCAGAGGCGGCACCCGGCATACCCTTGGCTTTGGCTTACCCGCCGCAGGCCTGCTCAGACCGTTAGGAACATCACGATGGAAACCGCCGAGATCAGGCGACGTTGGCTCGCGTTCTTCGAGAGCAAGGGGCATGCGATCGTGCCCAGCTCCTCCTTGGTGTACGAAGACCCGAACCTTTTGTTCGTCAATGCCGGCATGGTGCCTTTCAAGCCCTACTTCCTGGGTCAGGAGACACCGCCGTGGCAGCGGGCCACCAGCGTGCAGAAGTGCCTGCGCACCGGCGACATCGACGAGGTGGGCAAGACCAGCCGCCACGGCACCTTCTTCCAGATGAACGGCAACTTCTCGTTCGGCGACTACTTCAAGGCAGACGCGATTGCGTTCGCCTGGGAGCTGCTGACGACCAGCCAGGATGAGGGCGGTTACGGACTGGACAAGGACCGGTTGTGGGCCACGGTCTACCTCGACGACGACGAGGCCGCAGACCTCTGGCTCACCCACTCCGAGATCCCGGCCGAGCGCGTCGTCCGCCGCGGGATGGCCGACAACTACTGGTCCATGGGCGTCCCCGGACCGTGCGGGCCGTGTTCTGAGATCTACTACGACCGCGGTCCTGAGTACGGCGATGAAGGCGGCCCGGCGGTGGACGAGGACCGCTACATGGAGATCTGGAACCTCGTCTTCATGCAGAACATCCGTGGCGAGGGCAACAGCAAGGACGACTTCCCGATCCTGGGCGACCTGCCGGCCAAGAGCGTCGACACCGGCATGGGCCTGGAGCGCCTCGCCTGTGTGTTGCAGGGTGTGGACAACCTGTACGAGATCGATGAGGTCTATCCGGTGCTGGAGAAGGCAGCTGAGCTGACCGGCAAACGGTATGGCGTGAACTCCGCGCACGACGCTGCCCACAGCCACCCTGACGACGTGCGTCTACGCATCGTGGCCGACCACATCCGCAGCTCGCTCATGCTCATCGGTGACGGTGTGACCCCTGGCAACGAGGGCCGCGGTTACGTCCTGCGCCGGATGCTTCGGCGTGCGGTGCGCTCGATGCGGCTGCTCGGGTTCGACCAGCCGTGCCTGCCGCACCTGCTGCCGGTGAGCATGGATCGGATGAAGGGGTCCTACCCCGAGCTCGAGACAGGGTTCTCCCGGATCTCGCAGATCGCCTATGCCGAGGAGGAGGCGTTCCGTCGCACTCTCGCATCCGGGACCACGCTCCTGGACACCGCCGTCGCCAAGGCCAAGTCGTCCGGTCAGAGCTTCTTGGCGGGGGACCAGGCGTTCGCGCTGCACGACACCTACGGTTTCCCGATCGACCTGACGCTCGAGATGGCTGCAGAGCAGGGCCTTCAGGTGGACCAGGACGGTTTCCGTCGCCTCATGACGGAGCAGCGCGACCGGGCCAAGGCCGATGCCAGGTCCAAGAAGAGCGCCCATGGCGACACCTCCGTATACCGCTCCGCACTCGACTCGCTCGGGCGCGCCGTGGAGTTCACGGGATACCAGGAAACCGTCTCGGAGGCGCAGGTCGCTGGTGTGCTCGTTGACGGCGTGTCCGTCCCGTCCGCCCACGCCGGAGACGAGATCGAGCTCGTTCTCGACCGGACGCCGTTCTACGCCGAGGGTGGCGGGCAGCTGGCCGACGCCGGGCGAATCGCGCTGGCCAACGGCGCGGTCATCGAGGTCCGTGATGTGCAGTCGCCCATCAAGGGGCTCGTCGTGCACCAGGCAACGGTTCTGACCGGTGAGGTGATCGTGGGGGAGCCGGCCCAGGCTCTGGTCGACCTCGACCGCCGTCGCGCGATCTCGCGTGCCCACACCGCCACCCACATGGTGCACAAGGCCATCCGTGAGGCGCTGGGTGATACCGCGACCCAGGCGGGTTCTGAGAACGCGCCAGGACGGTTCCGGTTCGACTTCATGGCAAACGCTGCCGTGCCGCTGTCGGTGCTGTCCGACGTGGAGGCCAGGGTCAACGCGTTGTTGATCGAGAACCTGCCGGTCCACGCCGAGATCATGACCCAGGACGAGGCCCGGGCATCCGGTGCGATGGCCTTGTTCGGGGAGAAGTATGGCGAGGCTGTGCGAGTCGTGTCCGTCGGCGACTGGGCCCGAGAGCTCTGCGGCGGCACCCACGCGCAGACGTCGGGGCAGCTCGGGCTGGTCAAGCTGCTCGGTGAAGCATCCATCGGTTCCGGCGTGCGACGGGTCGAGGCCCTCGTGGGAACCGACGCCTACGACTTCCTGGCTCGTGAGCACGCTGTGGTCGGACAGCTCACCGAGGCGCTCAAGGTGCGATCCGAGGAGCTTCCCGAGCGGATCGCGAGCATCCTGGGCAAGCTCAAGGACGCCGACCGCGAGATCAACTCGATGCGCCAGCAACAGGTGCTGGCCGCGGCGTCCACGCTGACGGCCGCTGCGCGCGACGTGTTCGGTGTGAGCTTCGTCGGCCATGATGCGGGCACAGGCGTCGGCGCCGACGACCTGCGCAGCCTCGTCCTCGACGTGAGGTCGAGGCTGGGCAACGATCGCCCGTCCGTGGTGGCCATCGCCAGCGTCGCCAAGGATCGTCCTGTGGTCATCATCGCGACCAACGACGCAGCCCGGCAGTGGGGTCTCAAGGCCGGGGCGCTGGTCAGGCTTGCGGCTCAGACACTCGGTGGTGGTGGCGGCGGCAAGGATGATGTGGCACAAGGCGGGGGCACCGACTCCACCAAGATCGGCGAGGTTTTGGCCATCGTCGAACATGCGGTTGGCGAACGCGTCACGGCAGGGCGCTGAAGCATGCGCGCAGGGGTCCGGCTCGGAGTCGACGTGGGCAGCGTCCGCGTCGGACTTGCGGCCAGCGATCCCGGTGGGATCCTCGCCACTCCGGTCGAGACCATCGAGCGTGATCTTGGGTCAGGCACCGACCTGGGTGTGATCGCGGCAGTGGTTCTTGAACGGCATGTGCTTGAGGTCATCGTCGGCCTGCCCCGGTCGCTGTCCGGCGACGAAGGACCTGCGGCCGCGGGCGCGAGAGCCTACGCGGTTGCCCTTGCTGCCCGAATCTCGCCGATCCCGGTACGGTTGATCGACGAGCGCTTGACGACCATCGACGCCCATCGCCAGCTACGTGACAGCGGCATGGCAGGCCGGGCTCAGCGGGCAGTGGTGGACCAAGCGGCCGCCGTGCTGATCTTGCAGGCGGCCCTCGATGCTGAGAAGGCATCGGGGTTGGCGGCGGGAGAGCTCGTCGGAGCACGCAAACCGCGGACGTCCCGGACGAAGGCAAAAGGTTCGCAGCGATGAGGAAACGCCGTCTCGAGACGTCAATCTTCGGCGACCCTGAACACGACCACGAAGAACCCCATCGGCGTGCCTCGGTGGATGACCCGGCGGGTGCCGCAGGCGACGCACCACTGCGGGGGCGTGCCGAGAGTCGGCGTGCGCATCGACGGAAGAAGGGCAGGCGCCGGGTCATCGTGCTACTGGTGGCCCTGAGTCTGGTTGCCGGGGCAGGAGCTGCGGCCATCCTTGTGCTTCGGCCGTTCGTGTCCAGCATGTCGGTCAGCAACGACTATGTCGGGGCTGGGTCGGGCGCTGTGACCGTCGTGGTGCACCCGGGAGACGCCGGCCGGACCATCGCCGCGGCGCTTGAGAAGGCCGGGGTGGTCAAGTCGGCCACGGCTTTTCTCGACGCTTCTGCCAAAGACCCCCGGGCTGGTTCCATCCAGCCGGGTACCTACACCTTGCGCACCCACATGAGCGCTGCGTCGTCACTGGCGATGCTGTTGGACCCGGCCAACCGCACGGTTCAACAGGTCACCATCCGCGAGGGTCTGTGGGTCTCGGAGATCATCCACGAGCTCTCCGCCAGCACAGGACGGCCGCTCGCCGACTACACGTTGGCTTTGCAGGATCCGGTGATGCTGGGTCTGCCGGCTGCGGCCAAGGGCAACGCAGAGGGCTATCTCTTCCCGTCGACGTACGAGTTCGACGCCAGCGTCACTGCTGCCGACCAGCTGCACGCGATGGTGGCCAAGTCTCTTGAAGAGCTCGGCAAGCTCGGCGTGACTCCCGACACGATGCAACGGGTGTTGACCATCGCGAGCATCGTCGAGGCTGAAGCCAGCGCAAGTGCCGACTGCCCGAAGGTGGCGCGTGTCATCGAGAACCGCCTGGCCATACTGATGCCGTTGCAGCTCGACTCGACTGTCATCTTCATCGCGCAACGGCGCGGCAAGCTAGTCACGACCGACACCGAGAGATCGAGCCAGAGCCCCTACAACACCTACCTGGTCACAGGACTTCCGCCCGGCCCCATTGACAGTCCCGGGCTGTCGGCCATGAAGGCCGCGGTCAGTCCAACCCCAGGCCCGTGGATGTACTTCGTCGCAGTGAACCCCCAGACGGGTGAGACGAGGTTCGCTGTCGACGCGGCGGGTCACGCGGCCAATGTGAAGCTGTTCCAGAAATGGTGTTCGGCACATCCGGGCAAATGTTGACTGCGGACGCTCGACGCGCGGCCGTGCTCGGGTCGCCGATCGCCCACTCGCTGTCACCTGCGCTTCACGAGGCGGCATACCGCGCCCTGGGGCTCACGCACTGGTCCTATGAGACCCACGAGGTGCGGGCTGTGGCACTTCGCGGGTTCGTCGCCGCGCTGGGCCCTGAGTGGGTGGGTTTGTCGCTGACCATGCCCTTGAAGGAGGCTGCCTTCGAGGTGGCCGATGAGGTCTCGGACCTGGCCCGTGAGGTCGGCGCCATCAACACGCTCGTCCGCCGCCCCGACGGTGGTTGGAGAGGCGACAACACCGACGTGTATGGCGTGTCGCAGGCTCTGCGTGGGGCCGGCGCCGGGCCGGTGGCCAGCTCGATGGTGCTTGGCTCAGGGGCGACTGCCCGGTCCGTCGTGGCGGCCCTGGCGGCGCTGGGGTGCCCGAAGGTGACCTTTGCCGTGCGATCGGTGGCGCGTCCGCAGACCGTGGCACAGGCGCGCCGTGCTGGGCTTGAGGTCGAGGTTGTCGGGCTGGGGCAGCTCGCCAGCCGGGTTGGTGAGACTCCCCTGGTCATCAGCACGTTGCCGGCCGACGCCCTGTCTGCCAGCGCCCTGGCAGATCTGGTGCTGCCCTCCGGGTCGCGGCTGCCGGATCACCTCCTGCTGGACGTGGTCTACGCCGGTTGGCCGTCGCCGCTGGCGCGGGTTTTCTTGGACGCGGGGGCAAGCGTGGTGTCCGGTTTCGAGGTGTTGGTCCATCAGGGCGCCGAGCAGGTGCACCTGATGACGGGCCTGCTCGCGCCCGTCGAGCAGATGCGGGCCGCCGGTCTGGCCGCGATGGGGTCGCCATGACTCTCGTGCTCCCACCGCAGGCCGGCCCGTGGTGGGCGATCATCCTGCTGGCGGTCCTGGGTGCGGCTGTGGGCGCATGGCTGGCCAGGGCGCTCGCTGACGCCGGCTACCGGCGCACCGACGAACGGGACCGGCCCTTACCGCGATACACCATGTGGCTTGCCATCGCCGTGGCCCTCACCTGGGCCAGCCTGACGTTTCGCATTGGTGGCCAGGCGCATTGGTCCCTCCTTCCGGCGTACCTCTATCTGGGTGCGATCGGGGTGGCGCTGACGCTCATCGACCTCGACGTGCATCGTCTACCCGACCTGATCGTCCTGCCGTCCTACCCGATCGCGTTCGTGCTGTTGCTCGTGCCGACGGTGGTGTCGGGTGACTGGGGCGCGCTGCTGCGGGGGGTGCTGGCCGGGCTTGCGCTCTTCGTGGGCTATCTCGTGCTGGCGCTCGTCTCGCCGGGGGGTGGGGGGCTGGGCTTCGGGGACGTCAAGCTCGCGGGTGTGCTGGGCCTGTTGCTGGGTTGGGTGGGCTGGGGCCCTGCGGTCGTCTCCGTCCTGGCGGCGTTCGTCCTCGGTGGCTTCATCGCTCTGATCTTGCTCCTCGCGCGGCGCGCGACCCGTTCGTCATCCATGGCCTTCGGCCCGTCGATGATCCTGGGCGCGTGGGTCGCGTTGATGTTTCCGGTCCAAGTCTTGACTCGCTGACGGGTTCTGCGCGTGCGCTGTGGCAGGATTTTGCCATGCTGCGTTGGTTGACTGCTGGTGAATCCCATGGCCCTGCTCTGGTCGCTGTGCTCGAAGGCCTGCCTGCAGGTGTCGAGGTCACCACCTCTGACGTGGCCGCGTCCCTTGCTCGGCGCCGGCTCGGGTTCGGCCGCGGGGCTCGCATGACGTTCGAGCAGGACGCGGTGGAGTTCCTTGGCGGAGTTCGTCATGGCGTGACCATCGGGTCGCCGCTGGCGATCCGCATCGGTAACTCCGAGTGGGCCAAGTGGGAGACGGTGATGAGTCCGGATCCGGTGTCGGCTGACGCCCTGGCAGCCGCTGGGGACATCGGGTCGCCGCAGGAGATCGCCCGGAACAGGCCGCTGACCCGGCCGCGTCCCGGTCACGCGGACCTGGTGGGGATGCAGAAGTACGGGTTCGACGACGCTCGCCCCGTTCTTGAGCGTGCCTCGGCGCGCGAAACCGCGGCCAGGGTGGCCCTGGGCGCCGTGGCCTCAGCCTTCCTGCGACAGGCCTATGGGATCACGCTGGTCTCTCACACGGTCGCCATCGGCACGGCTCGCGTTGGCCCTGACGCCGCGCTACCGCGCCCGGATCAGGTCGATGCACTGGACGCCAACCCCGTTCGAACTCTGGATGCCGTGGCCTCGGTGGCCATGGTGGCCGAGGTGGAGGCGGCCAAGAAGGACGGCGACACGCTCGGCGGAGTGGTGGAGGTCGTGGCCTACGGGCTGCCGCCGGGGCTGGGGTCCCACGTCCACTGGGATCGTCGCCTGGACTCGCAGCTGGCGGCAGCACTGATGGGTATCCAGGCGATCAAGGGTGTCGAGGTCGGCGACGGCTTCCTGACCGCCGCACGCCGCGGATCTGCCGCACATGACGAGATCGACCGCGATGAGGATGGCGTGATCCGGCGGCGCACCGGCCGGGCCGGGGGCACCGAAGGCGGTATGTCGACCGGTGACATCTTGCGCGTTCGTGCGGCCATGAAGCCCATCAGCACCGTGCCCAGGGCGCTGGCCACCGTTGACATCGCCACGGGGGAGTCGGCAACCGCCATCCATCAGCGCTCGGACGTCTGCGCGGTGCCGGCCGCCGGGGTCGTGGCCGAGGCCATGGTTGCCCTGGTGCTGGCACAGGCGTGCGTCGAGAAGTTCGGCGGCGACAGCGTTGCGGAGACCTCGAGGAATCACCGCGGATACCTCGACGCGATCCCCGAGAAACTGCGCTCGTGGTGAGGGACACCGCGGGCACGGTCAGCAGTCCCGGTCCCGCTGGCCCTCGCGTGGTTCTCATTGGCCCGCCCGGATCGGGCAAGACAACGGTCGGGCGCGTCCTCGCGAAGCTGTTGGGTGTCGAGCTTCGCGACACCGACCACGCCATCGAAGTCCAACAGGGACAGTCGATCTCGGACATCTTTATGGATGCGGGCGAGCCGCGGTTCCGCGAGCTGGAGCGGGCAGAGGTTGCGGCGTCGCTCGCCTCACACGCCGGCGTGTTGGCGCTCGGTGGGGGAGCGGTGATGGACCCGATGACGTCGGCTGCCCTCGCCGGGCGAACTGTCGTGTTCCTCGAGGTCGGTATCGCTGATGCCGCCAAGCGGGTGGGGTTTGACCGGAGCCGTCCGCTGTTGGCACTGAACCCGCGGGCACAGTGGACCCGGATGATGGATGCGCGGCGGCCAACGTATGAGCGGCTGGCAACGTTCAGTGTGCACACGGCCGGACGGACACCGCAGGACGTTGCAGCCGAGATCGTGCACCGGCTGAATCGCCTGAACAACCAGAACGACGAGGGCGACCGGAGTCCTGCCCGGGGGTGAGGCTGGTCAGCTCACGTCAATGGTCGAGATGACCTCGCGGATACTGGCGAAGTGGCAGGCGCTCGGGTGATCCAGACCCTCGCGCACAATCAGCTCGGGCTCCTCCACTGAGCAGACGTCCTGAGCCTTCCAGCAGCGGGTGCGGAACCGGCAGCCGGACGGGGGGTTGGCAGGACTCGGCACATCGCCCTCGAGCATGATCTGGTCTCGGTGACCGCGCAACGACGGATCGGGAACAGGCACGGCGGACAGTAGCGCCTGCGTGTAGGGGTGTGTGGGCCGCTCGTAGATCTGTTCCTCGTCGCCGGTCTCGACGACCTTGCCGAGGTACATGACAGCAACACGGTCTGAGATGTGTCGCACGACCGAGAGGTCATGGGCGATGAAGACGTAGGACAGCCCGAGCTCGTCCTGGAGCTTCTCGAAGAGGTTGATGACCTGGGCCTGCACGGAGACGTCGAGAGCGGAGACCGGCTCGTCACAGACGATGATCTCGGGACGGAGGGCGAGCCCTCGGGCGATCCCGATGCGCTGCCGCTGACCACCGGAGAACTGGTGGGGGTAGCGGTGGATGTGCTCGGGGTTGAGGCCAACCACCTCCAGCAGCTCCTGGACCAGCTTGCGGCGGCTGCCCTTGGGCGCGACATCCTTGTGGATCTCGAACGGCTCAGCCACGATGTCGCCGACCGTCATCCGCGGGTTCAGCGACGAGTACGGGTCCTGCAGAACGATCTGGATGTTGCGTCGGACGGCTTTGAGCGCCTTGCCGGACAGCTGGGCGATATCCTCACCGTGGAACAGGATCTGGCCCGCGGTCGGCCTTTCGAGACGCATCAGCAGTCGGGCGGTCGTGGACTTGCCACAGCCTGACTCACCAACCACGCCGAGGGTCTCACCCTTGTAGAGCTTCAGGTCGATACCGTCGACGGCCTGCACCGCTCCGACCTGCTTCTTGAACAGGATGCCCTTCGTCAGGGGGAAGTGCTTGACGAGTCCTCGGACCTCAAGGACAGGCTCATCGGGTCTGGATGCTGCCATCGAGGGTCTCCTTCCAGAAGTGGCACGCACTGCGGCGGCCGCTCGAGACGTCCTGAAGTGGCGGGACCTGCTCGAAACAGATGGGTTTTTGTGCGTAGGGGCAGCGCGGGTGGAACGCGCAGCCGGCCGGGATGTCCGTCAGGTTCGGCGGGATGCCCTTGATCGTGTACAGCTCCTGGCCCTTGAGGTCCACCCTGGGGATCGCGGCCAGCAACCGCTCGGTGTAAGGGTGTGCGGGGTTGCTGTAGAGGTCGATGGAGGGTGCCTGCTCGATCAGGCTCCCGGCGTACATCACCGAGATCTTGTCGGCGACGTCAGCCACAACCCCCAAGTCATGCGTGATCAGAATGAGGCCCATCTTGCTCTCCGCCTGCAGATCGGCGAGCAGTTGCATGACCTGCGCCTGCACGGTGACGTCGAGGGCGGTCGTGGGCTCGTCCGCGATGATGATCTCAGGGTCCAGGGACAGTGCTATGGCGATCATGATGCGTTGCCGCATCCCGCCGGAGAACTGGTGCGGGAAGTCGGTGACCCGCTGACGGGCGGCCGGGATGTGGACCCGGTCCATCAGCTCGATGGCCTTCTTCTTGGCGTCGGCCCGGGACGCTCCACGGTGCACCCGGAACATCTCACCGATCTGGTATCCGACGCTGTACACGGGGTTCAGTGAGGACAGCGCGTCCTGGAAGATCATCGCGATCTTCTCGCCGCGGTAGCGACGCCGTTCCTTCTCCGGGAGGGTCAGCAGCTCGGTGCCCCGGAACCGGACGGACCCTTGGGTGACGAAGCCCGGCGGCGTATCGAGGATGCCCATGATGGCCTGTGCGGTCACCGACTTGCCGGAGCCGGACTCGCCCAGGATGGCGAGGGTCTCGCCGGGCAGGAGGTCAAAGCTGACGCCGTTGACGGCCCTGGCCACCCCGTCGCGGGTGCGGAACTCGACGTGCAGGTTCTCGACCTCGAGCACCGGCGCGTTGGGGTCCTCGCTGCCACGCACGCTGTCGGCGGAGCTGGTCGTGTTGATCGTGTCCTGGGTCATCGCGGTTTCACCGAAGCTTCGGGTCGAGGGCGTCGCGGACCGCGTCGCCGAGCAGCATGAAGGCGAGCACGGTGATCGACAGCGCCACTGAAGGGTAGAGCAGCACGTGCGGGGCGGATCGCAGCGACGACTGCGCGTCATTGATGTCCGAGCCCCAGGAAACCGTGGACGACGGAAGGCCGATACCGAGGAAGGAAAGCGTCGCCTCGAGCACGATGAACAGACCGAGCGAGATGGTTGCCACGACGATGACCGGTGCGATGGCGTTGGGCAGGATGTGCCTGCGCAGGATCCGCATGTCACTGGCACCGAGGGCTCTGGCTGCTGTGACGAAGTCGGACTCCTTCACGGAGATGACAGCCCCCCTCATGATGCGGGCCACCGTGGGCCAGCCGAGGATCATGATGGCGGCGACCACGGTCCAGATGTTGCGGAAGGGGAAAGCCTGCAGGAAGACGATGGCGCCCAGCAGCAGCGGGATGGCGAAGAACGTGTCAGTGATCCGGGACAGCACTGCATCGATGGCGCCGCCATAGAACGCGGCGAGAGCCCCGATGACGCCGCCGATGAGGACGACGCCGCTGGTGACCAGGACGCCGACCATCACCGACGCCCGCGCGCCGTAGATCACCCTGGCGTAGATGTCACAGCCCTGCCGGTTGAATCCGAACGGGTGCCCGGGCGCGCTGGTCTCGTTGGAGTGGGCGAGGTCGCAGAACTTTGGGTCCGTGCCCGTGAACAGCGAGGGCACGACCGCGACGACGATCAAGAACAGGATGAGCAACGCCGAGACGATGAACGTGGGGTTGCG
>Ga0209638_1002385_pt1 | contig 11559 bp, 12 predicted proteins | sample BarGraNGADG00211_FD_184490 | JGI IMG/M metagenome (GOLD analysis project Ga0209638, IMG submission 184490) | Arctic peat soil microbial communities from Barrow, Alaska - Barrow Graham LP Ref core NGADG0002-211 (SPAdes) (version 2) | ecosystem: Environmental > Terrestrial > Soil > Wetlands > Peat... | reverse complement strand
GCCCGAACGGATCGCAGCCGCCGCGCTCGCGTCCGTCGAGCGCATGATCGCGATCGGATGATGATGGACAACGCTACGAACGAAGGCACCACCGCGGCAGCTGCTCCCGCCGGTCCCGCCCCCACCGCGCACCGGCGGCTTCCCGTCACGCTCGGGCGCCGCTACCTGATGGGGTTCGACACCGAGGAGCTCCCGCAGATGCGCTCGGACGTGCTCGTCATCGGCAGCGGCATCGCGGGGCTGACCGCATCGCTCGGCGCGGCCGCCGTGGGCAGGACCGTCAACCTCGTCACCAAGGGCAAGGTCGCCGAGACGAACACGTGGTACGCGCAGGGCGGCATCGCCGGCGCGGTGGGCGAGGCCGACTCGGTCGACCTCCATCTGGCCGACACGCTCGTGGTCGGCGCGGGGCTCTGCGACGAGGACGTCGTGCGCGCGATCGTCGACGAGGCCGGGGACGCGCTGCGCGACCTCGTGGCCATGGGCGTCGACTTCGACCACGAGGCCTCCGGAGCGATCGACCTGCATCGCGAGGGCGGGCATTCGCTGCCGCGCGTGCTGCACTCCGGGGACGCGACCGGCGCGGAGATCCAGGACACCCTCTCCGGACGGGTGCGCCGCGCCGAGCGTGTGGCTTTGTTCGAGGAGCACTTCCTGGTCGACCTGCTCACCGCCGGGGACCGCTGCGTCGGGGCCCTGGTGTGGGACCCGGCCGTCCACGGCCTGCGCGTGTTCTGGTCCGAGGCCGTCGTGCTCGCCACGGGAGGCGCCGGCCAACTCTACCGCGTGACGACCAACCCCGCAGTGGCCACCGGCGACGGCGTCGCCGCCGCGTGGCGCGCGGGCGCGGAGCTCGCCGACCTGGAGTTCGTCCAGTTCCACCCCACCGCCTTCGACTCCGCGGCCAACCCGAAGTTCCTCATCACCGAAGCGCTGCGCGGCGAGGGAGCGTACCTGCTCGACTGCGACGAGAACCGCTTCATGCTCGACGTGCACCCGCTCGCCGAGCTGGCGCCACGCGACGTGGTGAGCCGCGAGATCATCAAGGTGATGAAGCGCTGCGGCCGGCCCAACGTCTGGCTCGACGCCCGTCACCTCGGCGAGCCCGTGCTGCGCGCCCGCTTCCCGATGATCTTCGAGACCTGCCTCGAGGCCGGGTACGACCTGTCCAAGGACCTGATCCCGGTCGCGCCCGCCGCGCACTACTCGATCGGCGGCATCCGCGTCGACATCGATGGGAGCACGAGCGTCGACGGCCTGTACGCGTCGGGCGAGTGCGCCTGCACCGGTCTGCACGGCGCCAACCGTCTCGCGTCCAACTCGCTGCTCGAGGGCCTCGTGCTCTCGCGTCGCATCGTGCGCGCGCTCGAGCCCGCCTCCAGCGGCGACGGCCTGCGCATCTCGTCCCAGGGCGACGACGAGGAGACCGCCATCGATCCGGCCCCCGCGCGCAGCCTGCTGCAGGCGACGATGAGCGACTTCGTCGGCGTCAACCGTTCCGAGGACGGGCTCAGCCGTGCGGGAGCAGTGCTCGACGGACTGTGCGACCTGCTCGATGCGACGCCGGCGAGTCCCGCCGATCTCGAGGTCCAGAACATGGTCACGCTGGCGACGCTCACCGCGCACGCGGCGCGCTACCGCACGGAGAGCCGCGGCGCGCACTGGCGTGACGACTTCCCGGCGCGCGACGACGCGCACTGGCGGGTGCACACCGTGTGGCGGCGGGGAGCGCGGCCGCGGCTCGACGCCGTGCGCTCGCTGCCGATGCCGCCCGCTCAGGACGTGTCGTGAGCCCTGCATTCCGCCTGCCCGACGTCGACGAGGCGGTCGCCGGTGCGCTCGCCGAGGACCTGGGCGTCCTCCCGGCGGACCTGCTGACCGCCTCGCCGGAGTTGCTCGAGCGCGACGTCACCGGCTCGCTGCTGCCCTCCGGCGCCCAATTCAAGGGGACGGTGCGCTTCCGCTCCGGCGGGGTCGTGTGCGGGCTCCCGGTTGCCGAGCGAGCGTGGCAACTGCTCGCCGCGGCGAGCGGCGTCGAGGCGCCCGAGTGCTTCCCCCTGGTGGCGGAGGGCGCGGCCGTGGCGGCCGGACAGGCCGTGCTCGAGGTCGCGGGCGACGCCCGCGTCGTGCTGGCGGGCGAACGCACCGCGCTCGACTTCGTGATGGTGCTGTCGGGGATCGCGACGCGGGCCGCACAGTGGCAGGCCGCCGCCGGTCCCTCGCTGACCGTCGTCGACACGCGCAAGACGATGCCGGGGCTGCGGGCGCTCTCGAAGTACGCGGTCACCGTCGGCGGCGCGTCGAACCATCGCATGGGGCTGTTCGACATGGTCCTCATCAAGGACAATCACGTGGCCGCGGCGGGCGGCATCTCCGAAGCGGTGCGCCGCGCCCGCGAACTGCACCCGTCACTGCCGGTCGAGGTCGAGGTCGACAGCGTCGCGCAGGCCGGCGAGGCCGCGGCCGCGGGCGCCGACATGGTGCTGCTCGACAACATGGACGATGCGATGCTCACCGCAGCGGTGGCCGCGGTACGGGCGGCGACGCCCGCGGGCCGGACCTGCCTCACCGAGGCGTCGGGCGGCCTCACGTTCGAGCGGCTGGTGCGGCTGGGGGCGACGGGTGTGGACCGGGTGAGCGCGAGCGCGTTGACGTTCGCGCCGCCGCTGGACGTGGGACTCGACGAGGGATGAGAGAGACCGTGAAGGGGATTCCCGAAGACGACGACGGCTACGAATGGTCGCTTCGCTTCGCGAAGCGTTCCTGCCTGACGCTGGTCGGCCTGCTCGCGTTCTTCTGGGTGGCGGCCGGAGCGCTGCAGCTGGCGCCCGGGACGCCGCATGAGGAGCCGCTCGTGGTCGCCATCCTTGTGGCGGTCGCGCTCAGCGTCGTGACCGGCGCACCGTTCGTGCGCGAGCGCATCGCGCGGGTGGGGATCGGGGCGCACCTGGCGCGCGCTCACGAGCTCCGGCGCCCGCGTGCCGTCTACGCGACCTTCGCGACCGCGGCCGTGACCGGCGTGATGGTCGCCCAGGCTCCGGCCCTGTGCGGCTTCATGGCGACCGCGATGACCCGCTCGTTCATCCCGCTGGTGCTCGGCACGCTCGTGACGGGGGCCGCGTGGGCACTGCTGTGGCCGCGCCGTGCGCTGTGGGACCGCTGGACGTGGCAGGCCAGGCTGCGCCGCGACGACGAGGCGCAGCCCGCCTCTGCCGCCGACCCGTCGGCCGGCTAGCGTGCCGCCGGTCACCATCAGCGGCATCCCCTGGCTCGACGCCCTGCTCGTCGCGATGGGTGCGTGGGGCTACCTCGCCACCTTCCTGGGCGGCACTCTCGAGAACCTCTTCATCGCCGGCAGCCTCGTGCCCGGCGAGACGGTCGTCATGGTGGTGGCCGCTGCGGCGGCCAAGGACCCGAGCGTCGGCATCTTCTGGGTGTGGGTGGCGTCGATCATCGGGACGACCTTCGGCAGTTCGCTCTCGTACCTGATCGGACGCATCGGGGGCCGGCCGCTGCTCATGGTCGTCGTCGGGCGGTTTCCCCGCCTGACGAAGGGCTTGGACGACACCGAGCGCTACTTCGAGATCCACGGCACCAAGACGATCTTCCTCGCGCGCTTCACGGCGGGCTTCAAGAACTTCGCGCCGATGCTGGCGGGCGTCGGTGCCATGCCGCTCGCCCCGTTCGAGCTTTACACGGTGGCCTCCGCGGTCGTGTACTCGACCGGGCTGTGCATCATCGGCTACTTCTTCGGCGCCAACATGCAGGCGGTGTTCGCATGGCTGAGCCGGGCGGGGATCTGGGCCATCGTCGCGGTGGCGGCGGCCGTCGGGCTCTATCTGGCATACCGGCGCTGGAAGGCCGTCCGCATCGATCGGCAGATCATCGACCTCGAGGTCGAGGAGGCCGAGCTGGCGCTGACGGACGACGCGCTCGAGCCCGTCGGAGGTGACGAGGATGACGAGGAGATCTGACGACCGCAGGGTCGTGATCCTGCAGGCGCTGCGTGACAGCCCGCGGGACGTGTCGGGCGAGCTGCTCGCCTCGGAGCTCGGCGTGAGCCGCGTCGCGGTCCGCAAGCACGTCGAGGCGCTGCGCGAGCTCGGCTACGAGATCGACGCGCGAGCGGGGGAGGGCTACACGCTCGTGAGCTCTCCCGACGCGCCACTCCCGCTCGAGGTCCGGCCGCTGCTGCACGAAGACTTCTGCGCCCGGATCGAGGGCGGGCGCGTGACGCGCTCCACCAACGACGACGCGCGTTCGCTGGCGCTCGACGGCGCTCCTGAGGGCACCGTCGTGCTGGCGGCGCAGCAGACGAACGGGCGCGGCCGGCTGGGACGCGTGTGGTCGTCACCGGCCGGAGGCGTGTACGCGTCCGTCGTGCTGCGGCCCTCCGTGGAGACCCCCGAGGCGATCGTGCTTCCGCTCGTGGTGGGGCTGGGCGTCGCGCGCGGGCTCGACACGCTGGGCGTCCAGACGCTCCTGAAGTGGCCGAACGATCTGCTGTGCGTCGACGGCCGCAAGGTCGCCGGCGTCCTGCTCGAAGGGCTCAGCGAGGGTTGGCTCATCTCCTGGATCGTCGCCGGTGTCGGGATCAACGTGCGCAGCGCGCCGGACTCTGGGCGCTCGGCGAGCGTGGACGAGCTGTTCGGACGCAAGGTGCCGCTCGCCGAGGTCGCCGCGGCCGTGCTCGATGGGATCGCCGTCGCCTACCGGCGGTGGCAGACCGACGGGTTCGCTCCTTTCGCGGCGGAGTACGAGAGCCGCTCCTACCTGGCGGGCCGGCAGGTGCGCGTGAGCGACGCCGCGGGCCGGCTGGTGGCGGAGGGCGAGGTCACGGGCATCGACGCGCTCGGACGCCTTCTGGTGGCCACCGGGACCGGGACCGTGCCGATCGTGGCCGGGGACGTGACCCTGCGCGAAGACTGACCCTGCCGACGCCCGAGGGGTTCGTCGGCGTTGACGGACCCGCGCACCTTCGGATACCGTGAACCAACGCGAACTGATGGTTTACAGATGACCACCGCCCGTCTCACAAGGAGCACCCGATGACCTCCGCCACCGACGCCTCATCAGCGCGCCGCGTCACGACCACCGCGCTGCTGGCCGCCCTCTTGGCCGCGGCGGCAGCCGTCTCCATCCCGTTCGGGACCGTGCCCGCGACGCTCCAGGTGCTCGTCCTCGTGCTGATCGCGCTCGTCATGCCGCGCAGCTGGGCCGCGTTCGCCGTCGCCGTCTACCTGCTCGTGGGGGCCGTGGGACTGCCCGTCTTCTCCGGCATGCGCGGCGGCCTCGGCGTCCTCGCGGGTCCCACCGGCGGCTACCTGTTCGGGTTCCTGGTGGGAGCGCCCGCAGGCGCGTGGGTGCGCCGGCTACTCGACCGGACCGCTTCCGCCGCCGCGGCCGACTCCGTCGCCGCGGTCGTGGTCGTCGCCATCGTCTACGCGATCGGCTGGGCCCAGCTCGTGCTCGTCACGGGGATGAGCCCGGTCGCGGGGCTGCTGACGGGGGTCGTGCCGTTCCTGGTCCCGGACGCGCTGAAGGCGACGGCGGCCGTGCTGCTCGCCCCCCTGGTGCGCCGCGCGGCCGGCGTCTAGCGCTTCGGGGCCCTGCCCGGCCGCGGACCCCCTTAGGTGTCGAGCTTCGGCAGGCGCACGGTGAAGACGGCGCCGCCTTCGGGCCGGTTCGCGGCCTCGATCGTACCGTGGTGCGAGGTCACGATCGCCCTCACGATGGAGAGGCCCAGCCCGGCGCCGCCCGAGGCACGGTCGCGCGAGTACTGCGCGCGGTAGAAGCGCTCGAAGAGGTTGGCGAGGTCGCGCGGCGGGATGCCGGGGCCCTCGTCGGCGACGCGCATCACCGCGCTGCCGGCCTCCTCGGACAGGTAGACCGTCACCGAGCGCCCGGCGGGCGTGTGCCTCGTCGCGTTGTCGACCAGGTTCCCGACCACCTGCTGCAGACGGTCGCGCGATCCCAGCACGTCAGGCGCACGCCCCGTGACCGTCACGCTCACGCCGCGATCCGTCGCCACCGGCTCGTTGGCCTCGACGGCGAGGCGCGCGGCCTGGGTCAGGTCCACGCGTCCGATCGGCAGCTCGCCGGTCGCTCCCTCGATCCGCTGCAGCTCGAGCAGGTCGTTGGCCAGCCCGGTGAGGCGGTCGGCCTCCCGGATGATCGTGGCGAGGAAGCGGTCGTGGTCCTCGGGTCCGACCTCGCCGTCGAGAAGCGTCTCGGCTGCCAGGCGGATGCCGGTCAGAGGCGAGCGCAGCTCGTGGCTCACGTCGGAGACGAACCGCGACTTGCGCCGTTCCTCCTCGTGCAGCTCCACCGACGAGGTCTCGATCTCCTCGGCGAGGTCGTTGAACGCGTCGGCCAGCGCCCGGGTCTCGCGCGGGCCCGTCGGGTGCACCCGCACCGAGTGGTCGGTCGCCAGGGCCGCCGCTCCTGCCTGCAACTCGCGCAGCGGGCGGGTCAGCCAGCGGCTGAGCAGTTCGGTGAGGAGGAAGGCGGCGACGAGGAACGCGATGCCGGCGATCAGGAGCTCCGTGCGGTAGTCGGAGACCAGCGTGGTGATCGAGAAGGTCGTGGCGGTCACGAAGGTGGCGCCGACCACGTGCGCTCCCGCGCGCACCGGCGCGGTGATCGTCAGAGCGATGCGGCCCGTCGATTCGGTGCCCGTCGCGTTGCCGACGCCGCCCTTGAGGGCAACGGCGACCGCGGGCCGCGCCCGGTAGTTCTGCCCGACCGCCTTGCCCAGACTGTCGGCCAGCACCCGGCCGTCGGCGTCGATCACGATGATGCGGCTGGTGGAGCGGGCGGTCGCGTCGGCGAGGGCAGCCGAGACGTGGGAGCCGGTGGTGCCCGAGAGCGTGGAGGCGCCGTTCACGTCGAGCGCGGTGCCGAGGGCCGCTGCGGCCACGGTCGCCTCGGAGGTGAGGCGTTCTTCGAGGCGGCGGAGGCCGAAGGCCTCGATCTGGTTCAGGAAGTAGACGGACAGTCCCGCTGCCGCGGCTATCGCGACGAGCAGGAAGGACGCCAGCAGCCGCGTCCTGATGGATCCGCGCACGCGCGTCCCCCGCTATCCGTTGAGGCGGTAGCCGTACCCGCGGACCGTCTCGACGATCTCGGGGTCCACGCCCGCGGCCTCGAGCTTGTCGCGCAGACGCTTGATGTGGGTGTCGACGGTCTTCGTCTCCACGACGATCTCCCAGCCCCACGCCTGGCGAAGCAGCTGGTCGCGCGACAGGACCTTGCCGTTGTGACGCATCAGGCACGCGAGCAGCTCGAACTCGCGCGGTGTGAGGTCGATGGGCGTCTCGCCGAAGGTCACGTCATGGGAGTCCTCGTCGAGGCGGATGCCTCCGGCCTCGAACACGTCGCCGGTCCCGCCGTCGCCGCCGGTGGGGCGGGGAGCGGTCGCGGAGCGCCGCAGCAGCGCCTTCACGCGCGCCTGCAGCTCCCGGATGCCGAAGGGCTTGGCGAGGTAGTCGTCGCCGCCGATCTCGAGGCCGACGACCTTGTCGAGCTCGGTGTCGCGCGCGGAGAGGAAGAGCACCGGGACGTCGCCCTTGGCGCGCAGGCGGCGGCAGACCTCGAAGCCGTCGGTGCCGGGCAGCATGATGTCGAGGATCACGAGGTCGAAGGGCTGCGTTGCGGCGAGCGCCAGCGCTTCGTCTCCGTCGCGGGCCGTCGTGACCTCGTAGCCCTCCTTGCGAAGGTTGAACGAGACGAACTCGAGGATCGTGTCCTCATCATCGACCACGAGCAGCCGTGGCGTGTGCAACATCGAAGCCCCCTTGTCCGACCTGCGCTTCCGTGGCGATGATAGCATCGGCGTGAGAGCATCTTCGTGCCGTGGGACCCACGGTCGTGCGACAGTGTGGTGACGCTATGGGCCCGCGACGAGTGCGTGTGTCCACGGGGCGAACCGGTGAGAGAGGGGCAAGACGATGATCCTCGCAGTCGACGTGGGCAACACCCAGACCGTGGTCGGCCTGTTCGACGGCGAACGGCTCGTCGGCCACTGGCGCGTCTCGTCGGATGCGTCACTGACCGCGGACGAGGTCATGATCAAGGTCGACGCGCTGCTCGGCGTCCCCGGTCACGCGTGGAGCGTGGTCGAGCGGGCCGTGATCGCCTCCGTCGTGCCGAAGCTGACCGACTCCTGGACCGAGGCGGCCCGCAAGGCCACCGGACGCGAACCGATGATCGTCGGGCCGGGCCTGAAGACGGGGTTGCCGATCCGCACGGACAACCCCCATGAGGTCGGCGCCGACCGCATCGCGAACGGCGTTGCCGCGCTCGCGGTGCACAGCGGACCGGTGCTGGTCGTCGACTTCGGGACGGCGACCACGATCGACGTCATCGACGCGAGCGGCGCCTATCTCGGAGGCGTGATCGCTCCGGGCGTCGAGACGAGCGCCGAGGCGCTGTTCACCAAGGCCGCCCGCCTGAGCGACGTGGACCTGGTGGACCCGGGCACGGTGATCGGCCGCAACACGCGCCAGAGCGTCCAGGCGGGCCTGCTGCTCGGGCAGGCGGCGATGGTCGACGGGCTCGTGCGCCGGACCTGGACCGAGCTCGGCTCCGAGACGCCGGTCATCGCGACCGGCGGACTCGCTCAGCGCATGAGCGTGCTGTGCGAGACCATCACCGAGGTCGACACCGACCTGACGCTCAAGGGACTGCTCATCGTGTGGGAGCTCAACCGGTGAAGCGCACGCTCCGCAGGTGGCTCACGTACGCGGCGATCGCGGGTGACGTGGTCTTCATCCTGTGGATCCTCCGCAACGGCCTCGAGCAGGGCTTCCGCGGCACGCCCGCCGAGGTGGCGTCGTTCGCCGGGCTGATCGTCCTGCTCGTCCTCAACGCAGCGCTGCTGGCCCGCTCCTAGGTCGCCGGTCCCCTGCGGCCGCGCAACGCTTCCCGCACGGCCTCGCGCCGCGCGGTCGACCAGCGCAGCCCGAGCCCTATCCGGTCCGCGATCTCGGCGCCCAGAGCGGCACGCACCTCGGACGACGAAGCGGCCGGGCCCAGGAACGGCGCGGCGACGTCGCCCAGCAGGGCCGCCCAGCGCGCCACGGGTTCCGCGGGCGCCGCGTCGACGGCCGCCAGCGTGCGCTCCCACAGCCCGCCGCCGCTGTCGACCAGGGGCTGCAGCTCCGGGAGCAGGTAGCGGAGCAGCCCCGTCTCGGCGAGGAGCCGCAGGCCCGCGGGCGCCGCGGGGCCGGTGACGAGCTTGTCCAGTTCGCTCGCGCGCCGCTCGCGCGCCACGCTGAGGATCCGGTGCGCGTTCGCGGTCATCCCCTCATGTGTGGCAGCGTCGATCTCGAATCCGAGTTGCGATGCGAAGCGCGCCGCGCGCAGCAATCGGAGAGGGTCCTCAGCGAAGCGGGCCGACGCGTCGCCGACTGCGCGCACGATCCGCGCTGCGATGTCGGCGCGCCCGCCGTGCGGGTCTATCAGCGCATCCCCGTGCAGCGCCATGGCGTTGATCGTGAAGTCCCTGCGCGCGAGGTCGTCTCCCAGGTCGTCGAGGTAGCGCACCTCGGGCCTGCGCGAAGCGTCCGGGTAGGTCTCGGCGCGGAAGGTCGTGACCTCGACCGTGTGCCCGGCGACCTTGAAGCCGACCGTGCCGAAGCGCTTGCCGGTCAGGTAGGGGCGTCGCCCGGCTGCGCGGACCGCCTCCTCGACCTCGTCCGGCGTGCGTGACGTGGCGAAGTCGTAGTCCCCGCAGGAGCGCCCCATCAGCAGGTCGCGGACCGACCCGCCCACGAGGAAGGCGGGTTCGACGATGGCCTCCACGGCCGCCTGCAGGGAGCGCACCGCAGCCCGTCCGTCCGTATCCTCGACGCCTGCTCGTTCCACCGCCGGTCCTCCCCGTCGCCTTCCGCCTGGTGTCGATATCCCCGCCGCCGACCGCCCGACCGCCCATCGGACTCCACCGGACCGACACACCACCCTGTGGCGGTTCAGGCACGCCTGATGCTACACTCACGAGCGTTCAGGCAGGCAGATAGATGCGGTGCGTCGTGCTGACGACATCCCCGTGTTGACCGTCCTCGAGAGAGGCGGACGCGGCGTGGTGCCCTCCAGACACACCCGGTTCGAGAGGACGTCACGCACGTGAACAAACGCGCACGCAATCGCCTCATCGGCGTCACGATACTCATCCTTGTCGTCGCGGTCCCGGTCCTCGTCTCGGTGATGATGACCGGTGGTTCCTACGTCCAGACCGTCGGCGACGTCGTCGCCAACGCTTCGCTCGTCGGTCAGCGTGTGAAGGTCACCGGCAGCGTGGTCGCGGGGTCCTGGGACAAGAAGACCAACCCGATGGTGTTCCGCATCCGCGGTGAAGGCGCCACGGCCGGCCCCGAGCTCAACGTCATCTACAACGGCAGCGCTCCGAACGCCTTCGGCAACGACACCGTGGCCATCCTCACCGGCACGATCACGAAGGCCGGGACGATCGACGCCAACGAGATGTCGACCAAGTGCCCCTCGAAGTACGAGACGAAATCCGACGCCGCGACGATCGCGTCGCTGCTCTCGGCTCCGGTCGACGTGCCGATGCGCGTGCAGGGCTTCCTGAAGCCGGGCAGCCTCAAGGACGCCGCGGCCGCGGAGCGCTTCACGTTCTCCTCGAAGGCCGACGGCACGGGAGACTCCGTCCCGGTCGCGTTCCAGGGGTCGATGCCCGCGGGCGCCGCCGACGGCTCGGAACTCGTCGTCTTCGGCAAGCTGGAGAGTGGCGTGTTCGTCGCCACGGGCGTGGCGGTAGCCACCAAGTAGGATGTAGTCGTACCGGACCGGGGCGACCGCGCCTCGGCTGACCAACAGGGAAGGGTCACGAGACGCTTATGACCATGACCAACCTCGGCCAGCTTCTCCTCGCGATCTCCACGTTCGCGGCGCTGATCTCCATCGTGCTGCTGGTGCTCGGGCACTCCGCCGGGCCCAAGCAGGGCGAGGGCATGACCAACGCGGGCTACTTCGCGACCTTTGCGGTGTTCGGCACCACGACGGCCTCGACGCTGCTGCTGCTCGTGGCCCTGTTCCAGAAGAACTGGTCCTTCCTGTACGTCGTGGAGAACCACTCCACGGACGTGTCCAACCTGGCGTGGCTCTACAACATCTCGGCCCTGTGGGCGGGGCGCGAGGGTTCGCTGCTCTTCTGGGCGTGGCTGCTGTCGTGCTTCGTCGCGTACATGGCGTGGAAGCGCATCTCCGTGACCGACGCGCTGTCGAACATAGGCATCGCGATCCTCAACTTCGTGCAGATCTTCTTCCTGGTCGCGCTGTTCTTCGAGTCCAACAACCCGTTCAAGGTCACCCCTGAGGGAGCCGTGCAGGCGGGCAAGCTGGTCGGCCAGTACGCGACCGCGGGCATGAACCCGCTGTTGCAGCACTGGGCGATGATCCTGCATCCTCCGACGCTGTTCATCGGCTACGCGGGCCTTGCGGTCCCCTTCGCCTTCGCGCTCGCCGCGGTGTTCATCGGCGACTCCTCCAAGCGCTGGGTCGGGATCGTCGACCGCGTCACCGTCTTCTCGTGGCTGT
>Ga0209638_1002384_pt1 | contig 11561 bp, 4 predicted proteins | sample BarGraNGADG00211_FD_184490 | JGI IMG/M metagenome (GOLD analysis project Ga0209638, IMG submission 184490) | Arctic peat soil microbial communities from Barrow, Alaska - Barrow Graham LP Ref core NGADG0002-211 (SPAdes) (version 2) | ecosystem: Environmental > Terrestrial > Soil > Wetlands > Peat... | reverse complement strand
GTACGCCGGAAGCTATTGCATGGGATGCATCATTTAAAAACATGATTGATCCTTCAGGCAGAGCAGTAAAAAGCGTACATATTGATTCATATAAGTGAACCCCATGATAAATTCCATTACTGACACCAAAGAGAATAAGACCTGTATAATAACAAACAAAATAGTTTCATAAACTGTTAATGTATATTAGAAAAACAGTCATGATACAAACAGTACTTCATAAGGCAGCAACCCGTGGTGATGCAAACCATGGATGGCTTCACAGCAGACATACTTTCAGTTTTGCTGATTACTACGATCCCGCCAGGATGAACTTTGGTGCATTGAGGGTTCTTAATGATGACTCTGTTGAAGCTGGCAGGGGTTTTGGAACTCACCCTCACGACAACATGGAAATCATTTCAATTCCTCTTGAAGGGGATCTTGAACACAAAGACAATATGGGTACCATATCTGTTATCAGAAAAGGGGATATTCAGGTTATGAGTGCTGGTACAGGTATAACTCACAGTGAATATAATAAGAATAAGGATAAGCCTGTAAAATTTCTTCAGATATGGGTTATTCCCAACAAAAAAAATGTCACGCCCCGTTATGACCAGATTACTCTTAAAATGAGTGATCGTCATAACACACTTCAGCAGATACTATCTCCTTCCGCTGATGATGCCGGTGTCTGGATCCATCAGGATTCATGGTTTCATCTCGGACAATTTGACAAGGGGTTTTCGATCAATTATACCTTTAAAAAAAAGGATAATGGGGTATATGTTTTTGTCCTGAAAGGTGATGTCACAATAGGGGAAATAGCTCTTCACGAAAGGGATGGACTCGGGATTTGGAATACAGATAAAATTAATCTCAAAGCAGATTCTCAGGATGCGGAGGTGTTATTGATGGAGGTACCTATGAATCTCTCGTTGTAAAACTTCCTCTTCATGAAAAGAAGAATATGGATTTAAATGAATCGGTGATTGTTGTAATAGAATCTTTCAGAAGTGCACTCAAAGATAAGAATATAGCTATTGAAGTAAGTTTGGAGGGTACTTCGCCGATAATTTCTGCAGACGGGGATGGGGGTGAGTTCATTAAATTTAGAAGCGGATTAAATAGTGAGTTCAAATGAACCCATGTGTTAGCAACCTATTTTTTGAAAATCTTTCCAAAAAACATTTTCATATCATTCCATGAATCTCTGTCAGCATCAGCATTATATTCAATAGGCATATTGAATTTTTTGCCTGTTTCTGTTGAAGCCGGATTAGTAAACGCGTGTGTCGCATTTGCATATATTTTTAACGTATTGTCAGCTCCGATTGAATCCAGCTTGTGTTTTAAACTCTCTGCATCTTTCTGAGATACAAACTTATCACTCGCTCCATGACAAATCAGAACTTTAGCTTTTAATAATTTCTTATCAACCGGCACTCCGCCTAAGCCTCCATGAAAACTTACAACTCCTTTCAGATCAGCTCCGAGTTTGGCATAGTTAAGCACCACAAATCCTCCAAAACAGTAGCCAATAGCAGCAACATTTTCCTGATCAGTCTGTGAATATTCTTTAAGTTTCTTCAGAGCACCATCTAACCGGCTTTTTACCAGATTAGGATCTTTATAATAAGGAGCTGTGAGTGTCTGAGCTTCAGTTGGATTTGTTGCAACCTTTCCGTCGCCGAACAAATCTGTTGCCATTGCTATATAACCCAGCTCTGCCAATTTTCGTGCACGCATTTTAGTATAGTCATTCAATCCCCACCATTCAGGAACAACCAGAATAGCAGGCCGCTTCCCTTTTATATTATCATCATAGGCAATAAATCCTTTAAATGTCATACCATCGGCAGTGTAGGTTACAATTTCCTCTTTGATATTCGATGGCAGGCTTGTTGAGTGACCAATGGAAGAGATACTAATCATGATTGTACAAATTAGGATAGCTTTAGAATAAGATTCTTTTTTCATCTTTCTTAATTTTAAAATTGAAATAATATAAATCAGTGAAACAAAAGTTAATTAAAAAAGTTCTGTGCCTGCATATTATTTATATTATATAGTGTTTGTTGGGGGTTTATTGAACATTTTGCTTATAATAATTGTTATATCTAAACTCAATAATAAATAAGTCCATGAACAGTTCCCAATTTGTATTAGCATCAAGACCCATTGGTTTGCCTTCTTCACAGAATTTCAGACTTGAAAAGATTTCGCTTGGCGATTTAAAAGAAAACGAAGTACTTTTAAAATCATGGTATGTATCTGTTGATCCATATATGCGGGGTCGGATGAATAGTGTAAAGTCATATGCCGCATCCTTTGAGGTGGATGAGCCAATCAAAGGAGCTATAGTGGCAAAGGTCATCGAGAGCAAAAGTAAGTCTGTTCTTGCCGGAGATATTGTCGTAGGTATGCTACCCTGGGCAACCTATGCAATTGAAAAGGTTGAAAACCTCCGCAAGATTGACATTCAGAAAGTCCCACCAGGCTACTACCTTGGTGTTCTCGGAATGCCGGGGATTACTGCCTATTTTGGTATGATGGAAATATGTAAACCTCAAAAGGGAGATACTGTTGTAATATCCGGAGCAGCTGGTGCAGTCGGGATTGTAGCCGGACAGATTGCAAAAATTCAGGGATGCAGAGTTATCGGGATCGCCGGCAGTGATGAAAAATGCAAATTATTAAAAGAACAATTCGGATTTGATGAAACCATTAACTATAAAACATCCAAATCAATAAGAAAGGAAATTGCAGCATTGTGCCCTGAAAGTGTTGATGCTTATTTTGACAATGTGGGAGGAGAAATCACAGAAGCTGTAGTTGCTAATCTTGATTTTCATGCCAGAATTGCTCTGTGCGGACAGATATCACAATACAACAATTCAAAACCTGCTTTAGGATACTCAATTTTACCTCATCTTCTGACCAGAAGCGTTATGTTACAGGGATTTATAGTAAGTAATTACAGCGAACGGTTCGGAGAAGCCATTACGCATCTGACTAAATGGCTCAATGATGGAAAACTTAAATACACAGAAACTATTATTGAAGGTTTCGATAAACTACCTGAAGCTTTCATTGGCCTGTTCAGCGGCAAAAATCAGGGGAAAATGCTGATAAAGACTGAATAACTTCTTTCAGTACAAAATTGTTGCTGAATCAGGATTTTATATATTTCCCCGGTAAAGTTTTACTTCCGCGAGATGCTCCTTTCGATCGTCAACTAATTGAATAAACTTATTCTGACTCTCAGACCCATCAAGCATAATAGTTAGTTTGTTATTGTCTTCATGTAGTTGGGTTAAAGTAATCCGGTATATTGTTTCCCTGTATCTGTAATGAATTTTAAAAATAACCCAATCGGTAGGAATACAAGGTTCAATAAATAATTTGTCAATTTCAAGCCTTAAGCCGAGTACCGATTCCACAATCAGGCGATACATCCAGCCGGCCGATCCTGTGTACCAGGTCCATCCACCCCGGCCAATATGGGGCGATAAGGCATAGACATCGGCAGCAATTACATAAGGTTCAACTTTGTATCTTGCAACTTCTTCTGGAGATTTAGCATGATTAATTGGGTTGATCATTGTTAATATTTCCCATGCTTTTTTGCTGTCACCCAATTTTGAGAATGCCATTGCCGTCCATATAGCTGCATGTGTATACTGACCTCCATTTTCCCTTACTCCCGGAACATATCCCTTAATATAGCCGGGATTCAAATCTGATTTATCAAAAGGAGGGTCCAGTAATTGAACTAACGAATGATCATGCCGGACAAGTTTCTTATTCACTGATTCCATCGCTTTCCTTGAGCGATCAGTATCGCCTGCCCCGGAAAGCACTGACCAGCTTTGAGAGATAGAATCAATCTGACATTCATCGTTACTTGCCGATCCAAGTGGTGAGCCATTGTCGAAATAGGCGCGTCGGTACCATTCGCCGTCCCATCCGTTTTTTTCAATATTCTGTTGTATCGTCTTAGCTGCATTACTACAGATGTTGACAAATTCAAAGTCATTTCTTGCCTGTGCAACTTTTATAAATTGAGTTAGAACTTCAAAAAGGAAGAAGCCAAGCCAGACGCTTTCCCCTTTGCCCTTGTTACCAACCATATTCATTCCATCATTCCAGTCGCAGGTGCCAATGAGTGGGAGCCCATGATCGCCAAATCTAAGCCCATGAAGAATAGAACGTTTACAATGTTCGTATAAAGTACCTTTTTCTTCCGACCGGTTTGGAAGATCGTAATACGAATCGTCTTCCGGGTTCACAACGCGTCCTTCAAGAAAATGAATGGTTTCATCAAGAACACCTGTATCTCCGGTACCAATTACATAGCGACATGCTGCTAATGGTAACCAAAGGTAATCATCTGAACAATGGGTGCGAACACCTCTTCCGACAGGTGGATGCCACCAGTGCTGGACATCTCCTTCCAGAAATTGCCGACTTGCAGAAAGAAGAAGATGCTCGCGCAGGAGATTTGGTGTAGTATGAATTAAGGCCATTACATCCTGCAACTGGTCACGAAAACCGAACGCTCCGCCTGACTGATAATATCCACTGCGTGCCCAAACCCGACATGCCAGCGTTTGATATAAAAGCCATCCGTTTGCAAGAACATTAATTGACAGATCGGGTGTTTCTATCTGCACTGCACCAAGAGTATGGTTCCAAAATTGCCAGACTGATTCCAGCGCAGTATATGCAGGACCTGATCCCCTAAAACGATGTATAAGCTTGTTTGCATCTTCCATATTCTGTCCAGTACCAAGACGGAATATTATTTCGCGTCCCTGTCCTGATGCAACTTCAAAAGTGACCTGAATGGCTGCGCAAGGATCAGAAGCTACTCCGTTTTTTCCTGAAAGTCGCGAGCGTAACATTGCAGCTGGATTTTTCATTGTACCATTGCGTCCTATAAATTCTGTACGGTCGCAGGTAACAGAGCTTGATGTATCGTCAGTTTGAAGAAAAGCTACCCTGTCAGCAAATTCAGAATTATATGGATTTGTTGCATATATTACACTGCTGTTTAAGTCAACACTGGTATTCACATGCATGGCAGATTTGTGCCGCAAATCGCCCAATACCCACTCTACAAAACTTATAACTGATAATTTGCATGATCGACCAGATTCGTTCCTCACTTTTAATACCGAAAATTTTATCGAAGCATCTATAGCAACATAAACCCAAAGTTCGGTAACTATTCCTCCTTCATTGTGTTCGAATACGCTATAGCCGAATCCATGCCGGCAGAGGTATAATTTTGATTCGCTTTCTGTTAAAGGTGTTGGCGACCAGAAGTGACCAGTCTCTTCATCACGAATATACATCACTTCTCCGCTCGAATCGCTAACAGGATCATTATACCATGGTGTGAGCCGATACTCGTGGGAATTTTCAGCCCATGTATATGCCATTCCATTCTCAGAAATTACAGTTCCGAATCCCTTGTTTGCCAGAACATTTACCCATGGCGCCGGTGCTAAGACATCTTTCGATGTTGTAATTACATATTCCCGTCCGTCCGGTGTAAATCCTCCGATCCCGTTATAAAAAATCAGGTCTTGTCGGGGTGATACCATATCTGGCTGTGGATTGGGCCTATAGGTACGGGTTGGTTTGAAATATGAAACTGATAATTCTCCAAAGCCACGGTGTTTAATTTGATTTGCCAAAGCTCCGCGGGTATCGCTAATAATAGCACGGGCCACTGTTTGGAAAAGAATTCGGTCTTCATTTGATATCTGGTCTGCCGAGCGTACAAATATTCCTCCCGGCCGATCAATATTGTTAGCTTCAATTCCTGCAGCGATCAATCCAATAATTTGTTCCTGGAGTAACTGACGGTATCCGGCACGATCTTCATTCCAGATTACGAGATCGACAGCTAATCCTTTTAGTCTCCAATATGCATGGGCCTGAACAAGCTGACGCACAAGATTAATGTTGGCCGGATCTTCAATCTGTAAAAGCACAATCGGTAAATCGCCTGAAATGGAATACCCCCACAAACCGGATTGTCCACGACGGTTTTTTAAAAGGACTCCGGGTTCTGCCCGAAGCGACGAATTGGCATAAATGATAGAACTGGCGAGCCTGCCATATAACTGAGCATCCGGTTCGCTCGCATTAATTTGTCGCAATACTACCTGGCTGTGTGTCCATGCAAGTTCAAAAACGCGGTTTGCAATTTGCTTATCCTGATATTTTTCTACAAGTTTTAATGCTCCTTCGCGGGATTCACTTATTCCTGTAACTATATCAATTGTAACTGATTCTTCGGATTCTATAACTATTTGATATTGAATTGCAACAATCGGATCCAGCACTGAGCCCTGACTTCCTGAGAGCGATTTGGAATTTGTCATTGCAGACGGAGAGACAAGTGTGTTTCCACGGCCAATAAACTGCATACGGTCTGTTTCAAAGGTAATATCTCTGATTTCTGCTCCATGAACTGCCATCAGATGAAACATCCATGGAGAATGTTCGTCAACTGACCTGGGTCGGCGGGTGCACAGAATTGCCTGTCGCGGGTAGATAATTTCTGTCTGCACAAAAAGATTACTGAATGCAGGATGTGCCAAATCAGCTCCATTTGGCGCCAGTACAACCTCAGCATAACTGGTAATATCAATAATCCTGTTTGTGCGGGTGCGGTTTGTCAACTTGACCCTTCGTAATTCAATGTCGTCTTCCGGGGAGACCACAACTATCGTATGTGTGTCAATATCGAAATCGCGACGACGAAATTCTGCACGTCCTTTTGAAAATATAGCTTCATATTTCTCTGGTCGTTGAAGTGTAGGTTGATATGTAGCTGACCAGAAATTACCATTTTCAGCATCTCGTATATAACAAAATGCTCCCCAATTGTCACGAGTACTGTCTTCCCGCCAACGAGTCACGGCAAGATCTTTCCAATGACTATACCCACCGCCGGCATTTGTAATCATCACCCGATACCTGCCCTCATTTGATAATAAATTGACTTCCGGAAATGGCGTATCAGGTGTATTAAACACACGAAGAGGCGCCTCCTGGTTATTAGCCAAAGAGCGAACATTTGTAACACCGGAAGTATGTGAAAAGAATGTTGTGGCCTTTGGTATCTTTTCCTGAAGCAACAATAAGGTTGCCTGAAACAAAGGATAAGACTCAAACCTCTTTTGCATCGGGCGATCTAATAAAATATGAGCCAGCGAAAGGAAACTCATTCCTTCATGATGTGCCATGAAAGACCTTACTATAGCTTTCGACTGCCCTCTTGGTAAGCGTACGGATGTATAATCTATAGCCTCATAGAATCCAAATTTTCCCATAAACCCTTCATCAGCAAGACGCTCAAGATTAGCACATGCTTCCTCCGGCATAACCATCAAGGCAAGTACTGAGGCATATGGCGCTATAACTAAATCTTCAGAAAGTCCTCTTTTAAGCCCAAGACCGGGCACTCCAAATGCACGATACTGATAATTTTGCCGGACATCAACACTATTATATCCCGATTCCGAAATTCCCCATGGAACCCTTCTTAGTTTGCCATATTCTATTTGTCTGTTAACTGCTGATTTGCAAGTTTGATAAAGTAAACTATTTTCATATTCAGGCATAATTATTAGAGGCATAAGATACTCGAACATTGAACCACTCCATGAAAGAAGAACAGGTTCACCATTGATCGTTGTAAGAAGACGTCCAAGTGCAAACCAACTTTCCTGAGGTACCTGGTCCTGTGCAATAGCCACAAAACTCGCCAATCTTGCCTCCGATGCCAATAAATCATAATAACTTGAATCGCGTCGCCGGTCTTCAACATTATATCCTACAGTTTGCAGATGCCGCGACTTATCGTAAAGAAAACCATATTCCATGTTTGCAAATTCTCCTGATTTCCGGACAAGTGAATCGATGAGTTCAATCCTTTCTTTTGCATGATCAACAGCTTTTATGAAAAGATTTTTGGCCTCAACATTAATTTCCCGAACCTCAGTATTGGCGATTTCGCGTAATGTCGGAATAGCATTAATATCCGGATATTTGTCCAATATTTCAGAAGAAACCGGATGTAAAATCCATGGAGTCAGATATGTTAATTCATCGAAGGCGCCTTTAACTTGCCGTGAAAGATTAATTGCCCATCCTCTGTATTGTGTATTAGTATCGGTAGTCAGGGAATTTACAATTTCAGCAGAAGAAGTTGAAAGTTTTTCCAGACATTTACGCATATATACAAGCTTAACCGGGTATTCATTTAAAATTACATTCAAATATTTTTGGAATTGAACAATCTGGACAGATATTGAATTCCCTGACTGCTTTATAAGAATTTGTAATGTATCATTAATCCCTTCAAATAGCTGTGGTCCAAGTATTAATTGATCAGGCAGCATAATAAGTCCCTGTTGCAGGGTCAACAAGTGACCGGCAAGGTTTCCGCTGTCAACAGATGAAATATAAAGTGGTCTCAGAGGTTTCAAAGATTGAGTATCGTACCAGTTAAAAAAATGGCCCTGGTATCTTTCCAGTGAATTCATAGTGTTAAAAGCATTCGTAGTTCGTTCAAGTAGCTCGCCGGTAAAAATGTAACCAAAATCATAAGCTGCCAGATTAGCAAGAAGTGAAATACCTATATTGGTAGGCGATGTTCTGTGTGCTATAACTGAAATGGGATGTTCCTGAAAGTTATCGGGTGGTAACCAGTTGTCATCAGTACCAACAAAAGTTTCAAAAAAGGACCACGTTTTACGTGACAATTCTTTGAGAAAGCGATATTGTTTATCAGTAAGTTTTGCTACATGAGGGAGAAGAGGGCTACTGATCCACCAGGCAATAACCGGAAAAACAAACCATAGTCCTATAATTGGCCATACCATTATAAGTCTTAACGGAAATAAAATCAAAAGACATGTTGCAGAAAGAATTGCAATAATGGGAGATATCCAGATAGTTCTAAAGGATTCAATAAGTTTAAAGCTGCCAGGATTTTCAACTTTTGCTTTAGAATTCCATTCGAGAAGCCGTTTTTTCGAAATAATTAATCTCCAGCAGGTGCGCGATATAGCAACCACACTATAAAATGCTTCATAAGGAAGGCTTATAAGCATAAATGTAACCTGGAACAATTGCCTGACAAGGGATTCTCCGGCAGCTTTCAGATGTTGGCTCGGTTGAACTTCCTCTGGTTTTTTAATTAAGTAAACAGTCGAAATAATCAATGAAGGAATCAAAACTATTCCAATCACAACCAAAGTCCAGAACCATGATGATGATAAGATAGTCCAGCCTGATAATAAAAGTAATGTCAGCGCAGAAGGAATAAGACTGCGTCTGAGGTTATCCAAAATTTTCCACCAAGATAAAAGAGATAAAGGATTTTTCCGTGATCCACCATTTACCTTAGGCAAAAATGGCAATAACCATGGGATTAATTGCCAATCACCTCTTATCCAACGCGATCGACGGTCTACATCTGCTTTATAACTTGCAGGATACTCTTCAAATAAAAGTACATCACTTAACATTCCCGACCGGGCATAACAACCTTCCAGAAGATCATGACTGAGAATTCTGTTTTCCGGAAACCGGTCCTTAAGCGTTTGTTCAAATACATCAACATCATATATACCTTTGCCTATGAAGGATCCTTCTCCAAACAGATCCTGATAAACATCAGATACAGCACGGGTATATGGATCTATTCCTGGTTCACTACCGAAAAGTCTTGCATATTCCGATCGGTTAGTACCTGGTAAACTTACAGCTACCCTTGGTTGAAGAATGCTGTATCCATCGGTTACACGGCGTTTTTTTGTATTGTATTTTGGTTTGTTTAGAGGATGTGCCATAGCCCCGATAAATTGTCGCGCTGAATCGCGCGGTAATTGCGTATCGGTGTCAAGTGTAATGACATATTTGATTTTTTTTAAAACTTCAGTATTGCCAATGATCAGAGAAAACATCTTTTCAGAGCCTCCACGCAGCAAGGAATTAAGATCTGATAGTTTTCCCCTCTTTCGCTCATATCCCATCCAGATACGGTCTTTGGGATTCCATTTTCTCGGACGGTGAAAAAGAAAAAATGTATCCTTATTCTCTCCCGGATATTTTTCGTTTAGTCCCGTAATCTTTTTACCAGCCAATTGAATCAGGGGGTCGTCTTCCTCTGATTTTTCCTGTGTCGCATCATTAAAATCGGTTAACAATCCAAAATGTAAGTTTTTATCCTGATTTGCCAGAAACCGTACCTCCAATGCTTCCACCAGATCTTCAATATTTCGGGTATTTAAGAGCATTGAGGGAACAACAACCAAAGTTCGTGATTCCGGAGTGATTCCTTTTGAGTAATCAAGTCGTGGTAACGGATGTGGGTGGACATAAAGAGTTGCCAGCCAGTTCACAAGAGCTATTGAGAGATAACTGGTACATAATGCCAGGAGAAAACCTAATGCCCATAGTTGCCAGTTGACAATTCCATCACTATGAGCTTTTACCAAAAGGCTCCAGCAGAATATTAATGTCAATAATAAAATTGAACCAAGATAGAAAAACAATGGAAACCGGAAAATCGTCTTTCTGCATGCTGAAGATAAAGTATGTTTTAATTTTATAAGGCGCTCAAGTTGATGCATACCTCTGCCAATGAGGTAAAATCCTACATGTGCTGTCCGATCTTCCGGGCCATTCAATTCTGCCCCTTTTTTTGCAAGTTCTATACATTTCCGTGCCACATCAATTTCAGAAAAGTCGCATTTTTTGGCAATCTTTTCAATAACATGACGATAACGGTCGCGGGTGTTAAAATCCATTGAAGTGTATGCTTCGGAAGGGTCATTTTGAAGAAGTTTTTCTACGTGGCTCATAGATTCAACGAATTCACGCCAGTCCAAACTACTCAGGAAACGAAGACTGCCAATGCTATTACTGATAGAGACCTGATCAGCAGCTTGTCGCTGGTTCCCAAACTGTACCAATTGTACGATGGTCTGATTTGAATCAGTAAGTCGCTGTTCAATCCATGTCAATGGAAATGCCAAAGCCGGACTTTGTCCCTGTAAACGACGGACAAATTCTGAAACGAAGGGTGTTGACATCGGAGGACCAGACCTTGCCATGTCGGCAATTACAAGGATCAGGCTCTTTGGGTCTTTTTCTGCTATTTCTATCATCTTGTCAGCCCAGGAATCAGCCAGATTTCTGTCGATTCTCCCAGCAGCTACCTGTACAGCAACTCGCCGAAGATTTTCGATAAGTGCCAACCTTAACATTATGGGAATAGCCCACAATTCACCTATTTTTAAAGTAGTAATGGATTGATATGCAGTTACAAATCGGCGTAGACTTTCGGGATCGACGTGTCCATCTCCATGGGAAATGATTTCTTTTGCAATATCATATACACGGGGAAGTCCGGCAGACGGACCAGTAAGTAAACGGGGCAATTCCCTACTATAACCCTTTGGCAAATGTCTTTTTCCAGTACGAATCTGCTCTTCAATTAAATAAAAATTATCAAGTAACCATTCACCGGCGGGTGTAATCTGACGATT
>Ga0209638_1002382_pt1 | contig 11576 bp, 11 predicted proteins | sample BarGraNGADG00211_FD_184490 | JGI IMG/M metagenome (GOLD analysis project Ga0209638, IMG submission 184490) | Arctic peat soil microbial communities from Barrow, Alaska - Barrow Graham LP Ref core NGADG0002-211 (SPAdes) (version 2) | ecosystem: Environmental > Terrestrial > Soil > Wetlands > Peat... | reverse complement strand
CACCAGGCGGCCGTCGGGGCCGAGTAGGCGCCGCGCCCGAGTACAGTCACTCTGCACGCGGTCCGTTCCGCTGCGGGAGGTCCCATGGATGTCGGCGAGGTCCGTCGTCTCAGTGTTCGGGTAGTCGCGACTCGAAGCTCGGAAACGCGAGCCTTTCTCAAAGCGTTTGACCTGGCTCCGGGGACCACCTCCGGGTAGTCGGAGCAAAGCTGCGCCAATGGACAGAGCGACGCGACACGTGGAGGCCCGCCCGGGCGACGTTGCCGATGCCATCGTTGCCATTGTCCGGGGCGTTCTGACCGGTCGCGGCGCCACGGATGACTTGCGGGGGCAAACACGGGAGCCTGCTCCAGGGCCGCATCGGCTACGCTTGGGGCGTGACCGAGAGAGCGCAAGTCGCGGAGCGAGCCGCTGTCGCCTATGAGGCCCTGGCCGAGCTGGCCGAGACCGTCGAAGACGAGTGGCAGTACGTCACCGACCTCGTCGACGCCTATCTGCCGAGCATTCGTGCTCTTGGTACGACGCCGGCCGGTGGGGCGGGTTCGATCTCCCCGGAAGCCGAAGCCGCGGTAGACGAATCAATCGCCGAGATCGAGCTCATCGCCGACCCGCACAAGGCGATCGACTGGCTGTCCACGTTCCCGCATGTGATTGCCCTGGCGCTGGGTGGAGACGTGGACGCGCCCGCGGCCGCCGAGGAGCCGGGCGGGGCCGCCGCGACCGGGGACTCCCCACCGGAGCCAGACGAGTACTCGCCGTTCAGGGTCCTCCGGGGCGGTCGATGAGGTTCCAGGACGCCGCCCGCGACGCTCGCGCCGTGGTATACGCCGGCATTCAGGCCGACCCGCTCGTGGCTCGAGTGGCCTCGCTCCTGGCCGACGCGACCGTCGGGGAGCGCTGGCTGGCTCGCGCCGTCATGAACGGGGAGCGCACGGATCCCGCCGGCTGGCGCCGCATCTTCCCGACACTCCTTGGCGTTGCCGCTCCCGCCGAAGCCCGAGATCACGCCGAGCAGCTCCTGGCCGCGTGTTTGCAGGTCGCCAATCGCGGCGAACAGGCGCGCAGCTCATATCGCGGCGCGGTCGTCGAGGATCTCACTGCCAGGCTGCTGGCCCGGCGTTCCGCGTCGGTTCGCAGGGAGCGGCGCGTTCTGTTCGATGGCGTGCCGGCGGAGATCCATCCCTATGACGTAACCGTCGAGGCCGATGGGAAGCCCGAGGTCTACGACTGCAAATGGGGCGCGCGCGGCATCAACGCCGACGTGCTGAACCAGCTGGACGATGCCCGAGCGCATTCCGCCGACGATGACGTCGCGCTGCACGTGGCGATCGTGGTCTTCGATGCCCGTCGCTCTTGCGAGCTGCGGCTGTCGCGCTCGACGGCACGGCACGACGACACCGCGCTGGTTGCCCTGGAGGGAATCGAGTCGCTGTCCAAGGTAGGACGATGACCGATCGAATCCTCGAACCGACCGACGGTCCCGCCATCCTGAACGACCAGCTACCGTATCGAATCGTTCGGCCCTATCGGGTCAGGTTCGAGGAGTCCACGCCGAACGAGATGATGAGGGCGGCCATCTACCTTGCCTGGGTAGCGGACATCGCCTGGCAGCACTCGACTCTGCTCGGCTTTGGGCGCGACTGGTACACGTCCCGGAACCTCTTCTGGCTGGTGCGCGCAATCAGGCTCGACGTTATGAGGCCGATCGCCACGTACGCCGACGTCCTTGTCAGCACCCGCGTGCTCGGCTACCGGCGCGTCGCGGCGCGTCGGGAGAGCGATGTCTACGCCCCCTCGGGCGAGTTGCTGGCGCGCCTGCAGATCGACTGGGTCATGACCAATGAGCGGGGGATCCCGACGCGAATACCGGCCGACTTCCACCGCTTCCTGGTGGACGGCGCGTCCACGTTCGAGATGCTCAAAGTCCGCCTGCCCGAGGCGCCGGCCGATGCCGAGGAGGGCCGTTTCCACGTCCGTCGCCGCGACCTTGACCCGCTGGACCACGTCAACAACAGCGTCTACCTCGACTATTTCGAGGAAGCGCTCGAGCGGGCGGGACAGGCGCCGCTGCTATCGGCCACGCCGCGGCGCTACGAAGTCGAGTACGTCGCCGCGGCCGGCCACGGAGCGATGCTCGTCGACAAGGTGTGGCCCCACGACGGCGGCTGGGCCTACCGTCTGTGTCGGGAGGACGGAGCCGACCTGTTCAGGGCGCGGCTCGACCTGCTGGACCAGCAGCGGGTCGTGGGGCCGGCGGCCACCGCCGGCAGCTAATCCTTCGGGGCGTCGTCCGGCTTAGTCTCGTCGGCCGTGGCTCCGTCGCCGGCCGTGGCTCCGTCGCCGGCCTCGTCGCCCTGGGTCGCCTGAGTCCGGGCAGCCTCGGCTGCCTTACGCAGGTCGGCGGCCAGGTCCTTGCTCCGGGCGGCGAGCCGATCTCCCACGTGCTCGGTCACGTTGGCAGCCTTGTGAGCCACGGGGCCCGCGTTCTCGGCCGCGACGGCGGCCAGCTCGGCGGCCTTGGCAGCCACGTCGCGAAGCACCGGCGCCGCCTGGCGTCCGGCCTGGTCAATCATGTCCTGGAGCTGCCCGATCCATCGCTCGGCTGTCTCTCGGGCGCGCGCGGCCTGTTCGCGGCGGTTGGGACCGCCGGCGCTGGGCCCGCTCTCCTGGCCCGTCTGATCGTTCGGTTCCATCGTTTACCTCGATCTTCGGCGAGGATTCGCTGCCCCTCGACGTCTGGCAAAGACAATCCTACCCCCGAAGTCGGAGCGGGTCGCGTCGGGAGGCTGGGTCGGCCTGCGGCCCAGGACGCCTCAGGACACCAACAGATCGCCGGAAGCCCAGCTGCCCGTGTGGCCGGCACTGTCAGTGACGGTTACGCGGAAGCGGTAACACATCAGCTTCTTGAGCCCGCTGACAGATGCCGGGGACGCGGACGTGGACTGCGAGAGCGTTGTCCACAGTGCCCCGGCGCAACTGCCGGCGCTCGGCTGTGCCGCGTATTCCGTGGTGAGGATGCGGTTCACGATGGTGGTCCCCGCGACGGGGTTCTCGCTCCAGGCGGGCGTCGCCGTGGTGGCGCTGGTGGTGACGATCGTCAGGGCCGGAGCACTGAACGAGCCGGTCGGGGCAAGAGGGTCGATCAGCATCGTTCCGGATCGACTCGACGTGGTCGTGCCATTCGAGTCCGTAACCTGCAGGAGGAAGCGGTAACAGAGGCCGGGCTGCAGACCCGTGACGGTCTGGGGCGATACGCCTGTCGAATGCCAGGCCGGCGCGGCCGGGAGCCAGCGATCGACGCTGCAGGAACCGTGGATAGGCTGGGCAAGCGCGAGAGAGAGCGATCGGCTCGTGATCGTGCGTCCGGCCGCCGCCGCCTCGGCCCAACTCGCCGTGACGGACGTGCCGGTCGTCAACTGCCCTTGTTCCGGCGGCGAGAGGAACGTCGTATTGGGTTTCGCCGGGGCCGACCAGATGACGATCGGGTCGTAGTAGAGGTGCAGGATCTGCTCGGCCGTCATGCCCGCCTGGGCACAGCCATAGACGCTGTGCTGGAACAGGTGCACGCCGTCCGCGTCGGACCCGCAGACGGTGGTGATGCCGGCTCGATAACCCGTCAACATGAACTTGCCGCTCTTGGTCAAAGACACGTCCCACGTGGCGTCCGCGGCCGCGATCACGCTGGCCACAGGAATCCTCGTCTCCGGCCTATAGACCTGATCGGCGGTGTTGTCCGTGACGTCGTAGCAGCCCCCCGTGCCGGTGCCGCCTCTGTAGTTCATGGCGAAGTACCAGGCGTACTGCTTGACCGTGACCGCACCCACCTGGAGGGCTTCAGCGGGCCAGGTCGACGGCCACTCGCTCATCTCGACGACCTGAACGTATCTTTCGAAGTTGACCGTCTGGACCTTGCCGGCGGCGGAGCCGCTCGTGCGCAAGACACGAATCGTCGTGGGCGGCACTCGTGTGCTCGTCCAGCCGGTGCATGCGGTTGACGCTTGTGCGACCGGTGGTGGATTGACGATCGGCAGCGAGACCAGAGTGGTGAGCACAAGGACCGCTGCCAGGCGGCGTCGCATCAAGGGCAGGCTAAGCGGACGAGTAGGCGCGAGTCAAGTCGCGCCACCCGAAAGGACGGCTCCACCGGTGGCCAAGCCGGCCACTATGGCGCTCGATTCCGGCCGATCAGTCGTGTCGCGGCTCCGATTCGCCGGCGATTTCGGCCGGATTCGTCTCGCCCGCGGGACCGGTTACGTCGAGCAGGCCCGCTTCCAGGGCCTCGATCGCCTCGCGGGACGGTCGCCCGACATCCATCGCCTCGTCCCCGGTCGGGTCCAAGACCACGCCCCCGGCGTTCTCGATCTCGGCCTCGAGTTCCATCTTGCGCATCTCGAACCTGACCGCGTCGGATGGCGGCTGGATCGCCTCGTCGCTTAGCGTCGCGCCGTCGGGTGCGGGCGAGCTCTTCGGATCCGGGACCGTGATGCCCGGTATCTCCGTGACGGTCGCGCCCTCGACGGGAGCCCCGCATTTGGGACAGGCGGTCGCTCCCTCTGGTATCGCGGAAGAACACCACGGGCAGATGCGGGTCGAACTGTCAGTCATGGCGCGCACCCTAGTCCACTGCGACCTTCAACGGCTATCCGACCTTAGGCCCATGAGCGGCCATGACCTCGGAACCGAGGGGCGCAGATTGAAGCCAACTCTACACGAGCGCCGGTCCCGCTCGCGCCTCTCCAGCGCCACTCGATTGGGCGGGCGCCCGGGCGCGGCGAGAGGCCTGTAGTACACGGCCGCGGTGACCACGATCGTCGCCAGGGGTCAACCGCGCTCGGGTTCTGGCGAGGCAAGGACCTTGCGACGCGCACTAATCTATTGCGACGCATCGCACGCTGGTTGCGCAAGGTCCAAACAGGAGGGCGAGCATGACCGGATTACCACCAGAAACGATCATCGGAGTCATCCCGAGCGCCAAGACCAAGACGGGGATGTTCAGCACGGCGGCTTATACGCTCGTCGTGACGAACTACCGGCTCATATTCGCGCGGATGACCAACGATCTGGTGAAGCAGAACACCGAGCGAGTTCGAGCAGAGGCCAAGGCTGGTGGCGCGGGATTCTTCGGCCAGTGGGGCGCCCAACTCAAGGCGGCGTTCGCCTTCGCGCAGCGCTACATGGCAATGCATCCCGAGGCGATCCTGGCCGAGTCTCCCGGCAACACGTTCATTGCCCCGGCCCAGGTCCGCCAGCTAAAGGTCGAGCGGAAATGGCGCTCTGCCGGCGGCGACGACGACAACAGCCAGGCATATCTGCACATCACCATCGAAACGACCGCGGGCAAGACGAGCTACGACACGGACGGCGAGACGCCGGGCGTGAACGACGCAAAGCTGCTGCTCAGCCGGACCTTCGGGAATCTGGTCCGGTAGAGCCCGATCTACTGCCGGGCGCCCTCGACGACGGCGAGGATCTCCGGGCCGTAGCGTTCGAGCTTCGCCGGACCCATGCCCCGGACGCGGCGAAGCGCAGGAAGCGAGTGTGGGCGCTCATCGGCGATCGCCGCGAGCGTCGTGTCGTGGGCGACGACATATGCGGGAACGGCGTCCGCGGATGCGCGCTCGCGGCGCCAGCGGCGAAGGGCGTCGAGCAGTCCGTCGTCTGGAGTCGCCACTGCCGTTGCCATGGGCGCGCCGGGCAGAACCCGGACGCGGCGTGCGGTCGCCGGTCTCGGCGGCTCGAGAGCCGCGAGGAACCGCGAAGGCCGCCGCGACGATGACGACAATGCCAGGAACCGCCGTGCGCGGGTGATCCCGACATACAGCAGCCGGCGCTCCTCGGCTACTTCCTCGTCCTCCTTGGCCTGGCGGATCGGCAGCGTTCCCTCGTCGAGCGCCGGCAGGTAGACCGCGTCCCATTCGAGGCCCTTCGCCCTGTGGTACGTGAGCAGGTTCACACCGTCGGTGGGGGCGGCCTCTTCGGCGGCGTGGCGCCGTTCCAGCTCGTCCAGGACGGCGTCGATCGTGAGCGCGGGGTCGGCATTCGCCAGATCGTCGACGATGCCGACGAGCAACTCGAGCGAAGCGGCCCGCTCGCGACCCTCGCGGCCCGCGTCGGCGGCCACATCGTCCAGCCCCAGCTTCTCCACGAACAGCCGCTCGATGGCGCCGACGAGGCCGCCTCCCACCTCGGACGGCCGAACCCGGCGCAAGAGCTGCCTGGCCTCGCGGATCTCGCGGCGGTCGAAGAACCGGAGGCCGCGAACGGTGAACCCGATACCGGCGCGCGTCAGGGCGTCCTCGATGGCTGGCAGCTGAGCGTTGATCCGGACGAGGACGGCCGTCTCCGTCGGGGCCACGCCCGCGGCGACGACTGCGCGGATCCATTCGACGATTGCGCGGAGCTCGGCCTCCGCGTCCGGCAGCCGCCGAACCGCCGGCGGGGGCCCGGCCGGCTGGATCGCCCTCAACGCCTCTCGTCCGCCGCCGGAGACGAGCCGGTTGGCGAGTTCCAGGATCTGCGGGCTGGAGCGGTAGTTGTCGGCGAGCGTGACGACGTGGGCGCCGGGATGCCGCTCCTCGAAGCCAAGCAGGAAATCGGGCGTGGCGCCGGTGAACGTGTAGATCGTCTGGTCGGGATCGCCGACGACCGCCAGATCGCGAGAATCCCCGAGCCACAGCTCGAGGAGCCGTTCGGACAGCGGGTTCGTGTCCTGGTACTCGTCGACGCTGATCCAGCGCTTGCGCGAACGGACGAGCGCGGCGGCCTCGCCGTCGCCCTCGAGCAGCTCGACCGTCTCGACGAGCATGTCCTCGAAGTCGAGCAGACCGGAGTCCGCCTTCGCCCGCTCGTAGTCGCGGTAGACACGGGCGAACAAGTCGGCGGGAATCGGCGCTCGATCGCCGCCAGCGCGGACCCAGCCCTCCGGCCGGACGCGTCGGACTTTCGCCCATTCGATCGTGTCGGCCAGATCCTTCGCCGGCGTGAAGCGATACCCGCCGGGCAGCCGGCCGATGAGCGGCACGAGAAGGCGCAGCTTCGAATCGAGAATCGCGGGCAGCGGCGCACCATCGTGCCGGCTCGGCCAGAAGTGGCGCAGCTGAGCGAGCGCGGCGGCGTGGAACGTACGGGCCAGGACGCCTCGATGCCCCAACGCGGCCATCCGCTCGACCATCTCGCCCGCGGCTTTGTCGGTGAACGTCACGAGCAGGATCTGGTCGGCCGGAACCGCGCCTGTTTCGATGGCGTACGCCGCCCGGCGGCTGATCACACGCGTCTTTCCAGAGCCCGCGCCGGCAACGATGGCGAGGGGCCCGGTCGTCGTCGTGACGGCTTCGCGCTGCGAGTCGGTCAGGTCTTCGAGCAGTCGTTCGGGATCGGGCGTGGCGCTCAACGAATGGGGCCTCGGGGAGGTGGCGAGCCTCCAGGGGGCGAGGCTTGACCAGAGGTTATCAGCCGGCCGCTCGCCGCGGCTTATCGCCCCGGTTTGTCGCCAGGCGTTGCAGCGACCTGAAGCCCGGTGTCGGGTACGGGTTCGGCTCCTTCCATGCGGTCGTCCTTAAGGACCGCGGCCGCCGGCGGGTTCACGGATCGGGCGGTTCGGACCGCCGGGCTTTCGCGGAGGAGGTGAATGTGGGTCATGCCCGAGACCGGGCCCCGATGCGCGCCGAGTATTGTCATCGTATTGCCTCAATCATCAGCTCGGGGCCGCCGTCCGACGGAGACCCCGCGGTTAGGATTGGCGGCACTCTGCACCGGGCTACCTTTCGAAAGCCTGAATTCCGTCGGGGGAGTTCGCCGGAGGTCCAAAGGGCGTCCATGCGGCGACTCGACCTGGGTCCATATGGAGGAGCCCGGTGAAGTTGGACCGCAACCGCCGGCGGCTGCTAGAAGGCGTCGACGTGTGGTCCCCGGCCACGGCGCGCCCTTCCGAGTGCGCTGACCGGGGCGGGGATTGCGTCGAGAGGCTGCGCCGCTTCAGGCCGGCGAGCCTCAGGCCGGCCGGTTGCCGCGCCGCGCGATGTGCTCGCCCGGCATGGACACGAAGGCCTCCCGACGTTCGCCGGGCCGGCCGCTCGGCATCGGGTGGGCGCTCGGCATCGGTCGAGCGCTCGGCATCGAGTGGGCGCTCGGCATCGGTCGGCCGCTCGGCATCGGGCGGCCGTGGCCACCGTTCGCCGGCCGGGCCGCGGGACGCGCCGGCATTCCGGCTCCGATCCCCGGCCTGATGGCTGGAGCGGCGTGGCGGTTCCCCCGAGGCGCACCCTGGGGAGGGGCGCTCCGTTCTGGCTGGCGGAAATCGTTTGGTTCCGGGCGACGGAAAGCCACAGGGGCGGCCTGACGCGACGCGACCGGCGCCTGCTGACGCGCCGGAGCGCGTCGACCCTCCGCCGGCCGATTGAAGCCGACGCTGCGCTGGCGGATCGGCTCTCGCGGGATGGAACGGTCCACGTCGAAGCCGGTTACGACCTCGCGCGTGATCCGCTGACGGAGCAGAGCCTCGATCTCCCCGAGCAGGAGGTTCTCGTCGATGCACACGAGCGAAACGGCGTCGCCCTCCATGCCGGCTCGACCCGTTCGACCGATGCGGTGGACGTAGTCCTGAGCCACCATCGGGAGCTCGAAGTTCACGACATGTGGCAGACCGTCGATGTCAAGGCCGCGCGATGCGACCTCGGTGGCCACCAGGATCGCGACTCGTCCCGCCTTGAAGTCGGTGAGTGCCCGGACCCGCTGGCTCTGGCTCTTGTTGCCGTGGATTGCGGAGGCGCTGATCCCGTCGTGGACGAGCTGCTCTGCCAGGCGGTTGGCGCCGTGCTTGGTTCGCGTGAAGACGAGGGCGCGGTCGATCCGGCCCGCGCGGATCAGGTGGCTCAGCAGTTCGCGCTTGCGGTCGCGATCGACGGGGTAGACGACCTGGCGCACGAGTTCGATCGGCGCATTGCGGCGTGCGATCTGGATGTGGGCCGGCTCGCGGAGCATGGCGTCGGCCAGGCTCGTGATCTCGTCCGAGAAGGTGGCCGAGAAGAGCAGGTTCTGGCGGCGTGCCGGAACCAGGGCGATGATCCGGCGAATGTCGCGGATGAAGCCCATGTCGAGCATCCGGTCGGCCTCGTCGAGGACGAGGATCTCGACAGACCCGAGGTCGATCGTCCCCTGACCCGCATGGTCCAGGAGCCGGCCCGGCGTGGCGACGACGATTTCCGGGCCGCCACGCAACGCGCGAACCTGCGGCTCGAAGCCGACTCCGCCGTAGATGGTGGTCGAGCGGATGGGACGAGCAGCGCCGTACGTCCGGACGCTTTCCTCGATCTGGAGCGCCAGCTCGCGAGTCGGCGTCAAGACGAGGCAGCGGATCGGCAGACCGGTGGCTCCGTGTGGCCGGCCGCTGCCGGCCGGCAAATGGCGTGGGGCAGGCCGGCTGGCATTGAGGAGTTGCAGGATCGGGAGCACGAAGGCGGCGGTCTTGCCCGTGCCCGTCTGGGCGCTGGCCAGGAGGTCGCGGCCGGCGAGGACGATCGGGATCGATTGGGCCTGAACCGGCGTCGGTTCGGTGTAACCCTGGGCGACCACCGACCGAAGAAGCTCGGGCGTCAACCCGAGCTGATCGAACGACGTGGGTGTTTCGGGCGTCAACGCGGGCTGGGCCGGCGACGAAGGGCGCTCGGCCACAAGGCCAAGCTGATAGGAAGACATAGGACGAGTAGCTCCTGACGTGGCCCACCCGCATTTCAACAGCGGGGCCGGTCAGGGCTGGAGGGTGGATCGGGATCGGACGGTGCTTTACCGGGACGCCGACCGTAGCGCCCATTCGTTCACGAAGACACTAAGCATACAGGACTTGGCGAGATTGGCCCGCCGGGGGCTCGGCGAGACGATGCGGTCGGCGCGCCGCTTCCCGTCGGACGTGCGTGACCTCTTGCGGCTACCCGCTCAGCCGCACCGCAGCAGGCCGTAGGCGTCCTTCGCGCGAAGCACGTACAGGGCTGCCGCGTCGACCTTCGCCGCGAAGTCGGGGTCCGAGCCGGCGCGATCCAGAACCGCGGCGGCCATCCGGCCGGCGGAATCGACGCCTCGAACGATCATGAGATCCCCGCCCGCGTCGATGAACTCCGTGGCGCGATCGCCCGGCGCCATCGCGGAGACGGAGGCGGTTGCCCCTAGATCGTCAGACATCACCACACCGGCGAAGCCGAGGCGCCCGCGCAACAGGCTCCCGATGATCGTCGACGAGAAGACCGCCTGGTGGTTCGGGTCGATGGCGGAGTACGTCGCGAGCGACACCATCACGAAAGGCGCGCGAGCCTGAATGCCGGTCCGGAAGGCCTCGAGATACGGATCGTCGGCCGTGGTGACGGAGTCGACGACTCCCGAGGCCGTGTCGGTGTTCCCGACCACCCGCCCCAACCCTGGGAAGTGCTTCAGCGTGGTCGGGATGCCGGCCTGAGTCATGCCGCGGATGACTGCGGCCCCATGGCTGCCCACCGTCGTCGGGTCATGTCCGTACTCGCGTTGCAGCACACCGATCGGCTGGTTGGTCGCATCCCCGCCGGGTGGCACCACGTCCATCACCGGAGCGAAGTCCAGGTTGACCCCGGCAGTCGAGAGCTCGCGGCCCCATTGGGTGGCATCTGTCTGCAGGGTTGCGGTGGGGAGCTGGCCCTGCGCGAGCGCAGTCGGGATCGTCGAGAAACCCGGCCCCGTCAGGAGCTGGATCTGGCCGCCTTCCTGATCGGCGCCGACGAAGAAGCTCACCAAATGAGTGGTCGACTCGGTGGCCAGCGCCTCGATTTGGACCGTTAGGGGTCGCACTCCGTCGATGCCCCCGGTTCGCCGATTGACCAGCCAGACGGACCCGAGGTGGTAGTTCTCTATTGCGGCAGTCTCGCCGGGTGCCAGACGGTCGCCTTCGATACCGAGCAGGAACAGCTGGCCCACGCGCTGTGCCTCGGTCATCCCGGCAAGCGTGCGCACCGGGCAGGTCGCCGACGTCGCCGGCGTTCCAGCGGGGCTGCGAGAACTGGCGGGCAATGTGGCCGGGCTCGTAGGACCGGATGTCACCGCCGGCGTTCCAGCGGGGCTGCGAGAACTGGCGGGCAATGTGGCCGGGCTCGTAGGACCGGATGTCACCGCCGCCGTACCGCAGGCTGCCGCTCCGGCCACCACGACCAGGCAAATCAGCAACGCCCGCAACCGCTCCGTCAGCTGCGCTCGAACCGGGGAAGGCATGGGTCCAAGGATACGCGATTCTGCTCGCCGACCTGCCATCGGGCAGATTCAACCGCAGCATCCGTACTTGCTCGTGACGCCCCGGTGACCTGGCGAGCCCCGACCCTATGACACCATCGAGGCGGTGGCCATGGGCGACGCGTCGAACGACCTGGGTTGCCCCGGCAGCTCACGGTGACCTTTGTCGGCTGAAACCGTGAAGGTGCGCCGACCCTCAGGGGCGCCGTGCAAACAGGCCACCGACGGCATCCGCGAGGTCGTACGCGCCGAAGGGCTTGGCGAGCGGCGGTGTCGAGCCCGCCGGGAGCGCGGCCGTCTCGTAGCCCGACATGAAGAGGATGGGCAGCCCC
>Ga0209638_1002381_pt1 | contig 11579 bp, 12 predicted proteins | sample BarGraNGADG00211_FD_184490 | JGI IMG/M metagenome (GOLD analysis project Ga0209638, IMG submission 184490) | Arctic peat soil microbial communities from Barrow, Alaska - Barrow Graham LP Ref core NGADG0002-211 (SPAdes) (version 2) | ecosystem: Environmental > Terrestrial > Soil > Wetlands > Peat... | reverse complement strand
ACTTCGCGTCTGGCGCAATCCGGTGGTCAGGGCAGGGGATAAACCCGCCAAGCTCCACAAGCGGCTTCAGCCGCTCGATCTCCCGGTCGATTGCCGCGCGATCATGCGCGAACACGACCTTGTTCATTCCGCCAACGCCCCTGAGCTCTTTGCCAAACTGCTCTCTCCAGGGCCTGATGTCGGCGTTCCACGTCCCGACCTCTATCGGGAACATCGTGTTGACGCCGTTGTTGACCCACGTCGGCACCAGAGTATCGATGCAGCCGTCGCAGTCCAGCGAGACAATATCTATCCCCTTGCTGTTCACCAACTTGGTAATGCGCTTGTAGTGCGGTCCAACGAGTTTATCGAACAGCCGAGGATTGATGAGCGGCCCGTTCTTGAAGCAAATGTCCTCCCAGAAGTGGGCGAAGTCGAAGCTCGAAGTCCTGTTAAGCGCTTCCTCCGCGCACTGATACGATAGATTGCCAACGTGGTCGATCATCTCGGCGAACACGTCAGGATCATCGGCGTGCAGATAGGCCGAGCCTTCCACGCCGAGCCAGTTGCGCATCGTACCGAACAGGCTGCCGCAGTGCAGCCCGTGCAGTTCAGCCCGCTCCGGGTTCTCCAGGTAAGCGACCGTCTCCTCGCTGATCCCTACACGATCCGGCGAGTACTGCAGCCTTGGCAGGAAGTGCTCTTCCCACTCCGCTCTGCCCTTCAGCAGATGCTCGATCTCCGAGGGTATGGAGCCTGCACCGGGTCGCTGCAGAACGACGACGCCGTGGCTGTTGAGCACCTTTCGTGATCCATCCGGCATTTCCTCGACGATCTTCCCCTCAAACGCCGGGCTGATATCGGTATTGCTGCCTGAGCAGGTATAGTAGTTGAAGTCGAAGCCGAGCTTCTGGGTGATCGATTTCTCTACCTCGTTACCGTCCCCCCAGCCCTGAGCTTCCTCAGTCGTGATATGCCCTTCTTCGGCCCATTTCGTGAGTGTCTCGCCCCAGAACCCGAAATGCGCCAGAGGAAGTCGATCGTATTTCTTGTAGTGAAGTACTGCTAACGCGCGTTCCCTGTTTGTCATGCCTGATGAAAACCGCCTTTGCTGTCATTGATCTTCAAATCCAATACAAGCTTTGACGCCGCAACCGTGCTATCCTCTCTCACTCCTTATCATTCTCCCATTAGCGGGTTTAGCAAGTAGGCATGTTGGAAATAACAGCAGAGGTTGTACGATCCTGGAGGCAGCAAAATGGAAATCAACGTGCTTGTGGCATTTTACAGTCGATACGGAAATACCCGCGCGCTCGCGGAAGCGATTGCGGAGGGCGCGCGCGAGGTCAATGGCGTCAACATCCGCATGAGAAGAGCAGCGGACCTGGCGCCTGAGGATGTGATCGCGCGCGACGATCGCTGGGTAGCGGCTCGGGATGAGATGGAGAAGCTCTACCCGGAACCCACCAACGACGACTTCGAGTGGGCCGATGTGATCTTCCTCGGTACTCCGACCCGCTACGGCAACCCCTCGGCGGAGATCAAACTCGTGATCGATAAGACCGGCCCGCTGTGGCTTGCGGGCAAGCTGGTGGATAAGGTCTGCTCCATCTTCGTCAGCACCAGCACACCTCACGGGGGCAACGAATCCACGATACTTGCCATGATGCATCCGATGATCCATTTGGGGATGATCATCGTCGCGCCGGGCTACGCGGACCCCGCCATGTTCACGGCAGGCACGCCCTACGGCGCAAGCTCAGTCAGCGGTCCCAACGCGGATGAGCTCCCGACCCAGGCCGATATGGCCGTAGCTCGCTTCATCGGCAAACGCGCAACCGAACGCGGTCTGTGGCTAAAGAAGGGCAAAGCAGCGAGTTAGCTTGATAATGTGCAGATATTGCGGTATAATTGTGCAGGGTGATCTACATGCACACGAACATCGACATAGATAGGGATCTGTTGGAAGAGGCCCTTGCCTTAGGGCACTGCAGGACCAAGAAAGCCGTGGTCAACGAGGCTCTGGCGCAATACGTGAGGCTTCGCAAGCAGATGCACATAATGGATCTGTTTGGCAAGATCGAATTCGACCCCGACTACGATTACAAAGCTGCAAGGAACGCGCGATGAGTGTAATCGTGGATACATCTGTGTGGTCGTTGGTTCTCCGCCGACACTCGCCGCCTGACAGTTCCCAGGCGGAAAAGCTGAGAGCGCTTCTCAGGCGGGGCCAGCCTGTCGTCCTCGTCGGTGTCATCGTTCAGGAACTGCTGCAGGGCATACGCTCCGCCGCCGACTTTCAATCGGTGAAAGACCATCTCGATGCTTTTGAGATGCTTGTCCTCGATCGAGAGGACTACGTAGCAGCGGCAGAATTACGCAACCAGTGTGCGAGCAATGGCGTGCAAGCTTCCACTATCGATTTTCAGATAGCTGCAGCCTGCTTACGGCACGATCATCTTCTGCTCACAGCGGACGAGGACTTCGAGCATATCGCCCGCTGTTGCGCTCTGCAACTGCTGTAGTATAACGCGTCAGCCCTTCGCCGGCTTGCGATACACCGTGAGGATCAGTATCGCCGACACCGCGATCACGGCCAGGCTCACGCCCTGCGCCTGAGTCAGGCCGAATGCCCACTGGCTCGCCGAATAGCCGCTGCGCGGGAACTCGATCAGGAATCGGTATACGGAGTAAAGCCCGAGGTAAGCAACAAAGACGAACCCCGGCTTGCGGCGCATCGGCTCCAGCTTCGTCAGCAGCCAGAGTATCAATAGGTTTGCGAGGAACGCGTAGATTTGCGTCGGATGAGAGGGTGGGGTCAGCCTGCCGTTCTCATAGAAGCGCACTCCCCAGGGCAGGCTTGTGGGAGCGCCGTAGCAGCAGCCGTTCAGAAAACAGCCGATCCGCGTGAATGCATACCCTATCGCAAGCGATGGCGCCACCATATCGGCTACGTTCCAGAACGACAGCTTTGCGCGGCGCGCGTAGATGTAGCCCAAGATCATCGCGCAGGCGAGACCGCCGTGGAAGCTGAGTCCGCCTTGCCAGACAGCGAAGAACCCTCGCCAACTCTCGGTTCCGGGGTTTAGCAGGATGTAGACTACCCTAGCGCCGATCACTCCGCCCAAGAGCGATACCAGGGCGATGTCGTAGACCCGGTCAGGCTCGATATCGTAGCGCTTCTTGGACACGCGAACCGCGCGCCAGATGCCGAGGGCGAACCCCACGACCATCATCAGGCCGTAGGATCGAATAGGCAGATCGAATATCGTGAATAGTGTACTTCGCATATACTGCGTGCACGTGGTCCGGGCTAAGCCGCACGAGTGACGTCAAGAGGCATTTCGATGCTGACATTTGCTATGTCGGATATACTGACTCGGGTGGAGGCGTCAAGGATTTCTATGCCGAGCAACTCGTCGTCGGGGCCGATGTCCAGCACAACGCCGAGCTCGACCTCACGGTTTCTGGCGAATTCGCCTTCTTTGAGTCTGATATAGATGGCGTCGGCTTTGGTATCGTATGTGATTCGCATGTCTAGTCCTTCCAGATGGCGGAGATCACGATGTGGTCGCCGCCGTCAACGCGGTACACCGTCTTGAGCAGTCCGCGCGATGTCTGCTTGAAGGCGAGAACCCGATCGCCTCGTCCGGGCTCTGTCCAGTCTGGCGTAAATATCACTTCCTCTATCATTTCCGCGGTTACGCCGCGCAGTGCCATTCGTTCGCGTGCATGGCAAGTTAGGATGATTCCCATACCTGATGCCGTCCTCGTTCCTGTAGTAGCATTATACCACAGTCTCAACCGGCGCTGGCCTGACCGTCGAAGCAATCAGCCTTCAGTCTGGCTGCGCTCCTCATTGTCAATGTGTTCATCGTCCGTTTGCCGCTTCTCAATCACATATACGCGGAAGAGGACTATTATTGCACCGGCCACTATCGCCACGTCAGCGAAATTGAACGTCGGCCACTGGTAGCCGCTGAGCTTCACGGTGAGGTCGATGAAATCGGTCACGCCCTGGCCTGGAAACGCGAGCCGGTCGATGAGATTGCCGAGCGCGCCGCCAAGAAGCAGCCCGAGGCCGATCGAGAGGCCAAGCGAGGCGCCACGCAACGTTCGCAGGCGGACAATCGCGAAGATCGCAACCAACCCGATCAGGATGAACAGCGGCGCCCAGTCCGGCAGCATGCCAAACGCGGCTCCGGTGTTGTGGGCGAGCCTCCAATCGAGGACGCCGGAGATGATCGGCACGGCTTTGCCCTCGATCAGGTGCGCGCGGGCGAGGAATTTGGTCAACTGGTCGATGATCACAGCATCGACTGCGGTACTATAGAACCAGATGGTGTTCTTCAAGCCCAAGTCAGCGTCTCTCAAGCCTTTCCTGGCAGGCGATGCACAGAGTCGCGTAAGGGATGGCTCGCAGCCTGTCCGTATTGATGGGAGTCTCGCATCGGTCGCAGATGCCGTATGTCCCGTCTTCTAGCTTCCGAAGGGCCTCCGCTATCTTTTCGAGCAAGTCGTGGAAGTTCTCCTCGAGCGCGTAGTCCTTGGTGCGCTCGTAGGTCTCGGACGCCGCATCAGCCGGATGGTGGTCGTCATAGTCGGAAAGGTCGCCGTTGTGCTCGGCCAAATCCGCGCTGACCGCCCGATGCTCCAACTCCAACCGCTCCCGCTCAGCAAGCAGCAGCTTTCTATACTTATCCAAATCAAGTTGTCTATTCACGTTGTTCTCTCCGTAACGTTGAAACGTTTGAACGTTCAAATGTTCCAACGTTATGACCTTATGACGTGACTGCCTCACAGCATCGGTCACACAATTCCGGCTGGTCGGCGTGGCTACCTACGGATTCAAGCACCAGCCAGCACCGCGCGCACTTCGCCCCGAGCGGCGGCTGCACGTCCACCGTCAGCTCTTCTCCGGTCGATTCCTTCAACTCCAACTGGGAGACTATAAATACCGATGGCAACATGGTCTCGTAGGGCTTCAGGAAAGCATAAAGCTCTCCGGGAGCCGACAGCGTTACCCTCGATTCCAGCGGCTTGCCGATCTTTCCGCCCTGCCGCGCTTCTTCCAGCGCCGCAAGGACCCTGTCCCGCACCTCGCCTATCCGCGCCCATCTGGCGGCAAGCTCGGCATCCATCCAATTCTCGTTCGCCACGGGGAATGCGGACAGATGCACAGACTCCCTTCCGGGCTCTCTGCTCTCCGCTCTCTGCTCTCTGCTGTCCCCGGGCAACGCTTGCCAGACCTCTTCTGCCGTATGGACGAGGATCGGCGCGATCACCTGGACCAGCGCGGAGATTATCTCGAACAGTACGGTCTGCGCGGACCTCCGAAGTTTGGAATCCGCTTTCGAGGCATACAGCCTGTCTTTAAGAATATCCAGATAGAAGCTGCTTAAATCCACCGCGCAGTAATTATGCACCGCCTGATAGACCTTATGGAACTCATACCCCTCGTAAGCATTCGTGACGTCAACAAGCAGTTCCTGGAGTCGATGCAGCGCGAATCGGTCCAGTTCCTCAAGCTCGGAATATTGCACTGCATCCTTCGCGGGATCGAAGTCCGACAGGTTGCCGAGTATGAACCTGAACGTGTTCCTGACGCGGCGATAGGCGTCGATTGCCCGTGTGAACATTTCCTGGCCGAAGCGCACGTCCTCGAAGTAGTTGAGCGATGAGACATACAGCCTCAGAACGTCCGCGCCGATGTTCTTTATCGCTTCCTTCGGCGCAATGGCGTTTCCGCCGGACTTGCTCATCTTTTTGCCCTCGGCATCCAGCACGTAGCCGTGGGTAACCAGGTCCTTGAAAGGCGATCCGCCCTTGGTCGCGGTGCCGATGATGATAGACTTGTTGAACCAGCCCCTGTGCTGGTCGGAGCCTTCCAGGTAGACGTCGGAGACGAACGTGCCGTAGATTCTCTCGGTAACCGCGCGGCAGCTCGACCCCGAGTCGAACCACACATCCAGCACGTCCTCTTCCTTCGTGAACTTATCTCCGCCGCAGTTCGGGCACTTGAATCCTACGGGTACGAACGCCGAAGCGTCCTTCGCGAACCATGAATCCGAGCCGTTTTCGAGCGCGTCTTCATATACGCGGTCGATCACGTCCTTGCTCAGGATTGGCTCCTGGCAGCCGTCGCAGAACAGCACCGGTATCGCCACGCCCCACGACCTTTGCCGCGAAACACACCAATCCGGGGAGCTTTCTATCATCGCGTAGAGCCGATTTCGCCCCTCGGTGGGGTAGCAGACCACCGAGTCCTCGATCTCCTTCAGTATCCGCTTGCGCAGATCATCGTGATCCAGCTCAACGAACCACTGCTCCGTCGCGCGGAACACCACGGGTTTGTGACACCGCCAGCAGTGCGGATAGCTGTGGCTGATCGTGCTCTCTGCCATCAGACTGCCGTTCTCTTTGAGCGCATCGATCACTGCCTGGTTGCCCTGCTTGGTTATGTGCAGGCCCTCGAACTGCCCGGCGAGATGGGTGAACCGACCCTTGCCATCAACCGGGTTCAGCACTTCGAGACCATATTTCCGTCCGGTCTCGAAGTCTTCCCGACCGTGACCGGGCGCGGTATGCACGACTCCGGTGCCGTCTTCGAGCGTAACGTAGTTCGCGTGGACGAGCACCGAGTCGCGGTCATAGATCGGGTGCTTGAACACCATTCCTTCGAGCTCGCGGCCTTTCACGGTCTTTGCCACGCAATACTTCTCGATGCCGGCGGCGCTCATCGTCTGCCCAACCAGCTCCGCAGCGATCAGGTATCTATCGCCATCGGTATCAACGAACGCGTACTCATAGTCCGGGTGAACCGCGACAGCCAGATTCGCCGGTATCGTCCAGGGCGTAGTTGTCCAAATGATGGTGTAACTGTCCGTTTTTCGCTCGAATAGTCCCTTAGGGTCCGAAACGAGCGGAAATCGGACGAATATCGAGTGCGATGTATGGTTCGCGTACTCGATTTCGGCCTCTGCAAGCGCGGTCTCATCGTTGATGCACCAATAGACGGGTTTCAGGCCGCGATAGATGTAGCCCTTTTCCACCATCTCGCCGAAGACCTTGATGATGGTCGCCTCATACTCGCGGCTCATCGTCAGATACGGGTGCTCCCAATCACTGACGAGCCCCAGCCGCTTGAGCTGCTCGCGCTGGATATTGACCCACTTCTCGGCGTAGACGCGGCAGGCCTTGCGGAGTTCGAGCTTGGTCGGAGTCTCGTGCTTCTTACGGAACTCCTCCGCGACCTTCTGCTCGATCGGCAGACCGTGGTTGTCCCAACCGGGGATATACGGCACGCGATAGCCGCTCATCGCCTTGTAGCGCACGATGAAGTCCTTCACGGACTTGTTCAGCGCGTGGCCCATGTGGATGTCGCCGTTGGAGTAGGGCGGCCCGTCGTGGAACACGAACGTGCCCTTGGGAGCCTCGCGCCCGGCGATCTCCTGGTAGACATTGTTGTCCTCCCAGAACTTCTGGAACCCCGGCTCCCGATTCGGCAGATCAGCCTTCATCGGGAAATCGGTCTTTGGCAGGTTTACTGTTTTGCTATAGTCCATTCCGAAATAAACTCCGCTACCGCATCTTGCCACGGCCTCGCGTTGTCGCGCCCGAGAAGCTCCATTCGATAGTGCCGCAGCACCGAGTTCTTTGGCCTTCGGGTAGGCGTGGGCCATTCTTCCGTCGTGATTGGTACAATCTTTACCTGGGTCTTGCTCGCTGCGTTCAGTATCGCCTGCGCGAACTCGAACCAGGAGCAGCTCCCCGAGTTGGTGTAGTGATAGGTCCCATAAAGCGGCGATCCGACCAGCCCGACCAGGAACTCCGCGAGGTCCTTGGCGTAGGTCGGCGATCCGAATTGGTCCGCGACCACCGTCCACTCATTCCTGGTCTCGCTCAGCCGGAGCATCGTGAGCGCGAAGTTCTTGCCTTTGGGTGAGAACAACCACGATGTGCGGACGATGAAATGCTTCGGGCACAGCTCCCGCACGGCAGCCTCACCCGCCAGTTTGCTCGCGCCATAGGCGCTCATCGGGTTGGGCGTATCGAACTCCGTGTAGGGCTCGCTCTTTTCGCCATCGAAAACGTAGTCGGTGCTGACGTAGGCGATGGGGCAATCGATCGAAGCGCAGGCGCACGCGAGGTTCCATGTCCCGACCGCGTTGATCTTATGGGCCATATCCGGGTCGCGCTCGCAGCCGTCAACATCGGTCATCGCCGCGCAGTGGATAACCATCTCCGGCCGCACGCGGTTAATAGTATCGAACACGCAGCCTGTGTCCGAAATGTCCATCACTTCGTATCCCTCACACTCCCCTCTCCCTGTGGGAGAGGGTAAGGGTGAGGGCAAGATATCCGTCGGAACAACTGTGTGCTTGCCCTTCAACGCCGTGCAGACCAGCGATCCAAGCATCCCGCAAGCGCCCGTAACCAATACTCGCAACGCGCACCCCCTCGTACATAGAGCAAAGCCCCTGTCTTACACCAGGGGCCTCAAACTCGATCATCAACGGCTATATTATACGAGCGACGGGAGGGGAAGGTCAAGAAGACGGAAGATCGCCGACAAGCGCAACTGCTCAGCCTGGCGTTCCCTAAGGCTTTGCGGACAGCTTCCCTGCCACGATGTCGCCGGGCGAGCCGTTCGCGACGTCTGGGGGATCGACCGGCTTACCTCGATCATCTTTCAGGTCAGACCCAAGGCTGTACAGCAGGCAGCTCCTGCCGGCGTTTGTCGGGCGGTAACGCAGCGGCTTTCCCAGCCCGAATGGATCGATCAGCACCGACTTGAGATAAGTTGGCGAAAGCTCTGCGAGGATGCTTGGATACCGACCATGGTCAGCCCGATACCGCAGCAGCGCGATCTCTGTCTGCAGGATGATGAAGATGGTTTCGTTCCGAACGAATCCTCGCCGGCCGCGCAGGTAGGTGTCGCCAAGAAGAGCAATGAGCGGATTGTCTGGGACGGCAAGTCGGGACGTGCCTGTGTACGGAGTTCGCTGTTCCCTTGCCAATGCTTCCATGTAGTATCGGTTCTCCGAGATCATACTTGTCTTGTTGGCAAAGGCAAAACTGACACTATACCTCGTGCGCGCAAGAGCCGAAGAGCTGCCGACCCCGCATCCGGTGAACTGACCATTCCAATCACTGGCATTCACCAAACGATTCCCCGATCCAAATGCCTTTGCCCACTCCGATGCATCAGTTCGACTCGTTTCCACGAGAATGTCGCTGTAAGAGACGCGTTCGGCGCTGATCTTCTCCATTCGAGTCGCGACCCGCGTCAGGTCGTCGCTGGACAGCCTAGTCAGCAACGGCTCCAGATGGCAGATACTGATCATCTCTATCGCGTTTCCGACCAGCCCGGTGATCAATGGCGCTCCACGCTGAATAACGACACCGGTCTCTGTTCCATCCACGAGTGAGTCAGCTGCCATTCCTGGTTTGCCGATGACCTTGTAGTACAGCGCTCTACCTGCAGTGCAACGGGCCAACTCGCGGAGACGGGCATACGTGTCGAATGAATTCGCGAAGTCCCGCACGGGCGGATGCACGCATTTCTTGGCCAAGCCTTCGCGCATCGCGTCAAAGGCGGGAGTTTCCGTTTGTACCCATTTTCTGAGCTCAGACGCCGTCCAATCCTCGGGCTTTCTGGTGGCATCCGAATAAGGACCGGTTGGAATGAGCAGCGTGGTCGCCTGCACCAGATCATCCCACCCATTCGGCTTCGGCAGTTTGACCGGCGGCAACTTCACCACCGGAGGGCGATTGGCCGCGGCGAGCATGAGAACCAGCGTTAGAATCGCCAGGAAAGGAATTCCCAGCCAAAGGAGCGTTCTGAGGGTCTTGGAGTCTTCATTCATCATCTGCATCTCATCACACCCGCCGGTACCGCTTCCAGATAGGCTGTATTACCAGTTTCCGGCGACCAACCCTAAATGTCTCGCCCCGATATATACACAAAGGAGAAACTTAGTGCTATACTGTACTAAGTCGCATGACATAACTCACTCCGGCCCATAGAGGCACATAACGTGATCTATATGGACCATGGCCTGGCCGCCCCGACCCTCCTCGGGGCGGCCAATCATATCATCCCGCGCTTCACTCATTGGCATAACCCCCCGGGGAGTCGCAGCGTGCTGCAGGGCCTGGGCATCGTCAGGGTGTTCTAGCGAGCAAGTTGATTCCTACTGCTTCCGCATCTCCAGCCGCTGATCTTCGCTCAGCAGGCAGCCTTCGATGCACTCGGGCGCGCATGTGGCATCGCAGGGCTCGATGTGGATGGTGACTGTGCAGGCTGGGAAGCGGTCCTTGATCGCGCCGACGATGTCATCGTGCATCCTGTGCGACTGATCCACGGACATATCCGCGCTCACGAGCAGATGGAACTGCACGAACCGCTGCGCTCCGGCCTTGCGGGTTCGCAGATGATGGAAGCCCCTTATCGCGCCGTCAAGGTTGGCTACGTGCTCTCGAATCCACTGTTCCTCGTCCTCGGGCAGGCTGACGTCCAGCAGGTCACGACCCGACTCGACTGTGAGCTTATACGCGGCCCTCATAATGAGCATTGCCACCCCGATAGCCGCGACAGGGTCCATCCAATGCCAGTTCTGACCCGGCAGCAACCGCTCGGCGATCCATAGCAACCCGAGGCCGATCATAACTCCGGCTGAGGTATAAACGTCTGTTCTGAGGTGCCAGCCATCGGCCTGCAGCGCGACGGAATCGGTCTCCTTGCCTACCCGAAAGAGCATTGTAGAGACGATCATATTGGCGACTGCGGAGAAGAGCATCACGGCCACACCCCAGCCGGGCTCCATGTCCAGCACAGGATGCACCAGTCTTCCGATGGCCTCGTAGATGATCCATATCGCCGCCACGAAGATCAGCAGGGCTTCAACCGTGCCTGAGATGTTCTCGATCTTGCCATGGCCGAACGGGTGCTCCTCATCGGCCGGTTTGCCCGACGTCTTGACCGCAAACAGCGCTATCAGCGCCGCAACGAGGTCCACCCCCGAATGGATCGCCTCGGAGATGACGGATACCGACCCGATCAACAAGCCGACCACGATCTTGAGGATGACCAGCGTGCCGTTCGAGATCACCGACAGCCACGCAACCCCAGTTTTCCGCCTCTGAATACTCTCCAACCCTGTCTCCAAATGAGTCTGCCCAATGGTCAAGTATCATGGGCACCGGGAGCATCCTGAGCTTGTCGAAGGGCGCTCCCGGCGCGACCCCAAAACCACAAAAGCCCCATAGGACTTATCGCTTAGTCCCACAGGGCTTGATTACCTGCTGCCTACTACAACTAGGCCCAGCCGCGCTCCGGCCGAAACCGGCGCCGCCTGATCCAATCATCAGTATACGAATCACGCCGGTCTGTGTCAAGCGGCGAACCTTTTCGCTCCGAAAGCATTCTACCTATTGTCTGGTTACTCGTGACCCGGGACTGGAGACTATGCAGGAGCTTTCCGATTCTGATCTGATGATGCTCGTCAAGCAGGGCGACTACGTCGCCTTCGATGAGCTATATGACAGGTATCGAAAGCCGATCACGAGATTTCTGTTCTCCCTGACCTGGGATCACG
>Ga0209638_1002380_pt1 | contig 11580 bp, 8 predicted proteins | sample BarGraNGADG00211_FD_184490 | JGI IMG/M metagenome (GOLD analysis project Ga0209638, IMG submission 184490) | Arctic peat soil microbial communities from Barrow, Alaska - Barrow Graham LP Ref core NGADG0002-211 (SPAdes) (version 2) | ecosystem: Environmental > Terrestrial > Soil > Wetlands > Peat... | reverse complement strand
ACCAGAGATCTCTTACGACGCTGCCTCGAGTCGCTCTGCGCGTCCTCCTGCGAAGGCGGCCAATTGGAGTTGCTGGTGGTGGACAACGGATCCACCGACGGCTCCCCGGAAATGGTTCGATCCGACTTCCCCGGTGCCACTCTCATAGCCAACGGCCAGAACCTGGGCTTCGCGCGAGCCAACAACCAGGCCATCGCCCGAGCCGAGGGTCAGCACCTGTTGCTCGCCAATACCGACACCGAGATGGTGGGATCGGCAGTCGCCGACATGGTCCGCTACGCCGACGAGCACCCGGACGTTGCCGTTGTGGGGCCACAACTCCTGAACGCCGACGGCTCGGTCCAGTCCTCTCGTCGCAGCTTCCCGACCGCATCCACCGCCTTCCTGGAGAGCACCGTGCTCCAACGCTGGCTGCCAAACCATCCGGCGGTGCGCCGATACTACCTGCTGGACAGCCCGGATGGGGAGACCCAGGAGATAGACTGGCTGGTGGGAGCGTGCCTCCTAGTGAGGGGCGAGGCGTGCCGCCAGGTGGGGCTGATGGACGAGGGTTACTTCATGTACTCCGAGGAGATGGACTGGTGTCGACGATTCTCGGATGCGGGCTGGAAGATCGTCTATCTTCCAACGGCCAGGGTGATCCACTACGAGGGCCAGAGCAGTGGCAAGGATCCATACCACCGCCACACCCGATTTCAATACAGCAAATGCCGCTACTTCGAGAAGCACCGTGGCCCCCGGTTCGCTCAATTGCTCAGGGTATTCCTGCTGGGAAACTACCTCTTCCTCTGGCTGGAGGACGCGGCAAAGCTGGTACTGCTGAGGCGGAATAGGTCCATGAGGAGAGAGCGGATGTCGGTACTGGCGAAGGTGCTCCGGTGGCAGCTACGCTGGGTGGCTCGATGGGGTAAGATAGACCCCTGATGAAAAGCATGGGAGCGCAGCACGCCCGTTTCGTAGGGAGACGCATGAGTCGCCTTTTCGCCTGCTTGGACGCCGGGGCGGGCGCGCCCCCGACTCATGGCCGTGGTAGAGCGATAGGCCAGCAAAGGAGGCCTGAGGATGGCTGCCGGGCCGAGGGTCCTGATGGTCACGGGCGAATATCCGCCCTACCTGGGCGGCGTTGGCGATTACACCGCGCTACTGTGCCGGCACCTCACTGAAGCCGGGGCGGCGGTGTCCGTGCTGACCAGTCGATTATCCGAGGCCCCCACCGTCCCCGAATCCGCAGGGGGGCCGGGGCTGTTCCGGCTCATCCAAAAGTGGGGTTACGGCTCCTGCGGAGAGATCGCATCCCTGGCCAAGAGGCAGGGGTGCCAGGTGGTCCACCTGCAGTACCAGGCCGCTGCCTTCGGCATGCACCCCTTCGCAAATCTGCTTCCCGCCTACCTGCGGGTCCGCCTGAGTGGGGTGAAAGTGGTGACCACTTTCCACGATCTCAGGGTCCCCTACCTCTTTCCCAAGGCCGGCCCATTGCGTGCTCGGGCGCTGAGGGCGATGGATTCCCGCAGCCACGCCTCCGTGCTTACAAACGAGCCCGACCTGCAAGAGTTGGGCGGACCTGGGGTCGGCCCAGGCGGCAAGACGGGGAAGAGATGGCTGATACCCATTGGGAGCAACGTGGACAACGCCCCGCCCACGGACTTCGACCGCCAACTGTGGCGGCGGCAGATGGGAGCGGACGAAGAAACCATGATGGTGTCCTACTTCGGATTCATGAACGACACCAAGGGGGTTGAGTTCCTGGTGCAAGCCCTCGGTTTGCTGCTGGGCAGAGGAATCCATCTGAAGCTTGTGGTGGTGGGAGGCGAAGCAGGGGACACGGACCCAACGAATCGTGACTACTCCAAGCGTCTGCTGCAGATGATCCAATCACGCCATCTTGAAGATCGGGTATACTGGACCGGATTTGTGTCCGCTGAACAGGTATCCGCTTCGTTGCTCTCGTCGGATATCTGCGCTCTCCCCTTCCGCGACGGCGCCTCGGTGCGGCGCGGTAGTCTGCTGGCTGCAATCCTCCACGGGCTACCCGTGGTGACCACCTTCCCTGAGAAACCGGAGCCGCTGCTGGTGAACGGTGAGAACCTGGCCATGGTGGAGAGGGATAGCCCCAGGGCCCTGGCCGACGCCTTGGAGGAGCTGTGGCGCGACCCCGCCGCCCGGGCGGGTCTCTCAGCCGGTGCCCGTAAGTTGGCGGAGCGCTTCGCCTGGCCAGAGATCGCGGCCCGGCACCTGGAGATGTACGAGTCATTGCTGAGCCATTAGCCGGCCCCGCTAGATCCCTATTGTTGAGGAATCACGTTTGGCAGACAGTGCATATATGAAGCCTCGGGGTGCGAGGTGGCTGGCCGGTGTCCTCGTTGCCCCCATCCTGGTAGCAATCATCACTCTGGTCGCGCTGGCCCTGAGACTCCACAACCTGGGGGTCCAGAGCCTCTGGGTTGATGAGGCGATGAGCGTCGTTTTCGCCTCCAAGCCCCTGCCGGATCTAATGCAGCTACTGGTTACAGACGACATCCACCCACCGCTCTACCCGGTGTTCCTCCATTATTGGATGGCAGTAGCGGGGAACAGCGAGTACGCGGCTCGCTTCCCATCGGCCGTCATGGGTACGATGCTGATACCGCTGATCTACATCGTGGGCAGGCGGCTGGAGCAGCTGGCCGATCCCGAGTCTCGACCTATTGTCAGTCCCGTTGGATTCGTGGCTGCCATACTAGCCGCCACCTCCGCCTTCTACATCGGCTACTCCCAGGAGGCGCGCAATTACATGGCAGTCACCCTGGTGGGGTTGCTCTCCTCATACCTGCTGCTGTGGGCGTTGCCCAGCCGCGGCCGAAGAATCTGGATAGCTTATGGGCTGGCCACCCTGGCCGCCCTATACACCCACTACACTGCCTCCCTACTGCTGCTGTTCCAGGCAGCATTTGTTCTACTCATGCGCAAACCCTACGGCGGCGCGTGGAAGCGCTGGCTGGTCACGGCTGTTGCGGTGGGAATAGGCTTTCTTCCGTGGCTTGGCTTCTCGGTGGCCCAGATCCAGCGCATCAGCGACTACTGGCCCGGCACCCTCCAACTGGAAGCGGCTCTGCGCACCTCCCTCCTGCAGTTCGTGGTTGGTGGGGGTGGCTCCAGCCTCCAGGGGATGGTGCTGCCGGCGACTATGGGGGGCGGCCTTCTGTTACTGGGAGTGCTGGCCCTGATGGCGGGCGGGTCCCGCCGAACACCCTCCCAGCCCGCGCTATTCCTGCTGCTTTACATGCTGATCCCCGCAGTCCTGATCTTCGGTGTTGCGTACTTCCGGCCGAAGTTCGACCCGCGCTACCTGCTGGTGATCACCCCAGCCTTCTACCTGACCGTGGCCTGGGGGATCGGCGCGATGTTGCGATCGGCTCTCCAGCCCAGCAAGCCGATGCTGCTCAGGGTGCTGCTCCCGCTCCTTGGAATCGCCGCCCTGGCAGCTTCCGTCACGGTCTCCACGGTTTATGGCGAGCCCAACAAGGTGATGCACGTTGGCGACGGCAGCGGTGCCTCCTCTGATTATGGCGACTATCGCGCCCTCGTCTCCTACCTGGAGTCCAAGGCCGAGCCCGGTGATGCCGTAGTGCTGATGATGAACAGCTACCACCCCTACGTCTACTACAGCACAAAGGAGATCCCCTGGTACCCCATGGAGCCTTTCGACGACACCGACGGGGCGATCATACTGCTCAACCGGATCGCACAGCAGCACAAGAGGCTCTGGTTCATACTCTGGCAGAAGGATTGGGTGGACCCCGCGGATTATGTAATGCACGCGATGGAGACGCAGTCACGGGAAGTCTCCCTGGATGAGTCCTTCGGCGGCCTTGGCCTCCGGCTGTTCCAGCTGATCCCGGGGCAGCCCTTCAGCTACTATCCCAAGATAGACCACAAGCTGGAGGCCCTCTTCGGAGGCAAGGAGCTGGAGTTCTGGGGATGGAACGTTTCGGCAGACACAGCAGCCGGCGGCGAATCAGTGCAGTACGATCTGCACTGGCGCCCCCAGAGGAAGATCGACGCCAATCTGAAGACGGTGCTGTCCCTGGTGGATGCCGACCACCACGTCTGGGCCCGAACGGACGAGATCATGGCGACGGCCCTCTATCCATCAAGTCGGTGGAGGGAGCAGGAGATCGTCCACGACCGCCATAAACTCACCGTTCCCCCGGGCACGCCGCCCGGCAACTACCAGGTGGAGCTTCACCTCTACGACCCTGCCAACATGAAAGAGCTCTCGATAGAGCGCTGGTCCGGGGCGAGCTTGAGCGCCAGCATCTCTCTGGGAACAGTCACCGTGAAGCCGACACCCGATACCGCCTTCCCACCAGCCACGCAGATGCCGATGGCCACCTGGGACCTGCCCGGTGGAGACCGCATGGAGTTGATAGGGGCACAGGTAAACCGGAACACGGCAAAGGCCGGGGAGACCGCGGAAGTCACCCTCCACTGGCGCTCGGCCAAACCACCACTGGCGGCATACGTGGTCAGGTTGGCGCTTCTGGACGAGAAGGGGAACCCCACCGAGGGGCAGCTGCTGCCGCTGGTGCAGGGTTATCCAGCCTACCAATGGCGTGGGGGCGAGGAGGTGGTCTCCAAGTACTGGTACACGCTTCCCACCGACCAGCCCGCCGGTAGGTACGGGCTCGCGGCGGCCGTCCTGGCGCTAGACGAGAAGGATACGGGGCCGAGCCGCTTCGCCCACGTCGCAAGTCTGGACGTTCAGGCCACGAAGGCGAACTTCCAGATGCCGCCGATGCAGAACGAAGTGTGGGCACGGCTCGGAGACAAGATTGCGCTGGCCGGGTTCGACCTGACGACCACCAGGGTGCGCCCGGGCGATACCCTGCGGCTGACACTCTACTGGCAGGTGGTTGACACTCCATCGCGGAGCTACAAGGTGTTTACGCACGTGATCGACGAGAAGAACAGTTTCGCCGGACAACACGACTCGATTCCTGTCTCCGAGAGCAGGCCGACGACAACCTGGCGCAAGGACGAGATAGTGGTGGACGAGTACGACATACCCATCGGCAAGGATGCCCAGCCGGGCAGCTACCAGCTCAAGGTAGGCATGTACCTCCCGGATGGAGACGAGCAGCGGCTGTCGATCACGAACGCCCAGGGGGCGCCGGTAGGCGATTCTATTACCCTGACCACCATAGAGGTCTCCCCATGAACGCCCGGCTCCACCCTCAGGATATGCCGGCGCCGATGGGGAGGCTGCAAGCCGTCCTGATAGCGCTTGGAGCAGGCGCCGTCCTTGGGATCGGAATAGCCTTCCTGAACCCGCTGTTCGCGCTGATGGGGATGCTGGGACTGGCATTCGTGGTGGCGGTCTTCGCCTGGCCAGAGTTGGGGCTGCTGGGATTCATCGCCACGGCCAACCTTCTGCCCTTCGCCGTTATCCCGGTGCGCTTCGGTTTCAGCCTTACCCTCGTGGACGTCATGCTCACCACTCTGCTGCTGGCGTGGGTTTACTGGATGGTGGCCCGAGGCCGCCCGCTGGTAGAGGGCACACTGAATGTCGCGGTGCTGGTCTATGTCGGCCTCGCCCTTACATCCTTCGTCCTGGGGCTCACCTACTCCATATCGCCGGAGCGCCTCAGACTCTTCATCAAGAGCATCAACAGCATTCTGCTTTTCTTTGCCACTATCAACTGCGTGCGCAGTGCGGTGTCCCTCAAGCGGATGATCCTAGCGCTCCTGCTGGGCGGGGTGGCAGCCGCCATCGTCGCCATCGTGCTGCTCTACCTGCCGGAAGCCACCGCCGCGGCGCTCCTTTCATCCCTGGGGGTTCTCGGCTACCCCACGGGGGCCGACGTCCTGCGGCCCATAGCCGACACGGACATCCTGAGGGCCATAGGCACCTCAGTCGATCCCAACGTACTTGGCGGGCTGCTCATGACGGTCTCTGCGATGCTGGTCGCCCAACTCTTTTCCCCGCGGCCCCTTCTGAGCCGCAGGCTGCTCTGGCCGATGGCCGTGATGGCGGTGGCCGCCCTGCTTCTAACCCACTCGCGCAGCGCACTGGGAGGGCTCGTGATCGGGGCGGCAATCGTGGGGGTCTTCAGGGATCGGAGGTTGCTGTGGCTGATGCTGGCCATAGCCGCCATAATGCCCTTCATCCCTCAGGCCGCGGTGCTGATGGAGAGGCTGGCCTCTGGCGTGAGCTTCCAGGATCGAGGCGCCGCCATGAGGCTGGACGAGTTCCGCGACGCCATCAACCTGATCGGTATGTACCCCTGGTTCGGGATCGGCTTCGGCGAGCCTCCGTCCATCAATCTCTACCTTGGGGTGTCCAGCATCTACCTGCTCATAGGCCAAGAGATGGGGCTGATAGGCCTCTCTGCATTCTTGTCCGTGCTGGCCATTCTGGGCTGGCAGGTGGCCTCCGCGCTGAAGCTGAACCGAGACGACGAGGTCGGCGGAATGCTGCTGAGCCTGGCGGCGGCGCTTGGTGCGGCCCTCTCGGCAGGCTTGCTGGACCACTACTACGCCAACATCCTCTTCCCCCACATGGTGGCGCTATTCTGGCTCTACTTGGGTCTTGCCACCGTGGCGGTCCGCCTATCCAGGGAATCGTAGGGGCGCGGCATGCCTCAACCGGGGGTTGGGCGAGACACGTGTCGCCCCTTCAGGAATCACGCTACCGAGGGCCGGCATTTCTGCCGGCCCTCGGTAGCGTGATCGCCGCGAATCTACCTTTTGAACGACTCCGGCACCTTGAGCACCGCGCCCGTGGCCGCGGAGGTGACCAGCGCAGCGTAGCGTGCCAGGTAGCCCGTCGTGATCTTCGGCTTCGGCGGCTGCCACTCCGCCTTTCTCCGCTTCAACTCATCTTCGGAGACCTTCATGTCGAGCCGCTTGTTGGGGATGTCGATCTCGATCACGTCCCCGGTTCGAACGAGGGCGATCGGCCCTCCGTCCGCAGCCTCGGGGGATATGTGGCCGATGGCCGCCCCTCGGCTCGCCCCTGAGAAGCGCCCATCCGTGATCAGCGCCACATCCTTGTCCAACCCCATGCCGGCGATAGCGGAGGTGGGCATCAACATCTCACGGAAGCCGGGCCCGCCCCTGGGACCCTCGTATCGGATCACCACCACGTCGCCCTTCACGATCTTGCGGGCCATGATGTCGGCGAAGGCTGCCTCCTCGGAGTCGTACACCTTGGCGACACCCTGACGGGTCAGCATGGAGGGGTCGACCGCCGACTGCTTCACCACGGCGCCCTCCGGCGCTAAGTTGCCAAAGAGAATGGCTATGCCGCCCTCGGGGCGATAGGGCTCCTCAAGCGAACGGATGACGTTCCTGTCGGCAACCTCGGCCTGTTCAATGTTCTCCCCAACAGTCTTGCCGGTGACTGTCATGGGGGTCTTGTGGACGAGGTCGCGACGGCTCAACTCCTTCATCACTGCCTGAATGCCACCCGCCTCGTCCAGGTCCACCAGGTAGTGCTTGCCGCCAGGGCTCATGGAGCAGAGGTAAGGGGTCCGGCGGCTGATGGCGTCGATCAGAGACAGGGGAAGCTCTAGGCCGGCCTCGTAGGCGATGGCAGGCAGGTGCAGCACCGTGTTGGTGGAGCCGCCCAGCGCCATGTCCACGGCCAGGGCGTTCTCGAAGGCCTCGGGGGTCAAGATGTCCCGCGGCGTGATCCCCTTCTCCAGCAGCTCCATGATCTTGGCCCCCGCGCGCTTCGCCAGCCGCAGCCGCGCCGCGTGGACCGCGGGGATCGTCCCGTTGCCGGGAAGAGCCAGCCCCAGCGCCTCGGCCATGCAGTTCATGGTGTTGGCTGTGAACATGCCGGCGCACGAGCCACAACCGGGGCAGCCCGCCATTTCTAGATCAGTCATATCCTCGGCTGAGGCGACACCGGCGATGTACTTGCCGGTAACCTCGAAGAGAGTGGATACGTCTGCCTTCTGGCCCTTCACCTTGCCGGGCAGCATCGGCCCTCCGCTGACGATAATGGCGGGGATGTTCAGCCGAGCTGCCACCATCAGCATGCCGGGGGTGATCTTGTCGCAGTTGGTAGTGAGGACTAGGGCATCGAACTGATGGGCCTGGGCCATTGTCTCAACGGAGTCCGCGATCAGTTCGCGGCTGGGCAGAAGGTAGTGCATTCCGATGTGGCCCATGGCGATGCCGTCGTCGGCAGCGATGGTGGAGAACTCCACGGGAGTCCCACCCGCCGACCTGATCCCATCCTTCACGGCCCTGGTCACGGAGTCCAGGTGGAAGTGGCCGGGTACGATCTCGTTCTGGGTGTTGACCACGCCGATCAGCGGCCGCTCCAACTCCTCGGGCGTGTAGCCCATGGCGTAGAAGAGCGATCGATGTGCCGCCCGAGCAGGACCCTTCTTGACTTCGTCGCTTCTCACCGGTGCTGTTTCCCCCTTATCTCTTCAGCTTCGCCGTCACGATCAGCCGCTGGGAGTAGCTCCGCTCTGTCGGGTTCCACTCTCCGGCGCAGGTAATCAAGGTGGCCGTTTCGTCAGGCGTTGGATCCATCACGGATATCTCGTCCGGAAGTACCACCCTCGCCCGCGTGACCACGTACGTTAGGTCGCTATCAACGGTGAATATGTGAACCTCGTCCCCCAGTTGGACCAGGTACATCTCGCTGAACACGTTTCCGGCGTCCCTGCTAGTGACGTGCCCGGAGAACACCGCGTTTCCCTTCGCTCCCGCCTTGGCGGTGGTGTTGTAGTGAGCGACCACGAAGGGAAGGGTTGTCCAGAACTTCATGCCGGCAACGGTATATGTGCCGGCCTCTTCCACTTTGGAGTCTACCCCGATGGATGGTATCGTCAAGCGAATCGGTACCCCGGGCTTAACCGGCGCGGGAGAAGGCGTGGGCCGGAGAGTTTCGGTCGGCACAGCGGTCGGCTCCAGGGCAACTGCAGACTCTGCGGTTGCTGTGCCCGTAGGGGGCGGCGCTGCCTCAGTCTTTAGCGTTGCCGTCGCATCTGGGATACCCGACGAGCCGCCGGCACCGCCATCGCCCACGAGGGCCACCGGCTGTGGCAACACCCTGTCGCTCGCGAACAGGTCGGTGTAGTAGGCCAAAGCCGCCAGAAGGAGGCACACAAGACCTGCAGCCATCAGAAAGTTTCCGAAAAGACGGGCCCGGTTCATATGGGGATTGGCCTACTCCCCTTCCTCCTTGACCGCGTAGTCGTCCACCACGTCGACCACGCCCACACGGCGGAGACCATAATCCCGCTGCAGGGTCTCACTCATCAGGTGGAGCAGCTGCTCCATTTTCTTCTCGACCAGAGCCTCAACCTCGGAACGGGTCGCGCCCCGCATCTGGCTGGATTTCTCCAGGGCCGCGCGCACCCGGATCATGAACAGTCCTATGTCAAACGGCTTGGTGATGTAATCGAAGCAGCCCAGCCTCCATCCCTTCAGCTGATCGGTGTAGCTGGCCAGCGCTGTAAGGAAGACGATAGGGATGTCGCGAGTCTTCTCCTCGCACAGCATTCGGCTGGCGACCTCCCAGCCGTCCATCACGGGCATCAGGATATCGAGGACGACCAGATCGAACAGCTTCTGGCCGACCATCTTCATGGCCTCTTCGCCGTTCTGGGCCATCTCTACCTGAAAGCCCTCCTCCACAAGTAGGGTCCCGACCATCTGCCTGATAGCTTCGTCGTCATCAACGACCAGTATCGATTTCGACTCTTCTTCCAAAGCTGTGCCCCCTGTCGAGTCCTGCCGCATTGCAAGTGGTACCAAAGATCATAGCATTCGACCACAACTGAGGCAAGGAGCGCTCCGCGCACGAAGGCAGGGGCGGGTATACGTCCCGCCCCTGCCTTCGTAAATCACTGTCTGTGAATCGCCGAACGGATGTGGTCTAGGGAAGCTTGCCCTTTATGGCGGCGTAGGAGGGCCGCGTGGAACCGTCGGGATCGGTCAAGGACCAGTAGTACTGCTCGTCCTTCGACGTCCAGTTGGGGTCGCTGATGTAGATTGAGCTCATCATGCCGATCCAGGGGGCCCAGTTCTTCTGTGCGTACTGGTAGGCGCGGACGATGTAGTCCCCCTTCTCCTTCTCAGTGACGGCATGCCACGCGTAGGGGGATCCAGGCCTGTTGTCGGTGGTCCAGCCCATCTCCAAAACCATCACCTGCTTCTTGTCGTCGCCGTTCTGCACCATGATCTGGCGCAGGTCCTCAACGCGACGGAAGCCGAAGAAGCGCTGCCCGCCGAAGTCCTTGTTGGCCGCGATGTCCGCCGGGCTCATCTCGGGCGGGGCCTTGAAGCCGGCAGCGTGGGCACCCAGGACGTCGAAGTAGCCCTTGGCGCCGGCCTTGTACATGTCCTGAAGGAAGACGTCGTCCGGGCGAGCCTCGACCGAAGTGGTGCCGGTGGGCGACAGGCCCGCGGAGACGATTATGGCGTTGGGATCGGCTTTCTTGGCCGCCTCGTAGGCGACCTTCAGCAGCTTGACGTAGTCGGCCGCGTTCGGCTCCTTGTCTCCCCACTCCCTGGCCAGGTTCGGCTCGTTCCAGATCTCGTACGCTGGGATGGTGCCGTTGGGTGACCCGGTCTTGTAGCGGCTCACCAGGGCAAACACAAAGTCGCCGAAATCCGCGTAGTTGTCCGGCGGGCCGTTATTGGGGCGGTCCTTCCGCGCCCATGTGGGCTGGTAGTCCAACCTGGCGACGATCTTGAGCCCCGCGGAGCCGGCCGCCTTAACCAAACGGTCGGGCTCGTTCCACATAAACTTCCCCTTGCCGTCTCGTTCGATGTAGTTCCACTGGAACATTTGCTTGATCCAGGTGAACCCAGCGTCCTTTGCCAGCTTTAGGTCGCGTTCCACCTTGTCGCTACCCCAGAGGAAGACCTGAACGCCTGCCTCAGGGCTCTTCATCTTGGCGACGGCAACCGTGCCGCTGGAAGCAGAGGGTGCGGCGGCGGAAGGGGTGGCCGCGGTCGAGGCCGGTGCCGTGGGGGCTGGTGCCGCCGCGGCCGTTGCCTGGGCTTGGGTATTTGCCGCAGGCGACGGAGGGGAACTCGAGCACGCCGCCCCGAGCGCCAGCATCAGGGCAAAAGGCAAAAGGGTAAAATGCTTGTAATTCATCAGAGGGAGTCTCCTTGATGGGAAGTTCGCAGACCCGCAGAAGGATCGGCGGACTACGTTGTACGTCAAACTGCTTTCCAATGTCAACTGCGTTCGTCCTCAGCCTGGTGGACGGCAGCCTGGTGGACTCCACATCCCCTATAGATGTACAATCCATGCGCAATTAGCATAAGATTCAACCGAGGGGCATGATCCCCGCCATGCCCGTCTCCGGATCTTGGGTGGACACCGGGGACGGAGCACGCAACGGAGGCAGATAGCTTGAACAAACGCAAAAAGGTGGCGTGGCATAAGCACCTCGCCAAGCACCGCAAGGTCGAAGACAAGCGCAAGGTTACCCGAGTGGCATCGACCATAGCTCCGGCGCCCAGACCTAGACCCCTCGAGCCCGAGCGGCCCGTCGCGGCACCGCCCAGCCGCCCCGCCCCTCCTAGGCGGCCGCGAACGGCTCCCCCGGCGCGGCCGGCAGG
>Ga0209638_1002376_pt1 | contig 11586 bp, 8 predicted proteins | sample BarGraNGADG00211_FD_184490 | JGI IMG/M metagenome (GOLD analysis project Ga0209638, IMG submission 184490) | Arctic peat soil microbial communities from Barrow, Alaska - Barrow Graham LP Ref core NGADG0002-211 (SPAdes) (version 2) | ecosystem: Environmental > Terrestrial > Soil > Wetlands > Peat... | reverse complement strand
AACGGTCTCTCGTGCCGCGCGGAGGATGAGCTGGCCGAGGACGTGGTCGCCCGCTCGGCGAGCCTGCGCGCCCGCATCGCCGGCGGGGCGGCGGTCCCCGAAGCCAGGCCGATCGGCGCCTGCGCGGGCTCCAACGACCACACCGGTCTGGACGTCGGGGCGACCTACACCGTCATCTCCCTCGGTGCAAACGCAGCCACGCCCTTGACCGCACTCATGGCCGGCTGGGGACGCCCCTGCGGCTCGCACGGCTCCACGGCCAAGCTCGCCCATAATGGCGTTGCGCTCCTCCTCAGCGGAAGCGCGAACCGCACCGGCCCGATCCAGCACGCCCTCGCCCGGGCCACAAGAACGTCGCTGACCTGGCAGCTCCTGGGGAGGCCCGGGGGGCGCCGCTTCGCGACCCGCGCTCTGTCCGTCGCCTCGGCCTCGACGCGCCTGTGGAAAGGGGATCGGCGCGCGCCGATCAAGACCGCGATCCGCGTGATTTCACAGGACCTCCTGCGCAACGACAGCCTGAGCCGGGGGGTGTGCCACGAGCAGCTCCAGGCACGGGTCGAGGACGTTTGGCAGTCGGCGATGCGCGACCTGCTCGGAAACGCCGAGCACTTCGAGATCAGCGCGCTGCTCGGAGACAAGAAGCGCATCGCCGCCATCACTGACGCCCAGAGCCTGCTGGCCCCCTACCTCTTCGCGGCTGGCTTTCATGCCCGCCAGCGACGGCACGCCAGCGCAGCGACCGGGCGCCTGGCGGAGCGCGGCCTAGCCCTGCCACCGAGCGTCAAGACTATGCCCCGCGTGGCGATGCTCACCGACACCTTCGACGAGATCAACGGGGTCTCCACGGTGCTGCAGGAGCTGCTGCGCCACGCGACCGCCCGAGAGTGGCCGTTCACACTGGTGTCGGCCGGGGCCGAGCGCCGTTCAGAGCCGGGGCGCGAGGTGTTCCCCGCTATCGAGTCGCGCTCACTCGATGTCTATCCTGGGTTTCCGATGGCTCTGCTCCCCATCCTGGACATCCTGCGCTGGTGCGAGGAGAGCGACATCGACGTGATCCACGCGGCGACGCCCGGACCCGTCGGCCTCGTCGCCTGGCTCCTCGCGAACTCCCTCGACCTGCCCCTGGTCGGCACGTATCACACCGACCTCCCCAATCTGGGGTTCTATCTCACCGGCGACCACTTGCTGAAGGAGAGCCTCTGGGCGTACGTGCGCCTCTTCTACGACCAGTGCGCCATGGTCTTCTGCCCCTCAGAAGCGTCACGCCTGGAGCTGGTCGAACACCGTGTCAAGAGCCGCCTGGAGCCCTTCCCGCAGGGCATCGACTGCGGCCACTTCGACCCGGCGCGGCGCGACGAGAGCCTCCACCGAGATCTCGGCGCTGGCAGCCGCGTGCTGCTCTGGGTCGGCCGCATCTCGCCGGAGAAGGGGCTGGACGCGCTGGCGGCGAGCTACGCCGCGCTGCGCGCCCGGCGCGACGACGTACACCTCGTCGTCGTCGGCGAAGGACCATACCGCGAGCGCTTGCGCGAACTCGCCCCCGACGCCTCCTTTCTCGGCGTCAAGACCGGCGCGGAGCTCGCCGCGATCTACGCGTCGGCCGACGTCTTCCTGTTTCCGGGCCGCGCCGAGACATTCGGTCAGACGGTACTTGAGGCGGCGGCCTCGGGCCTGCCCGCGGTGGTCAGCGCCGGCTCGGGGACGCAGGACGCCATGATCCGCGACGTCACGGCTCTCTCGGTCGCGCCCGGCGATGCGCGCGGCTTTGTCGCCGCGGTAGAGCAGCTGCTGGACGACCGCGAACTGCATGCCCGTATGCAGGCTGCCGCCCGTCAATTCGCGCTGGCCCGCACTTGGCTCGCGACCTTCGAGCGTCTCGCGGACGCCTACCGCACGATCACCTTGTGACCCAAACACGAGAAGCATGGTCGCCTGCCGAAGCGCCGGATGGCGATCGCGCCAGACCGGGCGCGGCCGTGTTCGTCTTGGCGCACCACGACGACGAGGTGTTCTGCGCCGGCCACATGCTTCGCGCCATGTCCACGGGCCGGAGACTGCGCATCCTGTGGGCCACGGCCGGCGGGCTGGCGCCCGCCAGCCGACGCCTCCTCGAGGGAGCGCGAGTATGCCGGCTGCTGGGGCTGGCGCCCAGCGCCGTCCACGATCTGAGACTGCCCGACCGAGGCGCGCTGTGCCACATCGAGAGAATCGCTTACGCCGCCGAGGCTCTGCTCGATGAGGCGGTCGTTCACAGTGATGGCGAGGCGCCCGCCGTGTACGTCCCGGCCTACGAAGGCGGGCATCCGGACCACGACGCCGTGAACCTCGCCGTTGCCGTGCTGCGCTCCCGGCGGCGGGAGCTCGCCGCGCGCGAGTTCCCCTTGTACCGGCGCGGCCCCGCCGGCCTCAGTGTGCAGGCGCCGCAACCGGCTGCGGGCACGTCGCAGAAGCCGTTCTCCGTGCTGCCGCTTGGCGATGACGCGCTCGCGCTGCGCCGCTGCCTCGCGCGTGCCAACGCGAGCCAGTTGCTGCCCTCGCTGCTGCCCTTGCTCGCGTTGGCATGGGCGGCGGGCAGGGGGCGGGCGGAGCCGTCGCGTCCTCTGCCCGCCCACGATTACACCCGCCCCCCTCACAGCCGTGCGCTTCTGTACGAGCTCTACACGCGACGGCGCTTCGGCGAGTTCCGTGCCGCTGGCATCGCCGCACTGCCCGGAGCGGCGCCGGCCGGCGCCGGTACGTCGTTGCTTTGACACTCAGCCGGCGTGAAAGATGGGCCAAGTATCCGGAAGGAATCGAACCTAGAAGATCCTCAGCCCTTTGACGGCGCTGTATCCCTCGAGGTTGACCGCAGTCCCGGCCCTCCGCGCGCGGAGCTGCCACGAGTTGCGGTTGGTCATCCTGACCTTGACCGCGTAGCCGCCTCGAGTGCTGAGCGTCGCGGTCCTCCAGTTCAGCCACGGCCCCCCGGACGCACGCCGTCTCTGGATCGTGACCACGCCCGAGCCCGGGCTGCCCGACGCCGTCTTCACGGCGCCGCTGTACCTCACCGAGCTGCCCGCCCGCGCCGACGTCGTTGAGAGGCCGAGCGTGACCCGCCACGTCGGAAGTCTGGCGAGCCTCACGGTGAGCCCTTGCGAGAAGCTGTAGCCGCTGAGGATCCCGGTCACGCCGGGCATCTTCGCGCGGAACTGCCACGAGGTGCTGCTCGTCATCTTCACGGCCACGGAGTAGGCCCCGTCGGCGCCCAGCGGCGCCGTCCGCCAGTCGGCCCAGGCGCCGCCCGACGCCGGCCGCCTCTGGACGGTCACCGTGCCCGAGCCAGGTCCTCCCGTCGCGGTCGTCACCGAGCCGCTATACGTCACCGTGCTGTTGGCAAATATGGACGCCGCCGACACCTTCAAGGTGACGATCCAGTTCGTCGGGTTGATGAGCTTCGCGACGGTCGTGCGCACTGTCGGCAGCAGGGCGTAGAGCGCGTCGCCGGGGCACTCCGTGTAGTTGGCGTCGCGATGCCCGGCGATCACAGGCAGGGTGACCGTCGCGCCGGCCTTGAACTTCTCTGTGGAGCCACACGTCATCTTCGCCGATCCGAAGGGGTCGAGACCTCCCAGCGAGAGCTTCCACGCGAGCAGGTTCTCGAGCGAGGTGACCGCCGCGGCCGGTGGCACCTCGCTGATGTATGTGCCGATGACCGAGATCCCGGTGCTGCCGGTGTTGAAGCCGAGCACCTGGGCGCCGACGACGCCCTCGGTGACGCCGCCGTAGCGACCCTCGTAGATGGTCCCGAAGCGATCGATGAGGAAATTGTAGCCGATGTCGCTCCAGCCCAGCGCCTGCGTGTGATACGCGTAGATGCCGCGCACGATCGCCGGCGCGTCCGCCTGCGTGTAGTCGTTGCTCCCGGCGGTGTGGTGGACGAAGGCCATCTTGACGGTCGCGTAGCTGGGCGCCGACCTGCGCAGCGATTCGTCGGCGCCCCACGCCTGACGTGTGACGATCGTCGGCGCGGCGGGACTGGCCGCCGCGGACGGCGTGAGGCTGATTCCGGCGACGGCAGCCGCAGCACGGCGCACGGCGCCGACGACGGCGGTCGCGGCGTCGGCGTCCTCGACGGTGTCGATGGCCACGAGACGCGCGTTCACGAGCTCGACGGGCGCGCGCGCCGTCCCGGCGCGCGCGCTCACCTGCACGTAGCGCGCGGGGCCGGTCCACAGCGGGTCGTTGAACGACTCGCCGGTCTGCCCGGCCTGCCGCTCCATCACGGCCTGGTACCAACGGCTCCAGGCCAGCCCGTCGCTGCTGGTGCGCAGCTGCACGACGACCTCGCCGGCGACGTCGGGCGTGTCGCTGACGACGCCGACCATGGTAAAGCGCATGCCGGCGTCCAGGGTCACAGGCTGGAGGGCGGCCGCCGCACGCGACCCGGCGGACGAAGCGAGCGGCCCGCGCGGCGTCACCGGCAGGCCGCCGGGGACACCGAGCTCCTTCAGGCGCACCTGCGGAGTATGCAGCCAGTCCGCAGCCGCCTGGCTCGTGCGGGGCGCGGCCCACACGGCGCCGATGACGACGACGATGCCGACGATCAGCACGGCGGCAAGCCGCGCACCTCGTTCGGGGGTTGTGAGTCTCTTCGGTCGCATGGTCTTCCCCGCCCCTTTCGGCACACTCTGGGCGAACCCTTAGGGGACACCTTGCCACATCCCCTCAGCAGTCGCAAACGGACAGGGCGGCCGAAACCTAGCAGTCAGCCGGCGAAGTGCGTCAACGCACGGCCGGCATCAGGACGGGGGCAATGGGAGAAGATGTCGATGGATACCCGCCCCCGTGGACACGCCACGACCGACAGAGAAGGAGACCTCTTGGCAGGGAAGCGCATGATCGGCACGCTCGAGGTCGCCGTTGCCGGCCTCGGCTGTAACAACTTCGGAACGCGCCTCGACGCCGCCCGCACGCGGAAGGTCGTCGAGGCGGCGCTGGACGCCGGCGTTACCCTGTTCGACACCGCGGACCTGTACGGCGACGGCGCCTCGGAGGAATTCCTCGGCCGGGCGCTGGGGCGGCGGCGCGACGACGTGGCACTCGCCACCAAGTTCGGCATGCGCAAGCCGCCGGCAGGGCTCACCGGTGGCCATCCCGACTGGGTCGCGCGGGCCTGCGAGCAGAGCCTCATCAGGCTGGGCACCGGCCACATCGACCTCTACCTGCTCCATCAGCCTGACGCCGATACGCCTATCGCCGATACCCTTGCCGCCATGAACCGCCTTGTGGAGGCAGGCAAGGTGCGGGAGATCGGCTGTTCGAACTTCTCGCCCGCGCAGCTGGACGAAGCGGCCAGAGCAGCCTCAGAGCACGACCTGCGCGGGTTCGCCTGCGTGCAGAACCAGTACAGCCTGCTGCATCGGGAACCTGAAGAAGGGGTGCTTGAGGCCTGCGACCGCCTCGGCATGAGCTTCATCCCGTTCTTCCCGCTGGCCTCGGGAGCCCTGACCGGCAAGTACCGCCGCGGCGAGCCCGCACCGGCAGGGACGCGACTGGACGCCGCCGGCGGTCAGGCGGCGGAGATCGCGGTGGGCGAGGACCGGCTCGCCGCGACCGAGCGCCTGGCGGCCTTCGCCGAGGCGCACGGCCACACGCTGCTGGAGCTCGCCCTCTCGTGGCTCGCCGCCCATGCGCAGATCGCGTCCGTCATCGCGGGAGCCACTTCACCAGCGCAGGTCTGCGCCAACGTGGCCGCGACATCGGCCTGGACGCTGACCAAGGAGGAGCTCGCGGCGGTGGACCAGCTCACGGCCGGCCCCTGACACAGTGCCGGTCGGCCGGAACCACGCGGCCGACAAGTCGACCCGCTTGCGACGGGGCGCGCTTCCGGGGGGCAGCTCCGAAGCTGCGAGCCTCTGTCCGAAGCGCTACAGGCGCACGAGGATCTGGATCGCGATGAACAGGACGAGCAGCGCCACCACGGGGCTGAAGTCGATGCCGACCGCGCCGATGCGAGTCATCGGCAGCAGACGGCGAAACAGCGCCAGGTAGGGTTCAGTCACGTCGAAGAGCACTCTGAAATCACGGAAGACGGCGCTGCCGCGACGCGGCTGCAGCCAGGAAAGCACTGTCCGGGCGACGATCAGCCAGGCGTAGATCGTAAGGGCGAGGTAGATCACGCGGACGAGGCCGTTCGTGCTAGCTCCTTGAAGCGCACTAGCTCAGTGGTGGTCGCGAGTCCTCCGGACAGGGCGAGGCGAAAGTGGTCTGGCCGCGCAGCGGGCGCCGCACGTTTGATTCCCGAGCCGGCGGCGGAGCAAGCCTCGGGCCCATGCCGATGCATGTGGGCAGTACGCCATCGCGAGGCGGCGTCTCGTTGGCACGATGTCGGCAGCGTGGCCGCCTCTGCGCGAAACTTGAAGCGGCGAGCGGATAGTGCGAGTCTTGCGCCGTCGTGGCCAGGGCGCTGCAGCGCCCTGGTCGTATGAGCCCGCGAACCGAGGAGTCTGGAAGGCGCCATGGCGGTCTTGCTTGACTCAGCATCCGTGGACGATGCGGCGGCGGCGGCCGATCTCGGCTTCGTCCACGGCATCACCACGAACCCCACGCTCATGGCCCGGGAGACGACGGAGCCTCTGTCGCACCTCGACCGCCTGCTGACCGCCTTTCCCCGCGGCCCGGTGTGCTATCAGCCCACGAGCAGTTCGTTCTCGGACATGAGCGACGAGGCTCGAGCCGCAGCGGCTCTCGCGCCGGATCGAGTCGTGATCAAGTTGCCGGCCTCGCTGGACGCCATCCGGGTGGCGGCCGCCCTGGTCGAAGACGGCATCCGCTGCGCCCTCACCGCAGTGTACTCTCCCGCCCAGGCACTGCTCGCCCACGAGGTCGGCTGCGTCTGGGTGATCCCTTACGTCGACAGGGCGGCCAGACAATCGGTCGGTGGCCTGGTCGTCGTTGATTCGCTGGCGGCGATCCTGGAGCGTCTGCAGAGCAGCACCCGCATTCTGGCCGCCAGCCTGAAGAGCGGCCCGCAGGTGGTGGAGTCGATACTCCACGGCGCGCACGACATCACCGCTCCACTCGAGGTCCTCGTCAGCCTCCCCGCGCACCCTTTGACCGAGTCCGCGGTGCGGGAGTTCTCAGCCCAGGCGGGGTCGTAGGCCGGTAACCGGACGGGGGGAGCCCGCCAGGGCGCGGGCGCACCCTCGAGGCGGTCCGTACCGCCGGGTAGCCACTCGTGAGGTGACGTCTCGTCGGCAGAATGTCGGCGGAGTGGCGGCAGCGCGTCGCCGCTCGCACGCCACGTCTCGGTCTCTCCGAGGATCCTGGATCAGCGGTGCCGCGTAGCCGGTCACCCCACGATGAGATTCGTGTGCATCATCACCGAGAGCATGGCCGCTCCAGCGAGCAGCACAACAGCCCGCACGATGGCAGCAGTCGCGAGTCCGCCACCCCCACGCGTGCCGGCAGCGGCTCAAGCTCGCCCTGCCGGCCCACGCAGGGCCGAGCCGCGAGCTCGGGACGTGTCACATTACGAGGGGCCTCGACTATCCGCGTGACTTGACGGGCCGCGAGCGACGCCGCGAGAATGGTGCGTCTCGCCGAATCGCATCCGAGTGAGGTCGAATGGCAGCTCGACTCGAGCGTCTCGTGCTTCTCGCCCGCAGGCAGGCGTTCAAGCTGCGGGTGAGCGCCCTCAAGCGCCACGAGGTGCATCAGCGCCGCCTGGCCGCGTTTCTCGCCGGGCGCGAGCCACTCACGCTTTCGCCCTTCCCCTCACCGCCCACCTACGCCGTGGTCGTCCCCTGCTACAACCACGCTGCCTACCTACCCCAGGCGTTGCGCAGCATCGAGGCTCAGATGCTGACGCCCACCGAGGTCGTCCTGGTCGACGATTGCTCAACCGACGCCACTTGGGACATCATCACAGAGCTCGCCGCCGCGTCGCCGCTGGGGCCGCGGATCACGATTCTTCGCAACGAGCAGAACCTGGGGCAATGCGCCGCTCTCAACGCAGCCGTTGTGCAGACGAGCGCCGATATCATCGTGGTGCTCAACGATGACGACTACCTCATGCACGACGCGCTCGAGTGGATCGACAAGGTCTTCCATCAGCACCCCGAGGCCGGGCTGGTGGGCGCCAAGGCGGTGGGCGTCCGTTCGCAAGTCTACCTCGATAACCTGAAGAAGACGGTCGCCGGCCCGCTGATCTCAGACGAGCTCGTGACGGTGGTCAGCTCGCCGAAGGCGGCGCGACGCTTCCAGCACGCCCGCCAGCTCGTGATGAGTCACTCCGGGTCGGCGTTCCGCCGTGAGGCGTGGGAGGCCGCCGACGGCTACTACGCCGACAAGAACAAGCGCATCGTCATCTATTCGGATCGCGACTTCCAGCTGCGCGTCAACTGCCTCTACCCCGTGGTCATCGTCGAGAACGCCGCCTTCGCCTTCTGGCGCTCCGGCAGCAGTGTAGACGGTGGGCTCTTCACCTGACGTCGACTCGGGTCCGTTCGACCCGCGCGGAACTGGTGCCATCTGTCCAGCCAGCCCAAATCGGTGCGTACCAACCCCAGACAACGCTGGTATCTTAGCCCGAATCCACCGATCACCCCCTCCCAGCCGGCCTCACCTGCCCCGGAAGGCTTCGATCGACCTCCTGGGCGGCTGAAGACCACCTGAGCTGGCCGGAAGCGCTCGGAGGAAGGTCGCCGCGGACCGCCGGCAGCGCTTCGGGGCTGCCGTTGGCCCGCGGCGGGCAAGCCGCGGCCGGCCTGGTCTCTCTCGGGCTGATGGTGAGAGCGCCCTTCTCGGTCAGGCAAGGAGCGGCAGAGCGTGCAGGCGCATGAGCGCCGCCAGGAACTGCTCTTTCCAGGGCCAGGCGACGGGCAGCGCGAGAAGCCAGCGCCGCGCCGCACGCGTGAGCCGGGCCGGGAGGGCGAAGTAGCGCTGCCTCAGGGTCTTCATGCGCGGGTGCGCGCCCTGCAGCCCCATGAGGTTCACCCAGATGCCGAGGTTGTGGGCCATGACCTGCAAGGCTAGCCAGGCGGCGCCCGCCGCGAACTTCCCCAGGGGCAGGTGGCCCAGCGCCACCCCGCAGTTGAGGTCGCGGATGGCGTTCTCGCTTGTCGGCGTGGCGCCGGTGATCGGCTGCGAGGGCGAGGGTCTCGCCCTCCCGCTCGCAGATGAAGGCGTGGCAGGAGAAGGTGGAGAAGAGCGCCAGCTGGCTGCCGGAGCTGGGCGGTACGCGGCGCATGATGAGGCGCAGCGGGGCGCCTGCGCGTCGTCACCGACAACGGCGCCGCCGTCAATACGGTGCGCCTGCCGCCCGGCTGAGCAGCGGACCCTGCCTCCCCGACGCCGCCGTCCATCGCCCCTTGTTGTGACTCTCGCAACGTGGACTGCACGCGGCAGTGTGCGAACGGGTGGTCGGGCTGAAGAAGAGGTGAATGCCGCGTGGGGCGGGGGCACCGGTGATGACCCCGCCCCACGCGAAGCAGACTCAGTAGACGACGATGATCTTGGCCCTGCTCGTGTTCCCGGCGTTGGCCCTATCGCCCTTGTAGTTCACGCGGAAGTAATACTTGCCCTTCGCCGACGGCGCCTTCCAAGTCGCCTTGGCGGAGGAGCCGGAGGTCAGCTTGACGGTCTTCCAGATGGCCCACGACTTGCCGTTGCGGGACCTCTGGATGACGACCTTCTTGCCCGCCTTGTTGGGGGCCAGCGTGGCCGTCAGAGTGACGGACTTGCCGTGCTTGATCCGCACAGCGCTCGCCTTGAGCGTCGCCTTCACCTTGACGAGCACCGTGATCAGCTTGCCGCGGCCGAGGCCGGGGAAGGCGCCGCGGCTGGTGGCCTGCGTGAAGTAGAAGTTCGTGTTCTGCGTGAGGCCGGCCGACGTGTAGGTCCCGCCGGCCGCGGCCAGCGACTTGGCCGCCGCCTTATAGGTGGAGCCGGCGGCCACATTCGCCTTGGTCCAGACGAACACGTGGTTGGCGTCGTCGGCGGCGGCCGGCGCGAAGTGGCCGGCATGCACGTTGCCTGACGCCGTGAACGACGCCTTCTTAGGCGTGCTGCTGTAGACGAACACGATCGGCGTCGTCGCTTTAGCAGTCGCCGGATGGCACGAGTCGCAGGTGACAAAGTGGATGTTCCTGCGCGCGGCCGCAACGTACGTGAGATTGGACGGGTCGGCGCCGTACTTGGCCAGGTTGGCGGCGCTCTTGAAGCTCGTCTCGAGCTGGGTCACGTCGAGGTGGTCGACGGGGTTGCCCGGCGCGGCGTGGCACTGGTTGCAGGCGGTCGTCGCGAGGGCGGCTCCGAGCTGGCCGGCGCTCAGGCTGTGCGTGATGGTCTTGCCGTCGGGGCCCGTCATGTGACACTTGGTGCAGGCGATGCCGGCGTGCACCGACTCAGAGGGCGCCGTGCGCGAGTCGTCCGACGCGGGCTGGTGGCACGACTCACAGAGCGCGGTCGCGTTCTTGACGTTCACGTACTTGTACGAGCCGGTGACCCCGGCCGCGAACGGAGGCAGGCCTTTGAAGAAGCCCAGGGTCGGGTTCTTGTTGGCGTTGGAGTCGTTGTGGCAGACGCGACAGGAGATGCCCTCCCAGGCGGCGCGGGTCGTCTCGGTCGTGTGCTGCGCCGGGAAGTAGAAACCGGCGACGGGGCTGGAGCTGCCGACGGCGCTCTTGTACGGCTCCTTGAGCGCCCAGGTGCCCTTGGGAGAGCCGACTAGGTCGAGCGGCGTGACCAGTTCGCCGATCGTCGTCCACGCCGCCTGATCCTGATGCTTGGCCGAGAACGGTGAGTGGCAGGAGATGCACTCGCCGGTCACTTGCTCGGAGCTGTTGTGACCCGTGTTGGTGAGCGTCTGGGCCATCGTGACGTTGTGGCCGGTGAGGCCATCGGCCGACGGGTACGGGGCGCCGGTACTCCACTGGCTGAACTCATTTGAGTGGCAGCCGAAGCATTGAGTGACGTCGCTGCCCGAGTAGTGGGCGAACGCCGGCGCCGCCAGGATCAGCCCGGCGCCGAGCGCCATCGCCAGCAGCATCACCGCCCCGAACTGGCCTGCTTGGGATCGCCGCCGCGGGCGGCGTTCAGTATTCCCCATAGCTCCCCCTCATGACTCAGCCGGTCGCTGCCGGCCTCGCTGCGTCCGCCCGTGTGGGCGGATCGTGCAGCCCCGCGGCCGCCTTTCGCTAGCGAAAGGCGGCCGCGGCACACTATTGAGCCATCCTACGCCTCAAATCACGACTGTGCGGCGTACTGCCGTTCGTGACAGTGTGCTCCGGCAGATGTCGCAGCGGCAGCGGACAGATGCGCAACCAGCACCTGCGGGGGCGTGAAGAGGTCAGGCTGCATACGCCGCTGGGGCAACGGATCCCGCTCTCCATGCAGCGCGGAGATCAACACCTGTTTCAGGCACCAAGTCTCCAACATCCTTGACACGCGACACCATTCTCGGGGTGTCACAGGTTATGAAGACGTGTCTTGCCGACCGGAGTTCGCTGTGGGCTGCGCCGCTGACTCCTACCGCGAATCAGCCGAGCTCGCGAGCGGCCCGGCTTACGTGGCGGGCGGTTGGCCCTCCGCATCGCCGCTGGCATC
>Ga0209638_1002373_pt1 | contig 11592 bp, 9 predicted proteins | sample BarGraNGADG00211_FD_184490 | JGI IMG/M metagenome (GOLD analysis project Ga0209638, IMG submission 184490) | Arctic peat soil microbial communities from Barrow, Alaska - Barrow Graham LP Ref core NGADG0002-211 (SPAdes) (version 2) | ecosystem: Environmental > Terrestrial > Soil > Wetlands > Peat... | reverse complement strand
GCGTGATCGACTTGCCGCCGAGTCCGTTGTAGTGGACGTTCGCACTGCCGCTCGAGACCGCGACGACCGGCGTGCCGCGTGGTGACATGATGTCGGTCCCCATGTGGTGGCGGCCTCCGGACCGGGGAGCGCCCCATGTGTCCGAGTAGGCGTGGATCCCGCGGACCGGGAACACCATCCCGTTGGGGCCTGCGGGATAGGAGCCCTTCCCGGGGTGCTCCTTGGCCATCTGAGCGGCGATCTGGCCCAGCAGGCGGTTGTACTCAGCTCGCTTGGAGGCGAGTTTGGCGTCCATCGCGTTTTGCCGGACCTTGAGAGCGGCGACCTGCTTGGTCTGCACCGCGGCGTCCGCAACGAGTCGGGCGCGGTCCTTCACCAGTCCCGCGCGCGTCACTTCGACCTGATCGACCAGCGCGGCATCGCTCGCCGCGATGAGGGTGATGTAGTCGAGTCGCGTGACGAAGTCGTCCCACGAAGTGGAGCCGAGGATGAAGCTCAACATGCCGTCATCGCTGCCCTCGCGGTACATCGCGTCGGCGCGCTTTGCGAGCTGCTTCTCCGCGGCCGCGAGCTTCCTCGTCTGGGTCTTGATGCGGGCGTCGGTGACCTTGATGCGGTACTGCGTGTTCTCCAGCTCGGTCGCCGCGGCGTCGTAGGCGTCAGCCGCGGGTCGGGCCTGCGCGGTGATCGCCGCGAGTTGGGTCTTCAGTTCCGCGACGGTAGCGGCGCTGGCTGGCGCGGGCCCAACGAGGGATGCGGAAACGCCCAATGACAGGGACAGGGTGAGGGCAAGGAGGATACGCGGGAGGTGCGCGAGGCATGCAGCGCGCTTGGTGCGGGCGCTGCCGTCGCCGTCCGGATGAGGGATCGAGGGCGGTCTCATGGGCCGGAGTATACCAGCCCGCACTTGCCGTCTGCCGACCGGGAGCAGTATCATGCCGCGCGTCCCCCGACCCGCGCGGGACTCCTGAAGACGTACCAGAAAGGTCGCCTGAGACCATGCCCGCATACGATTTCCGCTGCACCCGGTGCTCCACCGTCTTCGAGGTCACGAGGTCCGGGAGCGACGACTCTCCCCTGTCCTGTCCCGAATGCGGCGGCGCGACGAAGCGCGTCTTCACTCCCGTCGGGGTCCACTTCAAGGGCGCCGGCTTCTACAACACCGACAGCCGTAATCCGCCGGTGTCAGCGCCGGCGGCCGCGCCGGCCTGCCCGTCCGCCGGCGGCTGCGCCGGATGCCCTGCCGCCGAGTAGGCGCACCAGACCCACGAACGTGAAGAAGGCGGCCTCATCGAGGCCGCCTTCTTGCATGACCGGAGCACGGAGCCGCCGGCTGCTAGTCCATCCGAACCCAGAACTTCTCTTCGCCGGTCCGGTAGATCGTGTCGATGAAGCGCACGGTCTTGGTCTTGGCGTCCATCGCCACCGAGTTGGTGCGCGCGCCGTGACCGAAGTACTTCACGCCGCGCAGCATCTCGCCGTCGGTGACCCCGGTGGCGATGAATGCGGCCTCGTCGGTGTTCACCAGACAGTCCATGTCCAGGACGCCGTCGATGTTGCAGGTGCCCATCTCGACCGCGCGGGCCTTCTCCTCCGGGTTGCGCCACACGAAGCGGCCCATGAACGTGCCGCCGATGCACTTCATGGCTGTGCAGGCCAGTACGCCTTCGGGGGCCGCGCCGATGCCGAGATAGAGGTGGATGCCCGTTCCTTCGATCGCGGTGGCGACGGCACCGAACACGTCGCCATCCGATATGAGCCTGATGCGAGCGCCCGCGGCGCGGACCTCCTTGATCAGCTCGATGTGACGCTCACGGTCGAGGATGCAGACGACCAGGTCCTCGACGTCGCGCTTGAGCGCCTTGGCGACGTTGCGGATGTTCTCCGTGGGACTGGCGTCGATGTGGACCGCCGATGCGGCATCCGGGCCGACCGCGATCTTGTTCATGTAGGTGTCGGGCGCATGGAGCAGCGTGCCCTTGGGGCCGAACGCCAGCACCGCGAGGGAGTTGGACTGTCCGTAGGCCGTCAGGTTCGTTCCCTCGAGCGGGTCGACGGCGATGTCGATGCCTTCACCGCCCTTTCCCACCTTCTCGCCGATGTAGAGCATGGGCGCCTCATCGCGCTCGCCCTCTCCGATGACGATCGTGCCGTCGATCTCGACGTCGTTGAACGCCTTGCGCATGCCCTCAACGGCCGCGTCGTCGGCAGCGTGCTTGTCGCCCTTGCCCATCCAGCGGCCTGCGGCAAGCGCCGCCGACTCGGTGACTTCGAGCATCTCGACGATCCTGGTCGTGCGCATGCGACCTCCCCTAGTGACGTGCTTTCGGGTCCTGCCGGTGGTGGCAGACCCGCTACGAAACGCGTGTGAGCAAGGCGACGAAATGGCCGTCAGGTCCGCCGACGCGCGGCGTCGACTGGAAGTATCCCTGCTCTCCGATATCGGCACGCCACTCGGGCGGCACCGCATCGGTCAGGTCCCCCACCTCGAAGGTACCCGCACTGCCTGCGAGGAACGCCGCGATGACGTTCTCGTTCTCGGTCTTGCTCACGGTGCACGTAGAGTAGACCACCGCGCCGCCGACGCTGACAAGCGTAGCTGCCTGTTCGAGCATCGCCAGTTGCAGCTCGGCCAGTCTCTCGATGTCCTCCGGCATCACGCGCCAGCGCTTCTCAGGACGCCGGCGCAGCGAGCCGAGCCCGCTGCACGGCACGTCCACGAGTACAGCCGCCGCCGAACCCGTCGCGGGCAGGCCCTCGACCGAACCCACGTCCGTGGCGTCGCCGACGAGCGTCGTCACTCCCGGTACGCACAGGTCGATCATGCGCCGTCGCAGCACCTCGGCCTTGAAGGGGTGGATGTCGAGAGCGTAGAGGTCGCAGGGCGCGCCTGCGGCCACGCTACACGCTTGGATCTCCGCAGTCTTCGTGCCGCGGCCGGACGCGACGTCGACGACGGTCTGGCCGGGATGCGGCCCGAGCACGCGCGCAGCGAGCTGTGCAGCGGCGTCGGCGACGATGGCGAGTCCGGCATGCACGGCCTCGCCGCGCACGGCCGCGGAGGCGTCTCCGGCGCGTATGCAGCCCGGAGGCACGTCGGCGACCGGCTCCGCGCCGTCGGTCTCGAGCGCGTCGAGTATCTCGATGGGCGACGCCTTGAAGGAGTTGGCCCACAGGTACAGCGGAGCGGCCTCGAGGTCCGCGTAGAGGGCCTCGGTGGCGCGCTCCCGACCCAACTCCTCGATCCACCGGTCGACGAGCCAGCGGGGGTGCCCCGTCACGCGTGAGAGCGCCTGGTCGTCCGTCGCCGGATCGCCCCACGGGAAGGCCTCGGCCTCGTCCGCGATGCGGCGCAGGACCGCGTTGGCGAGTCCCGCCGCCTGGGGACGCGCCCGCCGTGCGGCGTCGACGGCCTCGTTGACCGCCGCGCGGGCAGGCGTGCGCATGAACAGGATCTCGTAGGCGCCCAGGCGCAGCGCGTCGCGCACGCCGGGCTCCAGCGCGGACGGCACGCGCGCGAAGAGATCGATCGCCTCGTCGAGCGTGCCGAGCGTCTGGAGGACCCCGTACGTGAGCCGGGTCGCCAGGGCGGTGTCGCGGGGGTTGAGGCCTGAGGCACGCAGCACTGCGTCCAGCGTCTCGGGGCCGAAGGACCCGCGCTCTCGCACGCGGTGGAGGACCTGCAGGGCGACCCGGCGTGCGGGGGCGATGGTCATGAAGCGCTCCAATGGGAGTCGGGTGCGAGTCGCGCTCCGCGTAGCCAGTCGGCTCCAGGCATGGTCGAGCGTCCCTCGGGGATGAGCGTCTCGATCAGCAGCGCACCGTCGGTCAGGCCGAGCACGAGCTCGCCGTCGGTCGACACGGATGCGGCGAGTATGGTCGCCGGCGCAGGCCGGGCGGTCAGCACGGTGATGCGCCTTCCGTCGACGACGGCGCGGCACGGCGCGCTCGGACCCGAGGCGCGCACGCGGCGCCAGGCCGTCTCGGCACTAAGTCCGGGCTCGAGCGCCACATCGGCCGCCGTCAGCTTGGCGGCGTACGTGGCCGCGCCGGCGTCCTGCGGCTCCCACACGCACTTCCCGGCGGCGATCAACGGGAGCGTCGTCTCAAGGACGTGCGCTCCGAGGGCCGCGAGCTCGGCCGTCAGCCCGAGGGCGCTCTTGCCGTCGATGCGTGTCGAGGCCTGCGAGCACCAGGGCCCGGTGTCGAGGCCCTCCTCCATGCGCATGATCGACACGCCGGTGAACTCGTCGCCCGCGAGGATCGCGCGCTGGATGGGGGCCGCGCCGCGCCAGCGCGGCAGCAGCGACGCGTGCACGTTCACGCACCCGAGGCGCGGCATGTCGATCACCTCGCGAGGCAGGATCGCGCCGTAGGCCGCGACGACGATCACGTCGGCATCGAATGCGCGCAGGACCTCGATGGCGGCGGGGTCCCGCAGCGTCGCGGGCTGCTCGATCGGAATGCCGACCTCGAGCGCCCGCACTTTGGCCGCCGACGCCATGACGCGTCGCCCGCGCCCCGCGCCCGCATCAGGACGCGTGTAGACGGCGACGACGTCCTGCGAACCCAACAGGGCGTCCAGGGTCGGGACGGCGAAGGCCGGAGTGCCCATGAATACGACTCTCACCGTTCCCCCTCCGCCGGCGTCAGCGATTCTCATTCGCCTCGCGGTAACGGCGCAGGGCCGCACGTCGCTCCTCGGGAGTGGCCCGATCGATGATCAGCAGGCCGTCGAGGTGGTCCGTCTCGTGCTGCAGCACCCGGGCGAAAAGACCCTCGCCCTTGAGCCGCACGGGCTTGCCCTTCAGGTCCAGGGCCTCGCACACGCACCGGGACGGACGCTCGATCGGGATGTAGACGCCGGGGAACGACAGGCAGCCCTCGTCGTCGACCTCGGTCTCAGCCGATGTCTCGACGATGCGCGGGTTGCAGAGGGCGATCAGGGCGTCGTCCACGTCGATGACGATGACGCGCTTCTGGACGCCGACCTGGGTGGCCGCAAGCCCGACTCCCGGCGCGTCGTACATGGCCTTTGCCATGGAGTGGACGAGACCGGGCAGGCTCGCGTCGGTCTTGGGGTCCACGTCGGCAGCGTGCTGCTTCAGCGCGGGATTGGGGTGTTCGAGGATGTCCATCGTGTCCTGTGGGTCGTGTGAGCGATGCGCAGGCGTCGCGAGTGGATCCCTGCGCGACGCCCGTGGACGATTCTACACCGCGAGCGGCTTAGAGCATGTCCACCGGGTCGACGTCGGGCGCGGCGGACACCCCTTCGGCGAGACGAGTGCTCGCCAGACCCTCGCGGACGACCGACGAGATGTCGGAGCCGGCCGGCGCCTTTACCAGTGCCTGCCAGCGCCACGCGTCCTTCACCTTCGCGATCGGTGCAGGACTCGGTCCGAGAACGACGCATCCGGGCAGGGCCTTCGCCGCGGCGTTGAGCGCCTCGACCGCCGCGAAGGCGGAAGACCTCGTCGCGGCGGCGTCCTTGCCCGTGAGCACCAGCCGTGCCAGCCGTCCGCAGGGCGGATAGCCCAGGGCCCGCCGCATCGGCAGTTCGGTCGCGTAGAACGAGTCCGGGTCGTGGGCGGCCGCGGCCATGATCGCGGGGTGGTCGGGCCAGTAGGTCTGGATGACCACCTTGCCCCCCGCTGCGCTGCGCCCGGCACGCCCCGACACCTGCTCGAGCAACTGGTAGGTCCGCTCAGCCGCCCGGAAGTCCGGCATGTGCAGGGTCGTGTCCGCGTTGATGACGCCGACGAGCTCCACCTCCGGGTAGTCCAGCCCCTTCGCTACCATCTGGGTGCCGAGAAGGATCCCCGACTTCATGGATTCGAACTCCGCGAGCCGTCGCTCGTGTCCGCCCTTGCCGCCGGTGGTGTCCGCGTCCATGCGCACCACGGGAAGCCCCGGCACCGCCGCGGCCAGTTCGGCCTCGACGCGCTGGGTCCCGGTGCCGAACTGCCTGAGATACGGACTGGAGCACTTCGGGCAGCGCCCGGGCAGCGGCTGTGTCGCGCCGCAGTGGTGGCACACGAGGCGCTTGCCGACCTCGTGGTAGGTCAACGAGACCGAGCAGCTGTCGCAGGTCGGGACGTAGCCGCAGTCGCGGCACAACACGAACGACGCGAAGCCCCTGCGGTTGAGGAAGAGCACGGCCTTGGCGCCGGAGTCGCGCACCTGCTCGAGGGCGGAGGTCAGGGTCCGCGAGAACATGGAGCGACCGCCCTGACGGAACTCCTCGGCCATGTCGACGATCTCGACGGGCGGCATGCTGCCCCCGCCGACTCGCTCCGGCAGGCGTACGCGGACGTAGCGGCCCTCGTCGGCGGCCACGCGGCTCTCGAAGGACGGGGTGGCGCTGCCGAGCACCAGGACGGCTCCCGCCGCGGCGCAGAGGCGCTCGGCGACGGCGCGGGCGTGGTAGCGCGGCGCCGAGCCCTGTTTGTAGGAGCCGTCATGCTCCTCGTCGATGACGACCAGGCGAAGGTCGCGCGCGGGCGCGAACAGCGCCGAGCGCGGTCCTATGGCGACGCGGGCGTCGCCCGTGCGCACCCGGTCCCACTGGTCGTAGCGCTCCCCCGCCGACAGCCGGCTGTGCAGGACCGCGACGAGGTCGCCGAAGCGCGCGCGGAAGCGCCCTACCGTCTGCGGCGTGAGCGATATCTCGGGCACCAGGACGATCGCCGAGCCGCCGTCCGCCAGCGCCCTCTCGATCGCCTGGAGGTAGACCTCGGTCTTGCCCGACCCCGTCACGCCGTCAGCCAGCACGACCGATCCGGGCTTCGCGTCCTCGATGGCGCGGAGCGCCGCAGTCTGGCCGTCGGAGAGCGTGGCGTGCCGGGGCGCCGCCCGGACCGGCGAGAGCGGGTCACGCATGCGCCTTCTTCGTTCGATCCGAACGGCGCCGGCCGCCACAAGCGCACGCAGCGGCCCGTCGACGGACCCGACCTCCGCGGCAAGCTCCGCCACGCGTACCGGTCCCGCGCTGAGCGCGTCGAGCAGTGCGCGCTGGGCGGTCGCCCGCGACGACGGTGTGAACCCGACCCCCTCCTCGAGGCAGGCCCAACGGTCGTCGACGGCTCCGACCGCGGCGGGCCGGAGGCGCCAGGACCGGCGCAGGACCCCGGTGCGCGCGAGTGCCGATGCGGTCTCGGGGAAGCGTCGATCGACGGTCTTCAGCTGCGGGGCCGTGAGCTCTCCCGCCTCGGCCACTGCGTCGTACACCGCGGCGCGCAGGGGGCCCGATGGCCGATCCCCTTCGGCGGTGTAGACCGCGACGGCGGACGGAGAGCCTCCCGGCGGGAGCAGCAGCCGCAGCGAGTCCGCGAGCGTCGAGACGTACTCGCGCGCGATCCAGTCGGCCAAGCCGAACCCGTACGTGCCGAAGAGTGGGTCGCCCAGGACGGCCTCGATGGGGCGCAGCGTTCCCTCGAACGTGCTCGACGCGACGCGGCCGACGACATACCCGACCACACGCTGGCCGCCGAACCCCACGACCACCGGGGCTCCGACCGTCGCAGAAGCGTCGAGCGACTCAGGGACCTCGTAGTCGAAGGGCTCCGAGAGGGCACGGGTCGGCACGTCGACGACGACGCGCGCTATGGGCAAGCGAGGACTGTTCACCATGTGCCCAAGGATAGCCGAGGCCGCCGACATGGATGCCGGCGGCCTCGTGCAAACGGCGAGCTTCGAAGGATCAGAGTCCGGCGGCGGCGCGCAGCTCGGCGGTGCGGTCGGTCCGCTCCCACGTGAAGTCGGCGTCCTCGCGGCCGAAATGGCCGTACGCAGCGGTCTTACGGTAGATGGGGCGACGAAGGTCCAGGTCGCGGATGATCGCGCCCGGTCGCAGGTCGAACGTGGCCGCGACGGCCGCCTCGATGCGCTCGATCTCGACCTTCTCGGTGCCGAAGGTGTCGACGAGCACCGACAGGGGGTGCGCCACGCCGATGGCGTAGGCGAGCTGGAGTTCGCAACGGTCCGCCAGGCCCGCGGCCACGACGTTCTTGGCGACCCAGCGCGCCGCGTACGAGGCGGAGCGGTCGACCTTGGTGCAGTCCTTGCCGGAGAACGCGCCGCCGCCGTGACGGCCCATGCCACCGTAGGTGTCGACGATGATCTTGCGACCGGTCAGACCGGAGTCGCCCATGGGGCCGCCGACGACGAAGCGGCCGGTCGGGTTGATGAAGATGTTCTCGTCGGTGACCTCCCACGCGATGGACTCGGTCTCGAAGACCGGCCGGATCACGTGCTCGATGAGATCGGGACGGATGAGCGTCTCGACGTCGGCCTCCTCCGCGTGCTGGGTCGATATCAGGATCTTCTCGACGGCGACGGGCTTGCCGTCCACGTAGCGCACGGTCACCTGGGTCTTGCCGTCGGGACGCAGGTACGGGAGCACCTCGGCCTTGCGGACGGCGGTGAGACGCTCTGCGAGGCGGTGGGCCAGGTAGATCGGCATCGGCATCAGCGCGGCGGTCTCGTTGCACGCGTAGCCGAACATCATGCCCTGGTCGCCGGCGCCGATCAGGTCGAGCGGATCGGTGTCGCCCTGCTTGGCCTCGAGGGCCTTGTCGACGCCCATGGCGATGTCGGCGCTCTGCTCGTGGATCGTGCTCATCACGCCGCAGGTCACGTAGTCGAAGCCGAACCGCGCGTCGGTGTAGCCGATCTCCTTGACCGTCTTGCGGACGAGCGTGGGGATGTCCACGTACGCGTGGGTGCGCACCTCTCCGCCGACCATGATCAGGCCGGTGGTGGTGAAGGTCTCGACGCCGCAGCGCACGTACGCCGGGTCGGCCTTGCTGCCCTTGTCGGTGACGTAGCCCTCGGCGGCCAGCTCGGCCTCACGGGCGATGATCGCGTCGACGATGGCGTCCGAGATCTGGTCGCACATCTTGTCGGGATGTCCCTCGGTGACCGACTCCGAGGTGAAGAGGTACTCGCGCTCCGGCATGGGTCTTCCTTCCCTTCCGTGCCCGCCGCACGGCTGTGCCTGCGGGCGCCGCTACCTGTCCACCGACGACAAAAGCCCTCGCCGGCATGCGGACGAGGGCCTCGTGAGGGCACGCGCCTACGCGCGCCTCGCTCTTCCCTCATCTGCCAGGCCCCGACGTACGAGACCTGCCGCAATTTGGCACCTTGCTCCACTTTCGAAGCAGGTTGCCGGGGCGTCACCGGGTGCGGTCCCTCGGCCCTCTGCACCCCCGTCGCCGGGGGCGCCTCATGATGAGTCGCTGCCGACGATAGCACTCGCGCCACCGGCGTGCCAACACCCGGCTTTTGCGGTTTGCGGGTATCCTTGAGGGAACCTGAAAGGACGCGACATGAAGTTCCAGGATCGTGCAGGAACGTGGCTTCAATGGGCGGTCACGGCGATCGAGTGGGTCGTCGCAGCCACCTTGGTGGTGCTCGCCGCGCTGGCGACGTGGAGCATCCTCCCGGAGTTCATGTCGATAGGAACGCCCCAGGGAACCAGCGCGTACACGTCGATCCTCGACATCGCGCTGCTGGTCTTCGTGATCGCCGAACTGTTCAAGATAGCCCTCGCCTACATCCGGCACGAGGGAGTGATCCCGACCGTGATGGAGGCCGCGTTGGTGGCGGTCGCCCGAAAGGTGGTCGTGCTCGATGCGCACGCCACCCCGTCACTGTTCCTGATGCGCGCGGGTGCTCTGGGCCTGTTGCTCCTCGCACTCAGCGTCTCGTGGTATCTGCTGTCGCGCGCGAACGGCGAGTTCTCGAGGGTCCCGCCGCACGGCGAGTAGGTCGTGTCGCGCCACGCGGTAAGATGAAAGTTACACACCGCGACGAATGAGTCCCTCGGAGGCAGCCTTGTCTACGCCCGTCCGTGTCCGTTTCGCACCGAGCCCGACCGGCCATCTGCACATCGGCGGGGCTCGCACAGCCATCTACAACTGGGCGCTCGCCCGCCGGATGGGCGGCACCTTCGTGTTGCGCATCGACGACACCGATCCCGAGCGCTCGACCGACGAGAACGTCTCGGCGATCCTGCGCGGCCTGCGCTGGCTCGGGCTTGACTGGGACGAGGGCCCCGAGGCCGGCGGCGCGTTCGGACCGTACTTCCAGACGCAGAGGGCGGACACGTACCTGAGCTCGCTGGAGACGATGAAGACCAACGGGAGCGCGTATCCATGCTTCTGCACCTCCGAACAGCTCGAGGTCAAACGCGACGCAGCCCGCACCAAGGGCGGCTATGCCGGCTACGACCGCACCTGCCGGGCGGTCGACCCTGAGACCGCCGCGGCCCGTGTCGCCGCCGGAGAGCCGCACGTGTGGCGCCTATCGGTGCCCGCGGACCGGACCGAGGTCGCCTTCGACGACGCGATCCGCGGCCACATGTCGTTCCCGGCCGAGGCGCTCGACGACTTCGTCCTCGTGCGCACCGACGGCACGCCGACCTACAACTACGCGACCGTGGTCGACGATGCCCTGATGGAGATCAGTCACATCATCCGCGGCGACGACCACCTCTCCAACACCCCGCGCCAGATCCTCGTGTTCGAGGCCCTGGGCCATCCCGTGCCGGTCTTCGCTCACCTGCCGATGATCCTCGGCGCCGACGGCAAGCGGCTGAGCAAGCGCCACGGCGCGACCTCGGTCGAGGCCTACCGCGATGAGGGCTACCTGCCCGAGGCCGTGCTGAACTACCTCGCACTGCTCGGATGGTCCCTCGACGGCGAGACCACGATGATCACCCGGGAGATGCTGAGCGCTTCGTTCTCCCTCGACCGCGTCTCGAGCAATCCCGCGATCCTCGACACGGACAAGCTCGACTGGATGAACGGCGTCTACATCCGTGAGCTCGGCGCCGAGGGGTTCGTCGCGCGCATGCTGCCGTGGCTGATCGACGCGGGCCTCACCACGGTCGAGCAGTCCGAGGCCCAGCGCCCGTGGTTGCTCACGCTCGCGCCTCTCGTCTCCGAGCGCGTCAAGCGCCTCGACGAGATCGTGCCGATGGTGCGGTTCCTCTTCATGGACTCGGTCGACATCGACCCGGCCGTCCGGGCGAAGACCCTGGGGTCCGAGGCCGGCCAGGCCGCGGTGGTGGCCGCCCGTCGGGCGCTCGCTGCGCTCCCCGTGTTCGAGACCGCACCCATCGAAGAGGCGCTGCGTGCGCTGCCCGACCAGCTGGCCGTCAAGGCGAAGGTCGTGTTCCAGGCGGTGCGCGTGGCCGTCACCGGCACGACCGTGAGCCCTCCGCTGTTCGAGTCGCTCGAGCTGCTGGGACGCGACAAGGCCGTCGCGCGGCTCGATGCGGCCGTCGCCGGGGTTGACGAGGCCGCTCCCCGACCGTAATATCTCTCCTCGCGTCCCGACCTCGGGGCGGGAACGGAAAGCCTCATTGGGGCGTAGTCTAATGGTAGGACGGCGGGTTCTGGTCCCGTGTGTGAGGGTTCGACTCCTTCCGCCCCAGCCATGAGGTTCTCTGTTCGGTTCCATCGCGGCCCGTTCGTCTAGCGGTTAGGACACCGCCCTCTCAAGGCGGAGATCACGGGTTCGAATCCCGTACGGGCTACCAGCGCGACACACTGTCCCACCTGCGGAGACTTCTCCGAATGCAGGTGGGAC
>Ga0209638_1002372_pt1 | contig 11592 bp, 13 predicted proteins | sample BarGraNGADG00211_FD_184490 | JGI IMG/M metagenome (GOLD analysis project Ga0209638, IMG submission 184490) | Arctic peat soil microbial communities from Barrow, Alaska - Barrow Graham LP Ref core NGADG0002-211 (SPAdes) (version 2) | ecosystem: Environmental > Terrestrial > Soil > Wetlands > Peat... | reverse complement strand
CTCAACTCAAGCCTTGGAGGAAGTAATTGGTGCGTTTTTCGCGGGCGATGGTGGTGGGGTCGCCGTGGCCGGGGAAGACATCGGTATCGCCGGGGAGGCCCAGCAGTTGGCCGTGGATGGATTCCAGGATCTGGCGGCTGTCGCCGCCGGGGAGATCGGTGCGGCCAATGCTGTCGCGGAAGAGGGTATCGCCGGCGACGAGTTTGCGCTCGGCGGGCAGCCAGAGGCAGATGCTGCCCGGGGTGTGGCCCGGGGTGTGGAGCACGTGGACTTCGGTGGCGCCGATGAGGAGTTTGTCGCCGTCCTTCATCGGGACGTCGATGTCCACGGCTTCGGGAGTGCGCATGCCGAGCCAATTGGCCTGCACGTCGAGCATGTCCTGGAGTTCGCTGTCCTCGAGGTTCATATAGACGGGGGCGCCGGTGGCCAGTTTGAGTTTCCGGGCGCCGCCGATGTGATCGATATGGGCGTGGGTGATCACGATGGCGGTCACGGTGAGACTGTGCCGGGCGAGCGTCTCCAGGATGCGGTCGATTTCGTCGCCGGGATCGACGACCATGGCCTGGCGGGTGGTTTCGTCGCCGAAGATGGAGCAGTTGCACTGCAACATGCCGACAGGAAGGATCTCGTGGATCATAAGATGCCCATAAGGCGAGTATACTCACCTAGTATGGGCGAGATTCTAACGGCAATCATGCGATGGGTGCACATATCGTCGGTGGTGACGCTCATCGGCGGGATTGTGTACGCGCGATTTGTGATGATTCCGGCGGCCAGATCGCTTTCGCCCGAAGCGCGAACCGCGCTGGATGAGAGCGCGGCGGCGCATTTCCGCCCGGCGGCGTTCGCCGCGATGACGGGCCTGGTGCTCTCGGGAATCTTCAATTACCTGTCGAAGCCCGGGCACTCCATCTGGTATCACGGGCTGTTCGGCGTGAAGATGCTGCTGGTGCTGCACGTGTTCAGCGTCGCCATTCTGGTGACGGCTCCGAAGAATCCGCGGCGGGCGCGGCAGTTGTTCGGGGCGGCGATTTCGGGGCTGACGATCCTGTTCATAGCGGCGTACCTGAAAGGGATCGCCTAAACTAAGAGGATGAGCCTGGGTTACGAAGCAATGCGCCACGGGGCGGCGTGGCTGGATCTATCCACGCGTGGCCGGATTATGGTGCGCGGGCGCGACCGCGCGCGTTTGTTGCACGCCATCACCAGCAACGAAGTCAAGAAGATGACGCCGGGGACGGGGTGCTACGCCTTCCTGCTGAATCCGCAGGGACGGATCCAAGCCGACCTCTGTCTGTTCTGTCGCGAAGACCACTTCCTGATCGACACGGAGCCGGAGTTGCGCGAGAAGGTGCACGTGCATATCAAGCGCTACATCATCGCCGACCAGGTGGAGTTGGAAGATGTGACGGCGGGGACGGCGGCGATCGGGCTGGAAGGTCCGGGCGCGGCGGCCATGCTGGCGGAGTTGGGCGCGCCGGTTCCAGCACTGGTTCCGGGAGCCGCTTACACGCACGCGGCGTGGGGGGATGCGACGGTGGCCGCGGTCACGGTGACCGGGCAGCCGGGAGTGCGCATCTTCTGTCCGGCGGAAAAGGCTGGTGCGATGGTGCATCACCTGGAGGCGGCGGGCGCCGTGGCGGCGAGTTTGGAGGATGCGCGCCTGGTGCGGATCGAGAACGGCAAGCCGCGGTATGGAGAGGATATTCGCGAGACTTCGCTGCCGCAGGAGACGCAGCAGATGCACGCGGTCAGTTTCAACAAGGGCTGCTATTTGGGGCAGGAGATCGTGGAGAGGATCCGCGCGCAGGGGCGGGTGAACAAGAAGTTGGTGCGGGTGGTGCTGGAGGGCGGCGAGGCGCCGGTCGCGGGCACGAAGACGATGGTGGACGGGTCGGAGGCGGAAGTGACGTCGGCCGTAGTCTCGCCGGCGTCGGGGGAAGTGGTGGCGCTGGCCTACGTGCGGCAACGCTGAAACCGAAACCTAAACCCGGGGACAGACGGAACGTTTTCCGGTTTTGCCCAATCTGCTCGGATGAGCGGAATCGGCGTTGTGCATCCGCTCTGTCAGGTGCATCGGTGCGCCCAAAAACCGGAAAACGTTCCGTCTGTCCCCGGGTTTTCCCCGGGTTTTCGTCCCCGGGTTTTCACGCGCGCAATTGATCCAGCAGGTCGTCGGGAACGCGCAGGCTGCCGAAGGTGACGTTGGGCTTGATGGCGCCGTGGTAATCGCTGCCGCCGGTGACGCGCAGGCCATAGTGGCTGGCGAGGCCGAGGTAAAGTTGGGTGTCCTGTGGGGTGTGATCGCTGTGATAGGCCTCGATGGCGTTGAGGCCGGATTGGCAAAGTTCGGGCATGAGCGCGGGGATGTCGCCCTTGACGCGCACCGGATGCGCCAGCGAGGCGATGCCGCCGGCGGCGCGAATCCGCGCCACTGCCTCGGCGAATTGCGGTTCACGGCGAAACACGTAGCCTTTGGCGGATTCGTCCAGATAATCGTCGAAGGCTTGCCGCAGGTTGGCGACGTAGCCCTTCTCCACCAGGATCTGCGCGAAGTGAGGGCGCCCGGTCATGCCGCGGCCCCGCGCCTCGGCCTCGGCGAGCGTGACGTCGAAGCCAAGTTCCTGGAGACGGACCACCAGGCGCACATTGCGGTCGCGGCGCTCCGCCTGCTGACCGGTGACCCAGGTGCGGAACTCGTCCAGATTCCGGTGGCCGAGGAAATATCCCAGCAGGTGCGCGGAGTGGCCGTGCAACTTGGTGGAAAGCTCGATGCCGCAGACCAGTTCCAGGCCGGCTTCAGCGGCCGCCGGCAGCGCCTGGTCGTACCCCTTGAACGTGTCGTGATCCGTGATGCCGAGGATGGTTACCCCGGCGCGATGGGCTTCCGCCACCAGTTGCGCGGGCGAACAGGTGCCGTCAGATTCATTAGTGTGCGAGTGGAGATCGATCAAAGCTAACCAGACCTAAACGTTCCAGTGTAGCCCAGATCTTCTCGACGCTCTGTTCGGGAGTCTCCTGGGAGGAGTGGATGGTAACCTCTGGCGCCCGCGGCGGTTCGTAGGGATCGGAGACGCCGGTGAACCGCGGAATCTCTCCGGCGAGGGCGCGCCGGTAGAGTCCCTTGACGTCGCGCTCGGCGAGCACCTCCACCGGGCACTCGACGAAGACTTCGACGAAATCGGGGATGCGCGCGCGCACTTCGTCGCGCACGTCGCGATAGGGCGAAATGGCGGCGGCGATCGCGATCGCGCCGTTGCGCGCGAGCAACTCGCAGACGAAACCGATGCGGCGGACGTTCTCATCGCGATCTTCCTTGCTGAAGCCGAGGCCTTTCGACAGATGGGTGCGCACCGCGTCGCCATCGAGCACTTCCACCCGCGCGCCGAACTGGCGCAATTTCAGTTCCAGCAAGCGGGAGATGGTGCTTTTACCCGCGCCGCTCATGCCGGTGAACCACAATGTGAATCCTTTGTGCATTTCTTTCGGTTCCGCTTCCGCTACGATACCGCGCGCCACCGAGCCATCGGGGGCGAAGTGAATTCCACATTCCTTTTTGGCGTCCTCCTCCCACCACCAGCGGCCCGCGCGCTCGCTTTCGCCGGGCTGTACGGCGCGTGTACAGGGCGCGCAACCGATGCTGGTGTAACCGCGGGCGTACAAGGGGTGCACGGGAACGCCGTGCCGCACGATGTACTCTTCCACGCAGCCCGCGCTCCAATCGGCCAGGGGACAGATTTTCATCCGGCCCGTGGGGCCGCGCTCTACCTTGGGAATGCCGGCGCGGGTTTCGGCCTGCTCGCGGCGCAGGCCGGTGGCCCAGGCCTGGAGGGTTTCCAGTTTGCGCTCCAGGGGGCGCACCTTGCGCACGTCGCAGCAGCGTTGGCGCGCCGGCACGCTGGAATAGAACAGGTTGGGTCCGTGAAACGCGACCAGATGTTCCACGTCATCGCGTTCCGGGAAGACGATCTCGACCGGGATGCCGTAGCGTTGGCGGACGGTCTCCATCATGCGATAGGTCTCGTCGGGGAGGCGGCCGGTATCCAGCGTGAAGACGCGGACGCCGGCGGAAATGCGCGACGCCAGATCGAGGATCACCATGCCTTCCTTCTGGAAGCTGGTGGCGATAGCGAACGAATCGCCGAACGTATCGATGGCCCAGGAGAGTATGTCCGAAGCCGAAGCAGCCTCGAAACGGGTGAAGTTTTTCAATCTCTATCAAGATTAGGGGATTAGGGGGACAGGTGTCAAATGCCCGCACACTGGTAAGATGTGAGGAGTGGATCCCGAAGTAAATCTAGACAGCCGGACGGAAATGGGGCCCAGCACCCATCCGGCGTGGCGGCGAGTGCAACTCGCACGGCATCCCAAGCGTCCGCATTCGCTGGACTACATCGAGCGCATTTTCACCGATTTTCAGGAGTTTCACGGCGACCGCGCGTTTGGCGACGATCCGGCGATTGTGGCGGGTTCGGCGCAATTCGCCGGGCGGCCGGTCATGGTGGTGGCGGAGCAGAAGGGCCGCGACACCAAACAGCGTTTCTTCCGCAATTTCGGCATGCCGAAACCGGAGGGCTACCGCAAGGCGTTGCGCGTGATGCAGATGGCGGCGAAGTTCGGACGGCCGATCGTTACGCTTTTGGACACGCCGGGAGCCTACCCCGGGATCGACGCCGAGGAGCGCGGGCAGGCGGAGGCGATCGCGCGCAATCTGCGCGAGATGGCGCGCCTCGCGGTGCCAGTGGTCGTGGTCTGCATCGGGGAAGGCGGCTCGGGCGGCGCTCTGGCGCTGGGGGTGGGCAATACCGTGCTGATGCTGGAGAACGCGGTGTACAGTGTGATTTCTCCAGAGAGTTGCGCGGCGATTATCTATCGCGATTCGGCCAAGGCGGAGCAGGCGGCGGCGGCGCTGCGATTGACCGCGGAAGATCTGAAGGAACTGGGCCTGATCGACGGGATTATTCCTGAGCCCGAGGGTGGCGCGCAGGAGGATCCGGATGCGGCAGCGGAATTCCTGCGGCAGCATTTGAGCGCGCGTCTGAGCGAACTCGACCATTTGGACCGCGATCAGATCGTGGAACACCGTTACGCCAAGTTTCGCCGGATGGGGAACTTCTTCGCGTGAAGAAGACGGTTTGGATCGCCATCGCCTTCGTGGTGGTTTTCCTGCTGTTCGTGGTATCGACCACGTTTCAGGGCGAGCGCGCAGGCGTCGAGGTCTGCATGGTATTCCGCGGGCAGCGGGATTGCCGCAAGGCGCAGGCAAAGGACCGCCAGGAGGCGCTGCGCACGGCGATCACGAATGCGTGCGCGCAACTGGCCTCCGGGGTCACCGATACGGGACAGTGCGAGAACACGCCGCCGGAATCGGTCAGGTGGCGGTAGGCCTTTGGGTTACACGTTAAAACGTGCTACACTTTTTCTGTGGCAAGCCGTAACGTTACCCTCGCACTCCCCGAAGAGCTCCTACGCCGGCTGAAGATTCTGGCCGCGCAGCGGGACACTTCCATTTCCGCCTTACTCACCGCGACGCTTTCTGAGTTAGCCGACCAGGATGAAGGTTACGCCGAGGCCCGCGATGCCATGCTTAGGGACATGGAGCGGGGGTACGATCTGGGCACTCGGGGCCAAATTACCTGGACCCGGGATTCTCTGCATGAGCGCTGACGCGCCGCGCGGTGAGTTTGTCGATACCAACATCCTCATCTACGCCTTCGACCGCAGCGCGGGGGAAAAGCATCGCCTAGCCGCGGAGTTGGTGACACGCTTGTGGATGGAGCGCCGTGGTTGGATCAGCCTGCAAGTGATGCAGGAATTCTACGTCTCCACCACCAGAAAGCTGAAACTGCCGGTGGACCAGGCCACGTTGCAGGTGCGCCGTTTGCGGCTCTGGCGCGTGCACCGTCCTTTGGTGGAAGACGTCCTGGCGGCCATCGAGCTGCATCAGCGCCACTCGGTCTCTTTCTGGGACGGGTTAATTCTGCGGAGCGCGCAGGCTTCTCAATGCTCGGTCTTATGGTCGGAAGATCTGTCGCACGGTCAGCGGTGGGGAAACCTGGAAGTCCGCAATCCATTCGTAGGCTAGCTCCCGCTAATTTCCACAGCCTTGTATCGTCCTCTAAACGGTATCGTTAGGCCACCGTCCTGTATGTAGCAGACCACGGGGTGTAAAATGTTGACTGAACTCCCGGTTCATATTTTGCGTCTAAAACGGGTGACAGGTAAGAAAGGGAGAATTTTGTCGTGAAGAGCAAGTGGAAGATTCTAATTGGCGTGTTGGTGATCGCGGTTTTAGGAATCGGGGTTTATGCCAGCACGGTTTATAGCAAGAAGGGCTTGGTCACGGTGCAGACCGGGAGCGTCGTGCGCCAGGATCTGACCAGTCTCGTCACTGCATCCGGCGAAATTAAGCCTAAGAATTACATCAACATCGGCGCCAATGCCATGGGCGAGATCCGGGAACTCCTGGTCAAGGAAGGCGACCGGGTTCGCAAAGGCCAACTGCTGGCGCGCATTGAAAACGTGCAACCGGAAGCCGATGTGGCAGCGCAGCAGGCGACGCTCAACTCGGCCGAAGCCGATTCCAGCGCCAGCGAATCCGCCGTCAAAGCCGCCGATGAGAACATCCGCACCATGCAGGCCATGCTCGATAAGGACAAGTCCGATCTGGAGCGGGCCAAAGCCGAATACGACCGCAGCCAGGCGCTGTTCAACGAGCACCTGCTGGCCAAACAGGATTTCGACCTGCGGAAATACACCTACGAGGCGCAACTGGCCACGGTGAAGCAGAGCGAGATGCGCCTGATTCAGTCTCGCGCCCAGCGGGACCAGACGGTGGCGCAGTTGACATCTTCCCAGAAACGCATCGCCCAGTCTCGCGCCGGCCTGGTGCGCTTCACTGACATCCTGCAGAAACACAATTCCTACGCGCCGCTGGATGGCGTGGTAACCAACCTGCCGGTGCGCGTCGGGGAAACCGTGGTGCCGGGCATACAGAGCTCCGCCGGCAGCACCATGATGACCATCGCCGACATGTCGCTGATCACCGCGGAAGTCAAGGTGGATGAGACAGATATCGTCAATGTGAAGCTCGACCAGACCGCCGATATCACGATCGATGCGATTCCCAACAAGACATTTAAGGGTCACGTGATCGAGATCGGCAACACGGCCATCCTGCGGTCCACCGGTGTGGCGGCCAGCCAGAGCGCGATTTCCAGCCAGGAAGCCAAGGACTTCAAGGTGGTGGTCGCCATGGACAATCCGCCGGACGAAATTCGCCCCGGACTTTCTTGCACGTCAAAGATAACCACAGCCACCCGCAAAAACGTCCTAAGTATACCGATCCAGGCCCTCACCGTACGTCAGAAGGGGCAACTGGAGCCGAAACCGGCCAATGGAAAGGCTGTGCAAGCCGCGGCCACCAAGCCGGATCCGGTTGCGGAGAAGGCAAAGAAGGAAGAAATACAGGGCGTTTTCGTCGTTTCGGGCGGGAAGGCGGTTTTCAAGAAGGTCGAAACCGGGGTTACCGGAGCCACCGATATTGAGGTGGTCAGCGGTCTCGCCGAGGGCGATCAGATTGTCACCGGCACCTACCAGGTGATTCGCACCATCCTCAACGAAACGCAGGTAAAAGTGGATAATAAGACTCCGGCAGTAGCGGCCAAGTCGTAGAAACGAGAAATCATCCGATGTCAACAGCAGTCGAGAAGGAACTGATCCAGCGGGGCGAGCAACTCAAGCGGGATGGCATTGTCATCCGCACCTACGATCTCTGGAAGACCTATGTGATGGGCGACCAGGAGATCCACGCGGTATCCGGGGTCGATATCGAAATCAAACGCGGCGAATACGTCGCCATTATGGGACCGTCGGGTTCGGGGAAATCGACCCTGATGAACCTGATCGGGTGCCTCGACACCCCCACCAAGGGTCTGTACTACATCAACGGGAACCTGGTCAGCGAGATGACCGATGACGAGTTGGCGCGCATCCGCAACCGGGAGATCGGTTTCGTTTTCCAGACGTTCAACCTGCTGCCGCGCGCCACGTCGCTGCACAATGTGGAACTTCCGCTGATCTACTCGGGCATGCCCAGCAGCGAGCGTTTGGAGCGCGCCAAACTGGCCATGCGCCAGGTGGATCTGGAAGCGCGCATGTACCACAAGCCCAACGAGCTTTCGGGCGGCCAGCGGCAGCGCGTCGCGGTGGCTCGCGCGCTGGTCAACAACCCCTCCATTCTGCTGGCCGACGAACCCACCGGCAACCTGGATACGGCTACTGGCAACGAAATCATGGGCCTTTTCGAGCGCCTTCACCAGCAGGGGAATACGATCATCCTGGTGACGCACGAACACGATATCGCCCTGCACGCCCACCGCATTGTTCATGTGCGCGATGGCAAAGTGGAGAAGGACGAGAAGATCAGGTAGGCAGATCCCCCCGAAAACCGGGGACAAAACCGGGGACAGACGGAACGTTTTCCGGTTTCTTCGCGCACGGATATACCCGCAGCGGATGCTCCCGGGGGGTGTCATTCAGAGGGCACAAAACTGGAAAACGTTCCGTCTGTCCCCGGTTTTTCCCCGGTTTTTCCAAAACTGGAAAACGTTCCGTCTGTCCCCGGTTTTTCAATCTTCGTCGTGCTGGGCAGCCAGGCGCGTCACCACGCCGAGATCTTCCAGCGTCGTCACGTCGCCCGTCACCGCATTCGACGTCACGATTTCGCGCAGCAGGCGGCGCATGATCTTGCCGCTGCGGGTCTTGGGAAGCGAATCGGTGAAGCGAATCTGTTCCGGCTTGGCGAAGCTGCCGATTTCGTGGCCCACCCACTTGCGCAACTCTTCGCCCAGCGCGGCGTGGTCCCAGTCGCCCTTCTTCAGAGTCACGAAACAGGCGATGGCCTGCCCGGTGATCTCGTGCGGCTTGCCGACCACCGCGGCTTCGGCCACCGCCGGGTGGCGCACCAGGGCGCTTTCGATTTCCATGGTGCTGAGGCGGTGGCCGCTGACATTCATCACGTCATCGACGCGGCCCAGGATCCAGAAGTAGCCGTCTGCGTCGCGGCGGGCGGCGTCGCCGGCCAGGTAGACGCCTTCGAGGCGTTCCCAATACTGCTGTTTGTAGCGCTCGGGCTCACGCCACAGCGTGCGCGCCATGGCGGGCCAGGGACGGCGGATGATCAGGAAGCCCTCCCGGTTGGCCGGGACCGGGTTGCCTTCGAGATCCACCACGTCGGCGATCACGCCGGGCAGGGGGAGCGTGGCGGAACCGGGCTTGAGCGGGACCGCGCCCGGCATGGCGGCAATCATGATGGCGCCGGTTTCGGTCTGCCACCAGGTGTCCACGATGGGACAGCGCTCCTTGCCGATCACCTTGTAATACCACTCCCACGCCGCCGGATTGATGGGCTCGCCAACGGAACCGAGAAGCCGCAGGCTCGACATATCGTGCGCATTCGGCCACTGATCGCCCTGCCGGACGAAGGAGCGTATGGCGGTAGGCGACGTATAGAAAATGTTGACGCGGTACTTTTCGATGAGACGCCAGAAGCGGTCGGGCCGCGGAAAATCGGGACCGCCTTCGTACATCATGGTGGTGGCGCCGGCGGAGAGCGGACCGTACAGGATGTAGCTGTGGCCGGTGACCCAGCCGATATCGGCGGTGCACCAGAAGGTGTCTTCCTCGTGCAGGTCGAAGACCCACTTCATCGTCACGTGCGCCTGTAGCAGGTAGCCGGCGGTGGTGTGGACAATGCCCTTGGGCTTGCCGGTGGTGCCCGAGGTGTAGAGCACGTAGAGCGGATGCTCGCTGTCCAACTCTTCGGCGGGACAGACTTCGCTGACGCCTTGCTCGAGATCGTGCCACCAGTGGTCGCGGCCTTCTTGCATGGCGATGGCGCCGCCGGTGCGCTGGTAGACGATGACGTCGCGGACGGTGGGGCAATCGGTGAGCGATTCATCCACCGCGTCCTTGAGGCGGACTTCCTTGCCGCGCCGCCACGCGCCGTCGCAGGTGATCACCACCTGGGCTTCCAGATCCTGTATGCGGGCCTTGAGGGCTTCGGCGGAGAAGCCGCCGAACACCACGCTGTGGGTGATGCCGAGTCGCGCGCAGGCCAGCAGGGCGACGGGCAGTTCCGGGACCATGCCCATGTAGACGATGGCGCGGTCGCCGGCCTTGAGGCCGCGGGCCTTCAGCACGTTGGCGAAACGGCAGACCAGGCGGTGCAGCTCCTGGTAGGAGATCATGCGCTGGTCGCCAGGTTCGCCTTCCCACAGGATGGCGACTTTGTTCTTCCGCGCGGTGGTGAGGTGGCGGTCGACGCAGTTATAGGAGGCGTTGATCTTGCCGCCGGGGAACCACTTGGCGAAGGGCGGATTCCACTCGAAAACGTGGGTCCACTTCTGAAACCAGTGCAGCTCCTGTTCGGCCAGTTCGCCCCAAAACTCCTCGGGATTTTCGGCGGCTCTCTGGTAAAGGGCGCGATAGCCCTCCATCCCCTTCACGTTCGCTTGCTGGACGAATTCCGCCGAAGGCGGGTAGACGTTTGCGTCGGCCATGCTGGAATCTTATCAGAATGCGATTACGGCCCGTCCCGGAGGCTCGCCGCGGCGCCTGCGGTCGAGCAGCGCGGGATGCCTTGGCCTGCGAGAGCGAAGACGGCGGCTCGGGTGTGGATATTGCGCATGGGGAGCATAACGATATCCCGCTCGCGGCAGGAGCGCGAGGCGTCGAACCCAGAAGGCGCTACCGCTGGCGATTTTTCAGAACGCGTTTAATATTCCTCTTGCCCTGCAGAACGGCCACCACTTGCACCGGAGCGGTTTCAGGCCGGTAAACGATGGTGTAGTTGGGGTACCGCGTGAGTGTCCAAAACCGCAGCGCTCGCTGCGTCAGATCCTGACAGGAATGACCAAGAAAAGGTGACTCTGCCACGAACTTGCAGGCGTCATAGATCGACTGCTCTACGCGGTCGGCTGCAGCTTCGTTATCCTCAGCTATGTAGGCCCAAATTTTAAAGATGTCGGCTTTGGCAAGCGGCGTGAGGTCATAATCGCTCATCGTTCTTGGGAGCGCGCGTGCCGCCAGTTGTTCTTCATTCCCCCAATTTCCCGACGCGCCTGAGCCCCATGGATCAACTCGCCCCGCTCGGCCTGCAAAAACCCTTCTTCGATATGGGACATCGCGGCATGCCGTTCCTCATCCGTCCAGTTGTCCACGGCCTCAAACAATCGCGTCTCATCCGCCAGATACCGAGCCAGCACTTCCTGAACCAGTTCATCCGCATCGCGGCCCTGTCTGGCGGCGCTGTGCACCAACTTTTCCTGCACATCGGGGGAGAAATTCACTTCCATGGCTTCGGCTCCTTCTCTTAGAGCACGTCAACGGGACGCGGGTTTCTTGCCAGGAACGCGGACCAGGGCGGAATCGGGCGCCAGCGCGTAGTCGCCGAGCGCGCCCTGCATGGTATAGCCGAAGTTGGTCTGTTTCGGACAGAAGCGCTCGCGGCCGGCGGAGCACCACGTTGCGTCGTTCCCGAGTGACCTCGTGGGTTCCCTCTCCAGCGACTTCATCACGGAAGACCTGGCC
>Ga0209638_1002371_pt1 | contig 11599 bp, 10 predicted proteins | sample BarGraNGADG00211_FD_184490 | JGI IMG/M metagenome (GOLD analysis project Ga0209638, IMG submission 184490) | Arctic peat soil microbial communities from Barrow, Alaska - Barrow Graham LP Ref core NGADG0002-211 (SPAdes) (version 2) | ecosystem: Environmental > Terrestrial > Soil > Wetlands > Peat... | reverse complement strand
TCACTGCTGGACGAGAGCACCGCAGCGGCGGAAGCCATGGCCGTGATGCGCAGGGCGAGCAAGGCCTCCGATGACGCCGTCCTGGTCGTCGACCAACAGATGTTTCCTCAGTCCATCGCCGTCGTGCAGACCCGCGCCAAGCCTGCGGGGCTGAGTGTCGTGGTCGCCGACCTCACGACGGTGACCTCGGCCGAGGCGCTGACCGCGCTCGCCGGGGGCAAGGAAGTCTTCGGCGTCATAGTGCAGTACCCCGGTGCCGATGGTGAGCTACGTGACTGGTCGGCTCTGACCACTGCCGCACACGAGATCGGCGCCCTGGTCACCGCGGCAGCCGACCTGCTTGCCCTGACCCTCGTCACACCTCCGGGAGAGTGGGGCGCCGACGTCGCCGTCGGAAGCAGCCAGCGCTTCGGTGTGCCCATGGGCTTTGGTGGTCCGCACGCAGGCTTCATGTCGGTTCGGGCCGGCCTCGAGCGCACGATGCCTGGCCGTCTGGTGGGAGTCAGCATCGACGCTGACGGTCACCCCGCCTACCGTCTGGCACTGCAAACCCGCGAGCAGCACATCCGCCGCGAGAAGGCCACCTCCAACATCTGCACCGCCCAGGTGCTGCTGGCCGTCATGGCCTCCATGTATGCGGTTTACCACGGCCCGGTCGGCCTGGCAGGGATCGCCCGGCGAGTTCACGCTCACGCCACCGCTCTGGCTGAAGCTCTGCGCGGGGGCGGGATCGAGGTCGAGACCGAGCACTTCTTCGACACCATCACGGCCCGGGTGACGGGCCGGGCCGGCGAGGTCGTCGCAGAGGCGGCCGCCCGTGGGGTCAATATCTGGCAGGTGGACGCTGATCGCGTCTCGATCAGCACCGATGAGACCACCGGCGTCAAGGACCTTTCAGTGGTGTTGGCCGCGTTCGGTGTGCCCGAGCTGTCGAACCTGACTGCAGTCGAGGGCTTCAGCTGGCCCTCGGCGCTCATCCGTGAGTCGGACTACCTGACACATGAGGTGTTCCACAGCCACCACAGCGAGACGGCGATGCTGCGTTACCTGCGCAAGCTTTCCGATCGGGACTACGCCCTGGACCGTGGCATGATCCCGCTCGGATCCTGCACGATGAAGCTGAACGCCACGACCGAGATGGAGCCGGTGTCATGGCCGGAATTCTCGTCGTTGCACCCCTTCGCCCCGACCGTCCAGACCGAAGGAATTCGGTCAGTGATCAGGGACCTGCAGGCCTGGCTTTGCGAGATCACCGGCTATGACGCCGTCACCCTTCAGCCCAATGCCGGCTCGCAGGGTGAGCTGACCGGCATGCTGGCCATTCACGCCTATCACGAGTCGCGAGGAGAGTCGTACCGCAACATCTGCCTGATCCCGGCTTCGGCGCACGGTACGAATGCGGCCAGCGCGGCTATGGCCGGTCTCAAGGTCGTTGTGGTCAAGACCGCCGGGACCGGTGAGATTGACATGGAAGACCTGCGGGCCAAGGTTGCCACTCACGGCGAGAAGCTCGCCGCGATCATGGTCACCTACCCCTCGACCCATGGTGTCTTTGAGGACACGATCACCGAACTGTGCGCGTTGGTGCACGAAGCCGGTGGTCAGGTCTACATCGACGGAGCCAATCTCAACGCGTTGATCGGCCTCGCGCAACCGGGCAAGTTCGGTGGCGACGTATCGCACCTGAACCTGCACAAGACGTTCGCTATCCCACACGGTGGCGGCGGCCCCGGGGTTGGTCCGGTGGCCGTTCGAAGCCACCTCGCGCCCTATCTTCCGAACCACCCCCTGGCTCCCGAAGCAGGCCCCGTCACAGGTATTGGCCCGGTCTCGGGCGCGCCTTACGGTTCAGCAAGCATCCTGCCGATCTCATGGGCCTACGTCCGGCTCATGGGCGGCGCCGGACTGACCCGAGCCACTCAGGTCGCCATCTTGTCGGCCAACTACATCGCGGCCCGGCTGCGTAAGCACTACCCGGTGCTCTACTCAGGTACCGAGGGAATCGTGGCCCACGAGTGCATTCTTGACCTGCGGGGGATCACTCACGACACGGGAGTCTCTGTCGATGATGTCGCCAAACGCCTCATCGACTACGGCTTCCATTCGCCGACGATGTCCTTTCCTGTCGCCGGCACCCTGATGGTGGAACCGACCGAGAGCGAGGATCTCATCGAGCTCGACCGCTTCTGCGATGCCATGATCGCCATCCGCGACGAGATCGAGCAGGTTGCCCGCGGCGAGGTCTCAGCGGCAGACAGTGTGCTGCACCATGCCCCGCACACCGCGGCGTGCCTGGTCGAGCAGTGGGATCACCCCTACGATCGCAAGCTGGCAGCCTTCCCTGGGGGCGTGGACAAGCTCTCGAAGTATTGGCCACCCGTGCGTCGTCTCAACGAGTCGTTCGGTGACCGCAACCTCGTCTGCTCCTGCCCCCCGCCTGAGGCGTTCGAAGACTGAGCCGAGCTCGAGGCGGGTTCATGCAGCCGGACTATCTTGATTCTCCGTCCGGATACGTGAGCCGGACTGCTGCTTGAGCACCTGCAATTGGTGGGGAATGCGCGTGCGCAGCTCGGTGACGTGACTGACGATGCCGACCGCTCTGCCGCCCTCCCTCAATGTGTCAAGGACGGCCATCACCTGTTCCAGGCTTTCCTCATCGAGCGAACCGAAGCCCTCATCGACGAACAGCGTCTGCAGGTCGAAGCCCCCGGCCTCGGCCCGCACGGCGTCGCCCATTCCCAGCGCCAGAGCCAGAGAGGCCATGAACGCCTCGCCTCCCGACAACGAGGACGTCTCACGCGTCTTTCCGGTCCAGGCGTCCCTGACCAGCAGGCCAAGACCGCTGCGGGCCCCCTTTGCGGCGCGGGCGTCGGTGTACTCCAGGGTGTAGCGGCCGTCGCTCATGGTCGTGAGGCGTTCGTTGGCCAAGGTCGCGATCTCGGCCAGCCGTGCGGCCAGGACGTATGAGGACAATCGCATCCGCAGTGAGTTGTCAGAACTGTTGCCGGCAAAGCAGTCGGCCAGCTCTTGGACCAGATCAGCCTCTTCCTGTGCCGGCCCAAGGTCAGCCAGCCCTTCGTGAACGATCTGAGAGAGTGCACGCAGCTCTCGCTGAGCCTGTTGCGACAACGTGTGTCGCCGGCTGGCCTCGGTCAGTGACTCTGCTGCCTGCCTGTGCGCCTGCGCCAACGCGGCCACGTCAGGAGTTGGCATCTGGAGCGCAGCGCTCACATCAGCCTGAGCCAACAACGCAGTGGCCTGCGCCCGTTGCTGCTCGGCAGTTCGCAAGAACGCCGTGAGCTCGGCAACCCTCGCGGGCGATAATGCGGCAGCCTGAGCCTGCTCCATGCTCTGAAGACCATTGGCCTGCAGCGCTGTTGACAGTCTGGTGACGGCCTCGCGGGCGTTGCCCCTTTGGGTGGCCAGCTCATGGAGTGCGGCGGCCAGCGAGCGAAGGTGACCCAGAGTCTCCCGGTGCCGGGAGTTGACGCCGGTGATCTCGGTGAGCTCGCCAATGTGGCAAGGACAAGCTCGGCCATGGTTGGCGAGAAGTTTCGTGCCCTCGGCCTCGGCAGTCTGGGACTGCAAAAGGCTCGAGGCTGCCAGCGCCAGAGAAGATGTCCTAGCGGCGACGGCTCCTTCGATCCGCCCTCGCAGCAGCTCCACATCCTGGGCCAGTGCGGTCATCCGCGACTGTGCCTCTGGCAGCGCCGCCGCTGCCACCTGAGCCTGCGCGATGGTAGCGGCGGCCGGCGTCAGGGCATCAAGAACATCAGTGGCCGTCATCAGCGGCTCTTGTCCAAACTCTCCAGAATGTGCTGCAAGCTCCAATGCCCGCGCGTCGCGGCCGGCCGCCTCGGCCGAGATCGACGATTTGATGAGGTTGAGGTCCTCAGCAGCACGAATCTGGTCGGCCTCCGCCGACTCAAGATTCACCGACGTGACGACGTCGGTTGTCAGCGCCGGAGCTGGGTGAACGCAGGATCCGCAGACGGGGCACGGGTCGCTGGCCTTGAGTGCGCTGGCGAGCTCGGCGGCCAGCCCGGATAGCCTCTGCTCACGCAGGTCCAGAAGCCGTTTTCGCCGGTCCAGCAACAGTCTCTCGGCCGAATCCGCCTGCCGCTGAAGGGTCTCGAGGTCGCCAGCGGAGCGCTCTTGTTCACCCAGGAGCTGGCGGATCCTTTCCAGGCTCTTTTGGCGCGCTTGCAGCACGGGAATCTCGGCCAGTGCGGCTCGACCCGCATCTCTCGACTTCTCGGCGGCTGCCCAGTGCACTTCAGCCTCGTATCGCCGCAGAGCCAAGGCCGCGGATTCCTCATCGGCGACCACCGCAGCCTGGCTGTGCCGAGCCGATTCCTGGGCCAGCCTGTGCGCCTGGCGATCTTGGGCAACGACCTGCTGCAATGCGTCGCTGTGACCGGCCACCTGGTCGATCAGTGAATCCACCGGCAGAGCGTCTGCGTCGTCCGCATCAAAGTGATGTTCAACGTCAACGTGTTCAAGGATGAGCGGGAGTGGCTCGCGTAGGTTAACGACCTGGACCAGGGCGTCATCGCGTGTCAGGTTGGCGCTGTGGGCTGCCGCAAGGAAGCCGCTGACAGCTCCCGCGCGCTCCGAGAGGTCGACGAGGCGCACGGCGTCCTGATAGACCTCGCGTTGCTCATCCAAGGCATCAAGGCGAACTCGCGCCTGCGCCGCAGTCTCCTGATGGCGCAGGACGGCGGTTCCGGCATAGACCGCGGCCTCCGTCCGGACAATCGCGGACCGGGCGACCTCGACGCCGGCCAAGGCCGTGCTAGCACGCTCGTCGACCGCCTTCGACAGCGTTTGCAGCACCGTGTCGATGTCGGGCGCCGTATCGAGGTCGGGAACAGTGCCGACCTTCGGGTGCAGGAGCTCGGGCCAATCCACAGTGATGAGGTCGTCGCCTTCGTCCAGACGTGCGATCACATCGTCTACGCGCAGGAGACCGGTCGACAGGGTGTCGCGGGCAGCGCCAACAGCGGTGGTGCTCTGACGACGGCGCTCGGCCAGCCAGTTCTCGACATCGGTGAACCGCTGGGTGTCGAACAGCTTCTCCAACACCGAACGACGCTCCTCGGGGCTGGCCCGCAGAAACGCTGCGAAGTCGCCCTGGGGGAGAAGCACCACCTTGATGAACTGCTCCAGACCCATGCCCAAGATGTCCTTGAGCTCCATGGCGACCTCGTCATTTCGGGTCCCGAGGTTCTTCCAGCCGGCCTCCACCAGTTCGTCTAGGACCACCCTGGCGGGAACTGTGGTCCTACCGATACCGCGCTTCTTGGGTCGAGTGAACTCCGGTGACCGGCAGACCCGCAGACGACGCCCGGCAGCCGTGAACTCCAGAGTCACCTCAGGAACGACGCCGTCAGCGGCGTGGTCGCTGCGCAGGCCAGCCCGGGCGCCGGTACGGGCGCCGGGCACGGCCGCATACAGGGCGAAGCAGATGGCATCCAGGATGCTCGTCTTGCCAGCGCCGGTGGGGCCATGGATGAGAAACAGGCCGGAGGAGGCGAGCGCGTCCAGATCGACCTCCTCCGAACCGGCGAAGGGACCGAAAGCGGTGATTGCCAGACGGTGCAGCCTCACGCGGCACTGCCAGTGTTGACGGCGCGCCGCTGGTCATCGTGGTCTGCACGGGCCACCCGGGAGTGCTCGATGGCGGTGGCCAGCAGAGCGCGCTCCCGCTCGGAGGCGGCATTGCCACCGCGAACGTGGGTTAGGAAGTCAGAACACATATCAAGATCGCTGCGCTGGTGCATCGTGGCTGCGCTCATGCGTGGAATCGTTTGAGCTCCAACTGGTTCGAACGCCAGTACCAACGTGTCGGGGAACCGTCGCCGCACCCGCTCCATGGCGCCCATCGGCCGCACCGTGTCGGTGAGGGTGATCTGGCAGTAGGCCGACTCGGCGCCATGGTGTCGCGGATCGCGCAGTAGGTCCTTGAGGTCACCACGCAGAATGGCAAGCGGTTTGGCGGGCGGGGCAGGGATGGACTGGGTATTCATGGCGCCCGGCGAGACATCGACAAGGACGGAACCCTTCTGATGGTCGGCCTCACCAAACGAAAGGGCTATCGGTGAGCCCGAGTATCGGACGGTCTCGGAGATGCGCTGTGGGCCATGCAGGTGCCCCAGTGCGACGTAGTCTGCCTGCGCGAAGACGTCCGGGTGGACCGCGCAAACCCCGCCGACGCTGATGTCCCGCTCGGACGCGCTGCTAGCCCCGCCGGTGACGAAGGCATGAGCCATCACCACTGCGCCACCAGGTCGAGAGGATGCCTGGGTGCGAACGGTGTCCATCGCCGCCCTCAGTACGGCCGCGTGGGTGCGTTCCAGCGCGCCAACCGCGTCGGCAGCAACCGACGGCTCGAGGTAGGGCAGCGGATAGACGTCAACGTCCTTGATCATCACCGGCGCCCCGACCGAGTCCATGCTGGTCCGGATATGGAGCCCGGCCCGGGCCAGGAGGTCTGAGGCGAAGCCCAGACGGATCGCCGAGTCGTGGTTGCCACTGGACAGGACCACGACAGCGCCTGCGTCGATGATCCGGGTGACAGCGGCCGAGAGCAGTTCAACCGTGTCGGGCGCAGGCAGTGCCCGGTCATAGACGTCACCTGACACCAGTACCGCGTCGACTCCTTCAGATCTGACAATCTCCACGAGATGGTCCAGGTAGCGGGCTTGGGCGTCGAGCAGACCCACCCGGTGGAAGGACCGTCCCAGGTGCCAGTCAGAGGTATGTATGAAGCGCACGTCCGAAGGCTACGACCGACCAGTGACAGGCCCGCGAATGTAGTGGTGGTGATCACTTCTGACAAGGTAGGGGGATGCCTGCTGACACACATCGAACGGTCACCATCACCCGTACGTCGGCCGGCCGCTATGCCGCGGTAAACGGTCGGGGTGGCACCCTTGAGTTTGGCACCGGGGATGTCGAGGACTTCACCCCGGTTGAGCTGCTCCTGACCGCCATCGGCGGGTGCACAGCGGTCGACGTCGACATCTTCACGACCCGTCGGGCCGAGCCGGAGTCCTTCCTTGTACAGGTCGACGGCGAGAAGAGCAAAGACGGCGGGGGCGGCAACCGGATGCAGGAACTGTCGGTGACCTTCCGGCTGAAGTTCCCCGAGGACGAGGGCGGGGACGCCGCTCGCGCACTCCTGCCCGAAGCCGTACAGCGATCGCACGACCGGCTCTGCACCGTGAGCCGCACGGTTGAGCTCGGCACCCCCGTTGTAACGCGAATCGAGCCCTGACCCGCCATGTTGGCCAACAGCAGGGTGCTGCACTACCGCATCCTCAACGTCTTCACCGATGGTGACAATCGCTTCTCCGGCAACCCGCTGTGCGTCTTCGAGGATGCAACAGGGCTGTCCGAGCAGGACATGCAGGACCTCGCCCGCCAGGTCAACCTCTCGGAGACGACTTTCATCACGCCCGGCGGCGCGAATGTGAGCGCCAACATCCGCATCTTCACGCCCAACTATGAGATGGCCTTCGCCGGTCACCCGACCCTGGGCACGGCGCACGTCGTGCGTGAGCTGTCGAGCTCAGGGGACACGGTCCTGCTGCGCATGCCGGCTGGAGACATCCCCGTGCACCTGGGCGGCAATGTCTGGACGCTGCAGGCGAACGCACCGGTGTCCTTCCCCGTTGACATGGCCCGCTCAGATCTGAGCGCCATGATCGGGCTGACCGAGGATCGCGTTGCGGGAGAGCCGTTGTGGGTCGACACCGGCACCCTCCAGCTGATCCTGCCGCTTCGGTCGGCCAGTGACGTTCGCGCTGCGTGCGCCGATCCCAAGCTCCTGGCCAAGTTCGCCACGAAGCCGGACGGCGAGTCGCTGGTCTACCTCTGGGCCCCGACGGGTCCCGACACCATCGAGGCCCGGTGCTTCTTCACCCAGAGCCACTCGGTGATCGAGGACCCGGCAACCGGCTCGGCGTGTGCCAACCTCGGCGGCTGGTTCCTGGCGAACGGACAGCGGGGGATTGCCCGACGTATCCACCAGGGGAGCGCTCTGCAGCGCCCATCAGTCCTGGACCTGGCTGTGGGAGATGATGGCACCATCCTGGTAAGTGGGGCCGTCAGTGAAGTGGGTCGAGGGACGTTCACGTTCTGATGCCTACCTACACCGCGTTCCTGCGGGCACTTAACGTCGGCGGGCGATTCGCCAAGATGGCTGATCTTCGAACCGGACTGATCCATAAAGGTTTCGGTGAGGTTGAGAGTTACATCCAGAGCGGGAACCTACGCTTTCCCTCAGGCCCGTGTTCGGTTCCCCAGACGGAGCTCGCTTTCGAGACCGCACTGGAGGAGCTCTGTGGGTTCACAGTGAGCGCCATCATTCGAACACCTGTTCTGGGTATCCGCTTAAGTGCAGTAGCCTCGTAGGTATGGAGAAGACGGGCGAGGGGCATCCGGTTGGGGGCATTGACTACCCGCGCACCTACCAGCAGCTGTTGAAGTGGTTCCCTGACGACGAGTCCTGCTTTGAGTATCTGGCGGGCCTGCGTTGGCCACAGGGGTTCTGCTGTCCGGTCTGCGAGAAGGCAGAGTTCTAGCGCACCGGCCGAGGCCTGTGGATGTGTCAGGGATGTGGGCGCAAGACCTCGGTGACCGCCGGGACGATCTTCCACCGCACGCGGACCCCGTTGTCGACCTGGTTCGCCGCGATCTGGTTTCTGACCTCACAGAAGAACGGGATCTCCGCTCAGGGGCTGCAACGCGTCCTGGGGTTCGGCTCGTACGAGACCGCGTGGGCGTGGATGCACAAGCTGCGCCGGGCGATGGTCCGCCCCGACCGTGAGCTGCTCAGCGGTGTGGTGGAGGTCGACGAGACGTTCGTGGGTGGGGTCAATCCCGGTTCCGGCGGTGGGACCGGTGACAAGGTGCCGGTCATGGTCGCGGTGGAACGCCTTGGCTCCCACCGGTTAGGGCGGGTCCGCCTGCAGGTCGCGTCGAAGCCCGGCACCCTGGAGCTGGTCGACTTCGCCGTCTCGGTCGTGGCCCCCGGATCGACCATCCGTACCGACGGAGCCCGCATGCTGCGCCGGCTTGCCGACATGGGATACACCCACGAGTACGACACCGGCTACAACGCCATAGACAAGGCCAGCGTCCTGCCCGGGGTGGACTTGGTGGCCTCGCTGCTCAAGCGCTGGCTCATCGGCACCTTGCACTACGGGATCGCCGACACCCACCTGCCGTACTACCTCGACGAGTACACCTTCCGGTTCAACCGCCGCACTTCACGTAGCCGAGGCCTGCTCTTCTACCGCCTGCTCCAGCAGGCCGTGAACACCGACCCCCACCCGCTCGCCACGCTCATCCGCCCCGGCGAGCAATAGACCACTGCACTTAAGCGGATACCCAGAACACCTGTCCAACTGGGTGAGCTGACGTCCTACGGTGAGGGTCTCCCGGCCCGCTGGAAGCAGGGGCCGAGACGTTATGTCACCTTGCTCAAGGAGGATCCGGATGACAAGTTCACCGCAACCATGAACGGCGCGGACGTCGCCGGGGAGCGGGCACACGCCAACGGCCGAGAGGTCCAGCTGTGGTTTACCCACCCGTCTCATCGGGCCAAGCTCAGCAACGCTCGGATCGAACGCGGGGGAGTAGTGGCCACAACAAGGCACTGGAAGGTCGCCTCGGCGCTGGGGGAGACGTGGGGGACCTGACGCACACTGACGTCAGCTCGGACCACCTGAATCTGGTGCCGATGACCCTTGAGCTCATGGAAGCGCTGCAGCGCGGGGACCGGGAACCCGCCCAGCTGATGGTCGGCTACCGGATCCCGGCGCACTGGCCACAAGGCATGGAGTCGACGCTGCGATTCCGGATCGCCATCGCACGCAGAATGCCCGAGACGCTGCCACTGCTGCTGCGGGCAATGGTGCTGCGAGCTGACCCCGAGGTGGCGGTCGGCCGGATCGGCTTCCATGGTCCCGCTGACGAAACCGGCATGCTTGAGATCGGCTATGAGGTGTTTCCCCCATACCGCCGACGCGGGTACGCGCGAGAAGCCGTGATTGCCATGTTCGACTGGGCCCAGCGCGACCCTGCAGTCCTGCGGTTCCGCGCGAGCGTCAGCCCGCAGAATCTGCCCTCCCGGCGAATGGTCGCCGGACTCGGGTTCATCCAGGTCGGCACCCAGTGGGACGAACAGGACGGCGAGGAGACCATCTTTGAACGCGCGTCAGGGCAGAGCTGGAGGCAACTCCTGCCTGGCGAAGATGGCGGATTCGACAAGAAACCGCGACCTGGATCGCTATGGTGACGAACATGGCGGTACCCCGTAAGGCGCTACCCGTTGTGGCTTTCTGGACACTCGTGGCTTTGTGGACGGTGTTGTGGGCCTGGGTCATGTGGCCGAACTCCGCTCTGTCGTGGCACTTCTCCGTTGAGGGCGCCAACCTGCTTCTGCACGGCGCCGGTCTTAACCTCTTCGCCGACGCTCCGTGGCTGCAGACCGGCCCCCTCTCGCTGCTGGTGGCCGCTGCGCTGAGCCCACTGCCCGCCAACATCGCCAAGAACCTCGCCCTGGTTGCGATGACCGCGGCCGGCCCGCTGCTCATCGCCGCGCTCACGCCGTTGGTCGCCCCAGCCCGAAGGCAGCGCCGTATCTTCATCGCAGCCATGGTCCTGATCCCGGCATGGACGGTTCTCTCGCTCCGGTGGGGCCACCTCGATGACGTGCTGGCCATGGTCTTTGCCATCGTGGCTCTGCGCGCGGTGTCCGCGGACCGACCGGTCCTGGCGGGCGCAGCACTGGCCTTGGCCATCGCGTCGAAGCCGTGGGCAATCGGGTTCCTTCCGCTGCTGCTCGTCCTGCCCTGGGGCCGGCTGCGTGCGGCACTTGTGGCGGCCGGGGGAGTCGCGCTCACCTGGGCGCCCTTCGTACTGGCCAACCCACGCACCCTGGGCGCTCTGAGCCCACCGGTCGGCCTGGCACCCGCCTCGGGGCTGCATACTCTGGGCGCCCGCGGCGTCTTGGTGCCGCGGTGGGGACGAACGGCTCAGCTCGTTCTCTCACCGGCCGCGGCCACAGTGGCCGTCCTGATGAGAGGGGTTCCGGGAGTATTGCTCGTCTCGGTCGCGGTGCGGCTTGCCCTGGACCCCAAAGACAACGCCTACTACATCGGCAGTGCCGCGCTCGCCGCCGTGGTCTTCGACCTCCTTGGCACCGGCTGGACAATCCCGTGGACCACACTGGCCACGGTCGTCCTGTTCTGGCAGCCGTTCGTCCAGGGTTTTACGGACATTCCCCACGCGCTGCAGACAACAACAGGCTTGACTCATTGGTGGTTCGCCCATCAGGAGGCGGTCGGCGCCATCCATGTGGCGTGGGCGGTCGTCGTCATCATCCTGGTTTTCCTCTGGCCCCGTCCTCAGGCTCAGGCAGTTGGCGCAATGACAGTAAGTCCGGGCCCCAGGCTCTCAGAATGAAGGCCGTTCGGGCCTAGCGGGACCTTCCCACCCAGCGACGCACCTGACCTGCTCGCCCTACCCGCCGACCAGCGCACCCTGGTGGACAAAGACCGCTTCAACGCGTTGACCGCGCTGGACACCC
>Ga0209638_1002369_pt1 | contig 11611 bp, 15 predicted proteins | sample BarGraNGADG00211_FD_184490 | JGI IMG/M metagenome (GOLD analysis project Ga0209638, IMG submission 184490) | Arctic peat soil microbial communities from Barrow, Alaska - Barrow Graham LP Ref core NGADG0002-211 (SPAdes) (version 2) | ecosystem: Environmental > Terrestrial > Soil > Wetlands > Peat... | reverse complement strand
AGGAGGCCGTGGGGTGCACAAACTCGATTGTGAGGCGCGCTGCGGTGCTGGAGGTCGATCGGTGGGAGCGCGGTAGCGTCGGCGGCCCCGTCTTCGGAGGTGGCCTGTGCTCGTGTCGTTCGTCTACGTCGTCGTTTGCCGGTTGTTCGCGCTGATGCTGCTGCTCACGCGTAGTGACCACTCGATGGAGCTCGAGATCCTCGTGCTGCGCCAGGAGTTGGCGATCCTGCGGCGGCAGGCGCGGCGGCCGCAGCTCACGCACGCCGACCGGCTGGTGTTGGCGGTGTTCAGCCGGGTGCTGCCTCGTCGCTCATGGCACGCGTTCTTCGTTACGCCGCAGACGCTGCTGCGCTGGCACCGGCAGCTGGTCGCCCACCGCTGGACTTACCCGCACAGGCGGCCGGGCCGGCCATCTGTCGACGACGAGGTACGGCAGCTGATCCTGCGGCTCGCGCGCGAGAACGGTCATTGGGGCTACGTCCGGATCGTCGGCGAGCTGCGCAAGCTCGGGATCAGCGTTTCAGCGACGCTGGTGCGGAACGTGCTCGCGCGCGCCGGTATCCCGCCGGCGCCGGAGCGCGCCGGGCCGAGTTGGCGCTCGTTCCTCCGCGAGCACGCTGAGACGGTGCTGGCGTGCGACTTCTTCACAGTGGATACGGTCTGGCTGCGGCGGCTGTACGTGTTGTTCTTCGTCTCGATCGGCACGCGCAGGGTCGAGTACCTCGCCTGTACGAGCAACCCGAGCGCGGCGTGGATGGCCCAGCAGGCGCGCAACCTGCTGATCGACCTCGACGACCGCGGCAAGCGAGTGCGCTTCCTGATCCACGACCGGGATACGAAGTTCAGCCGGGCCTTCGACGGCATCTTCCAGAGCGAAGGCATCAGCATCATCCGCACACCGGTCCGGGCGCCGAACGCGAACGCCTACGCGGAACGCTGGGTCGGCAGCGTGCGCAGGGAATGCCTCGACCGGATGCTCATCCTCGGCCGCCGCCAGCTCGAGCACGTCCTCCGCGTGTACGTCCGCCACTTCAACCAACAGCGGCCACACCGCGCACTCGAACTCCGACCGCCGGATAACTGCGAAGGAATCGATTCTCCACCCACGGCCATGGCTCGCACCCCTCAAATCCGGCGGCGCGACCTCCTCGGCGGCCTTGCCCACGAGTACGAACTCGCGGCGTGATCGAGTTTGTGCACCCCACGGGTCTGGATGAACCGAGTGTCCTTACTCCAACTCGACAGAGAGAATCTGGGTCAGGGGTTCTCGATGTCCGTCTGCGCGATCAAGGTCACGCCAACGGTGTCGGAGAGGCCATACCAGGTCGGGTCGATCACGCGCTCAACAGCAAGAACAGGGATGACCTCGCTCTTCCGTATTTCCTGGAGCAGAGTCCGTTAGAGGGCGTTCATCGTGCTCCCGCAGGCGGCGGCCCCGGAGGAAACAGCTTGGTAGGCCGGCAGGCGTCGTCCGGCGCTCTACTGTGTCCCGGATGAGTGACGCCGTGGATGCGGAGAGAGGCGCGGTGACGGAGCAGCTGCCGTTCGGCGCGGCCGAGCTGCTCTCCGCGGTCGCGGGCGCCGGGCGGGTGCTCGACCTGGGCTGCGGCAGCGGCAGGCTGACCGTGGCGCTCGCACGGGCGGGCGCCACCGTGACCGGGGTCGACACGAGCCGCGAGCGCCTCGAGCAGGCACGCCGGCGCGCCGGCGAAGGCGGCGTCGAGCTGCAGCTCGTCGAGGCGGACATGGACGAGCCCTTGCCGTTCGAGGACGGGTCGTTTGACGCCGCCACTAACCGGCTCGCGCTGATGGCCGCCGCCGCCCCGGCCGCCACGCTACGCGAGCTCCGGCGCGTCGTGGTGGCGGACGGCCGGATCGCGACGGTGATCTGGGCGTCGCTCGACCGGAACCCCTGGTTCTCGGCGCCCCGCGAGGCGATCGCTGCGGTGCTTGGCGGCGAGCGGGCCTCCTTCGCGCGGGCCTTCGGGAAGCTCGGCGATCCGGCCGAGGCGGCGGACGTCCACCGCGCCGCCGGCATGCGCGACGTCGAGGCGACGCTGCTCCGGGAGCACGCTTCCGCTGCGGACGCGGCGGAGCACTGGGAGCGGCTCGCGCAGGAGAACGGTCATTTCCGCCGCGTCGCGGAGGCGCTGACCGAGGCCGAGCGGGAAGCCGTCGTGACAGACGTCGCGGCACGGCTCGAGCCATACAGGACAGCCGGCTCGATCCATGTGCCGCGCACCCTGGTGCTCGTCACCGCGCGCTGCTGAGGCCGGGCCCCCGGGCTGACGCGGGAGGCCCCGCATAGACTCGGCCGAACGGAAGCGACTGGACTCGAACCCGCGATTGTCACCCATTGAGATCCGCGAGTAGCGGGGGGCGGGATTTGAACAGACATCACGCCTTCTAGCTCGAGCCGGCGCATCAACCGGGCGACGCGCTTGCGGCCGACCCGGATGCCGTGCGCTTGCCGCAGCTCAGCGTGCACACGCGGCGCCCCAGAGGTCTCAAGCGACTCCGACAAACACGCACCCAATCCACTTTCCCTCTCACGTTCGACACCGCCTGAAGGCACGCGCTCGCATGGGGACCGATCTCCAAGCCGGGAGGCCGTGACTTCGCCGCCAACTAACCCAGCCTCTACGAAACCCAAGTGGTCCATTAACCGAGGCGGGTGCCGCTCTTTCGCAGTCGCTTCCAGGCGGCGGGGAGGCGCTCCGTCACACGTGCGCGACGGGCTCGTTGCCGCTCGGCGATCCGTCCTGCAACAAACGCGGCGGCGGTTTGTGTGTCGACGACGGTTGCGGCGCGCAAGCGCTGCTCGGCGATGACGGCATCCTGGTGTTCTCCCAGCAGATCCTGCAGGATCTTTGCGTCAGCCAGGAAACGGCGGCTGGCCTCGCCTTCGGGCGCGGCGAGCTCGGCGGCGTAGCGGGCGCGCTTGAGCGCGATGCGAAGCCCGTGGATCGCGTTCTCGTCTGGATGCTTGCCGAGGCGATCGACGGCCTTGACGAGGCGACGGAACTCCTGTCGCGCAATCCGCTCGAGTGGCACGACCTCGACCCCCGACGCGAGCCTCGGCGGTAGGCGAAGCCGCACGAGCAGAACCCGGTAGGCATCACCGTTGAGAGCATCGCGAAGCCTCCGCCTGGCGGTCTCGCGATCGAGCTCGAGGTTTGCGACGAGGGTGTCCGCGCCCGCCCGGTCGTGGTCCTCTAGCCCTCGAAGCTCGCCCTGTACGTGCTCGAGGAGGACATCGAGATCGCGCAGCGGACCGGTGACCTCTCCGAGCGCGCCAAGGGCGCCTGCCAGCGTACGCCGCCAGACGGGGTCGACGTAGCCTCGTGCCGCGCGGAGGAAGGCGCGCGTGCGCCTGGCCGCGACGCGGTGCTGATGCAGGTTCTCGGAGTCGTGGCCGAGCCGGGCACCCGGGTCATGAGTGAGCAGCGCACGCCTCTGCGTCTCGATCATCTCGCGCAACCGCATAGCGCCCGGATCGCTGCTCGACGGAGGCGCCGGCACAAGTGGTTTGCCGGCGACCACGCCTTCGAGCAGGCGCGCGATCTCGGCGGGAGGCGCAAGGCCTCCGTTTCCCGGCTCCCAAGCCTCCACCTGCTCGCCTCTGGGAAGACACAACCGCCAGACGGCGCCGGCCTCGACCGGCAGTCGCGAAACCGTCATGCCCAGCCGTTCGAGATCGCGATCGACCGTGTCGTACTCGTGGACGACCCTTAGCTCCTGCTCGGCGCGCAACCAGTTCTCCTCCGCCGCGCCCGCCGCCGGCCCCTGGGAGATCTCGAAGGCCCGCAAACGAACGTCCTCCCCATCCATATGCTCGACCTCGAGATCGCCCAACACCGGCCTCCACGTCCGACCCGCACCATCAACCGCAAGCCCCGAACCAGTCCAGTGATCATTCCTCCATCAGCGGCTGCGTTCCTGCGTGACGACGCGAACCACCGCACAAGTGCAGCACGCAGCCGCGACCCCGAACCGCGGCCCGCGCGGCCATCAAGGACCGATCACGACCGCTGAAGCCTACTGCTTAAGCGCGACCGCCGAACCCGACGGCCCGCAAGACTTGACGGCGGCCGTCCACTCCACGCGAGCACGCAGCGCCAATACTTCACACTGGCCAGAAACGCTGACTCTCACCCTGGCGCACTCGCTTCATCAGGCGTGAGAGATCGAAGCCATGCTCACCGCAGTCCCCGATGGGCGCCCGGCGCTCGCCCGCTACGGCCCGGACGACCTCGCCGACCTCTTCGACGCCTTCAACGTGACCGTCACCTACGACAAGCCCACCCACACGCTGGAGCTCGCTGCCACCGTCACCGCGGATCTCGTACCGGCCCCAGAAAGACTGCAACCGCCTCGTCGGCGGTCGCAGAATTGTGACATAGCAGGGGTGGGATTTGGACACATTTCCCCGAACGGCTCGCGTACCGGTTCACCGAGGTTCGACAACTCGAGTAGGCCGTCACGCCTGCACTAGGCGCCGTCGCTCTTCGAGCCAGGCTGACTGGGAGCGACGGGACTCGAACCCGCGATTGTCACCCCATCGAGATTCGCGAGTGAACGCTGAGTTGGGTCGCAGTTGCGCAGATTCAGCGAGTTGTCACATCCGTGCACGTCGCCAGCGCGCTTACGATGGGACTCATGTCGATAGTCGAACTGACGACGTGTGCCAGCGCCTCGCCTCTGCCTTGCCGACCTTGGCAAAGGGCGGGAAAAGCCTGTACTGCCTGACCGCTACATACCCGCGTGGAGGCAAAGGGGCTTTGACGTATTCAACGCGGTACCGCACAACGCCGCGCCGCAACAGTTCAGACAGCCCGCGCTGGATGGTGTCGGCTGAAATCCCGTACCAACCGGCCGCGTGTTCCCGCGGCAACACGAAATGGTCGCGCATTTGAAGCGATAGTGCGATAAGGAGGACGGCCTTCGCGGGGAGCGTCAGACGGTTCATATAAAGGCCCCGCCAGTAGTCGAATGGCCGTGGGGTGCATTAACTCGGTCGCGACGCCGGATGTCCTGATTTGCAGGAGGATCGAGTTTGTGCACCCCACGGGTTCACCGTGGACCAGACTGCACGCGCACTCGGGTTGTTGCTGTTCGCAGCCGGGTTGGCGTGGCTGAGCGTCAGGGCCGCCCGAGCGGCTGCCGCCCAGCTCGGCATCCCGTCGTGGCTGGCCAGTGCCGGCGTCAGCGCGATCGCCCATGGCATCGCCTGAGCCGCTTATGCGCCGACTAATCGCGCTCACTACCGAGCGCGGCGACCGCTTCAACCCCAACGCATTCGTGTTCGCAACACGCACCGGCACTGGACTCGAACGAAAGACCGCGCGCGCCGCACTCGACCGCGCCGCCACCGCCGCAAAACTCCCAGCACCAAGACCGACCCTGCACGATCTTCGCCACAGCCACGCCAGCATGCTGATCGCACTCGACTACAACCTCGTCGACATCCAACGCCGACTCGGACACCGCAAACCCGACACCACCCTCCGCATCTACGCACACCAATGGAAATCCCACGACGCCCAACGCAGCCAAATCGGCGACCAACTCGGACACCTCTTCAACCAGCCCACGACACCGACGCTCGCGCCCACGCCAAGCCCGCTTGCGCTCCCGGCTGCACCCTAGTTCGATCGGACCGCAACGGCAGACTCGTGCCTCGTCGCACTCTTTTCCGTGCAGCAAGGAGCCGCCCGACGATCCGCGAATAGGGACACTCCCACAAATATCCAGGAGACCTACCAATGGAAATGCATTTCCGCCGCTACTTCTTCGGCGCCATCGGGTTCGCGTTCGTGATCACATCGGCGACGCTCGGCGTGAGCGACGCGATCCTCGCCGTGATCGTGGGCGGCATCACTATGAACGCCGGCCAGCTCGTGCACCTAATAGAACGTGCGCAGATCAGGTCGGCACCCGAACGTCGCCCGCGACGCTCCGCGCTTGCTACTCGGCCGATACACGCCGAGCACGCCTACCAGCTCGTGCCCGACGAACCCTCACTCATCCTCAGCACGCAGCCGTAAGCGCTCCGTACACCGCTGACCCGTGCCGCGACAACGATCCGCTTCACTGTGATGAGACAGGAGTGGAGTCAGCTCTGGGCGACGATCACCGTCGCGCCGACGGGAAGCCAGCGATAGAGGAACGCCATCGCGTCGCGGGGCACGTGGATGCAGCCGTGGCTCGCATAGGGGCCGTTTTGAGAGCCTGCGCCGAACGCGCTCGTGGGCTCAACCGGATCATCGTGGAGGAAGTCGTTGTCGTAGAAGTACATCGCCCAGGTCGCCGGCGTCGGCGGATACCAGAATGGATTTCCCTTCGGCCACGGTGACGTGAACACGTAGGGGCTGGATCGGCTGTGGATGTAGAAGCTGCCGATCGGGGTCGGAAGCGCAGGCCGACCCGTGGTGACCGGCGTCGTCAGCACAGGCGCGCCGTCGAGGTAAGCGGTCAGCGTCTGCGTCCCGAGTCGAACGACGACTGCTCTCTCGAGTGGCGCCGGGCGTGTAGGCGTAGCGTGTCGGGGAAGCCGGAGAAGACCCACTCTTCCCTGCATCAGATAGGACGCGATCGCTGTTCGCGCGCGCCCCAGGTCGATCTGGATCGCGGGCCGCGCGGGACTGACGACCGCATGCCGGCCGAGCAGGCGCACGATCGCGCGCTGCGCCGGATGCCCGTAGCGGCGGTTCGCCGTCGCGAGATAGTCGCCGAGCCGGCGAGTGTCGATCGACACCGGAACTGTGATCGCCTGGCCTGGTAGCGCCTGCAGGACACGAGACATACGGCCAGCGTTGACGCGAGCGCCGAGTGCGGCGCGGGAGATCGACCACGTCGGACCCGCGAAGGCCAAGCGCACGGGTGCGGACTGTCGCCCGAGAACACGGAGCGCAGCCGTCTCGCCGATCCCTCCGACGTCGATTCCGTTGATCGTCGTGCCCTGCGGAATCAGCCCGGCCGCCAGCGTCGTGAATATCTGATCACCGCTCGAAGCCGTGGCACTGCCGTCATTCACCGCAACGACGAAGTGATACGTACTCTCCGGCGTCAGCCCAGTGAGAAGAATCTCGGCGCCCGCCTGGCCTGCGACCGGAGATACAGCCGTGCAGAGGTCGTACGCCGGCGACGACCCGTATTCGACCACGTAGGTCGCGTTGCCCGTCGCCCCAGCGATCGATGCGCTGACCCGCACCGACGTCGGACCGACCAGCACCGACCCGGGCGCCACTTGCACCGACAGAGTCGCCCCTGCCTCCGCGGCACCGAGCACCGGACACGCGTCCTGGGGCCGTGCCGCAGCCGAGCCGACCCCGGCCACCCAAAAGGCGGCCAGCGTCAACGAAAGCGCCCCTGAAATTCTCGACCCCACCACGCCCTACGCTAATGCCCAGCGCGACAAGGCGTAACACCGCCCCCAAGGAGAGTCCTCCCGCAATGACGCGCCGCGGGCGGGGCGTGGGTCGACCCCCTCCCGCATGGACAGGAGGTCGGGAAGAGTTCGTCTCTCTAAGGCGGCTGCTCGAGCGAGAGGACACTCGCGCATGTGCCCGTTACGCCAAGCCCTGCATCAAGACGCCCCAAGTGTGGCGCCGTCCGCTCGGAATTCAACGGCTCAATCGGGACGACGACCGAGGCACGATGAACGCGACGCTTCCGTTCCGATGGTCGTGCTTGCTTGGTAGGTGGAGCAGGCGATGTTGCACAGGCAGCGTTCCTGCGCCAACAGCGGCGCCGGCGACTATCGCGCCAGCGAGCAGATAGGTGCGCCGACTCGCGCCACGGACGGAGGCTCGAGACGCCGCCGTAACGTCGTGTTTGCTGCTGATGAACGCCCGTTTGAGGTAGACCAGGACGTGCACGCCGACGAGGACCATCCAAAGGACGGAGACAGGCCCGTGCAGCCTCCGGGCGACGACGAGCGAGTGTCCGTGCACGAGGCCCATGGCAACGCCGCTACCGAACAGGACAACCGTGGCGGCAACCAGCAGCGGGGCGAGCAGACGCATCGCGAACTCAGGCGCGCCCTTCAAGCGGTATGCCTCGCTTCCCGTGTAGTAGCGCGCGAAGCGCCAACCGGTGCTCGCCAGCTTGAGAAGTACCGGTGGAATCAAGACGAAGCCGACGAACACGTGCAGCGAGAGGAACTGGTGCAAGCCGAAGACGATCGTTCCGAGCTCGATGATGGTGAGAATCAGCAGTACGAGTCCGACGGCTGCTGTCAGGCGCTCGTTCCCATCCGGGTTCAACCGTTCACCCCCGCGGCCAGGCCTGTCCTCCATCAAGGAAATATCTCGTTCAGCTATCTGCATTCGGACCGCTCCCGAGGAAAGAAGACGTGCTCGACGACGGTCGGCATCTGTGATCCCGCTCGGGTGACTCCCGAATATTGGCCCAGGGCACCGCCTCGTAATTACACAGGTGCCGCTAGCTTGCCGGAGCGCCACCGCTCGCAAGCGCGGCCTCGATCTTGGCGATCGCGCCTGCTTCGGCCTGATCGCCACCCGGTGCAGCCGCGGCAACGGAGCGAGCCAAATCAAGCACGAACGAGCGGTAGGCCTCTACCTCGTCGGGTGCTTTCGCTTCAAGCAGCACGACCGATGAGCGCAGCGCTTCAAGAGTGCCCGACTCAAGCTCATCGGGAGAGCTCGTGACACCGAAGCCCGTACTGTGTCCCGCGGCGACCTGCTTCACGACCGCGCTCTCCGAGTTGCCGCGTGCCACCGCGACATGCTTGGCGAGCACGCCGGCTTCCTTGAACGAGTCGAAGAAGCCGCGGTCACTGACCGACACGAGAAGCCCGGCCCCCATCGCGCCCTTGTGCAGAGTCTCGATCTCGCTTTCGCTGAATGTGTCGCTCATCTCGGCGCCTTCCCTTTCCTCGGGTAGCTGAAGTTTGCCTGCACCACCTCAGTTGAGTAGCGCAGGCACGATCTCACCCCATTAGTACCGCCCGGTAGCCGTTGAATCGGTCGTAGCCTGGCGTTGGCCGCTATGCAGCGAGGAGATTTGTACGCTCCAGCGCGATGACGATGTTGTCGCCGTCTGGATCCGCGGTCAGGTCGAGCGTCGGCAGCGAGAACTGCGCAGCAGCCGCGACCGCGATCTCGCGGTGGCGCGCGAAGCGACCGCGCTCGCGATCCTCGATGACGAGGAGCTCATCGGCGGGGAATCGATGAAGCGCGTCGTCGATCGCGAGCAGCGGGTTGGGGTCGCCAATCCACGCAGGCCCGTAAAAGCCGAGATCGGCGAGCGCCGCGCGCGACCGGGCCAGTCGTTCCTGGACGTGACGGCGCGCCGGCGCTACGAGGCACACCTCGGTGTCCGACGCCTCGACACCGCGGAAGGACAGTGCCGCCTCGATCAGCTCGGCGTCGAAGGGCCCTTCAGCGATCAGGAGGATGCGATGTGGGTCAATCGAGTGCATCTCGTGCTCCGTTCTGTCGGATGTTGTCCCCCACTAGGAAACCACCGGCGGGTAAGAGCGCGATAACGCTTTCCTGAGAGTCTGCTGTGAGCCACGCGAGCAAGGGCAGGCACCTCAACTGCTCCCGGTGCGGCACTCATGGAGCCCTTCGGAGCAAACGGAGGTTCCAGTAGGGATCCACACCGCGCGCGATGCCCTGAGAACCGCGCGTTTGTTGCGGTACCCCCTACTTGCATGGAGAAGAGGGAGTTCAACCAGAGTCGCGCCAACCTCAAACACCGTGGGCCGCAACGAAGCTGCTGGCCACGAGTGAAGTGGAAGGCTCGGTCCGGCGCACTGGAATTCCCCCGCTTTCGTGGACAGGGTGATCTGCCCCCGATTTTCTGGAGTTGGGTTTCTGGAGTCAGGCGGCGTTGTGGGTGTGGAAGTAGCGGTCTTCGTATTCGGTTGGGGTGAGCATGCCAAGGGCTGAGTGGCGGCGGCGGGTGTTGTGGAAGAGCTCGATGTAGTCGTGGATCGCCGAGGCGAGCTCGATGCGGGTCTTCCATGACTTGCGGTTGAGTAGCTCGACCTCGTGGGGTGCACAAACTCAGCCGCGTGCCGAATCCGGTCGATTTGCAGCGAGATCGAATAAGTGCACCCCAGGTGCTGGCAGGATCGCCTCGTGGTCATTTTTCTACTGGCTGTTTCGGCATCTCCTCGGGCTGGGCGTGTTGCTTTGCCGGTCGGAGGCCGCGAACGAGGTCGAGATCCTCGTCTTGCGCCACGAGTTGGCTGTGTTGCGACGGCAGGTCGAGCGGCCAGCTTGTCGGCCGGCTGATCGGGTCTTCCTCACGGCGCTTGTCCGGATGCTTCCTCGTGACCGGTGGGGCAGTCTTTTTGTTCGGCCGGAGACGATCCGCCGCTGGCACCGCGCGCTTGTGGCTCGGCGTTGGACGTATCCAAATCGGCGGCCCGGCAGGCCAGCGCCGCACGAGTCGGCGGCCGCAGTACTCGCCATGCTCGCCTCACTCGGACTGATCGCCACGGACACCGTCGCAGCTTCCGGGAGGGACGACGCACGCCGGATCGGGCCGCCCGCGCATCGAGTCAACGGCTGACCGACCACGCCTCCCGACCTGCACTCATTCACGAACGATCGTCGTCAGTGCCCCGCGGCCACGATCGCCAGGGTGATGGAGAGCGCCATGCCCTGGTGGAACGCGACGAGGATGCCGGGATTCTTCGGCTTGAGGTTCACCGCGTGGAAGAGCAGAAAACCCACCGACACCTGCGCGACCGCGAGATAGAACGCGACGGGAAACTTCGGCATGAGCCACCCCAAGGTGGCCACCACCGAGAGCGCGGAAAACAGGTGCACGATCATGATCAGCTGCGAGGGGCGGCGCGGCCAGTAGAAGGCTTCGATGGGCTTGCCGAAACCTCGCTGGCCGGTGGTCATGCCGCCCAGGAACACGGTCAGCAGCAGCGCGTGCAGGCCGGTCATCTCGTTGAGGTACGACCAGAAATCGACTCCAGGTACGTAGAGCGTGCTCAGGTAGCAGAGAAACACGCCATAGGCGAGAAGACCGTGGACGCCATGCACGACAGAGGGAAGCCGGCCGGAGAGCACATGGAGCGTGCCGATCCCGAACAGGGCCGTGACGACGATGAGCACGAGGCCGTTGATCGTCAGTGAGGCGGGCGCGAGGATCACGAGCGCCACGCCGATCAAGCCCACGAGCGTCGCCACGATCCGGTGCGCCGCCTCCGGATCTCCCCGGATCAGGAGCACGAGGATGTTGCGCGTGTAGGGCCAGTTCGTGCCGAGCGAGAGCCCGAAGCCGAAGCCCTCGACGAAGCTGCCGAGCAGGATCAGGATCGCGGCGAGCGCCGTTTCCGTCAGGTACATGCCGCTGACCACGGCAGCCTTGCCCGATGCCGAGGTCGTGAGGCCGCGCGCGATGCCCGCGCAGACGGCGGCCACGATGAGAACGGTGATCAAGAGCCTGACCAGCCGAACCGTGGTCGTGATCTCGCCCTCCACCACGGAAGAGGCGGATGTCAGGCGGGGATCGGGTTCGTCGGTCGTCGTCTCGGAGACGCCAGGGATCGGCATGTCCTCCAGCCACAGGTCTTGCGGAGCCGCTTGATAGTAGTGCTGTTTCGGTCGTGGCTATCGGCCCC
>Ga0209638_1002368_pt1 | contig 11612 bp, 10 predicted proteins | sample BarGraNGADG00211_FD_184490 | JGI IMG/M metagenome (GOLD analysis project Ga0209638, IMG submission 184490) | Arctic peat soil microbial communities from Barrow, Alaska - Barrow Graham LP Ref core NGADG0002-211 (SPAdes) (version 2) | ecosystem: Environmental > Terrestrial > Soil > Wetlands > Peat... | reverse complement strand
CACGGGACGAAATCCCGAAGCGAGAGAGGCCGTTTGGTTCAATGCGCATAAAGCGCGATTTTTTGATCAGCCCCCGCGTCGCGGACTTCATCAAGGCCAGCGGTCAAAAGCCGCACTAACAGGCCGTACATATGACCGCACCGTCCCCGCGTGGCGAAACGTCTAAAAAAAGCACTTGCCCGCAGGGCCGTTCCACATATGGATCAAGTTGTGAGTCCAGACCCTAGCCCAATCCAAGGGCGTTTCGGGCCAACATCGGGTTTCAGGGGGTCACTTCAGCTCGTTGCATCTTGTCCGCGAGCTGCTCGCCAAAGAAGGCCAACATTTGGGTACGGCTGTCCTCAGTGGCAGACTTGTCGAATCCGACGAGTTTTCCGAGATATCTCTGCGGCCTGATATCAACATCGAACGAATGCGCTGCATTCGGATATTCAACAACTTTCAAGTTTGCACCGATTGATTTTCTGTTGTGGCATTCACGTGCAGGAACCCAGTCGTCCTTGCTTCCGCTAAATATGATCAGTGGTGATGTCAGCTTTACGCTTGAAGCACCCAGCGACCCACACCATGGATAGTAGGCAGCTACTGCACGAAAGCCTTGCAGGCCGGTCATTTTGGCCGCGTTTATGGCAACGCTGCCGCCATTGCTTTGGCCCATCAGAAAGACACTTTTCGGATTCACGAATTTCAATGATTGCAGATAGTGTAGCGCGTCGAATGCGTCGTACGTCCGATAATCGAGTGCATTGACGAGTCGCGCATTGCTTTCGCAGACCGTTCCGCCCGAATTCCCACGCGAACCGAAGCTATCGAGATTCAGGACGACATAGCCTCTGTCGAGAAAATAAAGAGCGTGTGTATGCAGGGCGCCCAATACGGCCGGCTGCCAGCCTCCGCACCCGTGCATCAGGACGACGGCGGGGAATGGACCATTTCCTGCCGGCTTGAACAATTTCGCAGTTAGATTGCCGTCTTTTGATCCGAATGCTTTCGTTGCCTTGATCAATATGGTTTCGGAGGTCCCGGGACTCGCGGCAAAGCAGATCGCTCCCAACGCCAACAGAGAGATCATCAATTTCCGCAAGTGCAGAAATCGGGGAATACGTAGATATACTAATTCCTTGCTTGCGATCATTTCAGACTCCGATAATGGCCGTCGGCCCGAACTCTACCGCTGTCAGCGCATCGAGGGTCGAGCCTCAAAAAATTGCGCTATGTCAAAGGCTACGATGGCCTAATTAAGTAAGTGTTTAGGCGGATTCGTGGAATCCGGTAAAATTTTCAAGGTTGCGCCGGGATCGGCGGAACGCATTTGATCGGTATCGGATTCCATATCCGGCCTGTGGACTCTCACGAAAGAAGCGACACGAGTAGTGATATGGGTAGCAGCGGCCGCAGGGCAGAGAAGAATAAAGACAATAAGGATAAAGATCGAGTTTCGAGGCTGCGATTCTATGGAGACAAGTTCGTGCTCGATACCGTGTCTGGAAGCTTTTACCGGCTCACTCCCACGGCGGGGTTTATCCTAAAGGCTCTCATCGACGGGAAAGACCACGACCAATTGGCCGAGATAGTCGAAAACCGCTTCGGTACTAACCGCTCAAGCGCGACAAGGGACGTCGAACTGTTTCTGTCGGAGTTGCGTTCGCTCGAAATTATCGAAAATCCGTGGCATTGAGTCGAATGGGAGCCCCTGTCACAGTTGCGGTCACCGGCTTGCACAGGGGCGACAATCCGCAACCTGGATCAGCCGTCATACGCAGTTTGCGTCGGCTGGTTCCGGACCTTCGCGTTGTCGGTCTATCCTATGACCCGCTTGAGAGTGGTCTTTATAGCCACGACATCGACAGGGTCGACTCTGCCTATCTGCTGCCGTTTCCAATGAAAGGACCTGATACGCTCCTTGAGCGGATCTTGCACATTCACAAGAGAGAGAAACTCCAAGTCCTGATACCTTGCCTCGATTCCGAATTGTCGAACTTCATGACGATCTACCCTGAGTTAAAGGATCGGGGTATTGCGGCGATGCTTCCGACGCGGGCGGCATTTGACAAACGCGCGAAGGAAAACCTGGCGAAATTTTGTGAACGCAACGATGTCGTCGGACCAAAGACGTTTGCTTCATATGACGCAAACAAGCTCGCGCAATACGCGGAAGAAATCGGTTATCCGGTCTACGTCAAGGGCAAGTATTATGAGGCGTGGCTGGTCCATACTCGAGTGGATCTCGTTCAGAAATACGAAAAGATCGCCAGACTATGGGGGCTTCCTGTCCTCGTACAGGAAGCTCTGATTGGTGACGAGTATGATGTTCTCGGGTTGGCTGATGACGCAGGGGAGATAATCGGTCAATGCGCAATCCGGAAAATGCTCCGGACGCTAAATGGGAAGGGATTTGGTGGAATCGTCGTCAATAATCCGGATCTTATGCGCACCGCCAACCATATCATCAAAACATTGCACTGGAACGGTCCGTTCGAGGCCGAGTTCCTGAAGACGCATGGGCGGCCTCATTCACTTTTCGAGATCAATCCGCGATTTCCTGCATGGGTCGATTTTCCGTCGCAGATCGGATGCAATCTGCCGGTGCGTCTGCTTGAGATGCTGCTTGGGAAGAAGCCGACAAAGCTGGAAAGGTGTGACGCCGGGCGGATGTTTATCCGCCATAGCGTTGACCTGGTGGGCGATATTGCGGAGCTCGCCAAATTATCCAGCGACGGTGAATATCTCGCTGGTCCCCTCGCGCCCGCAAAATGAGGCCATAAAATGACACAAGCCTACCAGTCGCCCATGATCTCCGGCGATCTCGGCCGATCCACTGAGGCCGCCATTGACCGCAACTACTATTCGCGAGGCGCTTCCGTTCCTCCCTTTCCCGCGATCGACGGGGTGGAGGTGTCCAGGCTGGTGCGTGAGTTTGGCTCACCTCTTTTCGTGTTCTCCGAACACGACATGAGATCGAAGGCCCGCCGGGCAAAGGAAGCGTTCGGGAGCCGATACAAGAAAGTCAGCTTCGCATGGTCTTACAAGACCAACTACCTCAACGCCGTTTGTCAGATCTTTCACAGCGAAGGGTGGTTAGCCGAAGTCGTGTCCGATTTCGAATATGAGAAAGCGCGCAAGCTTGGCGTTCCGGGCAAGAATATTGTTTTCAATGGCCCCCATAAACCGCGGGAAATTCTTGAACGCGCGATGAACGAAGGAGCCCTTGTCCAGATCGATAACTGGGATGAATTGGATCTGATCGAAAAAATCGCGGAGAAATTGGCCAAGCCGGTAGAGGTCGGGCTTCGCGTGTGGCTGGATGCGGGAGTTCGGCCGATCTGGACAAAGTTCGGATTTGCCCTGGCTAACGGAGAGGCGGCCAGCGCGGCTGCTCGCGTGATCAGAAATCGGAAGCTGGTCCTTCATACGATCCATACTCACATCGGCACCTATATTCTTGTCCCGGAGGCATATCGTGTCGCGGCGCAAAAGCTCGTTGCGCTGAGAGAACAGATCTATCTTGAAGCGGACCATCTCGTTAGTTGCCTCAACCTCGGTGGCGGTATCCCGTCCAACAGTCTGCTGCATGGCATGGTGGGGCCCGCAGAGCGTCTCATACGGCCGGTTGAGGAATACGCGGAAGCGATCACGGGCGTATTGAACAAACTTCCCGAAAAGAAAAAGCCGCTGCTGCGGATGGAACTTGGCCGGCATCTGGTCGACGAAGCAGGTTACCTTTTGACGACGGTCGTTGCCGTGAAGGGGCATGACCGCCCAACACCTGCTGCCAACGATCTGTCTGCCCGGGCGATGAAGGAATGGCAAATTCTCCAGGAAGATGCCAAACGCAGCTTGCTGGTCGATGCTGGGATCAATCTCCTCCCTATAGCGGCCTGGTACGAGATCGGTGTGTGGCCATCAAGGCTCGTCAATACGCAGGTCACCCCCACTCGCCTCTACGGAAATCTGTGCATGGCAATCGACGTCATTCGCGAGACAGTCGATTTGCCGATCCTCGATGCCGGCGACATCCTGATATTGCACCCCGTTGGGGCCTACAACCTGGCGCAGTCGATGCAATTCATTGCCTACCGCCCAGCAGTTGTATTGATCGGCGAGAATGGAAAGCCTGAACTTGTTCGGCGTAGGGAAACGCTGGACGATATCAACCGGACGGAACTGCTTCCCTTGCATCTGGGCTGATAGTGGTGAAGAACGCAGAGCGCAATCAATGGCCACCTCCGATGAAAGATATTCCTCTCGATTCGCGGCGATCAAAAATGCTCCACCTGAGCTGGTTTCGTTCCTTGGTCGCGCATTAGGCAACATATTTCTGATCAAGTCGCCGTGGATTGGCGCCATACTCTGGCTGGCAATTGCGCGAGATATTCGTTTTCCGATTTTCGCAATCGTAGGCCTCGTGGTGGCTGATGTCGTCGCATGGGCCTTGGGGGTAGGCCATGCGGTGAACCGGGTCGGGCCGCTGCGAGCGAATGCCATCTTCGTTTCGATTGCAGTCGCCTGGCTCACGACGGCAACCGGATACTCGCTGGCGATTCCGCTTGCCGTTGCGGTTTTTGCGGCAATCGGCGCATCCCTCATCACCGCGGCAATTGTTCGGGCATTGAGGCACACCGTGCTGCCCCCCCTGGAGTGGGGCTATTGCGTCGTTGCCGCGATGCTGTTCAACCTTTTCCCGGCCTGGGCTCAAAGCGCAGTGCACGCCACGATCGTGTGGCCCCGGCCGCAGGATGCAATCGGCTGGATCGAGTCGTTCTTCCGGTCGTTGGGGATGCTGGTGTTTCTTCCGAAGCCTGAGGTCGGCGTTCTCGTGGCTCTCGCGATCGTGCTCTGGTCACGCGCGATGATGTTGACCGGCGCCGTCGGTTGGCTCGTCGGCGTCGCCCTGGGGCTTTTCCTTGAACGCCTGGGAGTAACTTATCTGTGGCTGCTCGCAGCACATAACTACTTTCTGGCGGCGATGCTGCTCGGTTCCATCCTGTTCCTCCCTGGATGGACGAGAGCGTTCGTAGCCGTGGCTGCGGGAGCCGGTGCATCCATCTTCGCCGCGTATTTCCAGTATCTTCTTCCCGGATCATCATACGCGTTCTTGCCGGTGCCGGCAGGACTGACAGTCTGGCTTGGGATGGGCGCCCTGTTGTTAGGCGACAATAATCGCCTGTCCCAGCGGGACGCGGCCTCCCAGGGTCCTCCTGAACTGGCATGGTGGAACTCGGCCTACTTGACCGAACGATTCGGCCAGCGCGAACCGTTGCTCACGGTGCCCGTCGCGGGAGCCGTCCAGATCACACAGGGCTTCAACGGGCAACTCAGCCATACCGGTCGATGGCGGCATGCGCTGGATTTTCAGCGGCCGGTTCCGACCGTCGGCGCCGAGCTCGGGAACTCAATATGGGGTTCCCCCATCTACGCTCCGGCCTCCGGCATCGTCGAGGCAGTGAGGGGCGGCATTCCGGACAATCCACTTGGGGTATCAAACTTCGCGGAAAATTGGGGCAACTACATCATCATACGCCTCGATACTGACGGCTGGGCCATGCTGGCACATTTGCGGCAGGGAACGATTGCTGTTGCCAACGGTGCCCGGGTTGAAACAAGCACCTATCTGGCCCAGGTGGGAAATTCTGGCCGGTCGCCGTCTCCCCATCTCCATCTGCAGGCGCAAGCTTCGCCGAAGCCAGGCGCGCCGACGATTCCATTTCGTCTTGCTAACTTCCTGTCTGCAAGCGGGCCGTCATCGGATTTCCTCCGGTGGAATGCAGCCGATGTGCCGGACACAGGGAGCATCGTATCGGCCGCCCAGAGCAATCCGAAAGTGCATGCTACACTGACCAGCATCGCGCCAGGTGCCGCGGTCTGGCAGGTCGAAGCCGAGGGCAAGATCCCCAGGCAATTTCGCCGGTATGGAACGGGTTCCGTGGTGCGCGTTCGAATCTTTCTCGATCAGGCGGGCCGGCATCTGTTCAGGTCGCACGAATCCGGTACGCTGGTGACCTACATTGACGTCGATGCATGGCGGCTCATTGAAGTCCAGGATGTCAGCTGTCCGCTGCTCAAGCTCCTGGCCCTCGCGGTTCCTTCGATACCGTATGCAGCGAGCGAGGGAACCAACTGGCTGGAGCCAGCGCCTCTGCCCCCATCAGGTCTCGGTGCCTGGTTCAAATTGCTGGTTTTTCCTTACCTCAAGCATCCGTTTCCGTATTTGGCGTGCACTTGCACTGTGATGCCCGACGATGGGAACCAATTGCTGACGATCGAAACAAGGCCAATCACCCCGAGTCGCGGCATGCCGACAAAGCTGCTATGCGAGATGGACCGGTTGCGCGGCCCCGTCAAAATCGAGGCGTCATTCGAAGGGGGGCAATTATGTTACACCATGCTTTCTTTTGCGCCCGCTGGCCTGCCACTGAGTTCTTCCTCCACGGAGGGTAGAGTCCGGCCTTATCGGAAGGACGGACCATGAAGCGGATCAGGTTTTCGGAAGAGCAGATCATCGCGGTTTTGCGGGAGAAAAAGAGGTGGGGGCGAAGGTAGCCGATCTGGCGCGCAAGCGCGGGATCTCGGAGGCCGGATGCGCGACGAGCTCCTCAACGAGAGCCTGTTCTTCGATCTTGATCAGGCCCGGCAGCTTATTAGTGCCTGGATCGCCGACTACAATACGGCGAGGCCGCATTCCTCGCTCGGCTACAAGACGCTGGCGGCCTACACCGACCAACTCACCGCAACCGGCAATCACGCTGCGCTACCAAATGGCTCCGCGCGTTGGCCGGTTGCTCACCCCGCGCCAACAGGCGTATCAACCACCGAGGCTCTAATCGCCACTGGATGAAAGTTCAGTGGCAGGTCACCGGACCTCCATTTGAGACCTCGCCAAATTGAATTTTGCCTGTATACTAAAACCTTATTTAGTGGCGACATCGCGAGCGCAACGAGCAACGTTATTGCGATAATCGTCATAAACGATGAACCCCGGTGAGGCCTACACGTCGCTTCACAGGCGGCTAAGATTAAATTATAATAGAAAATAAGGGCTCGGCCAAGAAAACGTCCCGAAAATCATAGGCTTGATCGCTAGAGTCAAACTTGGTGCCGCGGGGGCACAATAAAAATGTCGCTAATAAAAGTATCGATTTGCGTTGCGTCGGTCGTCTACCTGGGCGCAGCAAGCGTTTCAAAGGCAGCTGATGCCGCCCTCCCGGCTTTGATGGCGCCGCCGGTCAAGACCTATAGCACCGTGCTCTTTAGCGGGGTGGATGCTCGCGAGCGCAGCTATTATGGCTATGCCGGTGTGATCCAGGCACTTAACGGAAACATCGCGACGGATGGTTTTCTGGTGAGGGTATTCGGACTTTATAACGTCTACGACTATACCTCCTCCGCCGCTGTGGTGGGCGGGACAGTGGATGGCCGGATGACGGCTTTCGACGTAATGCTCGGCTATCAGAAGAATTTCCAGAACTTCACCGCGAGACTTTACGCCGGGCTTGATTACGAGAGTCACAGTCTCTCTCCCGACAACCCGTTTGATTCAAATCGGGGCACCCATTTGGGTGCAAAAGTACGGGGCGAGATCGAGACGCTCTATAACTCCCCATTCTATGGAAGCCTGATCGCGAGCTATGGATCGGCAACGGAGCGATATTGGTCGCGCGCCCGCGTCGGCTATAATTTCCAGGGCGTCATTCTCGGTCCCGAAGGTGTTCTGACCGGCAATCGGCTAACTGACGAGCAACGGATCGGCGTGTTTGCCACATTCCGCAATCCAAGTTTGGCTCCTGTCGAGCTGTCCATATCCGTGGGCTATTCGAACACGAATGAAATCCGTGGTGGAGCCAGTGCTTACGGGACGCTCGAGATCTCGGCCGCGTTTTAATCGCCTTTGGCCTAAAGCCTCTTTGCGCAAAGATAAATGAGGGCGACAGCTCCTGCTTGAGCGGGATCTGCCGGCGATCGTCGGATGGTTGGGCGCAGGCCGTACTGCGCCCGAGCTTCAATTGCATGACTTTGGAGCGTCGACGACTGCGATTGCAGACGATGTCAGGGGGCGAGGTACTCGCCTATGTTGAATTTTGGAACTCGAAACATTGATCGCGCATTTATGATGCAGATCAAGGAAACCCACCGTTCTTCGAATAATTTTTAAAGTATGACGTTGATCGCGAGCGCATTTATTCAAGCGCCGCATTTTCAGGAGAGGACGCGGAGGACAGTACGATGCAAAATAATAGGCGATATCAGGCGCTCAGTGTTCTCGTTGCCGCGGCAGCATTTCTCGCGCCGTCGGTTGCGATGAGTCAGGCTACCAAATCGGTTCAGCCGGCCCAATCGGTTCAGGCGACAAAATCGGGTCCCGAAACCCAGTCGGTTCTCCGCGTTGTGCCGCATGCGAACCTGACATTGCTCGACCCGGGCTGGACGTCGATCTATATCACGCGCAACCACGGCTATATGATCTACGATACGCTGTTTGCGATGGACGCCAGTGGAAAGCCTCGTCCGCAAATGGTCGACACGTGGACCGAGTCAGAGGACAGGCTGACCTGGACGTTCAAGCTGCGTGACGGTCTGAAATGGCATGACGGCCAGGATGTCACCGCGGAAGATTGCGTGGCGTCGTTGAAGCGTTGGGCCAAGCGCGACGGCGTCGGCCAGCAATTGTTCGACGTCGTCGAGGACCTTTCGGCTCCTGACCCCAAGACCATCGTCATGAAGCTGAAAACGCCGCACAATTATATGCTTGAAACGCTGGGTCAGCTCTCCTCCTTCGTCCCCTTCATGCTGCCCAAGCGCGTTGCGGAGACCGATCCATACAAGCCGATTCAGGAATATGTCGGCTCGGGACCGTTCATCTTCAAGCAGGACGAATTTGTTGCGGGCTCAAAATCGGTCTATGTGAAGAATACCGCTTACGTGCCGCGCTCCGAGCCGCCGTCGCTGGCCGCGGGTGGAAAGGCCGTAAAAGTTGATCGCGTTGAATGGCTCAGCTTCCCCAGCTCGGCCAAAGCCGTCGATGCCCTCATCGGGGGCAAGATTGATTACATCGAATCCCTCGATCCGAAGTTCATCTCGCGGCTGGAGAAGCGCAAGGATATCGTCGTCGGGTTGACCGGACCGGACCCCTTCATAGGCATCGCCAGGTTCAACCACCTGATCCCGCCCTTCAACAAGCCTGAGATTCGCCGCGCCGTGATGATGGCGATGAACCAGACCGATTACATGAAGGAGGCAATCGGCCCGAGCAAATACTGGAACACGTGCTACTCCGTGTTCCCGTGCAAATCGCCTTTGGCGACTGAAGTCGGCAGCGAGTTCATCAAGACCGGTAATTTGGATGACGCGAAGAAGGCGTTGCAGGCGGCCGGGTATGACGGCACGCCGGTGGTGATCCTGAACGCTACCGACATTCCGGTGATCGCGGCCTTCACGAAAGTGACGGCGGACAAGCTCCGAAAAATCGGCATGAAGGTCGAAGTGCGAAATATGGACTGGGCCACGATGGCCTCGAAAAGGGCCTCGCGAGGTCCGGTCTCCGAAGGCGGCTGGAACCTGTTCCACACCTTCTGGGCCGCGACCGACCTGAGAAATCCGAATCATATCGCCTTCTCCGGAGACCCCGAAAACGGCTGGTTTGGTTGGCCGGACGACAAGGAGCTGGAGAAGCTCAGGGACAACTTCACGAAGGAGCGGAATTCGGAAGAGCAGAAGAAGATCGCTGCCAAGGTCCAGGAACGTTTGTGGGCCATCGGAGCGTCCGCTCACCTCGGCGAATTCTATCTTCCGGTGGCCTATCGGAAGAATGTCGAAGGCGTGATCGTCTCACCCGTGCAGTTCTACTGGGAGATGTCGGTGAAGAAGTAAGGTGACGTTGCGGAACAATCATGGCTGAACAGACTGCAGAGCGTCTGCAAGACGTCGCAGCAGCCTCCATCTGAAAACGTGCCGAACCACAGCCGGCACATTTTATTTTGGGGCACTGCAGCTGTGGCCGTGATCCGCCCTCGTTGAAGTGGTCCGACTTGAAGTATGTCTTTTGGCATCAAGGAGGACTGCAATGGCGAGGAAGAGATTCAAGCCCGAAGAGATCGTAGCGAAGCTACGGCAGGTCGATGTCCTAGTCTCGCAGGGTCAGAACATGGCCGACGCGATCCGCCAGATTGGGGTGAGCGAGGTCGCCTGCGCGATGAGTTGCTCAACGGCGAGATCTTCTACACGCTACGTGAAGCTCAGATCATCATCGAAAGCTGGCGGCGCCACTACAACTCAATCCGGCCGCACGCCTCTCTCGGCTACAAACCACCAGCACCGGAGGTCCTCGTGCCTGCATTCTCCGCGTGGCCGGCTGCGCCACACCGACGAGCTCCGCCGGCCACGCTGGTGTCAGCGCCAGCTCTAAATTAACATTCCAACTGGACCACTCAATGGAGGCCGGTCAGCGTTCTGGCAACTCGCAAACCGTAGTCGACGAAGCGGCTGCCGGAGGCGTCCCTGACGCGGTTGGCCGCGCGGAGGTGCCCCGAATCGAAGCTCCAGGACCCGCCGCGAACGACACGGTATTTGCAATCCCCGGCTGTCCAGGCCGAGCCGTCCGTCGGCGCCCCGCGATAGCTGTCATGGTAGCAGTCCTCCGTCCACTCCCACACATTGCCGTGCATGTCGTAGAGCCCGAACGCGTTGGCAGTGAAGCTTCCCACCGGTGCCGTATAGGCATAGCCGTCATCGCAGGATAAAACCGGCCAATTGGCCGCGCCGGGAATGGATTTCTTGGCAGTCTGGTCTGCCCCGTTGCCATAGCGGCACATCGCCTTTTCGTCGTCGCCGAAATAGAAGCGCGGCGCAGATCCCGGAGTGGTCCTCGCCCGCGCTGCGTATTCCCATTCCGCCTCCGTCAGCAGCCGGTAGGTCTTTCCCGTCTTGCGCGACAGCCAGCCCACATAAGCCTTGGCGTCGTCCCAGTTCACGCACGCCGCCGGATGCGAGCCGTTCTGCCCATAGCCGGGATTGCGGAACGACCGGCCGGACCTCTTCTCTCCCTTGCCTTGTTCGAACGTGAAGCATTCCGACCCCGCGTCATACCCGGTCTCTTTGACGAAGGCCGCAAACTGATCGAGTGTCACCTCGAACTTGCCGACCGCGAACGGCCTCGCGATCGTCACCCCGTGCTGCGGGCTTTCGTCCTTGTTCCGATCCTTCTCGTTGTCCGGCGATCCCATGGTGAACGATCCCGCCGGCACCACCACCATCTCCGGGCAGGCATCGCATTCCTTAAACACATCCTTTGGCTTTAGCCCGCGCTCGCGCTCCACCGACAACGGCGCGTCGTCGGCGAGCGCCGGCGCGGAAATACATGCCACGACTGCGAGGATGCTCAGAAATAATGTCAGCAAAACAACGTTCCGGTGATGCATGGCATTGCTCCATATGACGCACGGTGTGGTTATGGCTCACGATACATGCCTGCTCATGGCCGCACTTTACGCAGACGAATATCTCGCTTTCCAAATCAAGCGTGCGATTGGCCGACTCGACCTGCTTTAGTCGCAGCTCGCCACCACAGAGTTCGCACCGCGGCGAGCACGGCGGCTCGACGAGTGTACGCATATGATTTC
>Ga0209638_1002365_pt1 | contig 11617 bp, 8 predicted proteins | sample BarGraNGADG00211_FD_184490 | JGI IMG/M metagenome (GOLD analysis project Ga0209638, IMG submission 184490) | Arctic peat soil microbial communities from Barrow, Alaska - Barrow Graham LP Ref core NGADG0002-211 (SPAdes) (version 2) | ecosystem: Environmental > Terrestrial > Soil > Wetlands > Peat... | reverse complement strand
GGCTCCCGGGTCATCTGCTGGGCGTTCTGAAGAATGTGGTCACGAAGCCTCTGCCCCAATGCTTCAATCATGGTGTTCCCTCCGTTGTGAAATCCTACTGATGCGGTGCTGTTCAGCCCGCGCATCGTAGACCTCGCCATCGTAGTTCCCGGCGCTGATGATCGGTCCGAAGGCTGCCCGCCAACTCGAGTCGGTAGCGACCGTCTGTGTCGATCCATTCTCGAACTGCAACTCGAGTTGCGCAATCAGGCCGATGTCGGCACCGAAGAGGTTCCGGAAGCCCCCGAACCAACCCAGCCGGCCGCGGTACCATCCATCCCCCAGCCACGAGCCGATGACGTTCTCGCCAAGACGCAGATGCGAGGTCACGTCGTAGGTGGCGCAACGAAGGCGCTGGCCGTACACCGTCCATCCCGGAGCCATTGCCTCCTTACCGACACGGGGCCACCATTGATTTCGACCTCGTAGAGCCCGTGGGCGGTCACGTAGAGCCGCGCGCAGACCGGCCGCCGATCGAGCTCGAAGCTTCGTCGCACCAGCGGAGGACGACGAGTGTCGCTGTCCGGGTTCTCCTCCCAGTTGCCTCCGACAGGCTGACCCTGCCAGTCCCCCGGGCTCAGCAGCCCAACCTCAAGCGTCGTCGGTGGACTCCAGTCCGAGAGCTGTCCCGTCCCCAGCACACGCACCCGCACCCGCACCGGCTCCCGGGACCGCAGCGAACGAAACGGCCACGGCATCAGCACGGACTCTGCCGACTCCACGCGCGCGACCTCCACAGCGCCGCCATCGAAGACCACCTCCATGTCGTATGCCTGCTGGCTCCAGCACGCCGGACCGGCAACCTTGAAGGAGAGTCGGGGACGCGATTCCCCAATCCCAAGAGGCTCTCGATGGTGCTCAACAGCAGGGGCGACGACGGTGACCGTCATTCGTCTGGATCTCCAATCATCTCTGAGTACAAGCTACGGGGTACGCAAACCTTAACCGGCTTGTATGACTTGGAGGGCCTCCTGGTGACGGGTGGTGGTCGCTAAAGTGGCCGTGGGAGAAGGCTCTGGGTCTCGCCGCTATCCGGCTGAGCGTCATGGCTCGTGCCAGTCCGGCAGCGGTAGCCGGGAACTGTGCCTTGTCGATGAGCTCGCCGTGTGGAGCTGCGAGGATCGCGAGGGCGTGGGTGTCTACGCCGATAACGAACGGGTGTGTCAGCGCGACGATGGCCATGGCGATCGCCGCTCCTTCCTTGAGACGGACATCATCGCGGTCGCCAAGCGGCCGGTACCGGTCCGGGAAGAGGTCACTTCAGGGCACATCTGTGGTGGGTCACGACCCACGGGGTCGGACAGTCTCCTGATCAGGTCACCGAGGTGGGCCGGACGGTGTCGGCCGCGCCGCCCGAGCGGACAATTCAACGGAAAGGCACCAGACAACGGCCCAATTGCTTTGAGAGTCACACCCAGAACGACATGACCAAAACCATCCTGACCGGCCAGGCCCAGACCAGCCAGTCCGATACTCACGGATCGCCTCGGTGGGTCCCTTGCTGGTGCCGGAGCCTCCTCCCACTGCCACCGTAGCGACCACCACCCGCCACCAGGAGGCACCCAAGTCATACAAGCCCCCAAAAGCACCGGCCAGACACGCTGGATCACCAGATGGAAGCCCGCACTCAACGCGTTCGCCATCACCTTTGCCGACCGCATGCCAGCCGCCGAAGACCGCCAGAAAATGAACCGCCACTTACACCGTTCATCGGACACTTCCGGAGCACGTCCACTACAGTCAGGACCAGCCCCACACGGAGGCTGCACACCGCCAAAGAAGTGAGGGAAGAAAATGTTCGTACTCGACGATAACGGGCTGCTATGGCGTGGCAACGGGGAGACTGTGCGGGTTGAGGCGTGGGGCCCCGACAGCCTTCGCGTGCGCGCCCGCATGATGGGGGAAATCCTCGACGCGGACTACGCACTCCTGCCGCCACCGGATGGCGAGGCCCAGATTGAGATTGACGGCGACCTAGCGACGGTCCGGAATGGGAAGATTCAGGCCCTGCTCCGCGCGGTGAGCATTCACGACCCCGACGAGGGGGCCCACGGCGACGAGTGCCGGTGCGAAATCGAGTTTTGTACGCCTGACGGGCGCACGTTGCTCAAGGAGCTCCCCAAGGGTGGGTCGCTCAAGTTGCACGCGCGCAGGTTCGAGGCGATCCGTGGAGGTGACCACGAGCTAACGGCATCGTTCCAGTCCCCGCAGGACGAGAAGCTTTACGGGATGGGGCAGTATCAGCAGCACGTGATGGACCTCAAGGGAAGCGTTCTCGAGCTCGCTCACCGCAACTCGCAAGCAAGCGTGCCGTTTGTTCTTTCCAGCGCTGGCTATGGGTTTTTCTGGCACGACCCCAGTATTGGTTCCGCGACGTTCGGTCGGAACAGGACGGAATGGCATTCCCAGTCCACCAAGCAACTCGATTACTGGATCACGGCCGGAGACACGCCAGCCGAGATCGTGCGCGCGTTCGCGGGTGCCACGGGAAAGGCGCCCATGATGCCCGAGTACGGGCTCGGGTTCTGGCAGTGCAAGCTTCGTTATTGGAATCAAGAACAGCTGCTAGAGGTGGCCCGCGAGCACAAGCGCCGGGGTCTGCCGCTGGACGTCATCGTATGCGATTTCTTTCACTGGCCCCGTATGGGGGACTTCCGCTTCGACGAAGCATTCTTCCCCGATCCTCGGGCTATGGTTGAGGAACTCAAGTCTCTCGGGATTGAACTGATGGTGTCGGTGTGGCCCCAGGTCTCTATAGACTCGGAGAACTTCCAGGAGATGCGCGACAACAATTTGCTCGTCCGCGCGGAGTCTGGGATCGACCTCCACATGCGCTTCGAGGACCCCTGCGTCTTCTACGACACGACTAATCCAGCTGCACGCCAGTACGTCTGGGACAAGTGCAAGCAGAACTACTTCGACCTGGGAATCAAGACCTTCTGGCTCGACGAAGCGGAGCCTGAGTACGAAGCCTACGACTACGCGAACTACCGCTACCACGCTGGCCCGGTCCTTCAGGTCGGAAACCTATACCCGCAGCATTACGCCCGAGGGTTTTACGAGGGCCAGACGGCCGCTGGCCAGACCGACCCGGTGAACTTACTCCGCTGCGCTTGGGCCGGCAGCCAGCGATATGGGGCACTTGTCTGGTCCGGCGATATCCAGTCGACCTGGGAGGACTTCCGCTGCCAGATCACGGCCGGCCTGCACATGGGCGTCGCCGGGATCCCGTGGTGGACGACTGATATCGGCGGCTTCTACGGCGGCGACCCCGACGACGAGGGTTTCCGGGAGTTGCTCGTGCGCTGGTTCCAGTGGGGGGCCTTCTGCCCGGTGATGCGGTTGCACGGCTTCCGTGTGCCCGAGACTCCGCTGACCCATCCCGACGGCCGAAAAAACTGTCCGACGGGGGCCGACAACGAAGTGTGGAGTTACGGCGAAGAGGTCTACGAAATCCTCGCTCGGTATATCCACATTCGGGAGGAAATGCGTCCGTACGTGCGGGACCTCATGCGCCAAGCCCACGATGACGGGGACCCCGTGATGCGGCCAATGTTCTACGCCTACCCCGATGACGAGGCCTGCTGGACAATGGACGACCAGTACCTATTCGGCAATGATGTCATCGTCGCACCGGTCGTTACACCGGGTGCGCGCGAACGTGAGGTGTTCCTCCCGAGCGGGACCTCTTGGATAGAGGTTTCCACCGGTCGTGTACACGAAGGAGGCCATACGACGATGGCCAGCGCACCGCTCGACGTCATCCCGGTTTTCGTGCGGAAGGGAGCCGCCATGCCGGTGATCGAGGCAATCAGCCGCAGCGCGGCCGCCAGGTAACAGCTGTCCTGAATCACCTGTAAGTGTCGGCGGCGGCCGGCCTGTCGGCTGGCTGACAGTGTGGTGTCGGCGTCGCTGGTTGTGACTCGTGAATCGCTTGGCTCCGCGTGGGTGCGTTTGCGGGATTTGTCCGACCAGCGGCGTCGACACCGGCCCGGTGTCCGTCGGTGGCTTGATCAGAAGCCTGCCCGACCTCTGTGTGCGCGGGGTCGTGGCCCACTATTGACCAACAACAGTGGTGGCACGGTGCAGTTGGTGGCCGACGTCGCCGACTACTACCTGGCTGGCTGACGTGTGACCCCCGCCATGTCCGTCACGCGAGGCCGCGGACCGTCGTCGAGGCGGACAAGGCGTTGGTGGAGGTGTTCGTCCCGCAGACTCACGCTGCCGGTGCCAAGTCGGAGGTCGACTTCGCCGACTCGTTGACATGGCCACATACTCTCCGTTTGGGAAGACCTGTCCAAGAACCTTGGTACACCTCATCTTCAACGCGATCGATTCCTACACGTGGGAACGGATCACGTCCTGGCTACGGAAGAAGCATCGGCTTATCGGATGGCCAGAGCTCCGGCGCAGATACTGTCTGCCCGGGACTTGGCGGCTCGCCCACGACGGCGTCCGGTTCAAGGGCGCAGCCAGCGTCCCCGTGGTCCGGTCCCGCCATCGCGTCTACCGCATCCCGACCCCGTGGACCCCGTCGACCGTCGCACGTTGACCAACACCCCTCACGTGGAGAGCCCGGTGCGGTGATAGTCGCACGCCGGGTTCGGCGGGCAGGCTGTGGAAACCCACCAGGGGGAACCCCGGCAGGGCGCCACAGCCCGACCCAACTGGGATCACGTCGTTGTGGATCGATGATTCACTCGGTTCCGACGCCCTGACTGGATTGATTGAAGTTCTCGGCGCACCGACCCGCGCCATCGTTCCGGATCCTGTTATCGGACTTACGGCGTCACTCGCCTGCCAGAGAAGCTACCTCCTTGATAGCAGATCGGTCCGCTCGCTGGTGAACAAGGTGATCGGTCACGTCTTGGTCCTTGCCCTCCTCTTCCCCGGTGTTCGTTCGGGTTTGCTCGATCTGAGCAGGTCGTCGTCACGCTTGCACCTCGTGCCAGGCTGCCCGATCGGCGGCGGATGCCTCAACCGCGGCGAGCACGCGCTGCACCTGCAGCGCGTCGTCGAACGAAGGATGCGGCTGCGCGCCTGCGCCGATGGCTCGCACAAGGTCGGCAACCTGATGCGTGAAGCTGTGCTCGTAGCCGAGTCCGTGACCAGACGGCCACCAGTTGCCGGTGTACGGATGCACCGGCTCGGTAACGATGATGCGTCGGAATCCCTGCGCCTCGGAGTCGTCGGCGCCGTCGAAATACTGCAGCGAGTTCATGTCTTCGAAATCGAAGGCCACCGACCCCTTCGAGCCGTTGATCTCTAGGCGGACGCTGTTCTTGCGGCCCAGCGCGAACCGCGTGGCCTCGAACACGCCGAGCGCACCACCCGCGAAGCGCGCAGTGAACGCGGTGGCGTCGTCGACGGTCACCGGTCCTTTGCGCCCGTCTGCGGAGCCCGCGCCGCCGAGCCCGACGAACTTGCCTCCGATTGGTCGCTCGGTCACGAAGGTGCGCAGCACAGCCGAGAGCCCCTCGATCCTGTTGCCGCTGACCCACTGCGCCATGTCGATGATGTGCGCGCCGATGTCGCCGAGCGAGCCGCTGCCCGCCTTAGACTTGTCCAGGCGCCAGGTGAGCGGGGCGTTCGCGTCGCTCAACCAGTCCTGCAGGTACTGGGCTCGCACGTGGCGGATCTCGCCGAGCCGTCCCTCCTCGACGAAACGCCGGGCAAGCGACACCGCCGGCACCCGCCGGTAGGTGAAGCCGCACATCGAGATCTGACCGCGCTCGGATGCCCGGCGCGCGGCATTCGCCATCTCCTCCGCCTCGGCCACGGTGTTGGCGAGCGGCTTCTCGCAGAGCACATGCTTACCTGCCTCGAGCGCCGCCAGCGCGATCTCGTGGTGAGTATCGCCGGGCGTGCAGATGTCGATCAGATCAATGTCGTCGCGCTCCACGAGTCTGCGCCAATCGGTCTCCGCGCTGAGCCATCCCTGCCGCTCAGCAGCCTCCGCCACGCGCGTGGCGTCGCGCCCGGCGACCGCCGTCAGCTGTGGCGTCCGCGGCAGATCGAAGAACCGGTGGGCGCTGCGCCACGCGTGCGCATGTACCGTCCCCATGAACGCGTAACCCACCATCCCGACGCGCAAGGTGCGCGCCGCCGCCTGGTTCGAATCCGTCATCGTCGACCTTCTCTCTCTGCTCTCGCTGGCGCCGTTCCCTGTTCGGGTACGCCGTATTGCCTCTCCGAGTACGCTCCTGACGCTCACGTCCCCGGCTTTCGGGCAGCAGGCCGAGAATGTCGCGGTTGACCTCGGCCGTGACGGCCACAGCGACGTAGATAGGGCGGCTCGCGACCTGCCCGTCACGGACCTTGACGTGGATCGCGTCGATGAACACCACCGGGTAGACCGCGTCCAGCGGCCGGTTCTGCCACTTGGCCAACCCGTCGAGGACCTTGTCTGCGATCGTCGAGATCGTCGCCTTGGACACCTCGGACCCATAGACGTCGGCCAGGTGCGCAGAGATGTAGCCGTATGTCATCCCTCGCACCAGCTTCGTCAGCTGCGCCAAAAAGCCGCCCACCCCGTCCACGCTCCAGCCCTGCCGCTGCAGCCGGGCGATCAACGCCCTGTCCACCACCGACGGCTGTTCTACTGTCGCCACGGCTCCACAACCTTCATCAGGGCCGCCACAGCGACCGGATCAACCTGAATGCTCATCGTGTACCTCCGGGATCGGAGCTACACCGATAGAAGTAAAGTGCCGCGTCGGCTGGTCGTTCGTCGTGGAGGAGGAATAAGTGTGGGCGGGGCGAGCCCGCGGCAGTGATGGCGCTGGTCAGGCCATCTCGACGGCGATGGATGTTCCGCGCGCCGAGGCGGCGAAACTACCCTGGCCGTCCGGGGTCAGCTCGATCTCGACTCGCTCGCCCCTGGCTGTGACCAGATGCACTGGCGCTCCGGCGGCTCCCGGATACACCCGCAGCGTGAGCCCGCAGAGGTAGTCGTAGTCGGGTCGGTCGTCGCGGCCACCGATCGGCAGCACCGCGCCCTCGCGCACGTAGAGGGGCAGCGAGTCGAGCCCGTGCGTCTCGGTGCGCCAGCCGCCGCCCGGCACCCGTTCCCCGGTGAGCAGGCTCGTCCAAGTGCCCGCGGGCAGGTAGAAGCTCACCTCGCCCGTCGCCGAGAACACGGGCGCAACGAGCAGGTCGGGCCCGAGCATGTACTGGCGATCGAGGTGCGCCACGGCCGGGTCGTCGGGGAACTCGAGCAGCATCGGCCGCATCACGGGGATGCCCCGGTCGGATGCTTCCGCCCCCACCGCATAGAGGTAGGGCATGAGCCGGTTCTTGAGCTTCGCGAACCTGCGGGTCACCGCCACCGCGCTCGTGGCTGACTCGTCCACCTCCCCGGTCTGCGGGTCCGCGTCGAACGTCCACGGCACCCGGTAGGAATGGCTGCCGTGGAAGCGGGAGTGGCTAGAGAGCAGTCCGAACGCTACCCAGCGCTTGAAGACACCGGGGTCGGGGGTGCCCTCGAAGCCGCCGATGTCATGGCTCCAGAAGCCGAACCCGCTGAACGCGAGCGACAGGCCGCCGCGCAGCGTCTCGGCCATTGACGGGAACGACGATGTGCTGTCTCCGCCCCAGTGCACAGGCATCCGCTGACCGCCCGTCGTGGCGGAGCGTGAAAAGAGCACTGCCTCGCCCTCGCCGCGGGTCTCGACGAGCACGTCGTGCACGGCCTTGTTGTAGAGCTGCGTATAGAGGTTGTGCATGTGCTCGGGGTCGGTGCCGTCCGCGAACACCACGTCGAGCGGCACGCGCTCGCCGAAGTCGGTCTTGAACGCGTCGACACCCATCTCAACAAGGCCGCGCAGCTTGCCCTGATACCAGGCCGTTGCATCCGAATTCGTGAAGTCGACGAGGCCCATTCCGGCCTGCCAGAGGTCCCACTGCCAGGGGTCGCCGTTCGGCCGCTTGACGAGGTACCCAGCGGCCGCGGCCTCCGCGAACAGCGGCGAGCGTTGCCCAATGTACGGGTTGATCCACACGCAGATGTGCAAGCCCTTGTCGTGCAAACGGGACAGCATGCCTGCGGGGTCGGGGAACGTACGTGGGTCCCATTCGAAGTCGCACCAGTTGAACTCGCGCATCCAGAAGCAGTCGAAGTGGAAGACCGAGAGGGGCAGGTCGCGCTCGGCCATGGCATCCACGAAGCGCGTCACCGTGGCTTCGTCGTAGTCGGTGGTGAAACTAGTGGAGAGCCAGAGGCCGTACGACCAGGCTGGCACGGTGGCGGGCCGGCCAGTGAGTGCCGTGTAGCGCTCCAGGACGTCCTTGGGTGTGGGACCGTCGATCACGTAGAAGCTCAGCCGCTCCCCCGGCACCGAGAACTGCACGCGCTCGACCGCCTCGGAGCCGACCTCGAACGACACCAGCCCGGTGTGGTCGACGAGCACGCCGTAGCCGCGGTTCGTGAGATAGAAGGGCACATTCTTGTAGGCTTGCTCGCTCGACGTGCCGCCGTCGGCGTTCCAGAGGTCGACGGTCTGGCCGTTCTTCACCACTGGACCGAAGCGCTCACCAAGCCCGTAGACGAGCTCGCCGACGGCGAGGTCCAGTTGGGCGAGCGTATACGCGGGCGACCGCACCGGGATGCCCTCGTCGGCGACCCACACCTCGCCGTCGACGAGCGCATCGGGAGCGACTGACATCCGCGCCAGCGAGCCGTGTCCGCTTGAGGTGAGCAGACGTCCCCTGGCAGAGAACTCGAGCTGCCACGGTTCGCCCTGGTGCAGGGTAGCGGTGAGCTCACCGCTGGTCAAGACGGCATCCGCACCGGCCTCAACCCGCACCGCGCCGTTCTCGCGTCGAAGAAACTCGAAGCCCGGGGCCCGACGAGCGCCCGCGAAGTGCTCGACGTGCACGCCGATCACGCCCGCCATCGGGGAGTCGAGCCGCACGGTCAGGGTGCCGTTGTTGAGCACGTCGCCGCGGTGCCGCACGACCTTGCCCGGCGCGATCACGGTGAGCGATGCCTCGTCGGACACAACGTCGTACGCCGCAGAAGCGTAGAGCGCCCGCACCCCGGGCCGCAGCCCCCAGAATCCGTCGGTGAATTTCATCTGACTTGAACCTCTCCTCATGCGTGTCGTATGGATGGCCCTGCAGACGTCAGCCCCTGTTGGGCCGCAGAGCGGATGCCTAGTGCCGGGTGCCGGAGTCAGCCGCGTGCGCCTATTCCGAGCCTCGCCGACGCGGAGCCCCAGCCACGCAGCGCCGCGCGCACGTCATTGCGCTCTTCGCGTTGCAGTGCAACCTGGTAGGCACTCTCGAGCACGGCGGAGAGCTCGACCGTGCGGCCCGTCGCGGCGGAAAGCACGGCGCCTTCCACCATGGCAAGGCTGTGCACGTTGGAGTGCACGTCGCCCGACGGGGTCATGCCGGTGCGCAGTGCGGAGACGAACTCGTCGAGCGCGCCGGCGATTTCCGGACGCACGTCGGAGCCGGCGGCGTTGGAGGCCTGCGCGCCGACGGCATCGTCCGCATAGCCGACGACAGGGTCCCCGTCGCCGTTCCAAGTGGCGCTGCCGCCTGCACCGCTCACCCGCCAGGCTCCGTTCCACGAGGTCTCGAGCCCGGGAGAGCACCAGCTGCCGGTGTAGGTGTAGCGGGCGCCGCCCTGAAATGCGAAGGTCGCGGTCGCGGCCGCGTCACCGCGGTACCAGCTCCACTGCGGGTTGAAGGTGCGGCAGTCGACCGAGACAGGTTCGGCATCCAACAGATACCGCGCTGCGTCAAAGGCGTGGATCGCCATGTCGATCAGCAACGGATGCTCCATCTCGTCGCGGAACCCACCGAAGTGCGGCGCCTTGAAAAACTCCGTCGTGACGACACCCACGGCGCCCAAGCGGCCTACTGCGTCTTTGAGCCGCGCGAGCTGCGGATAGTACCTGCGGGACTGGCTGGTCATGAGCAGTTGCCCGCTCACCTCCTCGACGGCGATCAGCGAGAGGGTCTCAGCCACTGTGGGGGCGATGGGCTTCTCGCAGAGCACCGGCACGCCTAAGAGCAGCGCCTCGGTGTTCACAGTGTGATGCGCGGACGGCACAGTGACGTCGATCACCGCCTGCGCTTCCGAAGCGGCCACGACGGAAGCGAGCGAATCGCCTACGACGACATCCATACCGTTCTCGACCGCCGCATGGTGCGCGAGGTCGAGATCGAGGTCGACTAGCCCCACCAGACGCACACTCGGGGTGCCGGCGATCATCCGCATCCAGGCGCGCCCCATGTTGCCGGCGCCGACGAGCACGAGCCGCAGAGGTCCGTCCTCAGGCACTGTCGCCAAGTTGGACATCAACCCTCGTCCTTGTTGTGCAGAGCACCCCCGTAGCCGTGGCCGTTGAAGAAGTCGCCGGTCTCATAGCGCAGCAACACCGGGATCTCCCGCTTTGGACGGTCGGAAGCCACCCACTCAACACCGTTCGCGATCACGCGGCGCACGTCCTTGTGGTGGTACACCGGGTAGTCCTGGTCGCCGGGGCTGAAGTAGAAGATCTTGCCGTTGCCGCGCCGATAGGTTATGCCACTGCGGAACACCTCGCCGCCCGTGAACGAGCTGATGAAGATGACTTCGTCGGGCTTGGGCACGTCGAACTGCTCGCCGTACATCTCCTGCTGCGCGATCTCGATCGGGTGGGGAACGCCCTGTGCGATCGGATGCGTCGGATCGACCGTCCACACCAGTTCGCGGTCGCCCTCGCTGCGCCAGCGCAGTGTGCACGTGGTGCCCATGAGCTTGGTGAAGATCTTCGACCAGTGCCCCGAGTGCAGCACCACCAGGCCCATTCCCTCGAGCACGTGGCGATGCACGCGTTGGACGACCTCGTCAGAGACCTCGGCATGCGCGGCATGGCCCCACCAGGTGAGCACATCCGTTTCGGCGAGGCGCTCCTCGGTGAGACCGTGCTCCGGATCGTCAAGCAGAGCTGTCGTGACGACGGCACGGTCGCCGAGGTTCTCCTCGATGCCGGACTTGATCGCGTTGTGCATGCCGTGGGGGTAAAGTTCCGCGACGTGCGGCTCGATCTGCTCGTGTCGGTTCTCTCCCCAGACCACGACGCGCAGCGGTCGGTCGGCGGTGGTTGCCATGTTCTATTCCTCTTCTTGGTTTTCGATGGATCGTGACGGCAGGGCGCGTCCTACTTGATTGCGCCCCCGAGGGCAGGTGCCGAGATGTATCTCTGGGCAAGAATCAGCAACATCCTCGCCGGGATCGAGGCCAGCACGGCGGTTGCCATGGCCGGGCCCCACGCGCCTGCACGTTGGCGCCAAGATAGTTGTAAATGCCGAGCGTAATGGGCCGCACGCTAGGTCTGCCGGTGAGGTTCTCCTCGTCGAAAACGATTTGGCCTGGCACGCAACATATTCTCCGTGGCAGGGCTTGTCAAGCGCAATGATCAGAACCTGTGGATGGCCCTCCGCGGGGTGAGATGAAGGAGCCCACCTTCCCGAGGATGATCTGAAGTCCAGGTTGCTCGCCCTGGGGCCCGTACCGTGACCACGCCGGCGTGGGCGTCGATGTAGGCGGCAGCCTCGGCCTGCAACGCCGCCGCGAGCATCTGCC
>Ga0209638_1002364_pt1 | contig 11618 bp, 9 predicted proteins | sample BarGraNGADG00211_FD_184490 | JGI IMG/M metagenome (GOLD analysis project Ga0209638, IMG submission 184490) | Arctic peat soil microbial communities from Barrow, Alaska - Barrow Graham LP Ref core NGADG0002-211 (SPAdes) (version 2) | ecosystem: Environmental > Terrestrial > Soil > Wetlands > Peat... | reverse complement strand
CCCGATCCCGATCGAGATGCTCGGGAAGAAGAAGTGGAACCCGATCGTGATCGCGAACTGGATCCGGGCGAGCTGTTCGACGTCCACGCGCTGACCTCCAGGAGTGCGGCGGATGCACTCTGGCCCGGCGGTCGCGCGCCCCGATAGCGCCGCGAGGCCCGGACCGCCGGGCCGAAGGGCACCCTACCCCTGCCGATGGGCCCGTCCCGATCGGGTCAGTCGGCGTCGGTCCGCACGTAGCGCCGGCCGATCAGGGCGAAAGCGGGAAGCCGCCCAAGCCAGGCCGAGAGCGGCTGTGTCGGGCGCCCTTCCCTCCCGGCGATCGCCAGCCGCGCGTTCGCCTCGTCGCCGCTCGGCCGCGCGTCCACGATCGCCAGGTCGATCGCGACCCGACCGGGCACGCCTGTCCCGAGGGTGGCGATCGCTTCGGCCGGGGGCGGTCCGACCTCGTACTCGGCTCGAACCTCCGCCTCGGCACGCCAGCGCGGCCGACGGAGCAGGATCCGCGACCATGCCGCGGCCACGTCCGGCGTCACGCGTCCGTCGCCCGGCCTGGGGGCCTGCCCGATCTCCAGCCCGCGGGCCCAGCGGGCGGCGCGGTGGAGGAGCGCGTACTCGTCGAGGTCCGCGAACCCGGCCAGGTCGTCCGCGGGGGAGCCGTCCCCGAACAGCGCGCCGATCGACGGCGCGAAGACATCGGCAAGGTCGAGGTCGATGCCCCGCACCGTCCGGTGGAAGTAGACCTGCTGGTACATGAAAAGGCGCGCCGTCAGGAACATCTCGAGTGCGCTGAGTCCGGACTCGTAGAGCGTCAGCCCCCGCTCGGAGATGAAGGCATAGCGACGCAGCCGCTCCGCGTCCACCGGCCCGGCCGACACGCCGGTCAGGTAGGCGTCGCGGCGCACGTAGTCGAGGTTGTCGACCGTGAAAACGCCCGAGAGGAGGGGCTGCAGCCAGCGGACCCAGAGCGGCATCGCCGCGTCGTCGAGGGGCGGCTTCGAGATGAGGAACGCCACCCAGGCCGGGTCGATCTCCTCGCCCGGGGCGATCGCGTCGCGCCCGGGCACGCCGCCGGGCGCCCGCCGCAGCCCCCGGATGAGGGGTGCCAGCTCCCGGGTCACGATGAGCTGGGAGAGGTCCTCGTGCGTGAGCGCCTTCGAGACGCCGCGTCGCTCGTCGGGCGGCGCCGGGAATCGCGCCAGGACGTGCTCGTCGTAGAAGTGGGCGAACGGCCCGTGGCCGACGTCGTGGAGCAGGCCGGCGACGCGGAGCGTCTCGACCACCAGCCCCTCCGAGGGAGCGGGCGCGCCATCGGCACGGGTGGAGAGCGCATCGACAAGCGAAGGGTAGAGCTGGCGGGCCCAGAGCCCCGCCTCGTGCATGACGCCCAGGCCATGCGTGAACCGTGAATGCTCCGCGGTCGGAAAGACCCAGCGGGCGCTCTGGAGCTGGCTGATCCGGCGCAGCCGCTGCAGCCAGACGGTGTCGAGGAGGTCCTCCTCCGCCGTCTCCTCGTCCGGCAACCCCGCCGATGTCGCGGCCGCCGACGAGAGCCGCTTCGTCAGCTCGATGTAGCCGTGGATCGGGTCGCTGATCAGGTTGACTGCCGCGAAGCGGGCCGGTCGCATGGCGCGATTGTGGCCCTTCGCGATCACCCCCGTGGATAGCGAGCGGCCGCCGCGTGGACGATCCCGCCGATCTCGGCCCGGAGCGCCTCGGGCTCGAGGACTTCGACGTCCGCGCCCCAGCCCAGGATCCACGGCCGGATCTCGAGCGTGCCCGAGACCCGGGCGCGCCAGGTCAGCGAGCCGTCGGCGTTCCTCACGACCGCCTGGGTCGGGTGCCACGTCGTCTCGGCAACGCGCGACGCGACCGACGGGGCGAAGCGGAGGACGACCTCCACCACGGGCTGGTCGGCGACGATGCCCCACGCGCGGTCGAGGGCCGCCTCGATCTCGCCGTCCGGCGGCGGCTCGAACGCGACGGGCGAGATCGCGAGGCTCCGAATCCGCTCGAGCTTGAAGGTGCGCAGGCCGCCCTTCGTCTCGTCGAAGCCGATCAGGTAGAGCGCGTGCGAGTCGGCCGACGGCTCGATGAGGTACGGCCGCACGCGGGCTTCGCGCGGCTGGCGGGTGGGATCGTAGGTGCTGGGGTCGTAGGTCAGCTCCACGACGCGTCGCTCCGCCCACGCCTGCGTGAGCAGATGCAGGTTCCGGCTTCCGACGGGATCGAGGGGCCGGGCCGCCATCACGTCGAGCGTTCGCTGCACGTGGCGGGCCAGGACCGGCGGCAGGGCCTCGCCGAGCTTCTGGAACGCCGCCGCCAGGTCGGGGTCGTACGCGTCGGCGTAGCGGGCCATCAGGCGAGCCGCGAGGAAGACGGCCATCGCCTCGGCCCGGGTGAGCCGGAACGCCGGCAGGAACGCCCGGTCGGAGATGCCCCAGCGTCCGCGTTCCGCCCAGAGCGGGATGTCCAGCTCCTCCTGCAGCGCGCGAAGGTCCCGGTAGGCGTTGCGCCGCGACATCCCGACGAAGGCCGCGATCTGGTCCGGTGTCGCGCCCTCCGGATGGGACTCGAGGTACGTCGTCACCCGGTAGAAGCGCGCCAGCCGGTCGCGCTTGCGACCCACGGCGTCGGCGCCCGAATCCCAGCGATCCATGCCTGCGATCCTCCCCCTCAGGGCGCCGGCGGCACGATCGTGATCGAGCTGCCGCGCTCGGTGGCGGTCAGGCTCGCCTCGAGGCGGCCGTGGATGGCGCCAGGCTCGAGCGTGAATCCCTCGCCCTCGATCCACGCGTCGGCCTGGCCGAGCTGGTCGTCCGTGAAGATCCAGTAGTCCAGCTCGCCCCGCCAGCGGTGCAGATCGGCGTTCCCCGCCAGCCATCGCACCTGCGGGAACGTTCGCCGGAAGGTGTCCCCGTCGATCGCCACCCGGCAGTGACGCGCCCGCGCCCCATCCACGTAGTCGATCCCGATCTCCTCCGCGGCCGCCCGCGCCTGGGTGTCGAGGGCCTGGCTCAGGACGGCCAGGTCGAGGGATTCGTTCTCGACCGCAAGTCCGGGCACGCGGTCCCAGGAGCCCCCGGGCTCGCGCAGCCAGCCCTGCGTCGCGACGAGCGCGGCCCCGCCGAGCCCGAGCTCGGAGACGGTGGCGACCTCGGAGGTCCAAGAGAAGTCGAGGCCGTCTCGTGCGCCGCGCACCCGGGCCCCGCCCATCGAGCGCCCGTCGATGGAGCCGGTGAGCGTCAGGGCGAGCCGGGCGCTGCCGCCCGCGGTGATCGCGGTGTCACAGGTCGGCGGGAGCGCCTTCGGGTCGGTCGGGCCGAACTGGGACGATCCTGCCGGCTTCCCGGCGAGCGCCAGGTCGTTCGCGACCGCGACGGACGCCAGCAGGCTCGCCGTGAAGATCGCGACCGCGAACCCGGCGCCGAGCGATGCGGCCAGCCTGGGCCGGCGCGGCGCACCCGGCCCAAGGACCCGCCGAGCGACGCCGAGCGCCGCGAAGAGCGAGGTCCCCAGGATCGCCAGCGCCCACGGGTAGCCCGCCTCGAGCGAGGGCAGGAGCGTCTGGAGGCCGCGATCCGCGATCTGGCGCCAGAGGCTCGCCAGGGACGGCAGGAGGATGAGGCCGGTCCCCACCGCCAGGCCCGCGATCAGCCGGAACGCCTGCGGCCCGTGCGTCGCGGGCGGCCAGGCGATCGCCGCCGACGCGATCCCGACCGGCACGAGCAGGGCCACACCGACCAGGAGATCGGCGGGTCCGCCGGGCCGGTACCCCACCAGGACGAGGATGCACGTGGCGGCCCACAGGGCGGTGAGGCTCGCCGCGAGGAGCCGCATCTCGAAGACCCGGACGCGCACCTCCCGAGTCTAGCCGAGCGTGCGGCGCGACGACGCTCGCTGCAGCCCCCGGGGCCCCCGGCGCGGTTGGCCGCTCGGCGGGGTTGGCCGCTCGGGTACACTCTCGCCGGTCCCGACACGGAGGAGAATCTGCGCACCATGCGAACCCCAATCCGCCCCGCGGTGGCTCTCGCGCTCGTCGGCGTGCTGGTTGCCGCATGCTCAGGCGCGGCGACGCCCACGCCCGCCCCATCCACCGCGCCGTCGCCGGCGGCCTCGGTCGCCCCGTCGGCCGCCGCCTCCCCGAGCGAGGCCGCGGCGGCGAGCCCGAGCCCGTCGCCCGACCCGTGCGCCCCGGCGAACCTGACGACGCTGACGGCCGGCACGCTGACCATCGGCACCGACAACCCGGCCTATCCGCCGTACTACGCGGTTCCGGCAAGCGGGAACGCGCCCAAGCCGTGGCAGCTCGGCGACCCGACCAACGGCCAGGGCTTCGAGAGCGCCTTCGCCTACGCCCTCGCCGCGAAGCTGGGCTTCAGCAAGGACAAGGTCACCTGGATCGTGGTGCCTTTTGACTCGTCGTATGCCCCGGGCGCCAAGAAGTTCGATCTCGACGTCAACCAGGTCTCCTACACGCCGGAGCGTGCGACCGCCGTCGACATGACGGACGGCTACTACTTCCTGTCGCAGTCGGTCGTCGCCCTCAAGACCAACCCGATCGTGAAGGTCACCTCGATCGCGGCCCTCAAGACCTACAAGTTCGGTGCCCAGCAGGGCACCACCAGCTACGACACGATCCAGAACGTGATCAAGCCGACCACCAAGACGTCGGTCTACTCGTCGAACGACGACGCGATCTCGGCCCTCAAGGCGAAGCAGATCGACGCCCTCGTGGTCGACCTGCCCACCGCCTTCTACGTCACCGCGGCGCAGATCACGGACGCCAAGGGCAACGCGCTCGCGAACATCGTCGGCCAGTTCCCGGTGCAGGCCGGGGCGACCGCCGAGCACTTCAGCGCCGTCCTCGCGAAGGGCAGCCCGCTCACCGCGTGCGTCAACGGGGCGATCGCGGCGATGAAGGCGGACGGCAGCCTGGACCAGATCACGAAGGAGTGGCTCGCCGACAAGGCGTCGGCCCCGATCTTCGGGCCCTAGCGGACGTCGGTCCCACCCACTGATGTCGCTTCTCGGCGGCCCACTCGACACCGGCGGCATGCTCGCCGTCGGCCCACCGGGTGGGCCGCTTCGCGCTCGGGGTCGCCCCAGGACCGCCCTTCGATCGACGCTGGTCGCGCTCGTCAGCACGGTCGTCGTCTTCGGGATCCTCGTGTGGATCACGGTCAACGCGCCGGGCTGGGCCGAGGTCCAGGTCTCGTTCTTCAACGCGACGGTCTTCACCAACGCCTTCCCCGACATCGTCGCCGCCTTCTGGCTCAACATCCAGCTCTTCGCGATCGCCGAGGTGCTGATCCTCGTCCTGGCGCTGGTCCTGGCGGTCTTCCGCAGCCTGCCCGGGCCGGTCTTCTTCCCGCTCCGATTCCTGGCCACCATCTACGCGGACATCTTCCGGGCCGTGCCCGGCGTCCTCGTGATCTACATCCTCGGCTTCGGGATCCCCGGCCTCGGTCTTCCCGGCATCCCCACCGACCCCTTCCCGTACGCGGTGATCGCGCTGACCCTGATCTACTCGGCATACGTCTCGGAGGTCTACCGTGCCGGGATCGAGTCGGTCCACCCGAGCCAGGAGGCCGCCGCGCGGTCGCTCGGGCTCTCGCGGCTCCAGGCCCTCCGGTACGTGATCCTGCCGCAGGCCGTGCGGCGCGTGATCCCGCCGCTGCTGAACGACTTCATCGGCCTCCAGAAGGACACGGTCCTCGTCTCGTACATCGGCGTCGTCGAGATCTTCCGCCAGTCGCAGATCACCCAGCAGGCGAAGTTCAACTACACGCCGTACATGGCGACCGCGCTCGTCTTCATCGCGGTCACGATCCCGCTGGCGCGCCTGACCGACATCCTTGTGTCGCGCGACCGACGGCGCGCCGCGGCGAGCGCTCGATGACGGCCGCGGGCGGGGGCCCAGGTCCCGCGCCGATGGCCTCCGCACCGGCCCTGTTCGTCGAGGGCGTCCACAAGTCGTTCGGACAGCTGGAGGTCCTCTCCGGGATCGATCTCACCGTTGCCCAGCACGAGGTGGTCTGCCTGATCGGGGCGTCCGGAAGCGGGAAGTCGACGCTGCTGCGCTGCGTCAACCTGCTCGAGCCGATCGACGCCGGCCGGATCGTCGTGGCGGGAGAGGACATCTCGGCACCCGGCGTGGACGTCAACCGGATCCGGCGCCGGATCGGGATCGTCTTCCAGGCCTTCAACCTGTTCCCCCACATGAGCGTGATCGATAACGTCACGCTGGCGCCGCGCAAGGTCCTCCACCTCGCGCCGCCCGAGGCGACGAGCCGGGCGCTCGCCCTCCTGGAGCGCTTTGGGCTCGCCGACAAGCAGCGCGAGTTCCCCGACCGGCTGTCGGGCGGCCAGCAGCAGCGCGTCGCGATCGTGCGCGCCCTCGCCATGGAGCCCGGGCTGCTCCTGCTCGACGAGGTCACGAGCGCGCTCGACCCCGAGCTCGTGGCGGAGGTGCTGGCGGTGATCCGCGAGCTGGCGCGGGGCGGGATGACGATGCTGATCGCCACGCACGAGATGGGCTTCGCGCGCGACATCGCGAACCGGGTCTGCTTCCTCGACGCCGGCCGGATCCTCGAGGACGGGCCGCCGGAGCAGATGTTCCGGGCACCGCGCGCCGAGCGCACCCAGCGCTTCCTCCAGCGCGTGATGGAGGCGGGTCGGCTGTAGGCCGGCCCCCTCAACGGCCGTCGTGCCGGCTTGTCAGGGCGCGGCGACGCCGAGGAGCTCGGCGAGCGGGACGACCCGAAGGCCGCTCGCTGCAAGGCCGTCCAGGATCGCCGGCAGCGCCTCAAGCGTGTGGGTGCCGCCGAGCGTCAGGCGGACGATGGAGCCGCCGCTCGCCCGCGAGACGACCCGTGCCGCGATGTCGGCGGCGATCGGGCCGCCGGCTGCCGGCGCGATCGAATCGCCAGGGTCCACGTCCGCGCCGACCACCCACCGCCAGCCGGTCGCGCCGATCACGGCGAGCGCTGCCGAATCGAGCGCGCCCGAGACGCGCAGCCAGGGAGCGGTCGAGCGGCCGAGGAACGGCGCCAGGCGTGCGTCGGCGGCGCGAACGGCCGCGTCCCACGTGGCACCCGGGCCGGGCGGCGACGGGAGCAGGCCGGCCGTGACGCCCGGTCCTGCGGCGGCGAGGCGAGCGAGGACCGCCTGCCCGGACGCGTCGGCTGGATCCGCCGCGGCCGGGGCCACGAAGACGGTCGCGGCCACGCGGTTCGCGACGAGCCACTGCAGGGTCGCCTCCGCGCCGGCCGCGGTGGGCGCTCCCGCGCCCGGGCCCCCACCGTAGTCGAAGGTCAGCGCGACAGCATCGCTCCCGCGAGGCCCGTTGGACACGAGGAGCGCGCGCCCGTCCGACGGGAGGACCGGGAACGACTCGACGCTGGGAGCGGGCGTGGACGAGGCCGCCGCCGGCGGCAGGTTCTCCCTGTCGACGACCTCGCCGGGAATGTAGCCCAGCCTCCAGCCGACCTCGATCCGGTTCGGGGCGTAGGCGCCCGACTCGGGGTCCAGCGACGGATAGCGCGCACGGTTCCAGTACGACAGGCTCTCCACGGTCGTGCCGAAGCGTCCGGCGAGCGCGGCCAGCGTATCGCCCGCCCGGACCACGTAGATCGACATCGTCGGAACCGGGCCCGGCGTGGGACGGAACGGCCGGTCGATGCCGGGTGCCGGGGACCCGGACGCCTGGGCGGCGCCGGGAGCGGAGGCGGCCGGCGCCGCGACAGTCGATGCGACGGGGCCGGCACAGCCAGCGACGGCCGCGACGACGAGGCACAGGCTCGCGGTCCACCTCGCGACGACGGGCGGTCTGCGACCCAGCATCGACCGATGGTACGCCGGCCTCCGGCCGAGCCGTCAGCCTCGGGTGGGTCCCACCGGGTCCATCGGCGTCGGCTCGGAGAGCGTGAAGTCCGCTGCCAGGGCGAGGCCCTCGGCGGCAGTGGCGATCAGGTCGCGCCCGCGTCGCTTGGCGACGAAGCACGCGCGGTCCGCGGCGAGCAGGATCTCCGCGCGCGTTGCGCCGTCCTCCGGATAGGTGGCGACGCCCATCGATGCGCTCACCTTCGTGCCGGCCAGCTGGCCCGGGCACCCGTCGGGCAGGTCGTGGAGCACTGTCCGGATCCGGCGCGCGACGGCCATCGCGGCGGCCGGGTCGCGGGCGGGCACGATGATCGAGAACTCGTCACCGCCGTAGCGGAAGACGCGGTCCGACTCGCGGCCGGAATCGGAGATCGCCCGCGCGATTCGGCGCAGCAGCTCCGTGCCGGCCTCGTGGCCCATCGTCTCGTTGATGTCCTTGAAGTGGTCCAGGTCGAGCATCAGGAGCCCGAAGCGTTCGTCCGGCTCGGGCGGCTGCTCCAGCCAGCTCCGGAACGTGCCGGCGTTCAGGAGCCCCGTCACCTGGTCCGTCTGTGCCTCGATCTCCTTGACGCGGAAGGCCGCCGCGTTGCGGAGCGCGATCGACACCTGGCCGGCGAAAAGCTGCACCAGCTCGAAGTCGTCCTCGTCGAAGCGCTCCTCCGACCCGAGTCGCTCCATCGACACGACGCCGAGCGGGCCCTCCGGGCCGCGGAGCGGGACGCAGATGAGGCTGCCCTCGACCGGCCCCGTCGCCTGGAACTGGCGCACCCTGAGGTCCAGCAGCTCGTCGCGGACGAGCTGCGGCTGGCCGTGGGCGACGACCCACGTCCCGAGTCCTTCCTCGCCGGGCTCCCACGGCTGCAGGTAGTCGGCCGCGTGCACGCCGCGCGCCAGGACCGGCCGGAGGATCCCGGACTCCGGGTCGAGCAGCTCGATCGAGATCGTGTCGAGCCGGACCACGGCGCTGAGCCGGTCCACGACCTGCTCCAGGATCTGGCGCGTCTCGAGCACGCCCAGGATCGATTCGGTGGTTGCGAGGAGCGCGCGCTGGCTGGCCAGCCGTCGCTCCAGGCGGGCGGACTGCGCCAGCAGGTGCTCGCTCGTCTCGGCGTTCGCGATCGCCTGGGCGGCAAGGCTCGCGTAGATGACGAGGAGGCGCAGGTCGTCGTCGGAGAACTGGTGGAGGCCCAGCTTCGAGAGGACGATCACTCCCAGGACCTCGTCCTCGTAGACCATCGGCGCGAGGAGCATCGACTCCTCGAGGTCGGCGTCGGTGCCTGCGATCGTCTGGGCCCGCGGGTCGGACGCGGCGTTCCCCAGGTTCTGGGGCATGTTGTTGCGGGCGACCCAGCCGGTGATCCCCTCGCCGATCCGGATGCGGAGCAGGTCCGGCGTCTCGTCCTTGAACTCGCCGACGAGCCCCCGCATCGCGACTGGCACGAGCCAGCCGTCCTCTCGCAGGCGATAGACGCGGACGTTGTGGAATGCGATGAGCGTCTCGAGCTCGTTCGAGATGGCGTCGCCGATCTCCTTCTCCGTGGTCAGGCGCGCGAGCCGTGCGCCGAGCTGCTGGATCGACTGCAGCTGCGCCGCCCAGGTCTCCATGCGCGCGAAACGCTGCGCGTTCAGGACGGCGGTCGAGACGTGGGCCGCGAAGCCGGCCATGGCCCCGAGCTCCTCGGGATCCCAGGCGTGCGGTCGATCGTGGTAGACCGTCACGAGGCCCAGCAGCTCGCCGTTCCCGTGGAGCGGCGCCGCGCAGACCGTCTCGAATCCCTCCTGGACCACCGCCGCCCGGATCGGCCCCGCCCGCGGATCGTCGCGGTAGTGCTCCGAGAAGAGCGGCCGGAGCTCCGCCGCGGCCTGCGCGGTGATCGCCGGGAGCGGAAGGTCGCGCACCGCGGCGAGGTAGCCCGCGGAGAGGCCACGGCTGGCCTCCGCGGAGACGCAGCCATCGGCGCCGACGAGCGAGGCGGCGGCGCGTCCGGCGCCGAACAGGATGCGCGCGTGCTCGACGACGCTGGCCAGGATCTCGCCGACGTCGAGCGTGCCGCCGAGATCGATCGCGATGCGACGCAGCGCGTCCGCGCGGTGGAGTGTGCGCGCCGACTGGCCGCGCAGCCGCTCGGCGTGGATCGCGATGCCGAGGGACCGGGCAACGGTGGACACGAAAACGGCCCGCTCCGGCGGGACCGTGCCCCCCTCGTCTGCCACGAGGAGGACCCCCCAGGCCCGGTCGTCCTCGTCGCGGATCGGCGCGGCGACGCGGGAGCGGAGGTGGCTCGCCGAGCCCGCCAGCCAGTCCGGGCCCACCTGCCCGACCTCGGCGACCGGGCTCTCGGCGCGCAGGGCGCGCGCAGCCAGGCCGTGGCTCTCCGAGAAGGACCCGAGTCGGTCCACGCCGGCTCCGCGGGCGGTCCGCACCACGAGCCGCCCGTCGCGGTGCTCCAGGATCGCGACGAGCCCGTGCCCGGCACGGTTGTGCAGGTCGTCGACGGCCGTCCGCATGACCACGTCCGCATCGGCGTCCGCGACGACGAGGTCGGCCAGGCGAGCGAGGATCGCGACATCGGGGCGGGTTCGCGCAGGCGTGCGGTAGCTGCCGTGCGAGGAGACCATGCGAACGGCAGCGGTCGGGTCGGCGGAGACGTGCTCCGAGGGACGCGTCCGCTGCTCGACCGCGTCGGCGCCGATCGACGGGGCGACGGGCCCGCCGGGATTCCAGCCCGCGGCACGGCGCCCACGGACGGGTTCGCGCTTCGTCTCGGCCTCGGCGAGGAATCGCTGGAGGTCGCCGAGCCGGTAGCGCCGGTCGCCGCGCTCGTTGATGCGCAGGAACGAGAGGCGCCCCTGGTCGCTCCACGCCCGGACCGTGTTCGGATGCACGCTCAGGAAGCGCGCCGCCTTCGTGACCGAGAGCGTGGCGTCCGCAGGACGCTTGATCGACGTCATGACCGGTGGCCGCGACCTCTTTCGGTGGAGGATTCGTGAAGTTGCGGGGAGTCTGTCCGACCTGACAAATCCTGCCAATAGGACAAACGTCACCGGCTCGGCCGTCGGATCGCCGCCTCGGGACCTCGAACCCTCTTCGCCGCGAGCCAACGCGAGGATCGCCGGCGAGGCCGGTCGGCCGCGCCGAGTTCAGCGTCGCGAGGTCAGCCGCACGTAGAGCAGCGTCGCGGCCACGGCGACGAGACCGATGAGCACGACGCCCACGAGCGCGAAGAGCGGATCGCCCACGAGGCCGGGTGCCGTCGAGCTCGAGCGGACGTCACCGCTCGCCGGGCTCGCCGTCGGGTCCGCGCCGAGCACGGGAGCGGCGGCCAGGAGCAGCGATGCAAGGAGGACCGCGGCCGCACCCACGCCGCGGCGGAGCCCGTGGGGCCCCTGGAGCCCGCGGAGCCGGCGCCTCACCCGGCCGACCCGGCGACGAGCGCCCACCCGACTCCGGCGACAAGGAGGGCGAGCCCGCACGCGAGGCTGACCGCGGCGCCGACCGGGCGCGCCCGCGTCCCGTCGGCCAGGACGCGCATCGCCTCCTCGCGCTCCAGCGTGCAGACGACAAGCGGCCGGCCGGTCCCGCTGGTCATCAGGACGGCGCCGTCGGCGCCCGGCACGGGCACGCCGAGGACGATCGCGTGCTCCACCGTGGAGAGCTGCTCGATCCGCAGCCGGACGGGCGTGTCCGGGGCGAGCCTCGCCGTGAGCTGCCCGGTGACCTCGCCGGCGGTCCC
>Ga0209638_1002362_pt1 | contig 11621 bp, 9 predicted proteins | sample BarGraNGADG00211_FD_184490 | JGI IMG/M metagenome (GOLD analysis project Ga0209638, IMG submission 184490) | Arctic peat soil microbial communities from Barrow, Alaska - Barrow Graham LP Ref core NGADG0002-211 (SPAdes) (version 2) | ecosystem: Environmental > Terrestrial > Soil > Wetlands > Peat... | reverse complement strand
ATCCAGAACGGCCCCGACCCACAGTTCGGACCGATGTGGTCGATCACGGGCGTCTGGCTCGATGTGAACAACGACGGCCTGCTCGATCTTTTCGTCGTCAACTATCTCCAATGGAACTTCGCCACCGAGCCGTTGTGCGAGTACAAGGGGGTTCCCGACTACTGCGCTCCGCGGTCCTACAAGGGCCTGCCCAATCAGCTCTACCTGAACCAGGGCGACGGCACCTTCGAGGAGGTGTCCGAAAAATGGGGCATCCGCTCCCACGTAGGCAAAGGCATGGGGGCGGCTATGGCCGATTACGATTTGGACGGCCTCCCGGACCTCTTCGTCACCAACGACGCATCCTACAATTTCCTATTCCGCAATATGGGCCGGAGATTCGAGGAGGTTGCTTTTCCGGCCGGCGTCGCGCTGGTGGAAGACGGCACCTTCATTTCCGGAATGGGCGCCGATTTCCGCGATTTCGACAACGATGGCTACCCCGACATTGCCTTTGTCGCCCTGGAGAAGCAGACCTTTCCGCTGTTTCAGAACGCCGGTGGCAAGCAGTTCCGGGAAGTCACTTCGCCCAGCGGCATGCGCTCCGCCAGCAGGGCCATGGCGGGCTTCGGAGTGGCTCTGTGCGATTTCGACAATGACGGGTGGAAGGACCTCTTCGTGACCCGCGGCGACGTTCTGTCGCATGCCATGCCCGGCGCCGTCACCAACCAGAACAACACCGTATTCCGCAATCCGGGCGCTGCCGGCAAATGGGTCGCCCTGACCGCGGAGGCGGGCCTCGATGCCTCACCGCCCGCACGCCACCGCGGCCTGGCTCTGGGCGATCTGGACGGCGACGGCCGCATCGACGTGGTCGCCACTGCCATCCACGCGCCCGCCGAGATCTGGATGAATCGGAGCCCCGCCGGCCACTGGCTCGACCTGGCGCTGGAGGGAACCAGCAGCAATCGCGACGGCATCGGCGCCCGCATCAAGGTCACCAGCCGGAGCGGCACGCAGTACAACCACATGACCACCAGCGCGGGCTACGCCTCCTCCAGCTACGGTCCCGTCCACTTCGGACTGGGAGCCGGCGACAAGGCGGAGTCCGTCGAGATCCGCTGGCCGTCCGGGATCGTGCAGGTGCTGAAGGACGTGCGCGCGGATCGCGTGCTCAAGGTCAAGGAACCCGCTAGCGCTGTGCCCGCGAGGTTCGGCGCTACTGCAAAACCGCTCCCTTACGGTCGCGGCTCCGATCAGAGCCGCGACCGTAAGGGAGCGGTGGCAGCCGGGAACAGCACAATATCACGCGGTCAGAGACCTACCGCTTCTCCGCCGCCGCGTTGAGTTTGTCGAAGACCGCCCGCTCCCGCTCGCCGTCTTCCTGCCGGTTCAGCCGGAAGTACAACGCCGAAAGCTCGATGTGCGGCTGCGGCCAATTGGGCTCGTCGTGGATCACCTTCTCGAAGTCCTTGACCGCGGCCTCCAGCTTCCCTTCGGTGCGCTCCAGCCGCGCCATTTCGTAGCGGGCCAGGAGCGATTCGGGCTGGAGCGCGAGCGCCCGTTCGAGATGCTGCCGCGCCGCATCGAGCTCGCGCTCGGTATGCAGCACCGCGCCGAGGTTCAGGTGCGCGTCGAAGTCCTTGGGATCGGCCTCGATCGCCTTTCGCAAAGCCGCGATGGCGCCGCCATTGTCGCCGAGATACGGCAGCACCATGCCACGCAACGTCATCGCGCCGGGGAGTTGCACGTTCAGCCGCAGTGCGCCATCGGCATCGTCGCGCGCCCGCTCGAATTCGTTCATCTTCAACGCCGTCAGTCCGGCCAACAGATACGCCTCGGCGCTGTTCCCGAGCTTCGCCACTTTCTCTACAAACTCCAGGCCGTCGCGCTTGTGGCCCGTGCGGATGAGCGCGGAGCCGAGCAGCCACGCGACGCCCAGGTCATCGGGCTGGGCAGCCTCCAGCGGCCGCAGCACTGCGATCGCCTGATCGTCCTGTCCCAATCGCGAGTAGCAGTCGCCCAGTAGCGTCGCCACTCGCGGATCGTTGGGCAGCAGCTTCAACTCCTTCACGGCTTCGGCGAACGCGCCCTTCTTGTAGTACGCCAGCGCCAGGTTCATCTGTAGCGCGAAATTGCCGCCATCCATCGCGAGAGCCGCGCGGTACTGCGCGATCGCTTCGTCGAAGCGTCCTTGCCGCGACAACGCGGCCCCCAGGTTCGCGCGGACTTCGATCACGTCCGGCCGCAGCTTCAACAGCTCCTGGTATTTGCGGATTGCCAGTGCATCGTCGCCGCGCTTTTGAGCGGCCACCGCTTCGCTAAAGAGCTTCTCCGGACCGGAGCCCTGGCCGGCCGCGGCGCACACCAGCGTCAAAAGCGCGATCGCCACCCGCATGCATTTCAGCATAGCCGGATTTGCGCTACTGTAGTACCGAATGCGAGTTCTGGTGTGCGGGGCGTTAATTTTCGGACTGATTCCCGGCATCGGCCAGGCGTGGCAGGATGGCTTCGAAGATCTCGCCCGCCGCGCCGAGGCGGTGATCGATAGCAACCCGGCGGAGGCTGCGGATCTTTTCAAAAAGGCCCTCGCGCTGAAGGCCGATTGGGCCGAAGGCTGGCTCTATCTCGGCGCATCCCTCTTCCAGTTGGACCGCTTTGCCGAGGCAAGCGACGCTTTCCGCAAGGGAACCGGCCTGGCGCCCACGAAAGGAGCCGGCTGGGCGTTCCTCGGCCTGTGCGAAGCCGAGTTGGACAATTCCGATCAGGCGATCGCCGACATCCGCAAGGGCGAGCAGCTTGGGCTCGGCGACAACTGGCAGTTCGAAGTCGTGGTCCGCATCAAGGCGGCGCAGACGCTGATCCGCGCCGCGGCGTTCGACGAAGCGCTGGCCCAGATGGTGCCGCTCTCCACGCACAACGAGAACTCTCCGTTGCTGCGGGAGACGATGGGGCTGTGCGCCTTGGCCATCGCGACGAGCGCCTCCGATCTCCCGCCCGAGCGCCGCGCTGTAGTTGACCTCGCGGGTAAGGCCGCCTGGGAATCCGCCAGCCAGCGGCCCGCCGAAGCCGCCGCCGCGTACCGCGAGCTCCTGCGGCGCTACCCGAACGAAGCCGGCGTGCACTACGCCTATGGACTCTACCTGATGGAGACCGATCTCGCCAGAGCGCTCGCGGAGTTCCAGAAGGAGGTCCAGAGCAATCCGGAGCACTGGCCCGCGCTCTTCGAGATCGGTTCGCTCCAAGTCCGGCAGGGAAGCCCCGAAGCGGCGCTCGAATCGCTGCGCCGTGCCATGAAGGTGGTGCCGGCCCGGTATCGCTGGCTCTGCCATGCCGAGTTGGGACGCGCCAACATGACGGCGGACCGCCTGGAAGCCGCCATTGGCGAATTCGAAACGGCCCGCCGCCTGATGCCCGGCAGCGCCCAGGTCCATTTCTTTCTCGCGCAGGCGTACCGCCGCGCCGGGCGCAAAGAAGACGCGCAACGCGAGACCGCCCAGTTCGAGAAACTGAAAGCGCAGCAGGATCCCTTGGGCGTCCCAGGCCTTCGTTAGAAGGAGTTTCGATACCTTCCATGGATTCCGGGTGCCCTGGGTGCGCTCATCACAATAGGCGCTGAGTCGATTTTTCGGACGTTTGTTGCTACGGTATTGGAGCGGATGCAGATTCCGTCGAATAGCCGCGCGGCCAATAGCAACATAGCAACGCTGACGCATAAGCTATATTCATTCGACTCGTGCGCGTGAGGTCGCCGATGTCGGCGGACTCGCAGGCTGACCATCAGTTAGCGTTAGCGTATGGATGCCGGGCGCGGTCGCCGGCAGCTTGCTCTTCACAGCCGGTGGTCTTTGGCTTCGCCCAGTCCAACGGCAGTGACGCCCCCAACTTGGCCGGGACTGACCTCGGCGGTCCTGGTCGTCACCTCGACTGCCCTCTTTCAGCAAAGCTCCGCTGTCGAAGGGGGGCAGTCCGAGCGTCCCTGCCCTCAGGCTCCGAGCGCCTTCGCCTTCAGTCTCAAGTCAGTCCGCAGCCGGTGGATGCGGCCAGCCAAAACATCACGAGGCACCCCGAGGTGAACGGCGTTGTCGGCGTAACGCCAGCCATCTACGATCCGGCACTCTAACAGCCTACGGTCATCTGCGGCCAGATCCCGGAGGAGGGCGCGAAGTCGGTCACTTCCCATGACTTGCATTGGAGGGATTTAGGCCATGACATGACAGCTTTCTCGGTCGCCCGCCTGATCGACGGTCACCGGGCCGCCGTGGCCCGTGGTGTTCCAGATGTACTTCTCTTCCCCTCCAGACCTCTTCCGGCCCCCGACATACCTGGAACCATGTCCAAGCCCAAGGGGAGGCCCCGGAAGTACCAAGATGAGCCACCTTCTTGGCCACGGTGACGTGTTCCGGGGAGGATGGGGACTCGTTGGAATCCTGTCTGGCCGGGGATGGGGATTATCGCCGCGTGGTTGCGGCGGGGATATGGATCTATTCACGTAGACCGGCTCGGCAACGTTCAGGTCTGGCGGTCCGCCGGTTGGAAGTGGGCGATGCAGGAACTGACGCCGGTCTGGCAGGAGCACCAGACCTGTACTTGGAATTCCCGCAGGGCCTCTGGGTCGCCAGTGAAGGTGGCATCTTCGTCGAACGGTATCTCGAACTTCGGGCCGGTCAACTCTTCCAGCACGCGGAACACATCGAACTCGGATTCATCCACGGGGTGTTTGATCTTCTCGATGTAGATGCGCCCGAACTTCTCGCGCCAATGGTAGAAGCACTGCTCCGTGGCATTCCACCGCGCCACGCAGGCGTTCCGGCAGCGGCCAATATAGTAGACACCATCGCGCAGGACCGATTTCGGGACCAGTCGCTGGCGGGTCAATTCGTCGAACTCGGGAAGCTCAAAGCCGCCGGTGGTCATTCGGAGCTCGCGCCCTCGGTGTCTGGGTGGAATCTATTCATCAGGTGGGTACCCGGTGGTGTTCTCTGACCGGTACCCCATGCTAGAGATTGCACGTTCCATGGAGTCGTAACAGCCGCGTGACTCTGCGCTCGTCATTTCCCAGAGCAGGCCCAACTGCTGGGTCTCGCACCGGGCCAACCAAGTAGCCACTCGTCTCTGGACTGGGTACAGGTCATGGGCCGCCACTACGATCCACAGTCGTTTGCCCTTGATGTCCGCCGACATGACGCCCGGCACTGCCCGTATTTGCGCCAGGACTGCCTCAACGGTCATGGCTTCCATGGTGGTCTCCCTCCTGATTCTAACCGCCCGCCTGCGGCATGGGCATGATGGGGATGGCCACGGCGGCCGCGGTAGCCGCCAAACCGCAGCCCGGAGAAAGCGCCAACGAAGCCGTCATGTCCACACGAAATGCGGAACACGATTTATGGGGTCCGCACGGTCCGCACAATTCCCAGCGACGGGGACACTTGTTGTGACAAGGGCAGGCGCACCAGAAGGTCAGCCGGGGGGTTCCGGCGGCACCACTGGGGCCTGTCCTGCCCTGATACTTCGCGTGAAAAGCGGCCCTCGTTGTGACATCTGGCGGTTTAAGCGGGCGCTGTTTTCTTTTCTTCTTTTCTTCTTTGATTCTTAACCCCGTGCTGTCACAACTAAGCTGGTTTCTCGCGTGCGCTCACGTGGACCGCAGCGCCGCTGGACTTGGCGGTCCTTGGCCGTGAATGGTTTGGTTTGCCAGGGCGGTGACAGTCTTGCACCCCATCATCATGGCCCCTCAGACAGGCCCGGAACCATTGATGTCCGCTGGCTCTGCTATCAGCCGCGATAGTTCTTCCACCGGGCCACGCCGCCTCTCCAGGTCGGGATGCGTGTAGTGCCGGGTCATGCTGCCGCCGAGTTGGCCCATATTTGCCTGTCGCGTCAAGCCTGTGATCTACCCGCCCGGATTTCGCTGGTCCACTGATATGAAAGCGATCGTCGGAACGGATCTCTGTATGCACGCGCACGTCGGGTTCCTGGCCCGCGGCCAAGTCCATATTCAATACGCCGACGGCTGCACCTCGGAGTTCGTAGCTCCACGGGTCGTCGTTATCGAGCCTGGGCACGACGGGTGGGTCGTGGGAGACGAGCCCGCGGTGCTGGTCGAGTTCGATTTCGAGGAAGACACCGTTGGCCGGCTCGGGATGCCTGAGGCTCACCAGCACCGGTGACGGCGGGTCGCCGACCCAAGCACAGGAAGGCGGCAGCCAGGGCCGCTATGACGTTACGTTGCGCCGTGCCGTAGGTCGGCCATGTAGTAATCTGGCCAAGAGATGCGTTTTCACCGACCCTCCCCAACTGCACCTGTCAGTATTCCTTCTCCAACGGCCCAATCCCGGAATGGCGCCACCGCATGAGCGCCCGAACCAAGACCGCGCTTCGAAGTCCGTCGAAGCGGTCCAGGCGGGCTGGCCCGTCCAAATCGCCGGTCTCCGCTACTGTTGCCGGTGTTGTGGTGCTTGTGGCAGTGGCCGCGACCTTCGCGGCTTTGATCCTGCGGGACAGATTCACATTCAGCCTTCAGTCGCCTGTGCGCATCCACTTTCAGTGGCCGCTCGTCGTTGCTGCCAAAACTGCCGGGGAGGACGCGGCCGAGGCCCAAGCCGATCAGTTCGGCCATCGTTTGACGGCCTATCAGCAGTACACCTGCAACAAGTTCGGCTCGGCGTGTCGAGTAGCCCTGGCGATTCAGCGCGCCGAGAATCCGCGGGGCGCGTGTGAGATCTACCACTACAATTCCGACGGAACGCTGGATTGGGGCTATTTCCAGATCAATACGGTGCATTTGACGCGGATCGGATTGAATCTGCGAGATTTGTTGGATTGCCGGGCCAACATCGATTTTGCGTACCAGCTCTACCAGGAGCGAGGTTTCCAGCCGTGGAGCACGTACAACAACGGAGCCTATCGAAAGTTTCTGCGGAATCCGTGATGCTGGCGCGTGCGTACCGATCAAGCCGCCCGGCCGGCGTCAAGGTTTCTTGGAAGTCGCCGTCCATAAACAGTCTTCGGCCCCGGGCACACCCCCCGACGTGATACCTGGTCACTGCTCAACCCACAGGGGTGGCGGAATCAGCGCCGACGCCGGAAGTCGTGGCACGGTAGGCTTCGTTCACTGCGCCAGCTTCTGCGCACGAGCTGAAACTGTTTGCGAAAGCCATCAGCAGGGACGAGATGGGTAGCCGGTAAGCTATGGGTGGACCTAAGTGCGTCGTATTCTGGCGACCAGAAAGGTGTAGAAATGGCCAGGAAGAAGCGCTCTTTGTTAGCGGCACTTCGGACACCGACGAAGAATCGGAAGCGGATTGCCGCCGACGAAAAGGTTGCCTTGGAGCTGAGCGACCGGGAGCGCGACTTGATTATGAAACACGCCTTCGCCGGCGACGAGCTAACGGATCGTTTGCGTATCCTGCCCAGACCCGGCGAACCGCCGGCTTATCGTTTTACCTTGGATGAGCTGGATGAACTGGCTGGCTACGTGGCCGCGGAAGCCAACCATTCAAAGGTCAAGAAACTGGAGGAAGAGCTGCGCCGGTTGTACGCTCGGTTTGCCGCGGTCTTGGGCTCCTACACGGATGACGGTGACGGATCAACACGCTGACTGCCCAACGAATCGAAGGCGCCATACGTTGGCATTACCGGGTGGCTCAACGTTAACGCCCTCGTCGAACAGGCTTCCGTTCGTCCCCAAGTATCGATTGCCGTAGCACAACGAGAACTTAACTCTCGCCCGGCACCCGATCGATATGATCGATCAGGAGCATCCAGCGGGCCTTTATTCGTCTCCAATCACAGCCCAACTTAGCCCTGAATGGCCTGTGGGAGCGCCCGGGCCGATATCGCCATCGGTTGCCATGGCAGCTTCGGGAGTCGACACGAGCGCGATCTCGTATTCGCCCTTTAGCCCGTGGAGTCCGTGACGGACCGCATTGTGCCTAATATGGTTCATGCAAACGACGCGGCGGAAACAGTTGCTCTATGCGATGCTTGGATTCACGTTCGGACAGCTTCTGATCGGCTCGAAGCCACTGACGGCCCAAGACGACTGCAAATTGGTCTTTGAATCCATGACCAAACTCTTCGACACCCCCACTCACGCCTACGTCACTATGAACATAGGCGGCAAACCCCAAACCGGAGAGTCAATCTACGCCGGCGGTTTGATATACGCAAAGTACGACGGAAAATGGAGTGCCGGAACGACGACCAAGGAGATGAAGGAGATTGCGGAAAAGAACCGGCAGAATAACAAGACGACGTGCCGTTATCTGAAAGATGAGCCGATAAACGGTGAAATGGCCGCAGTATACAGTGTGCATGATGTGTCACCCAGGTCTGCGTCCGATTCTACGACATGGATTTCGAAGGCGAAGGGGCTGCCGCTGCGCTCGGACATCGACATGGAAGGGGGCAAGAGTCACATCTCTACGCGTTACGAATATGGCAATGTCAAGCCGCCGATGTGAGGTCCGGTAAGTGGCGGCTTCGGCGAAATACAGGCACTACGCTTAGGGTTCTAAGCTACCGATATTGCACAGTAATAAGAGGACTGGCGGCGAGCTTCATTCCGGCCAATGGGGCAACCAGTGTGGCACCGGGGGCCCCTCACCCGTGTTACGGCGCCAGATACTTGCCCAGCCAGGCGATCCAGCGCCGGTCGATGTCGCGGGAGTGAATCGGGTCACTCGGGCTGTGGCCGGTTACCGGGTAGGCGATGAACTGCGCAGGCACGCCGTTGTCGACCAGCGCGCGATAGAGCTGGAAGGACTGTGTGATGGGCACGCGGAAGTCGCCGGTATCGGAGAGAATCAAAGTCGGCGCCTGGATTTTCGATGCGTAGTAGATGGGCGATTGCTCGCGGTACGCCTGCATGCGTTTGGCATCGGTGTACGGCGAGCCGCCGAAAGCCGTGCCGCGGCGAACGTTGGCGTCGCCGTAGTTGTACTGGTCGAGCCAGTCGGTGACCGCGGCGCCGGCCACTGCGGCTTTCCATTTCTCGGGGTAATTGCCGAGCAGCCACGTGGTCATGTAGCCGCCGTAGGACCAGCCGGAAACCCCCATCTTCGCGGTGTCGACGAAGCCGCGTTTCTCGAGCGCGGCCACGCCGGCCATCACGTCGCGTCCAGGACCGGCGCCCGCGTCGTTCCAGATGCCGGCCTGGAACGTGTTGCCCAGGTTGTCGCTGCCGCGGTAGTTGGGTTCGAAGACGATCCAGCCCTGCGCGGCGAGCAACTGCGCGCGACTGGAGAAGGCCTGCTTGGACGCCGACCGCGGGCCGCCGTGAATGTAGAGCACCATGGGGTACTTCTTGCCCGCGGCAAAGCCGGGCGGGTAGGTGACCACGCCATCCATGTGGAAGCCGTCGGAATCCCATTGCACGGTTTCGGACCGGCCCAGTTCGAGCGTGGTGGTCTCGCGGTTGTAGTCGGTGAGACGCTCCACCCTGGAGTCGGGCGACGCGATGTAATAGAGCTCGGCGGGGCGCTCGGGCTCGCTGCCGGTGAGCGCGATCTCGCCCTTGGGGCCCACCGATGCGTCGAGCCAGAATCCCGCGGTGGCCACCACCTTGCCCAGGTCGATGCGGCGCGCCGCGCCTTCCACGGGCTGGATCCACAGGCCCGTAGTCGTGCCGTCGTTGGCGCTGACCAGCATGGATTTGCCCCCTGGCATCCAGATCAAGCGCTGCACGTTGCGGTCGAGCGCGCGGGTGACGCTGGCGGTGTCGCCGCCGTTGGCCGGCCCGATGTAGATCTCGTTCACGTTGCGGTTCTCGCCATCGCGCGGATACCAGTGCGCGATGCGGCTGCCGTCGGGTGAAAACACGGGTTGGGATTCGTTGCGGGTGCGCCCGGTGAGGGGCCGCACATTGCCGGAGTCGACATCGAGCAACTGCACTGCGGCCCTGTCGCCATCGCCGGTATAGGGACTCGCGACCTTGACGATGGCGAGCCGCTTGCCGTCCGGCGACCACGAAAGCGGCGACGAGGGCGCGCCCGGCGGCAAACTGACGGGCAGCGTCCACGTGCCCGAGGTCAGGCGCCTGGCGGCGCTCTTGCCGTCGGCGGCGATCAGCCAGACGTGGGCCGGACGCGGCGCTTCCTGCAGCAGGAAGTGGTTGTTCTGGATTTCGAACGCGCGGTTGTGGCGTTCTTCGCCGGTGACCTTTGGCGCTTCGTCGGACGCGACATACGCGATCTCGTTCGACGCGCCGGGGCGCCAGGCGTATTGCTGAATGCCGGTTGGCGATTTCGTCACCTGCCAGGCCTCGCCGCCGGTCATTGGCAGGACGAAGATCTGGGGCCGCGTGTCGACGGTGGCCAGGAATGCCAGGCGCGATCCGTCGGGCGACCAGCGTGCCTGGCTCACGCCGCGGCGATCGCGTGTCAAGGCTCTCTGGTTGTGGGTTGCGACGTCGATGAGCACCAGTTCCGGGTCGTAGCGGTCTTCTTCGTAGTTGGTTCGGGAGACGACGATGGCGATGGATTTGCCATCGGGGGCGATCTGGGGATCGGTGAGGCGGACAATCCGGCCGATGTTGTCAATGCCGAAGCGCGCGCCGAAGAGCGTGGCCGAAAGGGCCATCAACAGGAGCGCGAGTTTCTTGAGGAGCATAGCGAACCTCCTTGACGGAATTACGATTATGGCATCCACGGGCAAGGGAAAGCGTACTCTGCCTGAAGGTAGGCCAGCGGTGCGTCCTTTCTGAACCAAGGTCATGAGGATCAATTGTGGCCCGCGCCGGGTATTGTCCTGCCGGTCGACCAGACGCTTATTCCTACCGGCCGCCGTCGCCGCTGCCGCACTCTACGCCGAGGACTTCGCCGGCAAGGTTGTCGCCATCACCGGTATGAGGCACAATGGCGCGTCAGAACGGAGCCAGCTTTGGGGGAACGACGGCCCCCGAGATGAAGCAGCCATTCGGCACGCGCCAAGCAGTTCACCGGCGATCTGGCTTTCAGACAGACGGTGACGGTGAAAGTCCGCGACATTGATCGGTGCAAACGCACCGCCGCCGAGATCATCCTGCCGGATGGGCGGAACCTGAACCAGGCACTTGTTCGCGCTGGGCTGGCATGGTGGTATCAGCAGTACGCGCGCCGGTAGTCGGCGCTGCGGGATCTGGAGCAGGAGGCGCGGGATGCGAAGTGCGGGTTGTGGAGCGACCCTAAGCCGGTGGCTCCTTGGGAGTGGCGGAAGGCGGCCGCCGCGGCTCGCAAGTTGTAAGGTACTCGTCGTGGTGGATGTGGTCTTTTGGGTTACTGTGCCAGACTGTGTCAGATTCTGTGTCAATCCAGGGGGTAAACCAGCGGACACAGGGGAAGTCGATTCTTGGAGAATCAATCAGATAGACCCATGGAAACCTAGGGAAAAGTGCCTTCGTTAGGTTGAGGTTCTAGCGGGAGCAATCTCGTGGGGGTTCAAGTCCCCCTCTCCGCACCACATTTTAAAGTACTTATGGTCCAAAGCTTAGACCCTACAGAACTAATGGGTGTGGGCATTGGACCTTATGTTGAAGGGGACCGTGTGCGTCAAATACTTGCGAGGCGCGGCGATTCCGGCTATAATCTCCGCATGAGGTGCGGAGAATGTACATTTATGAATTGCCCGAGTGGCCGCAGTTTACGTGCAATCGCGAACTTCTC
>Ga0209638_1002361_pt1 | contig 11622 bp, 5 predicted proteins | sample BarGraNGADG00211_FD_184490 | JGI IMG/M metagenome (GOLD analysis project Ga0209638, IMG submission 184490) | Arctic peat soil microbial communities from Barrow, Alaska - Barrow Graham LP Ref core NGADG0002-211 (SPAdes) (version 2) | ecosystem: Environmental > Terrestrial > Soil > Wetlands > Peat... | reverse complement strand
CGGGACTTCCTTCATGACCTGCCGGCCGTCCTCCATGACGAAGTCGACGCGGACGGCATGCAGCTTCTTGAGGACCCCACCTTCGCCGGAGAGGCGCTTGGTCAGGATGCTGTAGCTGCGCGTGCCGCCCTCTTCGTGTGCCGCTGAGACGCGGTACACGTTCGGCCACGTCGGCCACGGATTCTCGGGCGGACGATCGGCCGGCGGACGCGGAAGAAGCTCGTACTGGGCAACATCGCTCGCGCCCTGGCGAATGGCCGTACCGAGGCAGTCAGCACCGGTGTCTCCGCCACCCAGGATGATCACGCGTTTGCCTTTCGCCGAGATGAACTCGCTCTCAGGAACCTCCGCACCGGACACGCGCCGGTTCTGGAGGGGGAGGTAGTCCATCGCGAGGTGAACGCCTTTCAGTTCGCGCCCGGGCACATCAAGGTCGCGCCCGATCGTCGCGCCCCCGGTCAGGCAGATGGCGTCGTAGTGGGCAAACAGTTCGCGGGCATCGAAGTCCTTCCCGACATTCACGCCCGGCTTAAAGACGACGCCCTCCGCGGCCATCTGTTCCATTCGCCGATCGATGAATGGCTTCTCCATCTTGAAGTCGGGGATGCCGTAGCGCAGGAGGCCGCCAATGCGATCGGCGCGCTCGTAGACGGTGACGGTATGGCCCGCGCGCGCAAGCTGCTGAGCACAGGCAAGCCCGGCGGGCCCGGACCCAATCACCGCGATGGTCTTGTCCGTCTTCGTGAGTGCCGGCTGTGGTTTGATCCAGCCTTCGAGGAAAGCGCGCTCGATGATGGTCAGTTCAATTTGCTTGATCGTCACCGGGTCCTGGTTGATGCCGAGGACGCAGGCAGCCTCGCAAGGCGCCGGACAAAGACGGCCGGTGAACTCCGGGAAGTTGTTCGTGGCATGGAGGCGCTGAATCGCCTCCTGCCAGTGCCCCCGGTAAACCAGATCGTTCCAGTCGGGAATGATGTTGCCCAGTGGACAACCCTGGTGACAAAAGGGAATGCCGCAGTCCATGCAGCGCGCCGCCTGTTCCTGCAGTTTCGGGACAGGGAACTCATCATAGACCTCGAGCCAGTCATTGACTCTCTCTTCGACAGCGCGTCGCGTCGGAATGGCACGTCCGAACTCGAGGAACCCGGTCGGCTTAGCCACGCGGGGCCGCCGTGGTCACGTTCTTCTGCTCGACCGCCGCCTCGCGCTGTTGCTTGAGGACGCGCTTGTACTCGTTTGGCATCACTTTCACGAACCGTGCAGCCCCAGCGGGCCACGCCTGAAGAAGGTCCTGCGCGACGGTACTGCCGGTGTATTCAAGATGGCGCTCCAGGAGGCCATGCACGAGTTCGAGGTCCTCCGCTTCGTCGAGACGTTCGAGTGAAACCATCTCGCGGTTGCAGCGGCCCGCGAAGTCACTTTCCGGGTCATAGACGAAGGCGATTCCGCCGCTCATGCCAGCGCCGAAATTCCGCCCTGTGGGACCGATGATTACGACGCGGCCGCCGGTCATATACTCACAGCCGTGGTCGCCAGTGCCTTCAACGACGGCGACGGCACCGCTGTTTCGCACCGCGAAGCGCTCGCCAGCCACGCCGCGGAAGAAGGCTGCACCGCTCGTAGCGCCGTAGAGGGCAACGTTACCGATGACGATGTTGTCTTCGGGGACGAACGTCGCGGCCTTCGGCGGATAGACGATCAGCTTGCCACCCGACAGGCCTTTGCCGACATAGTCGTTGGTGTCGCCCTCAAGTTCGAGGGTGATGCCAGCTGGAAGGAATGCGCCGAGGCTCTGTCCGGCCGAACCGTTCAAGCGAACGTGAATGGTGTCGTCAGGCAGACCGTTGGCGCCGTATTTGCGGGTGAGTTCGCTGCCGAGGATGGTGCCGACCGTACGGTTGACGTTCCGAATTGGCAGCTCAATCTTCACCGGCTCTCCGCGCTCAAGCGCGGGCGCCGAGAGCTTCAGAAGCGTGTGGTCCAGTGCCTGATCGAGGCCGTGATTCTGCAGCGTTACCTGGTGGGTAGCCACCTCGGGGCCGACCTCAGGGCGGAACAGGATCGATGAAAGGTCGATGCCCTGGGCCTTCCAGTGATCCACTGCCCGGCGCATATCGACGAGGTCGCTCCGACCGATCATTTCATCGAAAGTCCGGAAGCCGAGTTGCGCCATGTATTCGCGCACTTCGTTCGCGATGAAGCGGAAGAAGTTCACGACATGGTCAGCCTGTCCGCTGAACCGGCTGCGCAAAGTCGGGTTCTGCGTGGCGATACCGACGGGGCAGGTATCGAGATGGCAAACGCGCATCATGACGCACCCGAGGACGACCAGCGGGGCCGTCGCGAAGCCAAACTCCTCGGCGCCGAGCAGAGCCGCGATAACGACGTCCCGTCCCGTCTTCATCTGACCGTCAACCTGCACGACGATGCGATCGCGAAGCTTGTTCACAACCAGCGTTTGCTGCGTCTCCGCAAGTCCCAGCTCCCAGGGGATGCCGGCGTGCTTGAGGGAGGTTAGTGGGCTGGCGCCAGTTCCGCCGTCGTAGCCGCTGATCAGGACAAGATCGGCCTTCGCCTTCGCGACGCCGGCCGCGACAGTGCCAACCCCGACTTCAGCCACGAGCTTCACGCTGATGCGTGCGCGGCTATTGGCGTTCTTGAGGTCATGAATCAGCTGCGCCAGGTCCTCGATGGAATAGATGTCGTGGTGTGGGGGCGGACTGATGAGGCCCACACCCGGCATCGAATGGCGGACCTCCGCGATCCACGGGTACACCTTGTGACCCGGGAGCTGGCCGCCTTCGCCGGGCTTCGCGCCCTGCGCCATCTTGATCTGTAGCTCGTCAGCGTTGACCAGGTATTCGCTGGTTACACCGAAGCGCCCGGAGGCAACCTGCTTGATCGCGCTGCGGCGCAGATCGCCATTCGCATCCGGGACATAGCGGCGGCGGTCTTCGCCACCCTCACCTGTGTTGCTCTTGCCACCGATGCGGTTCATGGCGATCGCCATGGTTTCGTGGGCTTCGGCGCTAATGGACCCGTAGGACATGGCACCGGTGGCGAAGCGTTTGTACAGGCTCTCGACCGGTTCGACCTCGCTGAGAGGGACCGGGGCGCGGTCGGGCTTCAGTTCGAAGAGCCCGCGCAATGTCGCCATTCGTTCGGACTGATCGTCGACGAGCCGCGTGTATTCCCGGTAGACCTGTTCTTGGCCGGTCCGGGTCGCGTGCTGAAGCTTGAACACCGTGTCCGGGTTGAAGAGGTGATATTCGCCATCGCGGCGCCACTGGTACTGTCCACCCCAGTTCAGCTCGTGAATGCCGCCGTCACGGGGCGGGTAGGCACGACGATGGTTCGCGAGCGCCTCGACGGCCACTTCATCAATCCCGATGCCGCCGATGCGCGAGGCCGTCTTCGTGAAGTAACGATCGATGATCTGTTCGTTCAGGCCGATGGCTTCGAAGACCTGGGCGCCGCGGTAGCTCTGAATTGCGGAGATGCCCATCTTCGACATCACCTTCACGACGCCCTTCTTGACGGCTTTCAGGTAATGGTGGGCGGCTTCTTCATCGGAGATGGACTGGTCGATATATCCCTCGGCTCGCATTTGGCGAAGGGTGTCGAGCGAAAGGTAGGGGTTGATCGCGCCCGCCCCGTAGCCGATCAGCAGGGCGAAGTGGTGAACCTCGCGGGCATCGCCGGTTTCAACGATGAGCCCGACCTGGGTGCGCATCTTCCCGCGCACAAGATGGTTGTGGATGCCAGCTACCGCCAGGAGCGTCGGGATCGGCGCGTTTTCGCAGTCCACGCCGCGGTGCGAAAGGATGAGCACCTTCGCTCCATCAGCGATCGCCTGGTCGACCTTCTCGAAGAGCGCGGCCATGGCAGGAGCCAGTGCGGACGGCCCATTCTTCGCGGAGAAGAGCATCGGGATCACGGTCGCTCGAAGCGCGTGATCCTTCATGGCCTTGAACTTCGCCAGCTGCGCGTTCGTCAGGAAGGGGCTTTCGAGGCTCACCAGGTGGCAGTTCTCGGGCTCGGGGTCGAGCAGATTCCCTTCAGGCCCGATGACCGTCTTCACCGAGGTGACCAGTTCTTCGCGAATTGCGTCCAGCGGAGGATTAGTGACCTGGGCGAAAAGCTGATGGAAGTAGTTGTAGAGCGGCTGCGGGCGATCGGAGAGGACTGCCAGTGGTGTATCGCTCCCCATCGAGCCGAGGGCCTCTTCCGAGTTCGCAGTCATCGGGCCGAGGATGTACTTCTGGTCCTCAAGCGTCTGGCCGAAAGCCATCTGCTGTTCGAGCAGTGCTTCGCCGGTGAAGGCCGGTGCCTCGATTCCTTCGGGCATCGCATCCAGGGGAACGAGGTTTCGTTGGAGCCACTCCCCGTAGGGCTTCGCGGTGGAAAGGCGTGCCTTTAGCTCGGCATCCTCGATGATCCGGCCCTCTTCGATGCTGACGAGGAACATCTTCCCCGGCTGGAGCCGTCCCTTTCGGAGAATGCGCTCCGGGGCGATCGGCAGCACGCCGACCTCGGAGGCCATGACCACCACATCGTCCTTCGTCACGCAGTAGCGGGAGGGCCGGAGGCCGTTGCGGTCGAGGACGGCGCCGATGGTCACACCGTCGGTGAAGGCGACCGAAGCGGGCCCGTCCCATGGCTCCATCAGGCAGCTGTGGTACTCGTAGAACGCCTTCTTCTCGGGGCTCATCGACTCGTGGCCACTCCAGGCCTCGGGGATGAGCATCATCATCGCGTGCTCGATCGGCCGCCCGGCCATGACCAGCAGTTCGATTGCGTTGTCCAGGCAGGCCGTATCACTTCCGCGCTCATCGATCGCGGGAAGGATCTTGTGGATGTCGTCGAAATAGGGCGAGGCGAAGAGCGCTTCGCGGGCCGCCATCCAGTTCAGGTTGCCGCGTAGCGTGTTGATTTCGCCGTTATGCGAGATATACCGATAGGGGTGCGCGAGCTTCCAACTCGGGAAGGTGTTCGTGCTGAACCGCGAGTGGAACATCGCCAGGCTAGAGATGAGGCGGCTATCACTGAGGTCGGGGAAGTACTCCCGCAACTGGAGGGCAGTGAGCATTCCCTTGTAGACCAGCGTCCGGCAGGAAAGGCTCGGGAAGTAGAAGAACTGGGGGTCCTTGATGCCAGCGCGACCGATGGCCTTTTCGAAGCGCTTTCGAATCACGTAGAGCTTCCGTTCGAAGGCGTCATCACTCAGCACGCCATCATGGCGACCGATGAACAAGTGCTGCATGTGAGGCTCGCCAGCCAGCGCGGTCTCGCCAACGGAGGCGTTGTTGGTCGGGACGTCACGCCAGCCGAGGAGGTGCTGGCCTTCTTCCTCGACAATTACCGCGAGCAGCGCCTGTGCTTGCTGACGAGCCCGCAGGTCGGGGGAGCTGAAGAAGAGGCCGACCCCGTAGTGCCCCGCCTCTGGCAGGCGGATGCCAAGGAGCGCGCACTCGCGGCGGAAGAACTCATCGGGGACCTGGATGAGAAGGCCGGCACCGTCGCCGGTATTCGGCTCAGAGCCGGAGGCGCCACGATGGTTCAGGTTCTCGAGCGCCGTGAGGCCGTCATCGACGATCTGGTGGGAGCGGTGACCCTTGAGGTGCACCACGAAGCCGACACCGCAGCTATCGTGCTCGTACCGCGGATCGTAGAGGCCCTGTTTCTGCGGAATTCCCCTGTGGCCCACTGGCGTCCCTTCGCAAATATCCGTCGTCCGTTATGGAATGAGCGAGGCCCGGCGGCGTCAAGATCGATTTTTGCGCCGCACTTGTGAAACAAATCCCAAACGAATGAGAAACGGAATGGTGAGGCTGAAGTATACCATCTCAGGCAAGCCTTACGTCGAGTGTATACAAAGTCGAAGCCGGCGCACCTGCCCTACCGTGGCCGCCCCCGCGAAGGCCCGGACTCTGTCCCGTATACTGGCTCGACTACGCAAACAGGACACCTCATGACCGGACCGGCCTACTGGGACGCTGATCACGTCGACGAAATGGTCAGCCTGAGGGCGCGGATCCTCGGCCCGGGTGTCTGGGCGGCGGCGGCGCCGGACCGCGGCCCGGTGATTTCCTTCGCGGGTGGCCTTCCGGACATTCCCTCACTGCCGGGCGAGATTCTCCTCCGAGCGGCAGGCACAGTGATCGACCGCGAGCAGAAGGAAGCGCTTGAATACGGTGGCACCTTCGGCGCGCTGCCCCTGCGAGAGGCCATCGCCGCCCGGGCATCTCGCATCGAAGGCATACCTGTCAGTGTCGACCAGGTGATCGTCTCATCGGGCTCAGCGCACGCGATCGGCCTGATGTGTGAGACGCTCCTCGACCCCGGTGACGTCGTGCTCGTCGAGAGCCCGAGCTTCCCCGGGAGCATGCGTACCATCCGCTCCTTCGGCGCCGAAATGGTGGCCATCCCGATGGACGAAGCCGGGATGCGTGTGGACGTTCTGCAGGCGGAACTCGAAAAGCTCGCCGCGCAGGGGAAGCGGGCGAAGTTCCTGTACTGCATCCCGACGCACCAGAACCCTGCCGGCTCCACGCTCCCGCTCGACCGGCGCGAGAAGGTGGTCGAGCTGGTACAGAAGTACGGCACGTTCATTCTCGAAGACGACGCGTACGGGGAACTCTGGTTCGAGAAGACCCCGCCACCCTCGCTCTTCGCGTTGAGCGGTGGCGAGCACGGAGTAAAGGTGTCCAGCTTCTCCAAGATACTGGCAACGGGACTTCGGATGGGATGGACCATGGGCCCCGCGGCGCTGATCAGTCGCATGGCGGGGGTTCGCTACGACATGGGGACCAGCCCGTTCATGGGGCGGGTTATCACCGAGACGATCCGAAGTGGGGACCTCGACCGCCACATCGAGAGGCTGCGAACTATCTACAGGAGGAAACTGGACCGCATGGAGGACGGGCTCACGCGGTATTGCTCGCCCTACAGCTCCTACCAGAAGCCTGATGGCGGCTTCTTCCTGTGGCTCCAGCTCAATCCCGGGATCGATGCGGCAGCGGTACAGCAGGCGGCCGCCGCGCGGAATGTCGTGATCGGACAGGGCCCGCAGTTCTTCGCTGACAGCAACGCGACGAACCACATCCGGCTGGCCTTCAGCTACGTCGCCATGGAGGACATCGAGGAAGGCATCCACCGGCTCGGCGACGCCATGGCCGAGGTGGCGGGCCAGCGCGCGGCGAAGTAAGCGGCTCAACGGCTACCAGGTGCCCTGCGAGACGCCGATCGATTCGCTGGTGCCCCTGCGGGGCGTGTGGGAATCGACACTGCATGCCTGTGGGATCCGTCTACGCAACGCGGTTGGATGGGACTGATCGAACTTCAGGGCGAACGCGGTTAAGCTTCGTAGACACTTCACTAGGAGCCCGTTCGCCATGCCTTACGACGTCCGACAGCACAGCCGAGTGATGATCGATGGTCCTGACCGGGCCCCTGCCCGGTCCTATCTGAAGTCAGTCGGCCTGGACAGCGAAGCCCTGAAGAAGCCGCTGGTGATGGTCGCGCACGAGTGGATTGGGACGATGCCCTGCAATTTCAACCAGCGCGCGCTAGCGCAGCAGGTGATGGCGGGCGTCCGGGAGGCCGGGGGCACTCCTCTGGAGGTCAACACGATCTCGATCAGCGACGGTATCTCGATGGGCACCGAAGGAATGAAGGCATCGCTGATCTCGCGCGAGATCATCGCCGACTCCATCGAACTCTGCGGCGTCGGGTATTCCTTCGACGCGGTGGTTGTCATCGTCGGCTGCGACAAGACGATCCCGGCCGGCGCTATGGCGCTCCTCCGCCTGAATCTCCCGAGCGTGATCCTCTACGGGGGCTCAATTGCACCGGGCGTGCACCGTGGCAGTGACGTCACCATCCAGGACGTTTTCGAAGGGGTCGGCAAGCACGCCGCCGGCAACATGACCGAGGCGGAACTGGAAGAGATCGTGAACGTGGCCTGCCCCGGGGCGGGCGCATGCGGCGCGCAATACACCGCGAATACAATGGCCACGGTGATGGAGTTCATGGGCCTCGCGCCGATGGGCAGCGGCACAGTCGGAGCGACGGACCCCCGCAAGGACAACGTCGGCTTCCGCACCGGGCAACTCGTCATGGACGTACTACGGCGGGGCGTCTTGCCGCGTGACATCGTCACGCGTGAGGCCATTGAAAACGGGATCGCCAGCGCCGCCGCGACCGGGGGGTCGACGAACGTCGTGCTCCACCTGCTGGCGATTGCACGCGAAGCGGGCATACCGCTCAACATCGACGACTTCGACACGATCAGCGAGCGCACACCCCTGATCGGAGACCTTCGGCCCGGTGGGCGTTATGTCGCACTGGACGTCGATAAGGCCGGTGGGAATGCGGTCCTCGCGAAGCGGCTCGTCGACGCGGGCAAGCTTCACGGCTCGGCGATGACCGTCACCGGGCGCACGATCGCGCAGGAAGCAGCGGATGCGAAGGAGACACCGGGACAGGACGTCATCCTCCCGATCGACAAAGCTCTGAAGGCCACCGGCGGACTCGTCATCCTCAAGGGCAGCCTCGCCCCCGACGGATGCGTCGTCAAGGTGGCGGGGCACGAGCGACTACTGCACAGCGGCCCGGCCCGCGTCTTCGAATGCGAGGAAGACGCCTTCAAGGCAGTCAACGCACGCGAGATTCACGCGGGGGACGTCGTCGTAATCCGCAACGAGGGCCCCAGGGGGGGGCCGGGCATGCGCGAGATGCTGGGCGTCACGGCAGCGCTGGTTGGCGAGGGGCTGGGCGAGACTGTGGCACTTCTCACCGATGGACGCTTCAGCGGGGCGACCCGCGGCCTGATGGCGGGTCACGTAGCCCCCGAAGCGGCGATGGGCGGGCCTATCGCGTTCGTCCGCGAAGGCGACACCATTACCTTCGACATCGCGAAGCGAAGGCTCGACCTCGAAGTCAGTGAGGCCGAGTTTGCGCGCCGTCGCGAGGGCTGGGCGCCACTGCCCCCGCGCTACACCAGGGGCGTGTTCGCGAAGTACGCGCGTTCGGTCTCCAGCGCCGCGGAAGGCGCGGTCACCATCTGAAAGGAGCGCCATCTGAAAGGAGCGCCATGAAACTACCTTTTCAACTCCAAACCGGCGAGAAGGTGCTCGTCTTCACGCGCCGCCACTGGGTCTCGATAGTCCCTCGCCTTGTGGCAGATGTGCTCGCGCTCATCGTGCCAATCGTCCTCGTCACCTGGCTGGGGTCCGCCACAACGGGACTTGGCGGGACGGCAGGGAAGGTCGTGGCCGGCCTTTCCCTCGTCTGGGCGGCCGGACTGATCGTCCGGGGCTACTTCGATTGGTACCGCTTCCACAACGACATCTGGGTAGTAACGAACCAGCGGGTCATCGACTCGGTGAAACGGAACTGGTTCAACCACACCATGTCCTCGGCCGACCTTATCGACATCCAGGACATCTCTATTCAGCGCAGCGGCTTCCTCGCGACCGTTCTGAAATTCGGTGACGTGCGTTGTCAGACGGCGGGCGAGCAGCCGCACTTCATCTTCGCCGGGATTTCCAACCCCGGAAAAATGCTGGAACTTGTCGATTCAACTCGCGATGAGGCTCGAAAAGGCCTGATGCGGATCCCGGGGAAACCCTAGCGACTCAGTCAGACCGGTTCCCTTTCGGCAGACCAAGAACTACCGTGAGCGTATGAAGCGTGTACTGGTCGTCGCGCTGGTCGCCCTGTTGCCGGTACTCACGCGAGTCCCGATATCGCTGGGCGGTGCGACGGACGCGACGACCCCCGGACCCACACAGGCCCCCGCAGTGGTGGCCCAACCGAGCACCCGACTCATGCTGCCCTCGGTCGCCCGCGACGGCCTGCCTTCAGAAGTGACCGTGTCGAAGGCCTCGGTGTACCAGGCAGGGGCACTCCAGGTACGGGTGACCCGGGCGCGCTCGGGCACGGCCACGGTCTTCGGTCGCGTCTCAACGCTGGTTCCCGAAGGAGACGGCCTGGTCGGATACGTTGGGATCGGAATCGACGACCCCCCGTACAGCGCGGACATCAAGCTCGCGTTCACGACAAACGAAGGGACCCAGGAGTCACGGGACCAGTGGATTAGCATCCTGAAGACGGCATGGACCGTCGACTACATCATCCTGCCGCCGCCGGATCCGAATGCGCCCCCGCCTCCGCCGGGCCTTGTTGACGAGCAGCCGCGACTGAATGCCATCTACCGTACCGTCACGCCGCGGCAGTGGACGGACGGATGGGTGGCCCCTCTGACTGGACCGCTGTACGTCACCAGCTACTTCGGCGAGCAGCGTTCATTCGACGGGGGCCCCGTGCAAGGGCATCACGGAGGGACCGACCTCGGGGCCGACTTCGGAACCCCGATCTACGCGACCAACAACGGCACCGTCGTCCTTTGTGAGCAGGTACTGGAGCGCGGAAACCTCGTGGTCCTCGACCATGGCGGCGGCGTCTTCTCCGCATACGGTCACATGTCGTCCTTCGCGGTCACGAACGGTCAGACCGTCACCAAGGGACAGGTGATCGGTTATATCGGTTCGACCGGCGTCTCGACCGGACCACATCTCCACTGGGAGATCGCGGTGGATGGCTTCGCGGTCGACGGCCTGCGCTGGATCGACGGCAGCCAGGGATTCTGAGCAAGATGGCGGCGCCCGGAGAGGTGGAGCCGTCGGTCGTCAGCGCCATCTTCGAGCGGCACGGCATTCGCGAAACGTGGAGCCCCCTCGAGGCGACCGGCATCGCGAACCGGCGACAGTTCTGGGGATAGCCGAGACGCCGCCCTGTTACACTGGCCGGCAAATTGACAAGCGAGAAGGGGCCCGGAAATGCGTCCTGGCTGTAAGAGACGGCGCATACATTCGGGCATCGTCCTTACAGCTGTTGCCATCTTTGGGCTCGCAACCTCCACCCCCGCGTTCGCGGATTTCGGTCAGCCCAACGGGATTACCGATGAAGCGCACAACATCCACCGACTGTATCTGTTCGTCACCGTGCTCGCCGCGGTCGTCTTCGTGGTTGTCGAGTCTGCGCTGGTTTTCGCCATCTTTCGCTATCGCCGAAAGCGGCCCGGCGAACTCCCAAGACAGGCGCGCGGCAGCAATCTGATCGAGGTGCTATGGATGGGTATCCCCGTCCTCATCGCGGCGTCGATCTTCACCTTCACATCCATAACCCTTCAGAAGGTCGACCATGGCCCGCAGACCGGTGATCTGAAGATTGAGGTCACGGGTTTCCAGTGGCAGTGGCAATTTGTTTACAACCTGAATCAGCTCGGGCCCGGCTCAGACCCCAACGCAACGGCACAGATCAAGATCGTGGGCACCAGGGACCAGGAACCGACGCTCGAACTTCCGGTCAACGAGCCGGTCGACTTCAAGCTCATTTCGAACGACGTGATTCACTCGTTCTTCGTCCGCGACTTCCTCTACAAACTGGACGTGGTCCCCGGTCGTGACAACGAATTCCGTGTGACTCCGCGGCAGACTGGCGACTTCATCGGCCAGTGCGCGGAACTCTGTGGCATGGACCATGCCCTGATGCGGTTCAATGTGAAGGTCGTCGAGCGGCCGCAATTCGACAAGTGGATCGCGGACCAATCGGCTGCTG
>Ga0209638_1002360_pt1 | contig 11623 bp, 9 predicted proteins | sample BarGraNGADG00211_FD_184490 | JGI IMG/M metagenome (GOLD analysis project Ga0209638, IMG submission 184490) | Arctic peat soil microbial communities from Barrow, Alaska - Barrow Graham LP Ref core NGADG0002-211 (SPAdes) (version 2) | ecosystem: Environmental > Terrestrial > Soil > Wetlands > Peat... | reverse complement strand
CCCCAGCCGAGCCCGGATGTCGGACGACGAGTGGCCGAGCAGTGACGTCGCGACGAACGTGAAGCGATCGGCGCGGCCGGGGAAGTGCTTCTCGAGCCATTCGCGCGACAGGTGAGCGTGGCCGAGACGCGGCACGACGACGATCTCCGCCAGGTCTAGGAGTCGCTCCGGCTCGTGCCACTCGGGCAGGTGCGCGGCCGATTCGGCCGAGAGAATGAAGTAATAGGCGTGCCACGGCCGTTCCTCGACGAGCCGAGCGACCGTATCGACGCTGTAGCCGGGGTCAGCGCTGTCGACCTCGGCGCGGCTGACTGCGAAGCGCGGGTTCTCGGCCGTTGCCAACCCGACCATTGCCAGCCTGTCCTCTGCGGACCCGACCGCCGGCGGGCGATGCACCGGCACGTTCGCCGGGACGAAGACGACGCGGTCAAGCTCGAGTGCGTCGGCCGTCTGTTCGGCGATCGCCAGGTGCGCGTAGTGGATCGGGTCGAAGATCCCGCCGAGGATGCCCCATCGCTCGGGCGTCACGAGTTGCTACCCACCGTTCTCGTCCTCCCATTCGAGCTCAACGCCACCGACGCGCACGGTGTCGCCCGCGCTCACGCCCGCTTTCACGAGCTCGCGCTCGACGCCGAGGCGCGTGAGATCACGCTGGAAACGCGCCGCGGACTCGTCATTGTCGAAGTTCGTCTGTGCCGCGAGGCGCTCGATGCGCCGGCCGACCACGCGGTACGCCTCGCCCTCGCGCTGGACACTGAATGCGTCGGGGCCCGACTGGAAGCGGTGCACGACCACGCCTGTCGATTCAGACGGCCGGCCGAGCTCGTCGGCATCCGGCAGCAGCTGCGCTAGCTCGCGGATCAGCTCGTCGATGCCCGTCAACTTGTCGGCGGAGATTGCCACGACCGGCAGGTCGTCGCGCGCGCGGGCACGCTGAAATTCGGCCAGGTTGTCGCGCGCGGCGGGCAGGTCCATCTTGTTGGCCACGACGAGGGTCACCTTACCGAGCAGCTCGGGCTCGTATTCCTCGAGCTCGCCGCGGATGACCTGGTAATCACGGTCGGGATCCGGCGCGGCCAGGTCCACGACATGGACGAGCAGGCGCGTCCGGGCGACGTGGCGCAGGAAAGCATGGCCCAGCCCCGCGCCACTGCTCGCGCCCTCGATCAGCCCGGGCATGTCGGCGACGGTTGCGCGCCGGTCGTCGGCGGGATCGACCGCGGACAGGTCGAGCACGCCAAGGTTGGGACTGAGCGTCGTGAACGGGTAGGCAGCGACCTCCGGACGGGCGTTGGACAGTGCCGCGAGGAGGGTCGACTTGCCGGCATTTGGCAGACCGACCAGGCCAACGTCGGCGATCAGGCGCAGCTCGAGCTGCACCTTGCGCTCCTCGCCCGGCTCGCCGTTCTGGGCGTGCGTCGGTGCCCTGTTCGTCGACGTGGCGAAGTGGACGTTGCCCAGGCCTCCCTTGCCGCCGCGGGCGACCATCACGGCCTGCTCCGGGCTCACGAGATCGGCGAGCAGATCGGTGGTCGCGGCGTCGCGCACCAGAGTGCCCGGCGGTACTGACAGGTAAAGGTCGTGGCCGGCCTTGCCGTGACGCTTTGAACCCTCGCCACCGCCGCCCGAGTCCGCTCTGAACAGGTTCTTGAAGCGGAAGTCGCGCAGCGTCGTCTCACCGACGTCGACACGCAGGTAGACGCTGCCGCCGCGGCCGCCGTCGCCACCGTCAGGACCGCCGCGAGGCACGTGCGCCTCGTGGCGCATGCTGGCCGCACCGTTGCCGCCGTCGCCGGCGCGTACGGTGATCGTTACCTCGTCAAGGAACATTCACGCCGCATCGTATCCGGGACCCTGGCGACACCGATGCGCGGTTTCCCACGCACTGGCTCAGCCGACTTCGGCGGCAGACGCGCTCTTCGTCAGAGAGGCGAGGAACTCGGCGTTCGAGTTCGACTTCGAGAGGCGGTTGAGCAGGAGCTCGATGCCCTCGTTCGTGCCGACGGCGGACAGCATGCGGCGCATCGTCCAGACCATGCGCAGCGTGCCCTCCTCGAGGAGCAGCTCCTCACGGCGAGTGCCGGAGCGCTGCACGTCGATCGCGGGGAAGACGCGCTTCTCGGCCAACTTGCGGTCGAGGATGAGCTCCGAGTTACCGGTGCCCTTGAACTCCTCGTAGATCACGTCGTCCATGCGCGAGCCGGTATCGATCAGGCAGGTGCCGATGATCGTCAGCGAGCCGCCCTCCTCGATCTTGCGCGCGGCGCCAAAGAAGCGCTTTGGCGGGTACAGCGCGATCGGATCGATACCGCCGGACAGCGTTCTCCCGGAGGGCGGCAGCGCCAGGTTGTAGGCACGCGCGAGCCGGGTGATCGAGTCGAGCAGGATGACCACGTCGCGCCCGGTCTCGACTTGGCGCTTGGCGATCTCGAGCGCCATCTCCGCAGCACGGGTGTGGTTCTCGGTCGGCTCGTCGAAGGTCGACGAGATGACCTCGCCCTTGACCGAGCGGCGCATGTCGGTGACTTCCTCAGGACGCTCGCCGATCAGCGCAACCATCAGCAGGATCTCCGGGTAGTTGGCGCTGATGCCGTTGGCGATCTGCTTGAGGAGCATCGTCTTGCCCGCTTTGGGCGGCGAGACGATCAGCGCGCGCTGGCCCTTGCCGAGCGGGTTGACGAGGTTGATGAGGCGCTGCGAGAGGTTCTTCGAGTCAGTCTCGAGGTTGATCAGCTCGATCGGGTGGATGGGTGTCAGGGCATCGAAGTACGGCCGGCGCTTGGCCGTCTCAGGATCGACGCCGTTGACCGATTCGACCCGGACCAGGCCCCAATACTTCTCGCCGTCCTTGGGCTGGCGGATGACGCCGCCCACGCGGTCGCCGGCGCGCAGGCCGAACCGCCTGACCTGTGATGACGAGACATAGACATCGTCCGGTGAGGGCATGACGCCGCGCCGGCGCAGGAAGCCGTAGCCATCGTCGACGATGTCGAGGATGCCCATGACGTAGACCTGGCCGGAGCGCTCGACCTGGCGCTGGATGATGCGCTCGACGAGATCTTCCTGGCGCATTCCGCGCGCGTCGTCGACATCCAGGTCAGCGCCGATCTCGACGAGCTGACTGAAATTCTTGGATTTGAGTTCGTTGATATTCATGCCTTACCGAATAGACGGGTGCTGCGAAGCCGCACTCGAGGGGGATTTGAAGCGCTTCGGCACGCGCCACACGAACAAGCCAGCGGCCGTTCTGGTGGGGGAAGCGGGGACACCAAGATGATATCAGGCCGCGCCCGCCGGTCAATAGCGCCGCGTGCCACGCCGGAACGCGCCGAGAGTTGCTTGATCGGATTGGCAGCCGGCTCGCTCGCCGGCCGCGGGTTAGTTGTGGCGGCCTGAACCTGACGCAGCCGTCTCGCCGGCCACTGCCGGCTGTGAGTTCTTCTCGGCCGCGGCCTTGCGCGCGTTGTCCCAGTCCTGGCGGAAGGTGACGATGCCCTTGTCCGTGAGCGGGTGGTGAACCATCTGCTGCAGGATCTTGAACGGCACGGTCGCGATGTGTGAGCCGGCCAACGCCGCCTGGGTGACGTGGAGCGGGTGACGGATCGATGCTGCCAGGACCTCGCTGTCGAGGTCGTAGTTCTCGACGATCGTGACGAGCTCAGTGATCACGGTCATCCCGTCCTGGTTGATGTCGTCGAGCCGGCCGACGAAGGGCGACAACAGCGACGCACCGGCCTTGGCCGCGAGCAGACCCTGGTTGGCGCTGAAGATGAGCGTGCAGTTGGTCTTGATGCCCTCGTCGGCGAAGCGCGAGATGGCCTCCAGCCCTTCCTCGCTCATTGGCACCTTGACGTAGATGTTCGGCGCGAGCTTGGCAAAGGCACGGCCCTCGGTGAGCATGCCCGCGACGTCTTCCGCGACGACCTCTGCGCTGACCGGCCCCGGCGTCAGGTCACAGATCTGGCGCAGGATGTCCTCGTACGAGCCGCCCACCTTGGCGTACAGGGTCGGGTTGGTGGTGACGCCGTCGAGCACGCCCCATTTCGCAGCGGTGCGGATCTCTTCGATCTCGGCGGTGTCAAGGAAAAGCTTCATGCCTTCACTCCTGATCGTTTCTTGGGCCCGATCTTACGCGCGCCACGTTGCGGGACCGTAAAGTCGCGCCGTGAGAGTGCGATATGACGTGCGCCGATTCACCCCGGGCCTGATCGACGATGCGGCCGAACTGCTCGCCGAGCGTCACCGCCACGCGCGGATACGGCTGCCGGCGCTCGATCCGAGTTATGAGTCGACCGAGCGAGCCGGCAGCGCGCTGGCGGGCATCGATGCCTGGGACCAGGCAGCGGGCGCGATCGCATACGCCGCGGGCGAGCCCGCCGGCTACGTGCTGATGACGCCACGGCCGGCCGAGCAGTGGGGACCGAACGCGTGGGCGGAGGACATTGGCTGCGCCGGCGAGGCCGAAGCGATTCGCGCTGCCTACGCGGTGGTCGCCGGCGAGCTCATGGAGCGCGGCGTCAACCGCCACTACGCCCTGGTTCCGGCCAGCGAGGGCGAGCTGATCTACGCGTGGTTCACGCTCAGCTTCGGACTTCAACAGGTTTTCGCGCTGCGCGAGCCGGTGGGCCTCGACTTCCAGCCCGGAGCGCGCGACGGATTGACGATCAGGCTCGCCGAGGACCGCGACATCAGCGCCCTGGCCGAGCTCGACCTGGTGCTGCCCCACCCACGTCATGAAAGCACCGGTGTTCTCGAAGCTCACGCCACCGACCATCGAGGTGGCCGCAGCCGAGCTTGCCGAGGACATCCACAACCCGAAGTACTCGATCTTCGTCGCCGAGCACGAAGGACGGGTAATCGCGACCGCAGTCGGCTGCGACATCGAGGTGTCGACCTCCTGGGTGCGGCTGATGCGGCCCCGACATGCCGGCCTGCTGGCGTACGCGGCGACTTTGCCGGACGCGCGCGGCCTGGGCGCAGGCCGCGCGCTGTGCGAGAACTTTTTCGTTTGGGCGCGCGACAAGGGCTACGACTGGCTGGCCACCGATTGGCGCTCCACGAACATCGAGGCCAACCGAACCTGGCGCGCGATGGGCTTTCGGCCGCTCTACCTACGCCTTCACCGCGCCATCATCTAGGCGGTCCGCGGTAGTTCCGCTCAAGCGGCACTACCGTGCGTATCGACTACTTCTATTCGGAGCACGAGAACCGCGTCCTGGCGATCGCGCGCGCTCCGCAGGCAGTTCTCGGCCGAATGTTCGAGCTGTGGCTGAACTACTCGATGCCGTTGATGGTTCCGCTTGGTCGGAATTACCCGCGACCTGACCGACGACGGCGAAACGCCGCGAAGTGATGGAGCTGAGGTCAGGCGGTCGCTGGGACGGGCTCGCTGATCGTCGGCGCCTCAAGCTGCGCGGCCTGCGCAGCGTGCTCGATCGCGGCCTTCACGAAGCCCGTGAAGAGCGGATGCGGCCGGTCGGGCCGGCTCCTGAACTCGGGATGGAACTGGGAAGCCACGTACCACGGATGGTCCTTGAGCTCGACGATCTCGACCAGCCGGCCGTCGGGTGATTGGCCGGAGAGGAGCATGCCGTTCTGCTCCAGCGCGTCGCGGTACTGGTTGGAGACCTCGAAGCGGTGCCGGTGCCGCTCGTAGATGACCTCTTCGCCGTATGCCTGGGCGGCCTTCGAGCCGGGCGTGAGGCGGGCCGGATAGAGACCCAGGCGCATCGTGCCGCCCTTGTCCTCCAGCTCGCGCTGGTCGGGCATAAAGTCGATCACCGGGTCGTGGGTGAACATGTCGAACTCGGTCGAGTTCGCGTCCTGCGCGCCGACCACGTCACGCGCGAACTCGATCACGCCACATTGCAGACCCAGACAGAGCCCGAGATACGGCACGCGCTGTTCGCGGGCGAAGCGCGCGGCGAGGACCTTACCCTCGATACCGCGGTGGCCGAAGCCACCGGGCACGAGCACGCCGGCCGCACCGGCGAGCCTGTCGGCGTAGTTCTCTGTCGTCAGCGCCTCTGAGTCGACCCAGCGCACCTTGATCGAGCGTCCGGCAGCCCAGCCGGCGTGGCGCAGCGCCTCGGTCACGCTCATGTACGCGTCGGGCAGCTCGATGTACTTGCCCACTAGTGCGATCTCGAGCTGCGGCTTGGGGCGCTTGATGAGCTCGACGAGCTCACGCCAGGCGGTCAGGTCGGCTGCGTGCACCTTCTCTTCGAGTCCTAGCTCGCGCACGACCAGGTCGTCGAGGCCACGATCGTGAAATTGGAGTGGAACCTCGTAGATCGTCTCGGCCGTGGGGGCCGGGATGACGGCGTCGAGAGCGACGTCGCAGAACAGGGCGATCTTCTCGCGCAGTTCGTCGGGCACTTCCTGGTCCGAGCGGGCGATGATCACGTCGGGCTGGATGCCGATGCTGCGGAGCTCCTTGACCGAGTGCTGGGTCGGCTTGGTCTTGAGCTCGCCCGTCGCGGACAGCGCCGGCAGCAGCGTAACGTGGACATACAGCACGTTGCCCCGGCCGACGTCCTTGCGCATCTGGCGGATCGCCTCAAGGAACGGCAGTGACTCGATGTCGCCGACCGTGCCACCGACCTCGACGATCACCACATCCGCTTTGCCATCGCGCGCGACGCGCTGGATGCGCTCCTTGATCTCGTTGGTGATGTGCGGGATGACCTGGACCGTGCCGCCGAGGTAGTCGCCGCGGCGCTCCTTGGCGATGACCGCCTGGTAGATGCGGCCGCTCGTGACATTGCTCAGCTGGGTCAGGTTCTCGTCGATGAAGCGCTCGTAGTGGCCCAGGTCGAGGTCCGTCTCGGCACCGTCGTCAGTGACGAAAACCTCGCCGTGCTGGTACGGGCTCATCGTGCCCGGATCCACGTTGATATACGGATCGAGCTTGATGATGCTGACCGACAGACCCCGACTCTTGAGCAGGCGACCGACGCTGGCGGCGGTGATGCCTTTGCCGAGTGAGGAGGTCACGCCTCCGGTCACAAAGACATACTTAGCCATAGGTTCGGTCCTCCGGGGGTTTTTCGAATGTTAGCGATTCGGCCCGACGACTGCAGACCGTAGGCGCCCCGTGGTTCGTGTCGAGCACTCCCGATCGCGAGTCGCTCTGGCCGACATGACGCGATCAAGCACGGCTTAAGCGACACCGAAGTCATAGCTGTGACGCGTGGAAGCCGCCCACCGAGCACGGGATGGGCAACGGGCGAACGCCTTAAGCCAGGATCACGCCCGGAATGTCGCTCTCAGCGACATTCCGAGAGTGAAATCGATTGCTAAGGGCCCCAGTGCGGTGTCTCTGCGGTCGAGTTGTCGCCCGTCCAGAGGACGGATTCTTGCGAGCCATCGGCGTTTGCGAGGTGCAGCTCGTTGTAGCGCCAACCGTTCTCGTAATACTTGAACACGATCTGCGTGCCGTCCGGTGACCAATCGGCTTCCCAGCGAATCGCGCCGGGATCGCTCTGTGTCACGCGCGTGGGCGTACCGCCGATTGCCGGGATCGTCCACAAATCGGTAGCACCGGCCGGGACATCCTGGTTGAAGAGGATCGTCTTTCCGTCAGGCGACCAGCGCGGATAGGACACTTTGGCCGAGTCGGGCATGAGCCGGGTCGCCGCGCCGCCACCGGCGTCGATGCTGAACAGCGCTCCGTTGTTCTCATCGACGTGTCTAACGAAGACGATCGTGTGGCCGTCAGGCGAAACCGTCGCCTCGCTGTCGTAGGCGGGGTCATTGACAGGGTGTGCCGGCGTCAGGTCCGAGTCGGACGAGCCGTCAGTAGGCGAGATGTGCAGGCCGAAGTCCGTCGCCTGGGCACAGCTGTATTCGTCGTGCACGATGCGCCCGTCGCCGAGGAATGCCGCGTTCTGTTCTCCAACTCGAAAAGCGCTTGTGATCTGCGTGACGGTTCCGTCGCCAATATCGGCCCTGAAGAGGTGGCGGTCGCCGGCGCGTTCGCTGTCGAACACGACCGTTGTCGGCGTCTCCCAGGTGGCGTGGGCAGTCGTCCAGTCGGCGACTCCGGCAGGAAGCTCGCGCAGGCCGGACGCGTCGATGTACGCGAGGGCGAACGTGCCCGACGGCCCCGCGGCCGCCTCGATGCCGATCAGGATTCGGCCGGACTTGACCTGGCCCGACACGGTACCGACAGAACGGGTGCCAGTGCTCCCGCTCTGGGTGTCCTCGCACAGCGAGGCGGCGCCGCTCGGCGAGGGCACGGGCGGCGTCGCCGATGCAGCCGCGGCCGTTGCCGATGCTTCCGGCGCAGTGGCGGAGGGTGCCGATGATGCGAGCGGCGGATTTTGAGTCGGCATCGCCGGTGTGGCTGGTGCAGGACTTGGAGCAGCTGTTCCAGCGACAGGCGTGTTAATGACTGCGCCGTTCATACATGCCGAGACAACGGCCATGAGCAGGACGACCGTGAGAGCCCGTTTCATTGTTCCTCCGTTTCGCAACCCAGCGCTTCTAGTTGAACGTCATCGACTGAATAACCGGCATAGCGGCCGTCACCAAGGCATCGAACTGCGAGCTGTCGGCCCAGACAATGACTGCCACCAGGTTGCCGTCGGGAAGATCGAGCAGGACCAGACGTTGCTTCTGACCGACCGGGATCGACTGAGCGTCGCCTGCGGCGTAGAGGTACGGGACATCCGTGCCACAGTACGTCGGAGACCGCCCGGCCCCCGATGGCGCCGGCTCGGCAGTAGCCGTGATGTCGACGTAGCCACCGGAATACCCGTCGATGGTGACTGCGGTTGGCTGAGTAACCACGATGTTTCCGCCGAGATCGACGAGGAGGTCGTTTGCCGACGCTTGGCTGGTGCTCAGCGCCAAAGAGCACGGCGCAGCCAGCGCCGACGCGTTGGTCAGCACATCGACCCCGGCCGCCGGCTCCGGATTGGATCGCGTCGTGTTCGCGAATTCATCGGTGGTTGTCAAGCCCACCGTGTTGGGCCAATCCGAGTAGTTCGCCCAACCGGCGGGCACCGTATAGGTCACACCGCCGAAGAGAGGCCGCCACGGCTGGACCGGCAGTGGTCGGAGGTACTGGGACGAGTACGTGCCCGGGTCGAGTTCGCCCAGGCAATTCGTGCCCTGGTTGTTGCAGCCCATCAGCCAATAGGTTCCCGGCACGTCACCTGCCCGTTGAGCGCAGTCGTCGCTCGTCAGCGTGATCGTCAGCACGCGCCCGCTGGGAGAAAGCTGCCATCCGTATTGGCCGATGCCCGCGTTCGGGCAGTCGTAGGTGGGACTGGCGCCGAAGCGTAAGTCCCCCTGGCCGCTCGAGCCGACGACACCGAGGGCATAAGGCGACTGGTTTGAGTTCGCCTGTGCGATCGTGTAGCTCGACTGGCCGAAGAGCAGTGAGATACCGGCTCCCAGATCCGTGAAGCTTCGATTAGAGCCCATCCAGCGAGCTTGCAGCGCCGCTGGAACGGGCCCTCCCAGACCCGCGCCTGACGCAGTCGGCGGCACCGACGGAGCGCTCGAAATCGCTGCCTGGGTGGCTGTCTGGCTCGCCGTCGGGCCAGGGGTCGGGCTAGTGCTGCCGCCGGTCAGGAATGCCGCCCCACCAACGAGGACAACGCCCAAGGCGATGGTGGCGGCAATGAAGACGAATCGGTTCATTTGCTCGTATCTGCGTGAGCCGCGGACGAAGATTCGCCGCACTTGCGGCGTCGTCTCGACGGCCTGGAGGACGGTGCCAATTACGCGATCGGAAACCCGATCGGGCATCTGGTCAAGCCATAGGCCGATGATGTGGTCGGGGTCTCGAGTCGCGGTCATGCCAGCCGTCCTTCTGGAAGGGCCGAATGCGCGTCATCCTCGATGGCGGCGCGCAAAGCCCGGGTCGCGTAGTGCAATCGAGAACGAGCCGTCCCGGCCGGCACGCCGAGGGTTTCGGCGATGTCGACCAAGGGCAGCCCGACGTGGTGGTGCAAAACGAAGACCGCGCGTTGCTCGACGGTCAGGCGCCTGAACGCGCGGTCGAGCACGTCGCGGTCGGCGACGGTGATCAGCTGATCGGGACTCGGTGGGCCCTCCGTGGGCAGGGATCGCACGTTGCTGACCCACATCCGGCGACTCCTGGCCTCCGCGTAGCAGGCATGGACGAGCAATCTGCGCAGCCAGGCCTCAAACCTGTCCGGGTCCCGGAGCGTCGGAAGTTGGCGCCACGCGGTGACGAAGGCGCCCTGCAGAGCGTCTTCGGCAAGATTGGAGTCGCGCGGAATCCGAGTCGCGATCGCGAACATTCGGTCGCCGGTCCAATTGACCAGGGTCGCGAATGCGTCGTGGTCGCCCCTCATCGCCAGCTCGACTACGTCCCGCATGGACTTTGTCTCCAGGGCCGACGCCGATCTGGCGCGGTCACATCCTATGAGTGGCCGCGCGCAGTCAAACGTTCAGACGCACTCGTGCGTATATCCAGCGGCAGGCGCCAGATCGTGGTCGAGTCGTGGGCGGTCATCCACACGGCGGAGTCGTCGGCCGCCACGCCCCCGGAGCCTGTGGCGGGGCCGTAGCGCCTGAACACCTTGTTCGTCGACGGATCGATCTGGTACAGCAGCGTCGTGGAGCCTCTGACCCAGACGTAACCCCCGCCGAAGGCGATTTCGCTGCGATCGACGACTTCACCGAACGACACCGTGGCCACAACGCCGTTCGTCGCCGGATCGATGCGCGACAGGCTGGCGTCGGCCTGGTTCAGCGTCCACACGGCGTTGTCGCCAATCGCGAGGAGCTGCGGCTCGTGACCCACGTCGATCGTGGCGACAACGTCGCCCGAGCCCGGATCGATGCGCGTCACCCGGCCGAGCGACGGGCTCGCGACCCAGACGGCACCATAACCGGCTCGCACCGCGCTCGCCCCGTCGGGCGCGGCCTCGCTGAAGACCACCGACCGTGACTGGATCTGTGGATTGACCTCGATCAGCTCGTTCCTGGCGCCGGCTCGGATCAGCCACACACCGCCTTCAGCGGCGGCAACGCTGGCACTCGGATCGGTCGCGCCGCCGACGTCGACCGGCGCCGCGTAGAAGGAGGAGTCGTCGATGCGCGCCAGGCCCGGCGAGGCGGCGCACGTTGCGGTCCAGATTGCACCGAAGCCGACGTCGGGTGCGCCGCACGCACCGCCGGGCACTGAGAGTGTGTACAGCAGCTTGCCCGACAGCTCGTAGACCTCCATCCCGCCATCGACATCAGTCGTGACCAGGAAGCCGCCGGCGAGAGCCGCGAAGTCCGACCCCAGCGGAGCGTCAAACTGCACCGCGCCCGCGGCACCCAGGTCAACAAAGCCTGACGAGCCGGACGTTGCCGAGGGCACAGGCGGGGCGGAGGGCGGCGCTGCGATCAAGGACGACGGTGCAGACGACGTGGCCGGCACGACCGACACGGCCGGCGCGGACGTCAGGCTCGGCGCGGTCGTGGTTGGGGCCGCGGCCGACGAGCAGGCCGAGACGAGCACGACGGCCAGCGCTCCGACGAGGGCCGACCGCATGGAGGAGTGGCTGTCTAGCCGCTCGGGGTTGGGAGCGGAGTCCAGCCTGGGCCGGGGACGTACAGGATCTGGCCGACCTGGATGCTGTCCCAGTTGGCGATG